>Ga0335075_10014620_pt1 | contig 11780 bp, 11 predicted proteins | sample Lox_Sample_24_FD_206723 | JGI IMG/M metagenome (GOLD analysis project Ga0335075, IMG submission 206723) | Soil microbial communities from Loxahatchee National Wildlife Refuge, Florida, United States - Lox_Sample_2.4 | ecosystem: Environmental > Terrestrial > Soil > Wetlands | place: USA... | reverse complement strand
GGCCGCCGGCCGAGCATGTCCGCCCAGTGCAGCGGTCCGGTGCGCTCGATCACCCGGCTGAAGCTGATGACCTCGCTGGCAGCGGTGAGGCCGACAACCACGGCCAGCGCGGCGATCCGGCTGCGCCGCGGCAGTGCCGTGGCCGCAACTCCGAGCATGGCGCCGAGCGCGTTCGCGCCGGCGTCGCCCAGCATGGCGCGCTCGCCGAGATCCTCGGGCAGCAGCGCCACCGCGGCTGCGAGCGGGGCCGGGCTGGCCTCACGGGCCCGGCGGGACGGCGCCATCAGGCCGCCGGCCAGCAGCGCGACCTTGATCGCACGGCCAGGGCGCAGGTCGAAGAGGTTGATCAGGTTGGCGCTGCCTGCGATCAGCCCGGTGTTGATCACGATGTCGGCGAGCGCGGCGGCCGGTGCTGGCCGGCCTGCACCGCCACGCTCGTGGCTGCCGGCCAGCAGCGCGGCCGCCAGCGCGGTAGCCCCGATACCCGCGATCTTGACGGTGCCGGTCGTGATCTCACCCTCGCGCAGCGCTCCGACGTGCCCGCGGAAGCCCCGGCTGCCCGCGTTCCCGGCCAGGTCGTCGTAACTACCGAAAGCGGCGGCGCCTGCGCCCGCCATCGCGATCGCTAGCTGCTGGCGCCGGCCGTCGCCGGTCATCGCCGCCGCAGCCAGCGCGCCAGCGACGCCGCCGATGGCGAGCGCCGGTCCCTCAAGCAGCGTGACCTCATCGCCGCGGTGGTTGGTGCGGTTCCACCGGTCAGCACCGCCGGGCGGCCCGGCGCGCAGCAGCGAGTACGACAGCCGGGCGGCAGCGGCTGCGGTGACCGCCGCGCCGATGGTCCGGGTCCTCATCTGCGCGCTCCCGTGCCGGGCGTGAGTGTCGGCGACGGACTGGGGCTCGGTGCCGGGCTGGGCGCGGCGCCGGCCGTAATCCCGTACTGGCCCACCTTGCCGTGCAAGTAGAGCGCCTGCACGGTCATGATCTGCCCGGATTCCGTGTCGGCGTTGTCCACGGTCGACACCTGACCCTTGCTGTTCTCGGCGCTGATGATGCTGTTCGTGCCAATCGCGCCGACGGAGCCGGCCATGACCGTGCCGTTGCTGGCGTCCTTGAGCGCGAGCGCCGTCGCCTCCAGGACCAGGCTGCCCGTCTGCGGCGCGGGGGTGCCCGGCGTGACCAGGACGGCCAGATTCGCGGGAGCTGGTACCGGGCCGCTGCCAGCCGACGAGACGCTCAGGTAACCACCGTTGGTCAGGCCGGAGAGAATCCCCTGGCTGCTCGAGCTTGCCAGCGACGTGCCGTTGCCAGTCAGCAGGCTCGCCGCCAGCACCTGCGCCGCCGCCGCCTGGCCGGAGACCTGGTTCGACGACTGCCCGGTCAGCGTGATTCCGTACTGGCTGGCCAGGCGCTGCGCTAGCTGGTTGAGCGAGGCCTCGTTCTGCCCGCCGCTGTTGAGGAACTGCTGGCTGAGATCCACCTCGCCGGTCACCGTTGCGCCAGCCTGCGCGAGCGCCGTGCGCATACCGCTGACCACCGCCGGGTCGAAGCTGGGCGCGGTGACGATGACCACCTTCTGCCCGGTCAGCAGGCCGGTGAGCAGCCGCTTCGAGGAGGCCGAGGCGAACGCCTGGTCCGCGGTGACCTGGTTCTGCAGCTGCTTGTTCTGCTGGGTCAGGGTGACGTTCTTGTCCTTCACGGCACGCTGTGCCGCGGTCAGCGCCTCCACGGCCTTGCCGCTGAGCGCCGTCGAGCCCACCAGCAGGCCGACGGCAAGGGCAAGGAAGATGGCGATGATAGAGACCAGGTGGTACCTGAAGTCGATCACTAGAAGATTCCAGTTAGCCAGTACCAGAGCTGGCGCAGGGCCAGGCCGAGGTATCCCAGGTAAATCTTGCCAACGGGCGTCCACGCCAGCGCGATCACCGGCATGAGCGCGGCAATCGCGAGCAGGACAAGCGATTTCGCGGAGATCCGACTCTGGTAGAGCCGGCTCACGCCCTTGGCATCGACGATCTTGTCGCCGACCCGGATCCGGGTCAGCACGGCACTGGCCATGCCTGACCGGCCCTTGTCCAGGAACTCTACCAGTCCGAACCGCATACCCACCGTGACGATGAGGCTGGCCCCGGCCTCCTCGGCGATCATCACGGCAACGTCCTCGCTGGTGCCGGGCGCCGAGCAGGTGACCGAATCCAGGCCCAGATCCTGGACCCGCGCGAGCCCTGGCGCATAGCCGTTCCGGTAGGCGGCTACCACGATCTCGGCACCGGACTTCAGTGCCTTGTCCGACACCGAGTCCATGTCACCGACGATCATGTGCGGCCAGTACCCCGACTCGATCAGCGCGTTGGCGGCGCCATCGACCGCGATGATGACGGGCTTGAATTCGCGGATGTAGGCGCGAAGCGCCAGCAGGTCCTCGTGGTAGTGGTAGCCGCGCGCAACGACCAGCGCGTGCTGGCCGGCGATGCTGGTGCGCAGATCCGGGATCCTGATGCCCTCGACGAGCAGCTCGGGATCCCGCTCGATGTACTCGAAGGTGTTCGTGACGAACGCCCTGAGCTGCTCGGCTAGCCCGTCCTTCGCGGCCGCCAGGTCCTCGGCCACCGACTCGGCGGTCTGCCGCGTGCCCTTGGCCACCACCGAGTCGGCCAGGTACAGCGACTCTCCCTCAAGCGAGACCTGCTGTCCCTCCCTGACCTGGTCGAAAACGTCCGAGCCGACGTCGTCCACGAGCGGGATGCCGGCCTCGACCAGCAGCTGCGGACCCAGGTTGGGGTAACGGCCGCTGATGCTCGGAGCGGCGTTCACCACCGCTGAGACCTGGCACCTGACCAGCGCATCCGCCGCGACCCGGTCCAGGTCCACGTGGTCGATGATGGCGATATCGCCTGGCCGCAGCCGCTTGGTGAGGTTCTTCGTCCGCCGGTCAAGCCGCGCGGTACCAGCGACGCCGGCCAGGTCCTTTGACCTGGCCTTGCGCATTGCCGTGAAACTGCGGCCGGGCATCTTCATTGGCTAGCCATTTTGCCAGATCTGCGCAGGCACAAGCGCCGACCAGGCTGCAAGCCCGCTGCGGCTGTGCTGCGAGCTAGCTGAGGCTGGCCGGATCGGGGTCAGGCTATCGGCTCGCCTGCGCACTCGGCAGCGCGGCCCGCTCGGCAGCCGCAGCGGCGAGCAGCTCACCGGCGTGCGCACGGCCGAACTCGGAGTCCTCCAGGCCGGCCAGCATGCGGGACAGCTCCCGGACCCGGCTGTCTTCGTCCAGCCTGGTGATGCCGCTGTGCACGACCGAGCCGTCGCTGGCCTTCTCCACCAGCAAGTGCGTGTCCGCGAACGCGGCCACCTGGGGCAGGTGGGTGACGACGATGACCTGGGCCTGCCGGGCCAGTCGCGCCAGCCGACGGCCGATCTCCACCGCCGCCTTGCCGCCGACCCCGGCATCCACCTCGTCGAAGACGAAGGTCGGCACCGGGTCAGCGCCGGCGAAAACCACCTCGATGGCCAGCATGATCCGGGACAGCTCGCCGCCCGAGGCACCCTTGTGCAGCGGAAGCGCGGGAGCGCCCGGATGCGCGGACAGCCGGATCTCGACCTCGTCCGCGCCATGCGGACCGTAGCCCTGCGCGGGCGTGACGGCGGCAGCAATCCGGGCGTGCGGCATGGCGAGCGCGGTGAGCTCGGCACTGACCTGTTCCGCGAAGCGCTCCGCCGTCTGCGTCCTGGCCGCAGTCAGCTGGCCGGCCAGATCAGCCACTGCGGCCGCCAGCTCAGCCTCCTGCTGCGCCAGCCCGCTGATCTTGTCCTCGTCCCCGTCGAGCTCGGCCAGCCGTGCGCTCGCCGACTTGGCCCAGGCGAGCACGGCGGCCAGGTCGCTCGCAGGCTGGCCGGCCGGGTCGCTGAGATGCGGTGCCGGCACGCTCGAGCCGTATGCGCGGATCAGCCGGGTCAGCTCGGCCCGCCGGTCCTGGACGACCGCGAGCCGCACCGGGTCGGCCTCTACTGACTCGATGTAAGAGGCGAGTTCCGCTGCGACGTCAGCCAGCAGATAGGCCGCCTCGGACACCCGGCCGGCCAGGCCGGCCAGCTCGCGGTCATGCGGCGCGCCGGCTTCGAGAGCTGACCTGGCCGCCGCCAGCAGGCCGGTCACGTCTGCGGCGTCGTAGTTCCCGCTCGCCGGGTCACCGACCAGTGCCTCGTGCGCGGTGGTCGCGGCGGCGTGCAGCGCATCCGCGTTGGCCAGGCGCTCCTCCTCGGCTATCAGCTCGATGTCCTCGCCCTCGGCCGGCTCGGAGGCGGCGATCTCGTCGACCCCGCGGCGCAGGTCCTCGGCTTCGCGCGCGCGGCCGGCCGCCATCGCGGTCAGCTCATCAAGCTCGGCCCTGACCTGCTGATGCCGGTGGTAAGCGCGCTGATAGGCGGCCAGCAGCTCGGCGAACTCCGGCCCGCTGAACTGGTCGAGTGCCTGCCGCTGGCGGCCAGGGCGCAGGAGCTGCTGCTGATCGGCCTGCCCGTGCACGGCGACGAGATCGTCGGCCAGGTAGGTGAGCAGGGACACTGGCACCGACCGGCCGCCTGCGGTGGCCCTGGAGCGGCCCTCCGCGCTGACCGAGCGGACCAGGATCAGCGTGCTTCCGTCGTCGTCCAGATCGCCGCCGGACTCGTTCACCTGGCGCGCGATGACGCCGTCCGGCTCGATCCTGAGTCTGCCCTCGACGACAGCCCGGTCCGAGCCAGGGCGGACCCTGGACGGATCCGCGCGGCCGCCGAACAGCAGGCCAAGGCCGGACACGACCATGGTCTTGCCCGCGCCGGTCTCACCGGTGACAACGTTGAACCCGGCGGACAGCTCGAGCACTGCCTCGTCGATCACGCCGAGTCCGGTGATCCGCACTTCCTCAAGCATGGCCGCCCGGCTCCCCTGTCACCGTGTCATCCGTCACCGTGTCATCCGTCACCGTGTCATCCGTCACCGTGTCATCCGTCACCGTCTCACCCGTCCGCTTCCGGTCGCCAGGCTGACCTCGCCACCCGGCCACCGGAAGGCCGAACTTCGCGACCAGCCGGTCGGTGAACGGCGCGCCGATCCGTGCGTCGGCACTTGTCCTGCCGGTCTCGGTCGCGGCCGGGGCGGCCGCGGCTGCCCCGGCCGCGGCGGGAAGCCGGGCAAGCAGCACCGGCAGACTGCCGCGCCGTACCTCGACACGCGAGCCAGGCGGAAGCTCGACCATACGACGCCCATCGCACCACAGAACGGCACCCGCCGTCTCGGGATGACCGCTGAGAGACTGCACTTCGACCTGCCGGGCGCCGGCCGGCTCGCCCGCGACGGCCTTGCTAACGTGCGCCAGGCCGCCGACGGCACCGATCACCTCGGCGGCGAGCTCGGATCTCGGCGAGACCACCATCGGGCCGGCGAACAGGGCATGGGCCGAGATCGGCACCATCAGCAGCGCCTCCACCTCCGGCCAGACCACCGGGCCGCCGGCCGAGAACGCGTAGGCCGTCGACCCGGTCGGGGTGGCGAACACAACGCCATCGCAGCCCCACCGTGACAGCGGACGCCCGTCAACCTCGATGACCAGGTCGAGCATCCGCTCCCTGGCTGCCTTCTCGACGGTCGCCTCGTTGAGCGCCCAGGTGGCCGCGATCTGCTCGCCGTTGCAGCGGACCGCAACCTCGACGGTCATCCGCTCCTCGACCGAGTACCGCCGGGCCGCGAGGTTCGCCACGGCGGCCGAGAGGTCGTCCGGCTCAGCCTCGGCGAGGAAGCCGACGTGCCCGAGGTTGACGCCGAGCAGCGGAACCCCGGCCGGCCTGGCCAGTTCGGCCGCACGCAGCAGCGTGCCGTCCCCGCCGACGACCAGGACCATCTCGGCGCCGACCGCAGCGGTTTCCGAGACCGGGACGACGGCGGCAGTGCCGCAGTCCAGCTCGGCGGCCTCCGGCTCGAGAACGCGAACGGCAATCCCGACGGCATTGAGACGGGACACCAGAACCCGCGACACGCGCAGCGCATCGGGGCGGCCCGTATGTACCACTAGCAGCATCACGCGCTGGCCGGCTGCCTCGCCGGTCACTGCGGGCCTGCCGTGACCGCCTGGCGGAGCGCGCCGGGGTCCAGCGGCGGCGCGCCTTGGCGGAGCCAGAGAAAGTACTCGACGTTCCCGGACGGACCGGGCAGCGGGCTCGCGGTGACGCCGGCCACGCCGAGACCCAGGCCCGAGGCAGCCTCCGCGACGCCGGCGACGGCGGACTGGCGCAGCTCTGGGTCTCGTACCACCCCGTCACCAACCAGGTCCTTGCCGACCTCGAACTGCGGCTTCACCATCAGCACGAAGTCCGCCTCTGGCGCGCAGCAGCGGACCAGGGCGGGCAGCACCAGCGACAGTGAGATAAAAGACAGATCTGCCACCGCCAGTTCCGGTGGCGGGGCCACCTGCTCGGGCGTCAGGGTGCGGACGTTGACCCGCTCGAGGACGGTGACCCTGGGGTCGGTGCGCAGCGCCCAGGCAAGCTGGCCGTAGCCGACATCGACCGCGACGACGTGGCCAGCGCCAGCTCGAAGCAGAACCTCGGTGAAGCCGCCGGTCGATGCACCGGCGTCCAGGCAGCGTCTGCCTGCGACTGTCAGGCCGTCGAAGGCTGCGAGCGCTCCGGCCAGCTTGTAACCACCCCGCGAGACGTACTCGGGCCGGTCACTGACCGCCTCCACAGTAATCGCGGCGTCCACGGCGACCTGGGACGCGGGTTTAGCGGCGACCTGGCCGCCAACGGCCACCCGCCCCGCCGCGATCAGATCGGCCGCCTGGTCACGTGACCTGGCCAGCCCTCGCCGGACGAGTTCTGCATCGAGTCGCAGCCTCCTGCTCATCGGGACCGAGGACAGCCCGTCAGCCGCGTGGGCCGGACGGCCCCGAGTCCAGTTCGCTCAGCACCTCGCTGAGCTGGGCGTGCACTTGCTCGAGCAACTCGGCATGGGCGGCCACCGGCAGTCCGGGAAGCCGCTCGAGCAGCCTCAGCGCGGCATCCACCCGTGGCTCGCCGGTTGCCGGCGGCGCGCTAGCAGCCGCGCTCTCCGGCACCGCGCTCTCCGACGCGGTCACGTTCCAGCCAGCTGCGTCCGCCTGGTCCGGCCCGCCGGCGGCACCCGCCGCCGTCTGCCCGGCCTGCTCGCGGCCAGCCGGATCCCCTGAGTCCGGCTCCTGATGCTCCATCTCCTCCACGCTTCCCGCGGCCATCGCTGCCCCGCTGGCGCGAGACCGCGCTGTCAGGCCGCAATGTCGGGCCGCACCGTCGGGTCGCACTGTCGGGTCGCACTGTCGGGTCGCACCGTCAAGGCCGCACCGCCTCGTACCCCTCCGAGAACGCTACCGCCCGGCACTGTCAGGCGGCCGCGTCTGGCGGAGCCGGTGTGCCGCTCCCGCCCCCGCCGAGTGGCGCATTGCGGGCAGGGGAGAATGACGTCGAAAGCGAGGCTTTGAATGGCGACTGCCGAGGAATGCCGCACCGCGCTGGAACACCTGACCGGCCGCATCGCGGAGATGGAAGCCAGCGAACGTGCGGCCAACTTGCTCGACCGCACGCTGAGCTGCCGCGTTACCGACCTGGGGATTACCTTCGTCACCCGGCTGAGCAAGGATGGTGCCGATCCAATCAAGATCGCGGACAACGGCACGCCGCAGGCGCAGGTGCGGTTCACTGCGGACAGCGACACGGTGGTCGCGATCGCGGCAGATCCTGGCAGCTTCCTGCGCGCATGGCTGTCCGGAAGGCTTAAGGTGCAGGGCAGCGTGCTCGACCTGCTCCACCTTCGCAAGCTCAGGTAGCTGTTCCGCGCTTACGCCGCCGGTACCGGGCTGTCCTGTCAGCCCCCCGCGGAAGCAGCGCTAGCCGCGACGCCGATCACCGCTGACGTCCGGTGTCGTCGGTCCCCGGCTGGGGCGGGGTCACCGGGTGCCGCGCGTCCGAGTCGCCGCCTGCACGCCCGGCGCTCGTCTCGTGGCCGGCGCCCGGCCTTGGCTCCGGCGCGGTAACTGCGGTCGCGCTACTCGCGCCGGCCACGCTGCTCGCTCCGTGTGAGCGCACGGCCGGGCGGGGCGGCACCCGGCCGTGCGGCCGCGCGTAGATCACCCACAGTGCGGCCGCCACGATGATGAACAGACCGAGCGGGAACCAGAGCGAGAACAGAGCTCCGCCGGCAGCATTGTCGGACGTCGACTGTGCGAGCAAGAACGTGGCCACGTATTCCTCCTGATAGCTAGCGCGGTCAGCGGAGCCCGGACCGTGCGGCCCAGCCCCACGCCCGATCTCGGACCGGAGGGTCACCACCGGTGAGACTGTCGGAGTCCTCCTCGTTCAGCCACGCGGTCAGCAGGATCACGCCAGTTGTGACGAGGAAGGGCATCATGCCCATCCAGAGCACGCCACCAGACGTTTGCTGGTCGTTGAGCACAGTCGCGGCGTGGTGCAGTGAGTTGACATAAGCGGGATATATGACGTTCGAGCCGAAGACGAGCACCATTCCGAGCACAGTCCAGACCGCAAGCGTGGCGGTGAGCAGTCCCAGCCGGCGCAGCGGCGACCGCCATGGCCCTGGCAGCGGACGCAGGATCTGCAGCCAGAACCAGCTGCCGGCGCCGACGTAGATCACGTACTCGGCCAGCCGGGCTGCGGCGTTCGCCGGGACTGCGTCGAAGAATGCCGGGACGTGCCACGCCAGGCACGACAGGCTGAACGTCACCGTAGCCACCACGGGGCCCGCTCGTGACCATGCGCCATCCGGCGGTCTGGCGTCCGGCTCCGGCCTCTGTGCCGCACGCCCGCGGATGCCGCAGGCTATCAGCATGGGCGCGGCGAAGCACAGAAGCAGATCCTGGATTGCCCGCACCCAGAGGTACTGGCCGGACCAGTAGCCGACCGGAGAGATCACGGCAAGCAGCGCGGTCAGCAGGCCGGCCTGGAACAGCGCGGTACCGGCGAGCTGATCGCCTCCCGGCCGCGGCCTGGTTCTGACCCGGTTCAGGTGCAGGCAAGCAGCCACCAGGTAGATCGCGATGGCGGTACCGGTAGAAGACCACGGTGCCTCGTGCATGCGCGGGCGCCGTTCAGCGAACCAGGTAGAAAAGGACCCAGTAGATCAGGGCCACCACGGCGATGTAGTTCCAGACGAGCGTGAAGGCGCTGAGCCTGGCCTGGAACCGCTGCACCTCGAACGCTGCGTCGTAGGTCGGCGGCTGTTCGATGAACGACACTGCGGGTATCTGGGCCGCCGCGACGATGAGCATCTCCAGCCAGACCATCATGCCGAACATGAGCAGGACCAGCACCGGCGTCGCGCCGGTGAAGACGCTGGCAAAACCCGAGCTGGCAGGCCAGAACGGCTCCTTCAGCAGCTGCCACAGCTGGACTCCGACAGCTGCGAGCCCGAGTGCGAGCGCGAGTCCCGCCCCTGCCATCCAGACAGACTTGTGCCCGGCCTTGAGCCGTTGCAGCACGAGCGTCTGCAGGAGCGCGCTGGCCACGGCGAGTGCCATGATCAGGGCACCTGACCACTGCCGGGGGCCGGTGAAGCTCGCCGGATACCACATGCCATGCGAGTTGAGCGAGCGCAGGTAGAAGTAGGCGAACACGAACGCACCGAACAGGAACGTCAGAGCGCCTATGGCGAGGCGCGCGCCGACCCAGCTCGCGTTGAGGGCGCACTCATGCATGAATCCGGCTTCTTCGATCCGGCGGGCGACCTCAGCCGACGGCCGCGGTGCTGCCTCAGCCATCTGCTCAGGCCTCGATCCGTGTCGTCAGGGCGGGATCGAAGGTGGCGGCCAGCACACCGGCTGGCGGGTCCAGGTCAGCGACCGGCGGCGCGTCCTTCACCCCGTACTCGTACGGGCCGGCCAGGACCACCGGGATGCGCCGGAAGTTCTCAAACGGCGGCGGCGAGGAGGTCTGCCACTCGAGGCCGCGGGACTGCCATGGGTTCCCGGTCTCGCGATCGCGCACGATCACGGTGGACCAGACGAAGTTGATGACGAAGACGAGGATCGAGCCGCCCAGGACGAAGGACGATATCGACGACCAGTCGTTCAGTGTCTGCAGGTTTTGGGCGTACTCAAAGACCCGGCGTGGCTGGCCGAGCGCCCCCACCGCGAAGAGCGGCAGGAATGTCGAGTTGAAGGCGATGAACATGGTCCAGAACTGAATCAGGCCAAGGGTCCGGTTCAGCCTTATGCCCGTGATCTTCGGCAGCCAGTAGTAGCAGGCGGCCATGAAGGCGAACACCAGGCCGCCCATGATCGTGTAGTGGAAATGCGCCATCACGAAAAACGAGCCGTGCACCAGCACATCCGCCGGCACGTCCGACTGGAAGACGCCGGAAACGCCGCCGATCAGGAAATTAAAGAAGAACGCGAAGACAAACAACGTCGGCACTTCGAACCGGATCTTGGCCTTCCAGAGCGTGCCGAGCGCGACCAGGAAGATGAACCCGGTGGGCACTGAGATCAGCTCAGTCGTGAGCATGAACACTGGTCGCATCTCGGGATTGATGCCGCTCACGAACAGATGGTGCTGCCAGACGAAGAAACTGAGCAGGCCGACACCAAGCATGCCCGCCGCCGACACCCGGTAGGCGAAGAGCGGCTTGCGGCAGAACACTGGCAGCAACTCGGAGACAACGCCGAAGCCGGGCAGCGCCAGGATGTAGACCTCAGGATGGCCGAAGAACCAGAACACGTTCTCGTACAGGTACGAGCTGCCGCCGAGCTGATCGGTGAAGAACGCGGTCTGGACGGTCCGGTCAGTGAGAAGCATGTACATGCCGCCGACCAGGACCGGAGCGGCGAGCACGAACAGGAAGCTCGTCGTAAAGATGCCCCAGACAAAGATCGGCATCCGGCCCCAGTGCATGCCGGGCGCGCGATAACAGATGATCGTGGCGATGAGGTTGAACCCGGACAGGATGACCGAGATCCCCATCAGGCCGAACGCGAACGCGTAGGCGTTTGCGCCCTCGGTTGCCTGGATCGATAGCGGGGCGTAGCCGGTCCAGCCGAACGGGAACCCGCCGATCAGCAGGGCAGAGAGCAGGATCAGGAACGCGACCGGTGTCAGCCAGAAGGCGATGGCCTCGATCCGCGGGAAGGCTACCCGCTTCGCACCGATCATGATCGGCACGAGGTAGTTGCCGAACGACCCGCTGATCAGCGAGGTCATCAGCATCATCATCATCGTTCCGTGCTCGCCGACGATCTCGATATAGGTGGCGGAGCTGAAGAGATGATTAGTCGGCGACAGCAGCTCGGTGCGAATCGCCATGGCCAGGAGACCCGCCGTGCAGAAGTAGATGATCATGCCGACCAGGTACTGGATGCCGACGACCTTGTGACCCAGCGTGTACTGGAAGTAGCGAGCCAGGCCGGTCTTCGCCTCTTCCTCCTCCTGCTCGTGCGGGATCCGGCGGCCGGCCATCCCGCGGAACGCGTCGTTGAAAACTCCCAGGCCGGCCAGCCAGCCGACGACCAGGAACGTGTAACCGAGGAGAATGGCCAGATTGTTCTGGTCGGACGTGGCCACCTGCTGCCAGCCAGAGCCAATCGCATTGCCCAGCCAGTGGCCGAAGAAGTAGCCGCCGACGGCACCAGCGAATCCGGTCTGCATCCCGGGGTGCAGCCACCAGGGCCGGAATGGCTTCGGCTGACCGGGCGGCGGCGGTCCCTCCGCAAGCTGGCCGCTAGTCGGCTCTGTCTCGATGGCCATCGGTCACCTCTTCATCCGGTGAT
>Ga0335075_10014619_pt1 | contig 11781 bp, 14 predicted proteins | sample Lox_Sample_24_FD_206723 | JGI IMG/M metagenome (GOLD analysis project Ga0335075, IMG submission 206723) | Soil microbial communities from Loxahatchee National Wildlife Refuge, Florida, United States - Lox_Sample_2.4 | ecosystem: Environmental > Terrestrial > Soil > Wetlands | place: USA... | reverse complement strand
CCTTTCTCCGGAAGTATGTCAGCGCACAGTCGCCGATCGGCGTGCAGGTTCGCGTGGCCGCTGAACCGCGGTATCCCGCTCGTACCTATCAGATCGTCGGCACGATTCCGGACACGAAATACACCGATTTGCGAGAAGTCCCGCCACCTCAGGCGTTTGTGCCCATTGCGCAGCTTCCGGTCACCGCGGAGAACCCGTGGATGCCGATTCTGTTTGCTTCACGCGATCCTGCAGCGGCGCAGCTGGCCGTGCGACACATGCTCGATGAAGAGCACTCCGGCATTGAAGTGCGGTTTTCCGACTTCCAGCAGGGCATTCTCGACCAACTGGTCGGCGATCGCATGATGGCAACGCTGTCCGGTTGCTTCGGCGTGCTCGCGGCTCTGCTCGTGGTGGTTGGACTGCACGGCGTCCTCTCGTACTTCCTCGCCCAGCGCCGCGGCGAGATCGGCATTCGCATGGCGCTCGGAGCCAGCCGCGGCAATGTCGTTGCGGCGATGCTGGGCGATTCCTGTTTCATGCTGGGGATCGGCCTGGTCTCGGGAACCGCATTGGCCTTGCTCGCTGGCCGGGGAGCCAGCACATTGCTTTTCGGCCTGAAACCGTGGGATCCCGCGATTCTTGCTGGTGCCGCGGTACTCCTGGCCATCGTTACCCTTGCGGCCAGTCTTGTTCCGTCGCTGCGCGCGGCCAATGTGAATCCGATGGACTCTCTCCGCGCGGAATAGGTGAACGAATGCGAGCGGATTTGTTAGCTGCATGTCATAAATTGATGCCAAATCGCCGAGTCGCTTATCGACTGCGTTCTGGCCGAATGATCCGCATCCAGATTCAAGGGCTGGACAATCTCCGGACCGGTCGTCCGGCTTCGCTACTCGTACCGAAGCGCCTCCGTTGGATGCAGCCCCGCGGCTCGCCGGGCGGCGAGCCAGCAAGCCATCGCAGAGCACAGGATCAGAAGCAGAGCCGCTTCCATGGTGTTTCCCCACCCACTGCTCCTGCTGTTCATCAAGACTGCCATCGACCTGCCCAGCGCAAATTCCACCGTGGCCCCAACTGTGGTCCCCAGGAAAACGCCGACCGACGCCGCCCGCGTTGCCGCCCACACGATATGTCCGCGTGACGCACCCAGCGCGAGTCGCACCCCAAACTCTGCGGTTCGCTGCGTCACAGTCCAGGACACCACACTGAACAGTCCAACGAGAGCCAAAACCAGCGCCAGCCCGGCAAAGAATCCAAACAGAATGGAAAACAGCCGCTCCCGGCTCCACAGAGCATCGCGCTCGATCGCCGCCTCCAGGTCGTCGCTCCCGTTGCTCACCTGCTCATCGGCCTCTACCGAGGCTACCGCCGTGCGAATCGCGTGCAGGTAGGCCATCGGCTCCCCCTGAGTTCGGATCACGTATTGCGCATAAGGCGCGAGGAAAGTCGAGAACGGCACGTACACCGCAGGGATCACAGGCCGGTCCACGCCGTCATCCCGCGCATCGCCGACGACGCCCACGATCTGCCGCCATCCGGCGCTCTGCGCCGAAGCCGCCACCAGCGGCGCGTGTGACGCGAGATCAGGCATCCGCACCTGCTGCCCAACCGCCGGCCTTCCACGCAGGTACTGCCGCGCGAAGGAGGCGTTGACCATGGCAACGCCATCGCCACGCGTATTCTCCGCCTCATCCCAGACACACCCCTGCAGCAGAGGAATTCCGAGCGTCGCAAAATAGCCAGGGCTCACAAACTGCACTCGCACATTGGGGCCACCACCGGGTAGGGCCGGCTGATCCTCCACCTGGAACTTATACTCCTGCCCGCTATAAGGAGGCGTCGCATCGTTGCTCACCGCCACCGAGAGCACCCCCGGCACTTCCGCAATTTTCTGCCGCACCCGCTCGACGAACGCCACGCGCTTGTCCAGCGGGCTGATCCCACTCCAGTCCCTCGCGTTCTCGTAGTGCATCAGAATGCCCGCCGACAGGACGTTCTTCGGCTGGTAGCCCAAAGGTGCGTGCATCACCGCGAGAAAACCGTGCCCCGCCATCCCGGCAGTTGCCAGCAGCAGAAGAGTCAGAGCAATCTGCATAGCGATCAGCGTTTGCAGGCGCCGGCCCGCTCCTCGGCCGACGATTCTTCGTCCGCTGTGCAGGGCTTGCCCTGCCGCATCCATCTGCGAGAGTCGCAACGCCGGTGTCAGTCCGAAGAGCAGTCCCGTCAGCAGGGCCAACCCCACCGAAAAGCCGAGCACTGGCAGATTCACTCGGATCACCGACTCCGCGGGAAAGACGTTCCTCTCCAGGTCCAGAGACAGCCGTGCGAGCCAATACGAAGCCGCTACACCGAGAGCGGCTCCTGCTGCCGAGATTGTCATCGCTTCCACCAGCAACTGCCGCACGATCCGCCACCGGCTTGCCCCCAGCGCGCTGCGCACCGCCAGTTCCTGCTGCCGCGCTGTCCCCCGTGCCAGCAGCAGGATCGAGCAGTTCGCGCACCCAATCAGCAGCAGCACTACCACACCTGCCAGCAGCAAATCGAGCGCCCGCCCGGTGCTCTGTGCATACGGGACAATAATCGGCTGCAACCCCAGATGGAATTTCTCCGGATACACCCTCGGATTCTGCCGGGCGAACGCATGTACCAGAGGGTCGAGTTCCGCGCTCCCTTCCGCAGGTGTTACACCGGCCTTCAGCTTTACCCACGGGATGAAGAACCGCGGTCCCGCCGCAGTCTCGCGCAGAGTGCTCCCCGGCAAATACACATCGCCCACGCCCGTCGTGTCGTCGAAGCCGAAGCTGCGTGGCATCACCCCCACAATCGTGTACACCACATGATCCAGTTCGATCGTTTTGCCGATCACATTCCGCGCGCCAGCAAAATGCTGCCGCCAGAACCGGTAGTTCAGCACCGCCACCGGCTGTCCCCCACCGGCGGCATCGCTCGGCTCGATCATTCGTCCCAGCAACGGACGGACCCCAAAAAACTGGTCGGCATTCTCCGTCACATATACCGCCAATGCATCTTCCGGTAGCCCTTCGCCGGTCAGCACCTCACTCTTGTTACGGAAGCCCAGCAGACTTTCGATGCATTGCGCCTTTGCAAACTCGGCAAATTGCGGCTTCCACAAAGCAAACCATCGCAGTTGCGACGGCTCCTCTTCATTGATGATGGCCGGATTCATGATCCGGTCCGCCCCCGCATACGGAAACGGATGCAGCAGCACCGCATACATCAGGCTGAACATCGCCGTTGTCGCGCCAATCCCGAGCGCCAGCGACAAGACGCCCACGGCCGCATATCCCGGATTCCGCAGCAGCGACCGGAGGCCGAAGCGCACATCGCCGCCCAATTCATCGAAAGCACGCAGCCCCACCGCGCTCCGGTAGCGCTCCCCATGCTTTTCCGGCGATCCCAGTTCGAGGCGCGCTCGCCGCGCAGCCTCCTCAGGCGCCGCTCCCTGCCGGACCAGATCCGCCGCGTAGACTTCTTCATGGAAGCGCAACTCGGCTTCTGCCTCGCCGGCGACGCGCCCACGGTGGGCGATGGCCCGCCACCAACACCGGAGAGTCGCCCTCAGGCTCATATCTCCTCCGGCTTTGCGCGCAGGATTGCTGCGACAACTCCCGCCATATCCGTCCACTTCTCGGTTTCTGCCCTCAGTTGCTTTCGGCCCGCGGCAGTCAGGCGATAGAACTTCGCCTTCCGGTTGTTCTCGGACTCGCCCCACTGTCCGGCGATCCAGCCGCGCCGCTCCAACCGGTACACCGCCGTGTAGAACGAGCCCTGCAGGATCTCCAGCCGCTCGCCCGAGATCTGCTGAATCCTCAGGAGGACTCCATATCCGTGATGGGGTCCCAGCGATACTGCTTTGAGGATCAGCATCTCCAGCGCTCCCTGCGGCAGTTCCACGGATTCCGGCATCGCGCTCTCCTATTCGAAAAAGGAGACTACGCCTTGCTCTCCTATCCCGTCAAGGAGACAGGGATTATTTGTTGCGGCCGATCCGCATGCCGTTTCTGGCTAGGCGCAAGGAAACCCCGGTAGAGGTCCACCCGGAAACAGGTGCGATTGGCCTTACGAGTTCAAACACAGGGGTGTTGTCTCTGGTGCGAAATATCTCTGACCGTACGGCTAGGACCCCTGTCAATGAGTGGTAAGGGCTGTGGGTGTTGAAAAAGTCGGTGTCTTCCGCCGTGCAATGCTGAGAAGCACCGGGAGGATGCCGGGGCAGCCTCACCGGCCGATATTCAGGTAGTCGCAGGCGCTGGGGACGTTGGCGTTCCGCTCAGGAATCGGACCAGCCGTTTGATGTTCTGGGCAGTGGCAGCCAGGAAGAACTGCTCCCGGACGAACTTCAGCCTGCGCAGACGCAGGCGGTGGAGTCCGATCCGGCTCTTCAGTTCTGCGAACAGAGCCTCGACCTTTTTCCGCTCTCGCTGAGCATATTCGAACTCCGGGGTGTTCCATAGATCTCTGGCCCGCTGTCGAGCTGCTTCGTTCATGTGGATGGCAAGGAACCGAAATGCTCCTTTGGTACACCTGGATTTCAGTGGACACGGACCGCATTTGCTGCGAGTGTGCCGATATAGGCGAACGCGCGATTGCTGTCATTACGACCGCCGTAGTTCAGTTGCTGGCCTGCCGGGCATAGATAGCTATTGGTGTTCGGCTGGTAAGTAAAGCGCTCCGGACCGAAGAGCGGGCTTCTTGTTCGCCCGACAGCATCCCGAGTGGGCATGTACGGCGTGATCTCCCGGTCCATCAGCCACTGCAAAAACGCACCATTGCCATAGCTCGCATCAGCAGCCCTCCCGCCTACGCCATTCCCGCCATGCCCCTCCGATCCCGCCGCATCGATCCCCGATCCTTTGACCTGACTACTCCCTGCCCGCTCTGCGAATACAAAATCCCACCGATGAAATCCGCAGAACCGGATGGAGTCTTATCCAGTGCCCGTCATGCGAAAAAGAGTTCGATGAGACGCAGGGAAAGAAGCCGCCGTCTACTTCCTGAAGTGCTACTATGTTCCGTTTAGCGGAGCGTCAGCAATGAGTTTAATCGCGTGGACCTACAACACCCTTGTAGATGCGGGTGATATCGCGTCTGTCGTCGCTGTATTTATTCTACTACCCCTGTCCCTATTCAAATCGACACGCGGCGGGGCGGAAGATGGCTCAAGATTGTGGCGGTCATATTTTTCCTTGACCTTTGGGCCTATGACCTCGCCTCCTTGTGGAAGGTATGGGGACTGATCGCGGCTTTGATCGGCGTGATATTTACACCCTTGGTGGCGTCAGTGATCGCTATAGTTGCGTCAGTTCTGCACAGAGATTGGGTCTCATTGGGGACAATCGTCATATACGTCATCATTACGATGGGGGCGTATCTGGGTGGCAACGCAATTGAAAACAGAGCGTAGGAGGACAGAACTGTGGCGAAATGTCGCATATGCGGAAAGTGGGCCGGGGTTATGCAGGATGTTCACGACTATTGCCTAAATCCCAAGCCGGAAGTCGCTTTTTCTGAATTGCCAGTACCGACACCTGCCTATCCCGTGAGCTTAAAGATGTCTACCATCGTGGGAGGGGTATTCTTCGGCATGTGGCTGTTCTATCTCTCAGCGGGATTGCTGACCTTCATTTTGTACGAAATTTCCCGAAGCTGACGAGTCTTAGGCGGTACACTGTTCCGGATGAATGCTTCGCCGCACTCTGAGCATTTCTTTTTCATACGGGCAGCGTACCACTAGGAGGGCTTCCGGCCCTCGGTTTCATCGAACGTGCGTTTGCAGGCTGGGCAATGGATGAGGCTCCATCCCACGCGGAGCAATTCAGCCGGGGGAATCCGGTACCCGCACAGAGGGCAGGGCGTGGAAAGATCGAAGGATCGGGGATCAACGCGGGATCGGCGCATGGAAGTGTACGGGGCCACCTAATTGCGTCTTGGTTCACGGGAGCGCGAACGTCTGAGTCCTGTCGCTTGCTGGCCTGATGGCCGCACCCGTTTTCTGAACCGGGCCAATATCCGCGAGTCCCACGTTTCATGATCGGGGATCACGGTACTGGCATCTGGTTTCGACGGCCAATCAGTGCCGTACTCACATTCCCGGCAGTAGATTTGCCATCCTCCCTCTGATGTTTTATGCCAGTCACGCGGGGCATGTTTGGAGCCTGTGCAAAGCAGTTCTGGGCGAATGGGCTTAGTGAGCCTGTTCTTGATTGGCCGCATGGTGATACCTCCGCCAGCAGAATGCACGCCCATAGCTGTTACCGCAAGCTTTTCCGGCGGAGGAGTCACAGCCCCTTCAGAAGCTCTGACAGCGTGATCCCGAATGCATTGACGGCTGAACAGGCCGATCTCGATCTCGGCCTGGTTCAGCCAGCTGCCGTGCTTCGGTGTGTAGTGAGGAGTGAACCGGTTCCATATCCAGCCACCGACCTGCTCTCCGAACCAGTCCGTGAGTGCTTTGCGGCTGTGCGAACTCAGGTTATCCAGGACCAGGTGGAAGCCGGGATCTAAAGTTGGGCGCGACCCGGACGGTCGCGGCGGGTCTGCTCAGAACACTTTGGTCAGCACCGCCTGCAGGTCCCGCTCCGCCTCGGCGTGCATGGCGTAGAGCGGCTTGACGTCCGTAATCCCGTTCGCCCGGGCCTCCCTGAGCCAGAAGTCCATGGTGCGGGTCTGGAGCATCGCGTCCTCGGCGGCAAGCTGGCCCGGCCCGAGGGGCGGGTCCTGGGCGAGCAGGTCGCTAGCGTACGTCGTCTGGAAGTTCAGCGCGTCGTCGTTCCCGTCCCTGCGGCCCTGATCGCCGCCCGCTTGAGCGCGTCGTTGCCACCATTAATCTCGTCGCGATGAAGTGCGACCCACTCGCCCTGGGCCTTACGCACAGCCTCCAGGAGCGCCTTATACTTCCGATTCCCGCCGGTTGTTGTCACCGGCGGGGCCCTCATTTCGAACCGCATGATGTCCTCCTGGGGGCCCTGTGAATCTTTGCCCCCTGAAGGTGAATACCGAAAGACCTTGCCGCCACCATTATTTCGTCGATTTTTTTCTTCGCGTCTTTGCGTCTTCATGGGTTCCACAATACCTGTCACCCAGACAGATCAGCGCCCGTCTCCAGGACAGGTCCATGTCTGTCTCTCAAACAGGTCTAAATCTGTCTCAGGGACAGGTAAGGCCTGTCTCCGGGACATGCGTAAGGAATCAGGTCTTAAAGAATCAGGCTTGAAAGAATCAGGTTGGAAAGAACAAGACCGAACGAACCACGGGCGGGTCGGGTCGCGCTTTGCGCTTCTTGACTAGAAGCAACAGCAAAGCCAGGACAGCTTCGGGCTAAGGCCCTCAGCGGAAGCATCCTTTCGCCTTTGCGGGCTCAAGGATTCCCCGGTGCGATCGGCAGCGCAGTACATCATCATCCTGTCTCACTGGAACATTCCGACACGCACCCTGCCCCGCCCGCGCCGCGATCCGCGCCCGCTGGTCCGCCCGGTGCCGACGGTCAGTTTTCCACAAACAAAAAAATCTCGAAATAAGCCCTGGCCGACCTCGAAGTCGGTATCGACCTACATGAGCTCAAACGACTATGGGGCTCCTCCACAGCAGGAGGAGCATCTCTGATGGCCAAAAAGGAAAAGCCCGCGCCGACGCGCCTGACGCAGTGGGGCCGTTTGGCAATCATCTCCGAGGCACGTGTGCCGCACACCTTCAAGCGCGGCGGGGAAACCGAAAACGTGAGCCCCGCCATCGTGAAGTCGGTCCTGCGCGAACTCGGGACGTGGGACGATCCTGGACGCCTGGTGTTCAACAGTGTCGAGCGGATCGCCTTCGACACCCAGATTCCGGAGGCGTCGGTCTACAAGGCGCTGCGCGTCCTCCGGGAGCATGGCTGGCAGAAACGGCGTCCGCGCGGGATGGGGATGTCGAAGCAGACGTTGCTCGATTGGGAGATGATTGAGGCATCGCGGGTGCCCTTCGTTCCGAAGAAGGCCGAGCCGGAGAAGGCCGTCAACGAGGACGAGCCTGACAGTCAGGTCAACACCGAAGAGGATGAGTTCGATTTCGGCAAAGCCACGAGGGCCGATGTGATCGAAGCCCTGCGCGAACTGGACCACATCGGGAAGAAGCTCACCGGAAAGGATGCAGAGAGCATCGCACGCGGGCTCGCAGACCAGTTCGGCGACGATGGCGCGTTGCTAGCGGTCCAGTCAGTGACCGAGCGATCCCTGGAATATGCGGCGAGGCCGAACGTTCGGAGCGTCGCTGGTTACCTGCGGGAGCGGATCAATGAGGACTGGAAGACCTCCATTGAGGCTTCGATTCGGGAAGCGTTGCAGACCGCCTGTACTGAAGAGGTCCCGATTCCCTTTAAACAGGCGTGCAGCGACAAGCTCGTCGCCTACTGGGTGTCATTGCTCCAGGAATTCAGCGCCGACGAGTACCTCGTCAGCGATCTTCGCATCGATGCGAACGGCCGATTCGTGACGGTCCACAGAGCTTCGCCAGATTTCGCAGACACAACGGCAGAGGCATTGGAATATGCCCCTGAGTCTTGATCAGCCACAGTATGAATCGCCCCGCCGGATGAGCGAGTACCGCGAGCTTTCGCCGGGAAGACGACAGCCGCGAAGCAGAGCGCGATCTGGTTGGAGATGCAGATCGAAGGTCGAGAGTTCTACGGGCACGTGGTCGGAGGAGTCATCACCGGGCTCATGCCCTCAACTACACCGGAGAACCTTTATGAGTAAAGGCAGCGAAAATGACTAGAACCCATCTCGCCAATGACACTTGAGAATTAATACTTGCGTGACCGGACGTCAAAGAGGCAAGAGCATGTTGGTCCGCTCCCTGTCCGGAATTGGCGAGACTGCGGCAATGATGGTGGGGACACCCAGCGTGAACAGTTCCTTCAGCGAAGACGACTTGATGAGGATGCAGGTAGCGAACAATATCGGGAATGCCGGCGATGAGCAGATCATGAGGATGCTCACGTTGGAGCATATTGTGGTGAGTGTCCCCGCCGGGACAGAGATCTATCTCGTGTTCGAAGAGGCCGCGGCAGCAAATGCCCAGAACTCGGACAAGACGGGTCAGGTTCCACACGCAAGTATGGCTCTCAGCCAATCTGCTAACGCAGAGCAACCATGACAGTACAGGGTCATGTCCCATATCAGGCCGGGCGCTTGGAGAGATAACCGGGCGATGATGGGTTTTTCGAAAGAAGAAAAGATGGGTATCAGGCTTTTGTTGAAAAACAGGCGAGGCCGCTTCAGAGACTTGCGCTGCTAAGCTCGCGACTCCCGAGACATCGGTCTTCCGCCAGCCATTGGCGTGGCATCTTTAAATAGCGGATTTCATTATTAAAGCGAAGCGAGATATGTTTTAATAGCAGGCGGACTAGTTAAATCGTGTCTAGACGCCCAAACACGGCTTCGCCAAACCGTTACGTGATTTCAACCGTTTCCGGTGAGAGAGTCCGCGCGTTCCTTCCCCCGCCTTTGCCTCCAAATCAGCGGGCACTGGATTTGGCATCGCTTCAAGCCGAATCGTCGAGGAATTGCTCATCCAGATTGACGAGGGCATGTTTGTCTGATGGTCTTGTGGAGGATCATGCAAACAGCGATGATCTATGCCTCGTCTGCCAGGATGAAGACGTCTACCTGGCCGGGGCTCCTTCCGGGAGGCTTGTCCTTCTTCGGACGTGGCCTCATGACGTTGATAGCGGCGGCATCGAGCTGTGTCTTCAAATGGGCCGCATAGTATTTCTCAATCGTCCCTACGCTTGTCCGACAGTTCTTCGCGATTTGATAGATGTTTGCGCCTTCGAGCAGGCGCAGGCAAATGTATGTGTGGCGCAGGCTATAGGCTGTTCGCGGCCTGCCGTCGCGGTCTGTCCGGAGCTTTTCCTCATCAAGAATTGCGTTGAATAATTCGCAGGGCCATTTCGGAAATAGGAGATCAGTATGACCCGGAACCTGCCACCTCTCCTTGACCACGGACTCGTTACGGCCGCCCGACCTTCCTGGCCCGCCATCCGGACGCACGCGGCCCTTCAGCCGCTCGAAAGGTCGCACCGCGCCTTCTGTGCTTTTGAAACAGCCGAAACCTCGCTTCCCACGTACTTCGATTTCCAGGATGGTCTGGCCGCTGGCCTCGTCTTCGACCACTTTGACATCGCCAAAATGAAGACGCAGCGCCTCATCGGGTCGGAGTCCAGTATTGACGGCGAACTCCACATAGTCGTGCAACTGTTCGCATTCCCATTTGAATCGCATTTGCTTGGGCTGATAGGCGCGCCTGCGCGTCGCCTCATAGAGCTTTGTATATTCTTCTGGTGAGAACCACGCTCGGTGCGTGATTTTGCCCGAGGTCTTGCAGGGCACTGACATGTCGGGCAAGTGCTCCATCCAACCGTGCCGGCTGGCCGTCTTCAGGACCAGACGGATACAGACAATCTCCTTGTGCACTGTGCTCCGGCTCGGAGCTCTGCCTGTCTTGCAATTCTGCGCGCGCCAAATGCGGTATTCCTGAATCAGGCCAGACGTAATTTCGGCGAGACACTTCTCGCCGAGAAACGGAAGGATGATGCCGCTCAGCTTCAACTCATACTGTGTTAGCCATGTGGGCCCACGCTGTCCCTGGGGCAGAATGCGAGCTTCTTCAAGGAACCTTGCTGCGGCCTCTTTGAATTTCTTGCCTCGCCGCCGTGTCTGTTTGGTAAGAAGTCCGGCGTGCGCCCTGCCGCGCAAGCCGAGATACCAATCTTCGGCGAAGTCTTTTGCGCAACCGAGACTGCTTTCGTGCGTCGAGACGCGCCAGTTGCGCCCGTTGAGGAAGGTCGAGCAATGCCAATTATTACTTTTCCCACGGCGGTAGATGTTGACCTTGCCGCCCATGGTTTGTAGGTCTCAGCTTTGGATTTGGAGCTTCTTAAGGTTTCAATCACTGCTTGTTTCTTCATCCCTTATCAGAACGCTTATGGTCAATCGTAGCGACAGGCTGCCTCGGACTATGATTGCAGGAAGCCGCTGAAGGGGTTCGTGCCTGATCGTGCCCGAGCCGGTGATCAGGTCTTTCGAAAGAAGAAAAGCTGCGTACTAGGCTTTTGTTGAAATACAAGTTTGGCGGCCCAGTCGGCTCGTCTCCAACAAGGCCAAAACTCTTCAGAGGTCAGCGTCGCCTGGGATACGGCCGGAACTCGGTTTCAGTGGACGAGTGACTCGGCGATAATGCGTTAACTGAGGATCATCTCAGAATACAAGCCCGTTTATGGGTACTCATGCGGTTAAATGCGCCTTATCGGGAGCAGTCCAAGTGACGTGGCACAGCGGGGGCCACAGTCATAAACTGAGACTCTATTTTCGGGGTCCACGCTTCCTGCCGGCCGACTTCGACTTTCGCTGTTTGAACAAAGACGGCGCCGCCTTGCCCATGCCGAGGAATGCCACCCTCCGCTTCACGCTTTTGCGGCGCGCCGGCTTCTTCTTCCCAACCGTCCTCGATGATGACGGCTTCGACTCCACGATGCGCTTTGGCATTGTGTTCGGTCGTAGGCCGTGAGGCCGCCGAGAGTCTTGAGCCGTTTGGCGTAGTTGTAGGCGGCAATGAAGTCGCTGAGGTGGGTGCGCAGCTGGCTGTGGCCGTCGTAGTGGTAACGCTGGACGGTGGCCTCTTTGATGGTGCGGTTCATGCGCTCGACCTGCCCGTTGGTCCAGGGATGATTCGGTTTGGTCAGGCGGTGGTCCATGCCGTGTAGGAGACAGACCCTGTCAAAAGGGTGACCACGGAAGCGCGCGG
>Ga0335075_10014617_pt1 | contig 11781 bp, 10 predicted proteins | sample Lox_Sample_24_FD_206723 | JGI IMG/M metagenome (GOLD analysis project Ga0335075, IMG submission 206723) | Soil microbial communities from Loxahatchee National Wildlife Refuge, Florida, United States - Lox_Sample_2.4 | ecosystem: Environmental > Terrestrial > Soil > Wetlands | place: USA... | reverse complement strand
TTGTAGTCGTTAGCGAAGTCCACCCATCGGGCCTGGCGGGTCACGTAGGCCTGCCATTCGTCGGTGTAGCGCAACACCGATTCACGGCAGGCGTCGTTGAACGCGGCGATACCCATCGCGTCGATCTGGGATTTATCGGTGATGCCGAGCTGTCGCTCGACCTCGAGTTCGGCCGGCAGCCCGTGGGTGTCCCAGCCGAATCGGCGGTCCACCTTGTAGCCGCGCATCGTGCGATACCGCGGCACGATGTCCTTGACGTAGCCGGTGAGCAGATGACCGTAGTGCGGCAGGCCGTTGGCGAACGGCGGTCCGTCGTAGAAGACGTACTCCGGGGCGTCGGCTCGTCGCGCAATGCTGGCACGGAACGTGTCGTCACTGGCCCAATAGTCGAGGACCTCGAGTTCCAGTGCCGGCAAGTCCGGTGCGCCGCCAGCCAGCTTGGGGTAGGCGTTGTCGGTCACTGCGCGCGTCGTCTCCCTCGTGCCACTGCTAGGCCCGGGGACGACGTTGCGCCAGTTGCGCAAGCGCCGCGGTACCACCCCGCTTGCCACGCCGAGGCGTGGCCGCTCATTGGAAGGCTGTGACGGGCCTACCCGTTCGGGTCTACTGGGCCTTACCGGCTGTTCTTCCGAAGGCTCCCCGGTGATGGCCGGATCGACGCCGTTGTGTCGATTCTACGGGCCGCCGCAAACCGGGCTCAGGTCAGCGCGGCCTTGGCGTCGGCGAGGTTGGCCGCGCCAAGCACCAACCGGGTGTTGGTGGCGAGATAGGCGGTTTCCAGATTGATCTTCGCGGCGCCCAGCTTATGGACCACATCGCGGAGCGCGCCGGGACGATCATCGATATCGAGGACAATGACCTCTTGTTCCTCGGCGATTTTGATTCCAGCGCCCTCTAACGCCTCGAAAGCGGACGTGGCGTCCTGCACGAGGATGTGCACCTCGGCCTGCCCTCCCCCGCTGGTGAGCGCGCATAAACCGGCGATGTTGACGCCTGCTTTGCCTAAGACGTCGCCGATCAGGGCCAGCTCGCCGGGTTCGTCGTCGAGATAAAGCGTTAGATCGGTCGCCATGACGCGCTCCCTTCGCACCAGGTCTGAGCGGATCGTATGTCCACGCTACCGCGCAGCTGGCGCTATCAGAACGGACTATCGGCGCTGATCGCAACCCAACAAATGACGACGCTCCCGGCACCTTAGATGCCGGGAGCGCGGACAGGGCTTTGTTAGGCGCCAACCTCCAACACGCCTGCGCGCCACAGCGCAGCGTAGAGCTGGCGCAGCGGAACGCAGAGCAACCGGGCGGCCCCAACGACCAACGGGTCGCCACCGATGAGCTGGTCCAGCTGGTCTATGGGCCGCTTGGAGGTCCGCTTCGGCGCCGGCACTGGCATCGGCGTTGGAGCAGGAACTGCCCTGAGCCGGCGTGCGGGCGTCGCCGTCACCACTTCGTCGTACAGTACAGCGGTCATGATCGCCTCCTAAGCGGAAAGTCAAACGGGCATAACGGGATTCGATGTCCGTCCGAATCGGCGTCCGCTGAGGCGACGTGCTGTCTAAGCCAAAGAAGGCTCAGCTGCGAACGACGCGCCGGGGGCCGGGTCGGGACGACACAGAGTCCGGATATCGATCCGGACTAGAACTGGAACTCATTCGTCCCTCACCTCCACGCGGTCGCGCCACGTGCGGAATACCGCACAATTCACACGCAAGCAGGAGCAGAGGAAACCCGAACTTCGGGAAACCACACCCCACTCGTGAGAGCTTCGGCACTACACGCCGTATCCGGAAAACTCCGGAAGCCACTTGGGCTCAACCCTTAAGCCGGGAGGAGCTGTCCTGACCCTGGGCGTCTCTCGACGTTCGGGGTCAGTGGCCTGTATCCGTGTAGACGCCTCGCCTATCGAGGTGCTTACCCCGTCGATGATGCACGAACATTCGGGCCGGGTCAATTCGCCACGCGTAAAAACTTCGTAAGCGCCTGACCAGCCGTTATGCATTCGTGACCAACCGCAGCGAAGGTCACCGCTCGGACGGGCGCAGCCCTTTGATGACCAGTGCGACGACCAGATCGGCGGCTTCGGCCGCGGACACGCCGTCATCCGTGCTCAGCCGCCGGTGCGCCATGTGACCGATCAGTGCGGTCAGCATGTAGGCCACCAACCGCGGCGGCGCGGCGACCACATCGCCACGGTCCTGGGCGGTGGCGATCAGCGATTCGATGTCGTCGATGAACCGTTCGTAGACGCCGCCCAACTGCTTGTCGAATCTGCTGTCCAGCGCGTAGGCGTCGCGGAACAGCAGCTTGGCGGTGGCCGGGTTGGCGTCGAAGAACTCGAAGGTCGCGCGCAGTGAAGCGCGAAAAGGGGCCTCGGCGTAGCCGAATCGCGTGCCGCTCTTGGCCAGAGCGATCGCAACGTGGGTGCGCAGGCCATACTCCTCGACGGCTATCAGCTTACGGAACAAGTCGTCCTTCGAGTCGAAATACCAGTAGACAGATCCGTAGGCCAGGTCTGCTTCTTTGGCGATCTCCGCGATCGTGGTGGCATGAAACCCGTTGCGGGCAAAGACTTTCTTGGCTGCGGCGATGATCTCGTCACGCCGCTGCGACTTTTCTTGGTCGCTGTTTGCGGGGCGCCTGCGGACGCGGATGCCGTCAGTCATCGCGCGACCGGCTCTGGCGCGGCCGCAATCCGTTGCCGATGAAATCGATGACAAAATCGGCGACTTCGGCTGCAGTGACGCCGTCATCGGTGATCAGCCGCCGGTGCGCCAGCTGACCGATCATCGCGGCCACTGTGAACGCCACCATCCGCGGCGGGGCGTTGATCACTTTGCCGCGTTGCTGAGCAGCGGCCATGTAGCCGGCGATGTCGTCGATGAACCGCTCGTAGATATTCGCAAGGTGAGTCTCGAACCGTGCTCCCAGCGCGTAGGCGTCGCGCATCAGCAGCTTGGCGGTGGCCTTGTCCTCTTCGAAAAACTCGAATGTCGCCTGCACAGCGGCACGCAACGGTGCCCAACTCGTCTGGGGTCGCACGCCGGTTGCGGCCAGCGCGACTGCAACACGGGTGCGCAGGGCGTACCCTTCGGCCGACATCAGCGCCTGAAACAGCTCATCCTTCGAGTCGAAATACTGGTAGACCGACCCGTAGGCCAACCCCGCTTCTCGGGCGACATCGGCGATGGTCGTGGCGTGAAAGCCGTTGTGGGCGAAGACTTTCTTGGCTGCAACCATGATTTCCTCACGCCGCTGCGACTTGTCCTCATTGCTGAGCGCGGGACGCCGGCGGGCGCGGGTGTCGCTGGTCACGATTCGACCAAGTCGTCGAGACGTCCGACGGCATCGATGAACTCCGAAACCATGTCCAGCACCACCGACCCCGCTGGCTGCACCCTGTTCAGCGAACCGACGACCTGCCCGACGAAGTAGGTGGCCAAGTCGCGCGCTTTGGAGTCGGACTGGACCGCGGCCCGGTTGATCCGCAGCTGCGGTTCGCCGATCAGCGCGCTCTGCAGCGGCATGCCGAGCGGTTCGGGGCTGCCTGGGCGCTCCCACTCGTCGGTCCACGCGGTGCGCAGCATGCGCGCGGGCTTGCCGGTCAACGATCGCGATCGCACGGTGTCCGACGAGGTGGCGGTCAGGAACTTGTCCTTCACCACGGGCATCGTCTCGGCTTCCTCGGTGGTCAGCCAGACCGACCCGCACCAGACACCCTCGGCGCCCAACGCCAACGCCGCGGCGATTTGACGGCCGCGGGCGATCCCGCCTGCTGCCAGCACCGGCACCGGAGCAACCGCATCGACCACCTCGGGCACCAGCACCATCGTCGACACCTCGCCGGTGTGGCCGCCGGCCTCGGTGCCCTGCGCGACCACCAGGTCGACGCTGGCTGCGGCGTGCCGCTGCGCGTGCTGCGTGGTTCCGGCCAATGCGGCCACCAGCACGTCGTTGTCGTGCGCCCGTCGAACCAGATCGGCGGGCGGCGGGCCGAGTGCGCTGGCGATCAGCCGGATGCGGTGGGCGAAGGCGACATCGAGCAGCGGCTCGTAGCCCTTGGGCGAGATGTTGAGTTCGCCGGGCGGTAGACGCTCCTCGTCGGTGGGTACCGCGATGTCGTAGCGGACCAGCAGGTCGTCGACGAATGCGCGGTGTGCCTCGGGCAGCGGGTCGCGCGCCTGCCGGGTGTCGATCCCGCCGCTCTCAGCGCCGACGTACTTGTGCGGCAGTAGCAGGTCGACACCGTACGGCTTGCCGCCGGTCTGCTCCTCGATCCAGGTCAGCTCGCTATCCAGGCGCTGAGGGCTGTGCGCGACGGCGCCCAGGACGCCGAATCCGCCCGCATTCGTGACGGCGGCCACCACGTCGCGGCAGTGACTGAACGCGCAGATCGGGAACTCCACGCCGAGCATCTCGGCGACCCTGGTTCGCATTCGCGGAAGGCTATGAGTTAGTGATTGACGCGTCAATCATGCTCGGAGATGTCGTCCAACTTTCTGGACGGTGACGCCTGTCGCCGACGTCAATCCGACACTTGGCGCAACTAGGGCGGTTGGCCGTCCGGCGGCCAGCTCGCGACCCCGTCCTCGAGCGGAACCTGCAGGCTGTGCAGGATCGACGCGACCATTCGCCAGGCACTGATCGCGGTGACGAGCTCGACCAGGACCGCCGGGTCAGCGCCGAATTCGTGCTGGCAGGCCGACCAGCTTTCGGCGCTCACCGCGCCGTCGCGCACCACGTCGTCGGTGGCCGCTAACACTGCGCGCTCTGCCGGCCCGAATGCCTGATGGGCCCGCCAATCACGCACGCCGAGCAAGTCTTCGGCGCTTACCCCGAGACCCCGCGCGACCCGCCAATGCTGAGTCCATTCGTACTCGCTGGCGGTGAGCCAGCCGATGCGCATGATGACCAGTTCCCGCAACCGGGCATCCAGCAATCCGCGCCAGAGCATGGTGGCGAGCATGTCGTTGAAAGCGCCGGCCAGCTTGGGATGGTTCAGCAGCACCTGGAAGATGGCGAGTTCAGCCATGTAATCGGGGACGCCCGCTTCGTCGGCGGCGGCCTTGGCCTCTTTGAGGGGCAACCGAGGAACGCGGGGGTCCTGTGTCGACGGGGTCATGGCCGTTAGGTAAGAGCGCGTAACCGTTAGCCCGCAACGGCTCCCGGCTCGGGGAACGGTGAGCCGAGGTCCGCTACCCGCTCGAGACCGTGTTTGCGTGCCGCATCGGCGGCTCGTCGGATCAAGCTGTTCGTCACGACGAAACCGGCGTGGTCCGTCACAACGAACGGAGACAGCAGCCGGTTGTGCACGAAACCGACGGCCAGCCCACTCGCCGGATCGGCCCACCCGAGCGAACCACCGAGCCCGACATGACCGAATCCCGGCATCACACTGAACGGCAGTGTGTGATAGCCCAGATGGAAGCCCAACGGCACCACGAGATTTCGGTCCAGCCGCAAACTCTTCCGTCCGGTCAGACCTGCCACCAGCTCGCGAGAAAGGAACTGAGTGCCTTCGATCTGGCCGCCGTTGGCAATCGCACCGTACATCCGTCCCAGGCCGCGCGCAGTCGTCACGCCGTTGGCTGCAGGGATTTCAGCATCCATCATCGGGATATCGCCTTGCACAAAGGCTTTCATTCCGGGGAAATACATGGAGCCGAAACCGCCCGAGATTGGCAACGCAGCGATCGCCGGTGCCACCGCGTTGAACACCGGATTTTGGATGGTGAGCTGCGGCATGATGATCTGCGCGGGCCGGGTCGGTGAATCGACCGGCGGGCGGCCCAGATGTATGCCGTCGGTGTCCAGCGGCTCCGCGAGTTCCTGACGGAACAGCGCGCGCATGCCCTTGCCGGTGACCGCGCGGGCCAGGCCCGACATCAGCCAGCCATAGGTCAAGGCGTGATAGGCCGGTTTGCCGAACGCGTAACCGGCGGGCGACGCCGCCAGACGATCTTCCATCACTTCGTGATTCAGCAAGTCTTCCTTGCTGGCACCGCGCAGCGCAGACAAACCGGCTCGGTGCCGCATCACCTGGCGGACAGTGATGTCCGCTTTGCCGTTGGCGCCGAACTCCCGCCAGTACTCGGCGACGGGCGCGTCGTAGTCGATGAGTCCACGGTCAGCCAGCCGGTGAATCACGGTCGAGGCCAAGCCTTTGGTGGCCGAGAACACCATCGCGCCGGTGTCCGCCGACCACCGCTCCCGTCCGCGGCGGTCCGACCAGCCGGTCCACACGTCGACGACGGGTTCCCCGTCGAGGTACACCGCAAGCGCCCCACCACCGAATCGGCGCCCCGGGAACATAGCGGCGAAGCTGCGCACCGCGCAGGCAAAGTGCGGATCGGCTGCGCCGTGAACACCGCGCGGCAGCACTGACCGGCGATTGCCCACCACTTCGAGGGTCATACCGTCGAACTTACCGTTTGGCATTCGCAAACGACTGGGAATTTACCCTTCCGTTATTGAGGCGAGCTTAAGTATTTGCTGTGCGGCCAGAGCCGGCGTTAATTCGCCAGCGAGCACACGGCGCTCCACCTCGGCTCTGCCTTTGCGCACCGCGGGATTGGACAGCACCCGGTCCAGAACGGTGTCGCGGACCATCTGCCAGGTCCAATCGACCTGCTGGGTTCGTCGCCGTGCCTCGAACTCCCCCGCCTCGCTGAGTACCTCGCGATGGCGCTCGACGGTTTCCCACAGTTCTTCCACTCCACTGCCTTCCAGCGCGCTCATGGTGAGAACCGGTGGGCGCCAGAGCGTTTTGCGCGGATAAATCAACCGGATCACCCCGGAAAGGTCGCGCGCGGCCGAACGCGCCTCGCCGAGATGATCGCCGTCGGCTTTGTTCACCACGACGATGTCGGCCAGTTCCAGCACGCCCTTTTTGATGCCCTGCAGCTGATCACCGGTGCGCGCCAAGGTCAGGAAGATGAAGGTGTCGACCATGTTGGACACCGCCACCTCGGATTGGCCGACGCCGACAGTCTCCACCAGGATCACGTCGAACCCGGCGGCCTCCATCAAAACGATGGTTTCCCGGGTGGCCTTCGCTACCCCGCCGAGGGTGCCCGATGTCGGCGACGGCCGGATGTAGGCGTCGGGATGCACTGCCAGCCGCGGCATTCGGGTCTTATCGCCCAGGATCGATCCGCCGGTGCGGGTCGACGACGGGTCAACGGCCAGCACCGCGACCCGATGTCCCCGCTGGATCAGGTACATGCCCAGCGCTTCGATCGCGGTCGACTTGCCCACCCCCGGGACCCCGGTGATGCCGACGTGATGCGCGTTTCCCGCCGCCGGCATCAGTGCGAGCAGCAACTCCTGTGCCTGCTCGTGATGGTCGGCGCGGGTCGACTCGACCAGCGTGATGGCCCGCGGCAGTGCCGCACGGTCGCCGCCGCGGACAGCTGCGGCGAGTTCGTCGATGCTGTCGCCGTTGCCTGTTGCCATGTGGCTAGAGGGTGTACCCGAGGCGCTCGGCCAGCTTTTTCAGCAGATCGATTGCGGCATCGGCGATCACCGTGCCGGGTGGGAAGATCGCGGTGGCCCCGGCAGCGTACAGCTCGTCGAAGTCACCCGGCGGGATAACCCCGCCGACCACGATCATGATGTCGGGCCGGCCCACCTCGGCCAGCGCGTCGCGCAGCGCAGGGACCAGGGTCAGGTGGCCCGCCGCCAGCGAGGACACCCCGACCACGTGCACGTCGTTGTCGGCGGCCTGACGGGCCACCTCGTCGGGTGTGGAGAACAGCGCCCCGACGTCGACGTCAAAGCCGATGTCGGCGAACGCCGTTGCGATCACCTTCTGGCCGCGGTCGTGGCCGTCCTGGCCCATCTTGGCCACCAGGATTCTGGGCCGGCGGCCGTCGGCCTCGGCGAATTTCTCGACGAGCTCGGTGGCACTGGAGAAGGATGCCATGTTTCCGCCCCCTCGTGCTTCGTCGCGGTAAACCCCGGCGATGGTACGGATCTCGGCTTGGTGCCGCCCGTACACCTTCTCCAGTGCGTCGGAGATCTCGCCGACGGTGGCCTTGGCCCGGGCTGCGTTGACGGCCAGTGCCAACAGATTGTTGCCCAGCCCGTCCTCGCCCGCACGGCCCTGGGCCGCGGCCGCACGCGACAACTCGGCCAGCGCCGCCTCGACGCCCGCCTGGTCCCGGTTCGCGCGCAGCTCTTCCAGTTTGGCCAGCTGCTCGGCACGCACCCGGCTGTTCTCGACCTTGAGTACCTCGACCTCTTGGTCCTCTTCGACCTGGTACTTGTTGATCCCGATCACGGGTTGCGCCCCGGAATCGATTCGGGCCTGGGTGCGCGCCGCGGCTTCCTCGATGCGCAGCTTGGGGATGCCGTCGTTGATGGCCTGCGCCATGCCGCCGTGCTCGGCGACCTCGGCGATGTGCGCACGAGCCCGCTGCGCGAGTTGGTATGTCAGCCACTCCACGTAATAGGAGCCGGCCCAGGGATCGATCGGCCTGGTAGTGCCCGATTCTTGCTGCAGCACCAGCTGGGTGTTGCGCGCGATGCGGGCCGAAAAGTCGGTGGGCAGCGCCAGCGCCTCGTCGAGTGCGTTGGTGTGCAGCGACTGGGTGTGACCCTGGGTTGCGGCCATCGCCTCTATGCAGGTGCGCGCGACGTTGTTGAACGCGTCCTGCGCTGTCAGCGACCAGCCTGAGGTCTGCGAATGGGTGCGCAGCGACAGCGATTTGGCGTTCTTCGGGTTGAACTGCGCGACCAGCTCGCTCCACAGCAGCCGGCCTGCGCGCAGTTTGGCCACTTCCATGAAGAAGTTCATCCCGATGCCCCAGAAGAAGGACAGCCGCGGCGCGAATTTGTCGATGTCCAGCTCGGCGTCCAAACCGGCCTTGATGTAATCGACGCCGTCAGCGAGGGTGTACGCCAGCTCCAGATCAGCTGTGGCACCGGCTTCTTGGATGTGATAGCCGGATATCGAGATCGAGTTGAATTTCGGCATCTTGGCGCTGGTGTAGGCAAAGATGTCGGAGATGATGCGCATCGACGGCTTCGGCGGGTAGATGTAGGTGTTGCGCACCATGAACTCTTTGAGAATGTCGTTCTGGATGGTGCCGGCCAGCTTCTCCGGTGGCACCCCCTGCTCCTCGGCGGCAACCACGTAGAGCGCCAAGATCGGTAGCACGGCGCCGTTCATGGTCATCGACACCGACACCGTCGACAAATCGATGCCGTCGAACAGCTGACGCATGTCGAGAATGGAATCGATTGCCACGCCGGCCATTCCGACGTCGCCCTGAACGCGAGGATGGTCGGAGTCGTAGCCGCGGTGGGTGGCCAGGTCGAAGGCCACCGACAAACCCTTCTGCCCGGCGGCGAGGTTGCGGCGGTAAAACGCGTTGGACTCCGCCGCGGTGGAAAACCCGGCGTACTGACGAATGGTCCACGGCTGGTTGACATACATCGTCGGATATGGGCCACGCAGGAACGGTGGCTCACCGGGAAATGTGTTCAGCGGGTAGCCCTCGGCCTCGACGGCGGAGCGGTCGGCGGCGATGTACACCGGCTTGACGGCGATGTCTTCCGGCGTGTGCCACACCAACTCATCGGGGGTGTAGCAGGCCGCGGCCGCCGCCGCGGTAACGTGCTTTTCCACTGCGGCTTCGGTCGGCGGCGGCACGGTGCGTTCACTGTGTAGCGGGATATCCGAGAAGCTGCCCACAGCGGGCGCGGTGGTTGTCATCGTCGCTATGCCCCCAACCGGCTCAGCATGCTCGAAAGAGCTTCGACCGCATCGATCTTCATGGTCAAAAATTCGTCGGGCTGGTGTTCGGGATCGTTATCCGCCACCGCCTTTTGCGGCCCGGCCAAGCAGACGTGCGCGACACCGGCGGTGCGGGCCGCCTCGACGATCGCGGCGGCCTCGGTGCCGTAGCGGCTGTCGGTGCCGCAGATGACCGCGACGCTCGGGGAGCCGGCATCGGCGACGGCCGTGGCGACACCGCCGGCGTCGACCGTTCCGGGGTTGACCGCCTCGATGCCGCCAGAGGCCAGCAGGTTCGCGGCGAACGTGGTGCGGATGTTGTGCTCGGCCAGCGGACCCAGCGGCAACAGCAGCGCCTGCGGGCGTACACCGGTGCGGTCCAGGTAGGCATCCGAGCGGTCCCGCAGCCTCTCGAACCCGGCCGCGTAACGCGCCAGCGTCCCTGCCGCAAGCGGTGAGTGCTGCGAATCAGTCTGCGGCAGAGCAGGTTCGGCGAGATTCGGATATTCGTTGACGCCGGTGATAGCGGTCCGACGATGGGCAATATCGTCCGTGCGTTGTGCCGCTATCTCGCCGATCTGGCCGGTGATGTAGTCCCCCGCATCGACGAATCCGCCGTGTTTCTCGATGGCCTGGAAGTGTCGCCAGGCCTGCTGGGCGAGTTGCTCGGTCAAGTCCTCGACGAACCACGATCCGCCCGCCGGGTCCAGAGTCCGTCCGACATGTGACTCTTCCAGCAGCAACAGCTGAATATTGCGGGCCATCCGGCGCGCGAAACTTGTTGCCATACCGGGGAATCCGCCCGGAATCGCCACATCGAACGGGTATACCAGCACGGTGTCGGCGCCGCCGACGCCGGCGCCGAACGCGGCCAACGTGGTCCGCAGCATGTTCACCCAGGGGTCGCGCTGGGTCATCATCGGCAGCGACGTTTCGGCGTGTACAACCGCGGCGCCGCTTTCCGGCTCACCGACGACCTCAGCGACCCGCGCCCAAAGCTGGCGCACCGCCCGGACCTTCGCGATCGTCATGAACTGGTCGTCGTCGGCAGCGAGCCGGAAACTGATCTGGGTGAGGGCTTGGGCCGCTGGGAGGCCGGATTCGGTGAGCAGCCGTAGGTAAGCCACCGCGGCAGCGATACTGCCGGCGAGTTCCCAGGTCGCGTTGGCACCGAGATTGTGGAAGGCGGGCCCGTCGATGGTGATCGCCCGCACCCCATGGCTGCCGGCCACCTGCTTCGCGACGTCGACGACTTCACGGATCGTCGGGGCGGGACGCTCGCTGAGCGACGCGGTCAGCGGGTCAGCCCCCAGGTCGATCGATAACGTCGCGCGCTGGTCGGATTCGACCTCGGCCACCAGCTCCAGTAGGGCGTCGCAGGCCGCCGGGTAGTCGGCGCCGGCATCGAGGATCACCGGCGCCATGCTCAGATAAACGCCGTCGAGCACCTTCTCCAGCTGCGCGGGCGCCACACCGGACTCCCCCACCCGGATCAGCAGCGCGCTGGCCCCCTCGGCCAGCCCGGCGAGCACCGCGGCGTTGACGTCTTCGGCGGCAACCCCGGCTACCCGGTTGGCCGGAAGCGCCTCGGTGACCTTCCACCCGGATTTGACGTCTCGCAGTGCGTCACCACCGCGCAGGTAGGGCCATTGGCCCGGCAGCGGCGGCTCAGGCAGCTCATCGAGGGCGGTGTAGAGCGGGTGAATCGCGAAGCCCTCATAGGTCGGGCTGTCGAGCAGCCGCTCGGGCTCCGGCCCCAACTCGTCAGCGCCACGCCGCGTGCTTTTCGCCAGTACATCGGCCACCCCGGTGCGCCATCGGGCGCGACCCTGGGCAGGGTCGGCGGGCCCAGTGGACACATCGACTGACACCGGCAACTCCTATGTCGCAGTATGTGGCGGCCACAACGCCGGCCTATCACTTGAGACCACCAGGCTAAATGATCGGCAGCGACGTCCACGAGGCGACCGGCACCAGCCGAACGCTGCGCTAGTTAGGCATACCTAACTAAGGTAAGAGCGGCTAATGTTGGGACGATAATGCTTA
>Ga0335075_10014616_pt1 | contig 11782 bp, 10 predicted proteins | sample Lox_Sample_24_FD_206723 | JGI IMG/M metagenome (GOLD analysis project Ga0335075, IMG submission 206723) | Soil microbial communities from Loxahatchee National Wildlife Refuge, Florida, United States - Lox_Sample_2.4 | ecosystem: Environmental > Terrestrial > Soil > Wetlands | place: USA... | reverse complement strand
GCGGGTCATCCGAGGCGTGCAACAGCTGCGGGGCCGGTGTGCCACCAATCAGGTCGCCGGCGCGGAGGTCGCCCTCTGCTCCAACGGAGGCGCCGGTGCCCTGTTCTGCGACGTGCTGCTCCTGGGCCGGGAGCGCCCGTGAGCCTCCTGCTGCCACAGCCCGAGGGCATTCCGGCCCCGCGTCCGAGCCTCCGCAGCGAGGCGTACTGGGAAGGCTGTCGCCACCACCGCCTGCTGTATCAGCGGTGCGCCGCCTGCGGCTACCACGGGCTCGGCGCCTTCACCGTGTGTGCGCAGTGTCAGGCGGCGTCACCCGTCTGGGCCCAGAGCGCCGGGCTGGGCAGCCTCTACAGCTGGACGGTGGTCTGGCGCGCGCCCGACCCAGCCTTCCGGATCCCCTACGCTCCTGCGATCGTGGAACTGGACGAGGGGTTCTTCTTGATCAGCGCAATCATAGGATGCGAGCCCGAGGACCTCGTCCCGGGCATGCGCCTCATGGCGGAGTTCCACCCGGTCTCCGAAGAGATCGTCCTTCCGTACTTCGCTCCGGACCTCGCCTGGCCCAGTGAGGCGAGCCCAGTGAGACGAGCCCAGTGAGACGAGCCCAGTGAGGTGAGCATGGTCTCGGTGGCGATCAGACCGCTGGCCAACGACGACTGGAACGGCTGGAAGCCCCTGTGGGACGCGTACCTCCGCTTCTACCGCGAGCAGCTCGACGAAGAGACGAGCAGATCCGCCTTCGACCGGCTCTGCCTGCGGGCAGACGGCATGTTCGGCTTCGTTGCGGACTCGGGAGGCGAGTTGGTGGGGATCGTCCATGCTCTGGTGCACCCATCAACTTGGACGACTTCTTGCTACTGCTACCTCGAAGACCTCTATGTCGCGCCGCAGGCACGCAGAGGGCACATCGGTCGCGAGCTGATCGAAGCCGTGACGACCGAGGCCACCGCGCGAGGCGCAGCTCACGTCTATTGGCACACCCAGGAGTTCAACGGCGCGGCCAGATCGCTGTACGACCAGGTGGCCCGGCTGACCTCCTACAGGGTCTACGAGCGCTGAGGGCCGAGATCGGACGCAAAGCGCCTGCGCATCAGCTCACGTCTCGATTTGACGCCGAGCTGCCTGTAGATCGTCTCTAGGTGGTGCTCGACGGTCTTCTTCGCGATACCCAGCTCCTCCGCGATCTCCGCATTGGTATGGCCCGTCGACGCCAGCTCCTCCACTTGCGCCTGGCGCGCCGTCAGGTCTCCGGCAAGACGTTCTTCGCGCTTGAGCCGGCCTCCGGCAAGACGCAGCTCGGCACGAGCCGCGTTCGCGAGCAGGCGCGCACCCCGACTCTCCGCGAGCGAGAAAGACTCGCTGTCCACCCGTCGGGCGTCGGCCAGCTCCCCTTGTCGGCGCAGGAAGGCTCCGTACCAGCCGAGCAACCTGGCACGGGCGAGCACCATCGGAGAGCTGTCCATCATCGCCACCGCATCCTCGAACTGTCGCCTCGCTACGCCCGGGTCCCCCAGCGACTCGCTGACCAACCCGTTCGCAACCAGCGCTCCGGCCTTCGGCCAACGACACGGCAGGACCCTCGAAGTTCGGTCGAGCCAGCCCGCAACTCGCTCGAGGTCCGAGTACCTCGAGCTCCGGTGATAAGCGTCGATCGCGGGTTCCCACCACGGCGTGACGCACGGCTCTTGGATGCCGGAGGCCGCTGCCATGTTCTCGGCTGACCCGACGAGGTCGCACGCGCCTGGCGCGTTCCCAGTCGAGATGTCGACTTCCGCGCGTACGTACAAGCCCCACAGAGCGATGATCGGAGGAGGATGCTCGAAGAGCCCGATTGCGTACTCGACCTCGGCGCAGTCCTTCTGCGCGTCTGCGATCGAGCCGTAGCTGAGGTCGAGGAGCGCGCGCATCACGGCGACGAAGATGCCGAGCACCGGAGCGAGCTCGACGAGGGCTTCGAACCTGGGGAGCGCAGCTCGGGCCTCATCCAGCTCCCCGAGTCGGTACAGAAGATCCATCCGGTTCAACAAGAAGGCCCCCATAGCGGCAGGCCAGCCCCTGCGTTCGGCAGCGGGGTAGCCCAGGTCGAACGCACGGCGGGCCGCTTCGAAATTCTCCGACGACGCCGCCGCCGATCCGCACCACACGAGCGGCCACCAACTCGCCTCGTTCGGATGGTCGAGAAACGAAGAGTTGCCCTCGAACCTGGCGGCCGCCTCGGCCAGGACGTCCAAGCCCTCGGGTCGGCCGAGCATCGTCGCGGCTATGGCCCGGGTCGTCTCGACGTGGGTGCGGATCTGCTCACCGAGCTCGCACGCGAGCTCTGCGGCGCGCTCGGAAAGGGCCAGAGTTCTCCGTGGACCTTCCACGAGCCTGGCTACGTGAGCCGCCCTGAGCAACGCGTTGACCGCGGCGCTTCTGTCCACGGGCTCGAGAACCCGGGCTGCCTCCTCGAAGCTGTGGAACGGCGAATCGACCAGCCCCATCGCGAGTCGGGCATTCCCGACGATGACGAGGGCCCTTCCGCGTTGGCGCTCATCGAGCTCCCCGCGTGAGATCAGCGCCTCGATCGTGCGTACCGCGTCCTCCGAGGACCCTGCACCGAGATACGCCTCAGCGAGATCACATACGAGCGACGAGGGCGCGTTCGATCCGGTGGTGGAGGCGGCATACCCCAAGAACCTGGTCGCGGTCTGCCACGCTCCGACCTCGAGCGCCTCCAGCCCTGCCTGTCTCACCGATTGGACCGCCACATCGTCGGTCAATCCCGCCATCAGGGCCTGCTCGGCAGCGTCCCCCACTGCTCCCCCCAGGAACCGGATGGCGCGGAATGCGGCTTCGTGGAGCTCGGTTCTAAGCGGTTCCTGCAGGCCTTCGTAAACGGCCGTCGCGAACAGAGGATGCCTGAAGCGAGCCGCGTCCGAATCGACGTCCACGACTCCGGCGGTGCGCGCCTCGTCGAGCGCCTGCGCGGTCTCGACGACGTCGAAGCCGACCATCCGGGCGACCACCCCGGGACGGAACCTCGTACCGAGAGCGCTTGCCGCGCGCAGGAACTTGAACACGTCTTCTGAGACTCCTGCGAACCGTCTGAGCAGGATCGACCGGCGTCCGAACGAGAACGGCTCCACCGCGGGCACGTTCGAACCACCGAGAAGCGACCTCGCGACCTCCTCGATCAGGAACGGGTTCCCGGCACACTCCGACGATGCATTCTCGAGGAGCTCGCGGTCGATGTCCCCCCAGATCCGCGACGCCATCAGGACCTCCGACGAGCTCCTGCCCAACGGTCGCAGCTCGTGGCAGATCGCGAACCCGGCGTGCTCGAGGTTTCTCGCCAGCTCGATGGCCCCAGGTGGCCATGGCCTCAGTGTGCCCACGATGGCCACCGTCCGCGGTTCGAGCTGGCGACAGAGGAACTCGGCCATAGCGAGTGAGTCGGGGTCAGACCAGTGCAGGTCGTCGAGCAGCAACAGGACCGGAGAATGAGAAGAGCACTCGTCGAGCGCCTTGATTGCCGCGAGGAACCGGTTCGAGCGTTGCGCACCTCCCTCGCCGGCGAACCGCGAGTGGGACACGTCGATACCGAGACTCGCAAAGATCTGATCGGCCAACCGGAATGGCCGACCCGAGCCGAACAGCACACCGTCTGCACGGCCCACCATGCAGCGGCCGATATGGGACCAGGCTTCACGCTCGAACCTGCGCAGAACCGTGGTCTTGCCCAGACCGGCTTCACCTATGAAGAACAGGCTCCCGCCGCGACCGCCCTCGAGGCGCTCGAGCAGGCTGCTCATGGCGAGAATCGCGTCGTCGCGTTCGAGCAGTCCCTGTGTGTCGCTACCCCCCACTTCCTCAGCCATCACGCCTGCCTTGGAGATGCTCCCGCTTCGGAGACACCCGCCTCGGAGATGCTCAAGCGGACGCCGGCCTGAATGCCGGGCGTCGGAACCGGGACCCGACCCGCCGCCGATTACCCACTTCTTGGCGCCTCAAACTAGATGATCCAGAATTCTGGAGCCACCTCGGAGTTTCGTGAAAAGAACCCGGGCCAGTTTGGCACAGAGCCATTGCCCGAATCCAGCCCAGTCTGCCACTGCCCGTAGTTGTGCGACTACATGGCACGCTCGCAATAAGCGACGGACCCCGAGCTAGCCCTTATCGCTAGGTAAATCTCCCGATGCTACGGGAGCCCCTGAACACTTAGCGTAAAACCTGAGAAATCCAATCGCAGGGCGCGGCTGGCGGCCCAAGCCCACGAACAGTAACGGCGTAAGCACAAGAACGTTGATGGCGCAGTGGAGCGGGTGGACCTCGCCGTACCGAGTCGGGTGGAAGGAGTACCAGGAGATGGCGGGAACCTCGTTGAGAGAGGCCAGGGCTGCAATCTTCGCGGACGAAGCTGCAATCTTCGCGGACGGAGAGGTCGGGTTCGGTGACACGTCGACCACATTCGGGGCGATCGCCGCCGCGGCACTCGTCCAGCCCTCGGAAGATCGTTTGGCGTCGGACGAGTCGCTCGGCGAGGACGAGGCGAAGCCCGATTCGCTCGGCGAGGACGAGGAGACCGAGATCGCCGCTCGTCGGCCCCACGCCGAATACGACGAGCTCGACTCCGCGCAGAGCTCGGGCGACGGCGTGGCAGCCTGGCCCGCTAACGGCCCCCGGGCACGTGCTTCGGGCGGATCCGAAGAAGCCGTGTGCCGTTGGTGCCTGCAACCTCTCGGTGCGACGAACCGTTGCGGGAGAACTCGTGTCTACTGCAGCCAGTCGTGCCGGCAGCGGGCCTACCAAGCTCGCAAGCGAGCGGCACAGTTGGGGCTGAAGGACGGTGAGCTGGTGGTCTCGGCGTTCGTGCTGTCCCGCATGAACAAGCGCCTCCAAGCGCTCGACTTGGCGCTGGTCGAGGTGGAGTCGGCCCGCCTCCAGACGTCGGACCACCGCATCGCGGAGCTGTGCCTGGCGGCGCACCGGCTACGAAAGCTGACGGTCGGGCCCAGCGTTCACTGAGGCCGGATCTTCACTGAGGCATTTTCACTGAGGCAGGATCCTCACTGGAGCCGGATTTGACTGGAGCCGGGTTTTCATTGAGGCCGGCTTCTCCCTGACGGGCCGCAGCGGCCGGCTAACGCTAATCTGCCGCCGCACGTGAAGAAGACACCCGAGAAGATCCCCAGGTTGCGCGTCGCGATCGGGGCGGGGCTCGTAACGGCATTGGGTGCTCTGGTGCTGGGTGGATGCGGCGGCACGACCTCACCGGGTTCATCCGGGCCGGCGACTTCTACCTCGCACCCGACGGCACCTCGCGCACCGCTCTTCTACGTGTCGCTCGGTGACTCGTACGCTGCCGGATACCAGCCGACCGGACCGCACTCGGGCAAGACCGACACGAACGGCTTCGCCTACCAGATACCTGGTCTCGCCTCGAAGAAGGGCTACGACCTCAAGCTGGTCAACTTCGGCTGCGCGGGAGCGACGACGACCTCGATACTGAACTCGGTGGGATGCAAGCTAGAGGGCCCCTCGGCAGCTCGGTACCCGACCGAGACCCAAGCACAAGCTGCGGACGACTTCTTGAAGGCGCATCGCAGCAAGGTGGGTCTGGTCACGGTGTCGATCGGTGGGAACGACGTGGTGCCTTGCGCGTCGGTTGCCCAACCGATCAGCTGCGTGGTCTCCGCGGTGCCCAAGATGGAGAGGAACCTCGCAACCCTGGTGCGAGGACTGCGCGAGGCAGCCGGACCGACTGTGCCCATAGTGGGTACCACGTATCCCGACGTGATCCTCGGCCTCGACCTGTCCCACGAGGCGTCCCAGAAAAGCCTGGCGGTGGTGTCGGTGACCGCGTTCAAGGACCTGATCAACCCTGCGCTGCAGAAGGATTACACCGCGGTGGGGGGCTCCTTCGTCGACGTGACGGCCGCGACCGGAGCTTACGGTCCCCTCACCGCCACGACCGACCTGCCGCCATACGGGACCATACCGGTGCCCGTCGCCAAGATCTGCGAGCTGACCTTCTTCTGCGAATACCGCAACATCCACCCCCGGACCGCCGGGTACAGGATCATCGCGGAGCTCGTCGTGGCTACGCTGCCGCGACGGGACAGTTGACCCGACCGCTCTGCCTGGAGGAAATGGGATCCATGAACGAAGGATCCGCCAACGAGACGCTCTCGCGAACGGCAGCATCGGAGGCGGTGGAATCGATCGGCTGGCGCTACATCCTGGGAACGCTCGCTTCCTCGGTGCCGGTCGGCTCGATCGCTCAGGCGTGCGAGGTTGCCGCCGCTGCCATAGCGGCGTGCGCGGAGCACGCAGAGGGACATTTGCGCGTCGACCTGCGCCCCGACAGAGCCGAGCTCTCCCTGCAGACCCGATCCGGTGACTCGGTGACCCGGATGGATGCAGAGCTCGCCCAGCGCATAGCGGCAGCGATCACCGGTCTCGGACTCAGGCCAGCGGGTGCCACGACCGTCGAGTCACCCCGACCTGTAGAGATGCTCGAGATAGCCATCGACGCCATCGACATACGGGCGATCCGGCCGTTCTGGAAGGCGGTCCTCGCCTATACGGACACCCCAGGCAGCGACGATCCCCAGGACGCGATCGTCGACCCCGCCGGTCAGCTCCCGACCTTGTGGTTCCAACAGATGGACGCCCCGCGACCCCAGCGCAACAGGGTGCACCTGGACATCACGGTGGCCCACGACGAGGCCCGGCGCAGAGTCGACGCTGCATTGAGCTCAGGTGGCCACCTGGTCGACGATTCGTTCGCCCCCTCTTACTGGATACTGGCCGACGCGGAGGGCAACGAGGTGTGCGTGTGTACGTGGACGGGACGCGACGAGCTGGGATGGTGACGCAAGGGCTCGTCCACCGCATCACGCGTGCGGGACGCGTCACCTGAGTCCGGCTCTTCGGCTTCGAGCAGTTATCGGCCCGGCGCAGCCGACTGGCCTGCAAGACTCTCGTCATGGAGGTCGAGCTCGTCGAACCCGGTGATGAGAGCGCGTTCACGGACTTCGTCGAGATCGTCCGCGACTCGGACAAATTCGATTTCCCCGACGACCCCGCTTGGTTGCCACAAGAGCTCCGTGCGAAGGCGCGCGGCACCGGATCACGGCTGACCGAGATCTACGTCGTCCGAGAAGGATCGAGGCCGGTGGCCGCGCTCTTCCTCCATCTGCCGATCAAGGAGAACCTTCAGGTAGCGGACTTCCAAATTCTGGCGGTCGCACCTTCGGAGCGTGGGAGGGGTCACGGCAGGAGGCTCGTGCAAACAGCCGAGGAGGTCGCCCACTCGCACGGACGCGCCGTGGCTATCACCTATGTGCACGTACCCGTCGAGGCCGTCTCCGTCTGGGATAGGTACCAGCATTTCGCGGCATCCAGCGGGTTCGAGCCGGCTCTTCGCTCGAAGCTCCGCCGACTTCGACTCACCGAGGGATTGGCGCGCGCAGCGCGGCTCGAATCCGAAGCGTTCGGCTTCAGTCGGGGCTCCTACGAGGTCGTAAGGTGGCGACAGCACTGCCCCGACGAGCTCGCCAACGGTCGAGCCGTACTGGGTGCCGGGATGTCCACCGACGCCCCGACCGAAGAGCTGGAAGTCGAAGGCGAGTCATGGGACGTCGGCAGGCTCCGTGATTTCGAGGACACCATCGCGGGCATGGATCGCGACCTCTTCGGGGCGGGCGCCGTGCACCTCGAGACCGGCGAGCTAGCAGCGTTCACCGAGATCACCGTTCCGAGATCGGCGCGAGAGGTCGCTCACCAGTACGACACGATCGTCGCAGCGCCTCACCGCGGCCATCGACTCGGAACGCTCGTGAAGGTCGTCAACCTGCGGGCCCTCGCCGAGGGGTCCCCTACGACCGATCGCATCCACACCTGGAACGCCGACTCCAACGACCCGATGCTCCGTGTCAACGAGACGATGGGCTTCGAGGTCTACGCAGTCGGAACGGTGCTGCAGAAGAAGCTCGGATGATCAGCTCAGTGAGCCGCTTTCCCCCCGAACAGATACCGCAAATGCACTCTCGCCCCGGTCTGGAGAACCGCGCGGCGGTAGATCTGGGCGGCCACGGTAGCCATCACAGCCGTCCCAACGATCGTGATCACCACCGACGCCACGAACTGCCACCATGCCACTTGGCTCAGACCGACGAGCACCGACATGCAGAACGGGGCCGTGAACGGCACATACGCGAGGACCTTGAAGAACAGGTCCGCGTGCCCTGAGCTCAACGCTGTGATCGAGTAGATGTAGCCGAAGAGGATAGGGATGCTGAGGGGGAGGGCCAGAGTCTGGACCTGGTCTTGGCGCTCTGCCATCGATCCGGCCGCCGCGTACATCCAGCAGTAGAAGGCGTACCCGAGCACCAGCCAAAGCAGCTCACAGAGCAGCACCAACGTGGACGTGCCGTGGAGAAGATCCGAACCCACCGCTTTGGCCACGACGAGCGCGAATGCGACGACGAGGACGGCTTGCCCTAGCGCGACCAATCCGATCCCCAGAACCTTCCCCCCGAGAAGCTGGATGGGGCGGACCGTCGCCAGGAGCACTTCTACGACCCGGCTCGACTTCTCCTGCATGACCCCGATCAGGATCCACGTGCAGTACTGCGTCAGCATCACGAACAGAAGAACGATCCCGATGACCGACGTCGTCCTCGCAACGCTCTTGGACCCCGGTCGCAGCGAGTGCACCGCCACTGGCTTTGCGCCGACGACGTGGACGATCTGGGCGGGAGTCAGGCCCGCTGTCCGGTAGGCCTCGAGCACTCCCAGATAGGTCGCTGCGTTCTCTACGAGAGTCGTGTCGATCGAGGAGCTGCTGGACGTTACCGGCTGGTCGAGCAGGATCTCGACACCGTCGACGATGACGAAGTCGACCCTGCCCGACAGTAGGTCAGCCTTTGCAGCCTGGAGCGAAGGCTCGGAGACGAACGTGACCGAATCCTGGTCCGCTGACCCGACGCCGCGTACTACGTGTCTGGCCAGCGGAGAGAGGCTGCCAACCACTCCGACCGTCTGGGGTGTGAGCTTGGAGCTGCTCTTGTCGAGGGCCGGTATCACGATCGCGGCGGCCACGGCAACGAGAATCACGAGGGTGCCGACCCTGAAGATGCGACCGCGGACGCGCTCAGTGATCTCACGCATGGCGATGGTCCCCACGTCGCCCAACCGGTTGAGGTTGTGAACGGAGTCGGCGAGGTCCCGCCGGCGGGATCGCGTTCTGGTGGCGGCCGAGCGCTCGGTGTCCATCTCACGTCCGTGCTCACCTGCCGCTCGCCGCCGGCGGCGGATCCGGAAGACCGAGACACGGATTGCGATCACCACCGCTGCGGCGACAGCGATGAAGACGTATTTCACGAGAGCCTCGTGCGAGAGTGGTGAGAAAGCCTCATACGAGAACCTCGTGAGAGGGCTCCCCCGCGAGGGCTTCTCTGAACACCTCCGAGAGCCGACGACGGTCGAAGGAGAACTCCGTAACCTTGCCTACGCGCATGGCCGCGCGGAGGACCTCGTCGCTGTCCACCTTGCTGTCTAGGACCAGGCGAACCGCCCCGCCCGAGATCTCCGACACCGAGACGCCTGGAAGCTGACGGGCCCAATCGGCTGTCCGCTCCCCCTCGATGCGGACCACCAGGCGCCTGGCGCCACTTGTCGCCAGCTCCTCCACGCTGCCCGAGACCACGAGCCGGCCGTGGTCGATGATCGTGACCCGCTCGCAGAGATCTTCGACTTGGTCGAGCTGGTGACTGCTGAACAGAACGCAACACCCTGCGCGGGCTTGTTCGACGAGGACCTGACCTATGTCCTCTATGCCGGCGGGGTCAAGCCCGGACAGCGGCTCGTCGAGCACCAGCAGCTCGGGATCGTGAACGAGCGCGGCGGCGAGTTGCACCCGCTGCTGGTTCCCGTGGGACAAGGTCTCCACCTTGGACTCCCTGTAGCGAGTTATCTCCATGCGCTCGAGACAGGCATCGGCCGCCGTGACGGCTTCAGTTCCGTTCAGCCCGTGCAGGCGGCCCAGATATTCGATCTGCTCGCCCACGCGCATCGCAGGGTAAAGCCCTCGTTCTTCGGGCATGTAGCCGAAGCGGCGTCTTTCATCCTGTCCCACCTGCCTGCCCTTCCAGCGGACGCTTCCCGACTGCAGGTCGGTGAGACCGAAGATCGCCCTCATCGTGGTCGTCTTGCCGGCGCCGTTCGGCCCGAGGAAGCCGACGACCTGCCCTGCCGGCACGTCGAAGGACAGGTCGTCGAGGGCCGTGACGCTGCCGAAACGCCGGCTGAGACCCTCGAGTTCGAGCAAGGCGCTCACGTCGGCAGGATATCCACGACGGTCACGACGAGCGTGGTACCTGTCCGGTGAGCACGCTTCTCACGCCGCGCAAGATCTGCAGGTCTTCGCGGGACTCGACGACGAACACGCGGGCGTCGCCACCGGCAGCTGTTATCTCGGCATCCGGGCGGACCGACTCGTTCACCCGCTCGTCGATCCGGATCCCGAGAAAGCCGAGGCGCTGCGCCGCACCTACCCGTATCGAAGCGGCGTTCTCGCCCACGCCACCTGTGAAGACGAGGGCATCGATCCCTCCCATCGACGCCGCCATCGCCGCGATCTCGGCCCGCAGCCTGTGGAGGTAGACCTCGATCGCGAGGCATGCCCTTCGGTCATCTCTACCCGCGGCTTCGAGCACGGCCTCGAAGTCCCCCTTCCCCGCGAGGCCCATCATTCCGGAGCGGTGCTCCAGAGCCGAAGCCAGCTCGGAAGCCGGTATACCCACGTGTTGCTCCAGCCAGAGGACCAGACCTGGATCGACGCTGCCCGAACGGGTGGCCATCACCAGGCCCTCCAAAGGCGTGAAGCCCATCGTCGTGTCGACGGAACGTCCGCCGTCCACCGCGGCTAGCGACGCGCCCGACCCGAGGTGACACGACACGATCCGCAAGCTCTGCGGATCCGTGCCGCAAAGCTCGGCGGCTCGGGTCGACGCATAGCAATGCGACAGCCCGTGGAAGCCGTAGCGCCTCAGCGCCCAGCGTTGGCGCCATTCCAAAGGCAGGGCGTAGGTGGACGCTTCGGCCGGCATGTCAGAGTGAAATGCCGTGTCGAAGCAAGCCACCTGTGGCACTTCCGGCAAGAGGCGGGTGAGCGCGTCCAGACCGGCCAGGGACTTGGGGAGATGAAGTGGCGCAAGGTCGACGAGAGCTTCCAGACGCTGTCGGACTCCACCGTCTACGAGCACGGGCTCACTGAATTCCCTCCCCCCGTGGACGATCCGATGGCCGACGGCTTGCACGGGCTCGTGATCACCCAGCGCGCGCTCGATCGGATCGTCGTCGATCCGCCCACCGGGCGCAGGTAGGTCCACGCCCCCGACGAGATCTTCCCCCTTACCGAAGATCGAGAGCTTCAGGCTGCTCGATCCGACGTTGACCGTGAGCACCGGCATGGCCAGCGTTGCCAGACTCAATGTCGCCAGGTCCAGTCGCGGATGTCGGGCGGATCGTCACCGTACGAGCGGGTGTATGCACGGGCTCTCACGCGTGCGTCCTCCATGTCCTGGCGAAGATCCGCCGCGCGTTCCCCGATTCCGGGTACGCGGTCAATCACGTCCATCACCAGATGGAACCGATCGAGGTCGTTCAGCATCACCATGTCGAACGGTGTCGTCGTCGTGCCCTCCTCCTTGTAGCCCCGGACGTGCAAGCTCGAGTGGTTGGTGCGGCGATACGTGAGGCGGTGGATGAGCGATGGGTAGCCGTGGTAGGCGAA
>Ga0335075_10014615_pt1 | contig 11782 bp, 8 predicted proteins | sample Lox_Sample_24_FD_206723 | JGI IMG/M metagenome (GOLD analysis project Ga0335075, IMG submission 206723) | Soil microbial communities from Loxahatchee National Wildlife Refuge, Florida, United States - Lox_Sample_2.4 | ecosystem: Environmental > Terrestrial > Soil > Wetlands | place: USA: Florida... | reverse complement strand
CACGAAAAGTCTTCGTCAAGATAAAAGTTTTCAAGATCTTTTGGACGCGGCCTGGTTGGGAGGCTTATAACAGCAAGAAGGGTCGTCGGGCGCACCGGAAATTAGAAGGGTTACAGAAGAAAGCGCGCTGGTCAGAAGCAGTGCAGAGTGCGGGTGGACGTTTAGCGGAATTCGGTCGGGCAGGGTGAAGTCATGACGATGAAAGGCTCGCGTGAGGAAGCGGGTCGAGGAGGCGAATAATGACTGCTCAAGCCCTGTGGATGAACATCCCGCTGATGGTGCTCGCGTTCGGGGCCTGGGTCGGGATCCCGCTCTGGATCGTGTTCAGGCACCCGGACCGGCATCCCCGGGAGACCCGTACCGCGCCCGCGTATCTGCTGGCGGCCCCGCCGAAGCGGGCGGCGCCGCCCAAGCGGCTGGCCCCGATCCGGGCTCGCGCCTACGACGGCCAGCGCGGCCTGGCGACGATGTAGGCGAGCAGCCCAAAACGGGCACACGGTCCCCGGCGACGCGCGGGGATGTGCCAAGCTGCTGACGTGCTTGGACTCGCGATCGTCTGTGCCGTCAGCGCCGCCGCGTGGGTGTACCTGGTGGCGGCGCACGGGGACTTCTGGCGGACCGGGCAGCGGCTGCCCCCGCTGCACCCGGCCCGGGCGACCGCCGGCCACGATCAGTGGCCGGCGGTCGTCGCCGTCGTGCCCGCGCGTAACGAGGCGGACGCGCTCCCGACGTCGCTTCCGTCGCTGCTGGCGCAGGAGTATCCGGGACGGTTCGGGGTCTTCCTGGTCGACGACGGGAGCGATGACGGCACCGGGGGCGTCGCGGCCGAGCTCGGGGAGAAGGCGGCGCGGGACGGCGGCGCGCCGCTGACGGTCGTCTCCGGGCGGCCGCGGCCGGACGGCTGGGCGGGCAAGGTCTGGGCGATGGCGCAGGGCCTAACGGCCGCGACCGCAACGGCGACCGCAACCGCGCCCGCGACGGCGACGCCGACCACCGGCCAGCCCCGACAACCCAAGTACGTGCTGTTCACCGACGCCGACATCACCTGGGCGCCGACCGCGCTGCGCGACCTGGTCGAGGCGGCCGAACGCGACGACCGCGCCCTGGTCTCCCAGATGGCCCTGCTCCGGGCGCAGACGGCCTGGGAACGGGTGATCGTGCCCGCCTTCGTCTACTTCTTCGCCCAGCTCTACCCGTTCAAGAAGGTCAACGACCCGGACGGCCGCACCGCGGCCGGGGCCGGCGGCTGCATGCTGATCAGGGCCGAAGCGCTGAAAAAAGCAGGCGGGCTCGAGCCGATGCGGGGCGCGCTGATCGACGACGTCGCCCTCGGCGCCCTGCTCAAGCGCGACGGCAACCGGATCTGGCTCGGCCTCACCACCGACATCAGGTCCGACCGGCCGTACCCGAACCTGGCCAGCCTGTGGCACATGATCGCCCGGTCGGCCTACGTCCAGCTCAGGTACAACCCGTTGCTGCTCGCGGGCACGCTCGCGGGCCTGCTGCTGCTCTACGCGGCCCCGCCCGCCGGCGTGATCGCCGCGCTGATCGCGGCCGCACTCGGCCAGGCGGGGGCCGCGACCGCCGTCACCGGGATCGCCGGCCTGCTCGGCTGGGCCCTGATGACCGCCAGCTACCTCCCGATGCTGCGGCTGTACCGGCTGTCGCCGTTCCGCGCCCCGGCCCTGCCGCTGATCGCGCTGCTGTACGCCGCGATGACGGCCGACTCCGCCCGCCGCCACTACTCGGGCCGGGCCGTCTCCTGGCGCGGCCGCGCCGCCGACCGCGTCTGACTCCCGCGGATGCGCGTCCGACTCCTAGGGATGGTTGCGGCACCGAGCCGGTAATAGGCGGGTAATAGGCGGCTCGCGGCCACAACCATCCGCCCGGGACCGGGCCCGGACACACCTCAGTAGCGGTCCGGTCGCGGGCTGGTGCTGTACGAGTCGCCTGCCTGGGGACCAGAATGCGTTAGGCGGGCCGGGCGAAGATACGGACCGTTCGATATGAGGATCTTGGTTTTTCATCAATGAGGAGGAACCCGGGATGGCGATCAGCGTGCGCGGCGTGGTGGCGCGGGGCAAGGGCGAGGCGGTCGAGGTCACCGAGGTCCTGGTGCCCGAGCCGGGCCCGGGCGAGGCGCTGGTCGACGTCCAGGCGTGCGGCGTCTGCCACACCGACCTGCACTACAAGATGGGCGGGATCGGCGACGACTATCCCTACCTGCTCGGGCACGAGGCCGCCGGGGTGGTCGAGGCCGTCGGCGAGGGTGTGACCGAAGTAGCCCCGGGTGACTTCGTCATCCTCAACTGGCGCGCGGTCTGCGGGCAGTGCCGGGCGTGCAAGCGCGGCCGCCCCTGGTACTGCTTCGCCACCCACAACGCGACCCAGAAGATGACGCTGGCCGACGGCACCCCGCTCTCGCCCGCGCTCGGCATCGGCGCGTTCGTCGAGAAGACGCTGGTCGCGGCCGGTCAGTGCACCAAGGTCAACCCGGCCATCGGCGCGGCCACGGCCGGGCTGCTCGGCTGCGGGGTGATGGCCGGGCTCGGCGCGGCGATCAACACGGCCGGCGTCAGCCGGGGCGACACGGTCGCGGTGATCGGCTGCGGCGGCGTCGGCGACGCCGCCGTGCTCGGCGCGCGGCTGGCCGGGGCGAAGACGATCATCGCGGTCGACGTCGACGACAGGAAGCTGGGCTGGGCCAGCGACTTCGGCGCGACCCACACGATCAACTCCAGGGAGTCCGACGCGGTCGAGGGGATCAGGGAGCTCACCGGAGGCTTCGGGGCCGATGTGGTGATCGACGCGGTCGGGCGGCCTGAGACCTACACGCAGGCGTTCAACGCCCGAGACCTGGCCGGAGTCGTGGTGCTTGTGGGCGTGCCGACGCCGGACATGAAGCTCGAACTCCCGCTGCTCGACGTGTTCGGCCGCGGCGGCGCGCTCAAGTCGTCCTGGTACGGCGACTGCCTGCCCAGCCGGGACTTCCCGATGCTGGTCGACCTGCACCTGGACGGCCGGTTGCCGCTGGACAAGTTCGTGTCGGAGACGATCGGGCTGGGCGACGTCGAGGCGGCGTTCCACAAGATGGAGCGGGGCGAGGTGCTCCGCAGCGTGGTGCTGCTCTGACCGGTTCCAGCGCGGCCGATCACGACGGGCCGGCCCGGATCGCGATGTGGTCCGGGCCGCGGACCGTGTCCACCGCGATGATGCGGGCCTGGGAGAACCGGCCCGACACGGTCGTCGTGGACGAGCCGCTGTACGCGTTCTACCTGGCCGCGACCGGCCTCGACCATCCCGGCCGGGACGAGGTGATCGCCAGCCAGCCGACGTCGTGGCGGGCGGTGCTGTCAGCCCTGGCCGACGACCCGCTGCCGGACGGCGTGAGCATCGCGTACGCGAAGCACATGACGCATCACGTGCTGCCGTCGGTCGACCTGGCGGCGTTCGCCCCGTTCCGGCACGCGTTCCTGATCAGGGACCCGCGCCCGCTGCTGGCGTCGTACGCGCGGGTCCGGTCCGCGCCGACCGTGTCCGACCTCGGGCTGCGGCAGCAGGCGGAGCTGTTCGAGGAGTTCGGCGGCCCCGTCATCGACTCGGCCGACCTGCTGGCCGCGCCCGAGGCGGGGCTGCGGGCGCTGTGCGCGGCGCTCGGGGTGCCGTTCTCGCCGGCGATGCTGTCGTGGCCGGCCGGGCCCCGTGAGACCGACGGGGTGTGGGCACCCTACTGGTACGACAGCGTCTGGCGGTCGACTGGGTTCGCCCCCGCGGCCCAGGCGCCGCCGGCCGCGCTCGACCCGTCGCTCGAGCCGGTGCTCGAGCAGTGCCTGCCCTACTACGAGCGGCTGAGCGCGCACAAGATCAAGATCGAGATCCCGAACGGATGAGGGTTCATGCTGCAGAAGTTCGATGAGCGCAACCGCGACCTGATCGTCAACGTCGGCGGCCGCCTGTCGCACCGGGACGAGGCCGCGGTGTCGCCGTTCGACTCGGTCGTGCAGGGCGGCGACGCGGTCTGGGAGGGGCTCAGGCTCACCGACGGCCGGATCTTCGCGCTCGACGAGCATCTGGCCCGGCTCCGGAGGTCGGCCCACGCCCTCGGCTTCGCCTCGGTGCCGTCCGACGACGCGATCACGGCCGAGATCATCCGCACGCTGGCCGCCAACGGGATGCGCACCGGCGTGCACATCCGGCTCACCCTCACCCGCGGGGTCAAGATCACCTCGGGCATGGACCCGCGGCTGAACGCGTCCGGCCCGACGCTGATCGTGCTGGCCGAGTTCAAGGACCCGGTCTACGACCTGTCCGGCATCCGCCTGATCACGTCGAGCGTGCGCCGGACCGCCCCGGACTCGCTCGACCCCAAGATCCACCACAACAACCTGCTGACCTCGATCCTGGCCAAGATCGAGGCGAACGTCGCCGGCGCCGACGACGCGGTCATGCTCGACCACCGCGGCTTCATCGCCGAGACCAACGCCACCCACCTGTTCATGGTGCTGCCCGGTGCCGGGTCGGACGCGACCCTGGCCACGCCGACCACGGTCGCGTGCCCGGAGGGGATCACCCGCGCGACCGTGCTGCGGCTGGCGGCGGCGGCCGGCCTCGGCTGCGCCGAGGGCGACTACACGCTCCCGCAGCTCTACAACGCGACCGAGGTGTTCGTCACCGGCACGATGGGCGGCCTCGCCCCGGTGACCGAGGTCGACGGCCGCGCGATCGGCGACGGGGCCGTCGGCCCGGTCACCAAGCAGCTCACCGAGCTGTACGCGAACCTGGCCGCGAGCACCGGGGCGACCGTCGCCTGACGGTCGCCGCCGCGAATCAAGATCAAAATCAGGATTCTCCCGAACGGTCCGTGCCTACTCCGTCCGGGTGATGTGCCCGTCTTCCAGGTGCAGGACCTCGTCGGCCAGCCCGATCAGCACCGGGTCGTGGGTCGCGACCAGCGCGGTGACGCCCTCGGAGCGGACGACCGCGCGCAGCAGCCGCATGATCTGCTTGCCGGTTTCCTGGTCGAGCTGGCCGGTGGGCTCGTCCGCCAGCAGCAGCTTGGGCCGGCTGGCGAGGGCGCGGGCGATCGCGACCCGCTGCTGCTGGCCGCCGGAAAGCTCGCCCGGGCGCTGCTTGGAGTGGTCGGCCAGGCCGACGATCGAGAGCATCAGGGCGACCCGCTCCTCGCGCTCGCGCGGGGCGACGCCCGCGATCCGCAGCGGAACGCCGACGTTCTCCGCCGCCGACAGCACCGGCAGCAGCCCGAACGACTGGAAAATATAGGCCACGGTGTCCCGCCGCAGCCGCATCCGGGCGCGCTCGCCCATCGCGGTGACGTCCTGGCCCGCCACGTGGACGCTTCCGCCGCTGGGCGAGTCGAGCCCGCCGACGACGTTGAGCAGCGTGGTCTTGCCGGAGCCGGACCGGCCGCGCAGCGCGACCAGCCTTCCCTCGCCGATGGAGAAGGTGACGCCGCGCAGGGCGGCGGTCGCGGTCGGGCCGCTGCCGTAGGTGCGGGTGACGTCCCGCACGTCGACCATGACCCCGCGTTCGACCGTCGACGACGAGTTCGCCGCCAGGCCTCCGCTTGCTGAGCTGCTCACGCGGCACCGTCCTCGGATTCCGGCAGTTCGTCGTCGGCGTCGGCCTCGCCGTTGTGGCCGTTCCGCTGGTCGGGCCAAACGCCGATGTGGTCTGGTTCCGCCTCGAGGCGGACCCGGTCGCGCATGCCGAGCGACTCGGTCATCTCCCGCGGGAGCTGGAGCCGGCCGGCCCGGTCGAGCACGGCGTACTCGACCGCGTGCCCGAGCTCGCCATCCCCGTCGCCGTGCCTGAGCGTCTCGGTCGCGGTCCGGCCGTCCCTGATCGCGATCGTCCGCCGCACCATCGAGGACACGGCCGGGTCGTGCGTCACCACCAGCACGGTCACGCCGAGCTCGGAGTTGGCCGTCTGCAGCGCGCCGAAGACCGACGCGGCGGTCGCGCTGTCGAGCTCGCCGGTCGGCTCGTCCGCCAGCAGCACCGACGGCGCGTTCGAGAGCGCCACTCCGATCGAAACCCGCTGCTGCTCGCCGCCGGACATCTGATCGGGCCGCCGGCCGGCGCAGTGCCCGACGCCGAGCAGCTCGAGCAGCTCGGACGAGCGCTTGCGGCGGGTGGAGCGGCCGGTCCCCGCGAGCCGCAGCGGCAGCTCGACGTTCTGCGTCGCGGTCAGGTAGGGGAGCAGGTTCCGCGCGGTCTGCTGCCAGATGAACCCGACCACCGACCGGCGGTAGGCCAGCCGCTGGCGGGCGGTCATGCTCGCGAGGTCGTGGCCCGCTACCCGGACGCCGCCGGCCGTCGGCGAGTCGAGGCCGGCCAGGATGTTCATCAGCGTCGACTTGCCGCTGCCGGACGCGCCGACCAGCGCCGTGAGCTCGCCCGCGCCGACCAGCAGGTCGAGTCCCTGCAGGGCCTGGACCTCGATCCCCTCGGCGGTGTAGATCCTGACCAGGCGGTCGCACAGGATCAGCGAACCCGCGCCGTAGTCGGACTGCGCCCGCTGGAAGTCGGAGTGGAGCGAGCTTATGGTGGCCGAATCGGCGGCCGCGCCGGGCTCGTAGGCCTCGGCCGGCTGCGACGGCTGTGGTTGTGTCACCAGGTTCTCCCGTTCATTCGCCCACTCGAAGGGACGCTGCGCCGCGCCGGCGCCCCCACCTTATCTCGATGACAAGCGCCACTACAGCGACCAATGCGAGGCCGATAAGCGGTACCGCCACCGCCGCCACGTTGGCCACAAGCGGCACGGGAACGGAGCTCGAGGTGAAGACCGACAAGTTGACGTCGGGCGCCAGCGCCTGCGGCAGCGCGACCGCGCAGGCCCAGGCGGCCACCGCCGCGGCGATCACCGCGGGCAGCACCTCGAGCGCCACCACCCAGGTCCGCTGGCGCTCGCCGAGTCCCATCACGCTCAGCCGGGCCAGGGTCGAGTCCCGTTCGGCGGCGCCGAGCGCGAGCTCGAGCAGCATCACCGCCAGGCCGAGGGCGGCGGCGGCCCCGATCGCGAGCGTGAACAGCGTGAACGCCCCGTGCTGGAGCGGCCCGTTGCTCAGGGCCGCGAGCACGTCCGAGCGGTAGCTCACGCTGCCGCCGAAGAGCTGGTGGGCGACGATCGACGACAGCCGCGCGTGGTCGATCGACCCGCCGTTCAGCAGCATCTCGTTGTACGTCAGCTGCTGCGGGGGCGTCGCCGTCGACCTGATCGCGGCGATCGGCATGATCACGAACGCACCGGCCGAGTTGCTGCCGGTCCCGGTGAAGGCGGGCGTGCTGGCGACGATCCCCGCCACCTGGACCCGGACCGGCGCGACGGTGCCCTGGTAGGTGCCGATCTGGATCGGGGCGTGGCCGAGTTCGGCCGCCGCGGCCGGCGAGGCGAGGACCGGCTGCGCCGCCCCGGCCGTGCCCGGCACCTTCAGCAGGCCGGTCTGCACCTGCGGGTAGCCCGGGGATGAGGCGACGAGCGCCGCGTAGCTGGCCGGGTCCACCGCGATCACGTTGAGCTGCGCGCCCTCCTGGGTCTGCCAGAGCGCGTTCCAGACCGTGGCCGAGTGGGCGACGCCGGGCACGTCCGCCATCGCCCGGATCGTGGGAGCCGGGATGTAGAGGTTAGACGAGGGCGTGACCATCGCGTCGGCTCCGGCGCTCTGCCACGACGCCGCGACCTCGCCGTTGGCCACCGCGTCGCGCACCATGCCCGCGAACGCGGCCACGGTGAGCGCGAGCACCAGCGCGAACGCGGGCAGGGCGGGGGTGAGCGCGGTCCGCGACGCGCGGGCGAGGCCGATGAACCCGGGCGCGCGCCTGGTCCTGACCGAGAGCCGGACCAGCCCGCGCAGCACCAGCGGGTAGATCCGCAGGATCACGATCACGACCGGGATCGCCACCAGCACCGGGGCGGTGCTGGTGTACAGGTTGACGCCCGCCCCGGCCTGGTTGCCCTGGTTGCGGAAGACCACGAGGCCGGCCACCGCGGCCGCGATCAGCATCACCTCGATGATCAGCCGCCTTCTGGCCCTGATCTGGCGCCGGTCGCCCGGGTCGCGCCGCGGCAGCCGGTGCTGCCAGGCCGCGATCAGGGCGGGACCGCAGACGGCGACGAGCAGGACGGCGACGGCCGGCCAGAGGCCGCCGGCGCCGCCGTCCTCGACTGACCCCGCGCTCGGCACGGCCGCCAGCGCCAGCAGCACCCCGAGCACGGCGGCGGGGACGCAGAGCAGCGCCGCCCCGCCCGCGGTGCTGAGCGCGATCTGCCGCAGCGACGCGCCCCGCGCTCTGATCACGCTCAACTCGCCCGTCCGGCGCATCGCGATCATCCGGCCTGCCAGCAGGAGCACCGCGAGCCCGGTCACGGCCAGGCTCACGTAGAGCAGCCACAGCAGCGTGTCGACCTGCTCCGCGGTCTGGATGAAGTCCTGCAGCGCGTACAGCATGCTCGACGAGGTGGTCAGCGCGGGCGCGACCGGCGTGAGGTACCCGGTCAGCGTCGGCACCTGGGTCGAGAGCAGGTCGAGCGCGCTTTCAAGCGGCTGCACCTGCTGACCCGTGAGCGTGCTCACGCTGAGCGGGAACACCCACTCGACCGTCATCGAGGTCGAGCTGAAGTACTCCTCGAGCTCCTGGGTCTCGCCCGGCGCGACCATCACCGTGCCCGCCCAGTACGGGCCGGTGGCCGGGCCCTGCAGGTCGGGGGCGAGGACGCTGGGGTCGGCGGTCCAGAACGTCGAGTTCGGGTCGATCGGGGCCACGACGCCGGTGACGACGATCTCGACCTTCGACGTCTCACCGGTGGTCGCGCGCTCCGGGCCCGGCATCTCGAACTTCGAGCCCACCTTGAGGCCGAACCTGGCGGCGGTCTGGGTGCTGATCACGACCTGGATCGTCGGCAGCTTCGCCGACTGCCTGAGCTGGCTGGCGGGGGTGCCGTCGCCCGACGACTGCCCGGGGGCGGGCGTGGCGACCGGGAACGTCCCGGAGACGAGCCGCATCTGCTTGTCGCTGAACGGCTGCCGCTCGTTGATCTCGATCTTGACCGGGGTGCCGCCGGTACCGGGGAAGGTAGTCGGCAGCAGGTAGAGCGGGGTGGCCATCATCCACATGTCGCTGCTGGTCGGCTCCAGCTTGACGACGCCCCGGTTGAAGTTCGTGTTGAGCTGATCCTGCAGGTCGGTCAGCACACCCGGCGTCACCACCGGTTGGTTCGGGCTGATGGGCGAGGTCAGGGCGCCCTGGACCGAGTTCCAGGTCGAGGTGACGATGATCGTCCGCGACAGCGGCGAGTTGGCGCCGATCGTCTGGCGCACCGCGTCGGTTCTGCTCGCGAGCGCCTCCCTGGCGCCGGCCAGGGAAGCGAACACGGTCAGCAGCGTCAGCAGCGCCAGCCAGAGGTAGATGCCGCGCACCGGGAGCTTTCTCATGCGACTCACGCCAATCACGCCACTTCCGCGGCTCGGAGCTCGGCGGCCGGATCGGGCCGGCGGAAGATGACCAGCGCGGAGGCCAGCGCCGGCAGCACCGCTACCGCGATCGCGAGCGGCACCGTCTGCGGCAGGTCGAACACGGTGATCGGGGACGGGACCGGGGTCGAGGCGGTCGGGCTCAGCGTGACCGCGGGGACAAGCAGCTCGGCGACGATCGTGCCGAGGATCAAGCCGAGCACGGCCGCCGGTATCGACAGCAGCAGCTTCTCGATGAATAGCTGCGCGGCGGCCGACCGCTGGTTGACGCCGAGCGCGGCCAGCAGAGCGTTCTCCGTCCGCCGCTGCCTGACGTTAGCCGCGATCGAGACCCAGAAGCCGGCGATCGCGAGCAGCGCGGCCGCCACCGCCATCGCCAGCAGCGCCTGCTGCGGTGCGGCCGACAGCGGGTCGTTGACCGTCGCCGCGGCGAGGGCGGCGCTGCTCGTGACCGTCGCGCCGGCCGGGAGCACACGCGCGAGCGACCGCGGCACCTGCCCGTTATCGGTCGACAGCCACCACTGATTGACCCCCACCGGCGGGGCGTCGTTGCCGGTCAGGAACGCCTCCAAGGTGGGCAGGTCCACCACCAGACCGGGTCCGGCGATCGTCGGGAACGCGGTCACGACGGCGACGATCTTGGTCGGCACCGTGATGCCGTCGATGGTCGTCTGCACCAGGCTGCCGACGTGGGTGGAGTTCGCCGCGTCGAACGCCTGGGTCGCGATCGCGGGCACGGAGGTCGCGACCGGGCCCGGGGGAGAGAGGGTGATCTGGCCGGCCACCGGCTCGGTGACGACCGGTTTAATCTCCGGGTTGGCCGACCATAGCCCGTACCCGGGGTCGAAGGAGAGGGCCGCGCCGCCCGGCGCCGCCTGCCAGCCCTCGACGTGCGGGTCGGACGACGGGCCGTAGATCTCGCCGCCGTTGAGCTGCGAGTCGAGCTCGGGCGAGCTGGCGACCGCGGACCAGGTGGTCGGCGTCGCCCCGGCCACGGTCAGCGTCACCGGGCTCTTCAGCGGCTTCGCCGGCAGCGTATAGAAGAGCGTGACCTGGGTGAGCCGGATCGGGTAGGCCACGTTGGCGCCGCCGAGCGAGGCGGTGAGCGTGTGCGGGCGCCCGTCGGGGGTGAACGTTCCCGAGGAGAGCTGGTAGGAGGCGCCGTTGGCGTCGGTGACGGTGAACTGGCCGATGACCGTGACCAGCGGGGAGCGGCTCACCGTGAACGTCATCTGGACCGACTTCGGCCTGCCGCTGTAGAGCTGGCCGGTGGGGCGCGCGGCCGGCTTGATCGAGTGCAGCAGGGCGGCGGGCGAGAGGTTCGACTGGTCGCCCCGCAGCAGCGCGACCGGCGGCGCGTGAGCGGTGTCGATCGCCACCACCTCCGACGGCGTCGCCACCTGGTTGACCGCGACCGCCATCGCCGCCCGGACGCCCGGTGCCTGGCTGATCGTCGTGGTCGCACCCGGGGACTGCGGCGCGACCAGGTTGACCTGCACGTCGCCGCCGGTCAGGTACGCGGCCTGGTCGGTCGCCGAACGCTCCCAGCTCGCATGCTGGGCGAGCGCCAGCGTGCCGGTGGCGACGGCCATCACCAGCAGCAGGGCAGCGCCGCCCTGGCGCAGCGGCTGACGGCTGAACTGCCAGCCGGCCAGCGCCGAGGTGAGCCCGCGGCCGCCGGCCGACAGCCGGTCCACTCCCCGCGCCGCCAGCGGCAGCAGCCGCAGCGTCAGCACCGTGCCGCCCGCGAGGGCGAGGGCGGGCGCGAGGACGAGGACCGGGTCGATGGTGGAGGGGCTGCCGGAGGACGTCGAGATGGCCGAGTACCGCCGGAGCTGCCAGCAGGCGAGCACCGCCAGCACGACCAGCGCCAGGTCGGCCCCGGCCCGGGTCGCGTTGGACAGCACCGCCTGCCTGCCCCGCCGCATCTGGGCGCCCTTGCCCGGGCGCAGCACCGGATAGAGGAGCGCGCCGATCGAGATCACGGCGATGGCGACGGCGGCCGCGATCGCGTCGAACCAGGTGCCGGAGGCGGCGAGCCTGATCCCGCCCTCGGAAACGCTGCCGCCGGCCGTGGAAGAGCTGTAGAGGCTGGCGCCGAGCACCCGCGCCAGCCAGATCCCGCCGACCCCGCCGATCGCGGCCGTCAGCACCGACAGCGGTATCACCTCGGCCGCGGTGAGCCTGGTGAGCTGCCATCTGGTCGCCCCCCGCGCGATCAGCAGCGCGGTCTCGCCCTCGCGTTGGGCGGCCAGCAACCGGGCGACCGCGAGCAGCGCCGCCAGCGTCAG
>Ga0335075_10014614_pt1 | contig 11782 bp, 12 predicted proteins | sample Lox_Sample_24_FD_206723 | JGI IMG/M metagenome (GOLD analysis project Ga0335075, IMG submission 206723) | Soil microbial communities from Loxahatchee National Wildlife Refuge, Florida, United States - Lox_Sample_2.4 | ecosystem: Environmental > Terrestrial > Soil > Wetlands | place: USA... | reverse complement strand
CCGGTCGGGATGTAGGTGATGTCGGCGACCCACGCCTCGTTCGGCAAGGCGGGGTCGAACTGCCGGTCCAGGAGGTTGTCGGCCACCGGCAGGTCGTGGTCCGAGTCGGTGGTGCAGCGGAACTTTCGCGCGGTTTTGGCCCGAATTTCGTGGTCACGCATGAGCTTGGCCACGGTGTTCACGGAGCAGTCGTGCCCGCGGGCCATCAGTTCGGCCTGGATGCGCGGGCTGCCATAGCGAGCCTTGAACTCGGCATGGATGGCCCGGATCTCCACGAGCAGGATGTCCTGCTGCTGCTGGCGGACGCTGGCGGGGCGGTCGCGCCAGGCGTAATAGCCAGCCGGCGAGACGCCCAGCGCCTCACACAGCAGGCGGACGGGCCACTGGTGGCGGTGCTCCTCAATGAAGCGGAAGGTCACATCGCCTCCTGGGCAAAGAGTGCCGTAGCTTTTTTTAGGATGTCACGCTCGGCCCGCAGCCGTTGGTTGTCGGCGCGGAGACGGCGGAGTTCCTCCTCGAAGGGAGGGAGCTTGCCATGGCCGGGAAAGGCCTGGTCGTCTTGGGCTTCGAGAGCCTGCTTCCAGGAGCGGAGCAGGGTTTCGTGGATGCCGAGGGAGCGGGACGCCTCAGCGATGGAGTAGCCCTGTTGGGTGACGAGCTTGACCGCCTCGGCCTTGAACTCAGGGGTGTAGGAACGCCGCTTTTTCGCCATGATGAACCTCCCAGGGTGATTTTACACCCTTAACTGGGTGTCCACCAATCGTGGGGAGGTCCAGACACTCGCATGAGCTAGCCGTCCCCGCACAATTCTTGCCCGGGGCCACGAGTTGCATTGCGCGACAAAGAGTCACCACCTGCTGGCAGTCGCTCAATCGCTGGGAACTTCCAGCCTACAACATCCTAGGTCAAAATACTCTACTGTGTCTGTACGTTCGTCACGTTGAAGGAGCCCCGGCGGGAGGGAATAGTACACGTATCGGCCGGATTTTTTCCCGCGGATCAGGCCCGCTTGTCGAAGGACGCTGATGTGGTGGGATGCGTTGACCAGCGTCGTGCCAAGCAACTCGGCAATCTCGGTGACATTGCGTGCCCCTTCGCGCAGGAAGCAGAGGATTCGCAAGCGCTCGGGTGCTGCCAAGGCGTGTAACTTATAGGAGCAGACTTGCGGCCGGATCGAATTCTTCATCGTCCATCCTTCCATCTAGAAAAATCGCGCTGAACGACTGCTCAGCATTTATGATAACCGATTTGTTCTGAACGCCTGACCGAAAAAAAACTGCTTGACACTCGGAGATCTGCGAAAAAGTTCGGTAACGCCGCTCCCTTAACGATTTCCGGCGTGTATGGCTTCCTCAGAGCTGACCATGCCATCACCATCCGCATCCAGTTTGCGAAACACTTCCGGTGGTCCGACGAACTCTCCCGGCGAGAGGAAACCATCTCCGTTGCGATCCAAGACTTGGAACCAGCGAGGAACCTGAGCGGCGTCCACAGACCGGAGGTGGGAACTTTTGGCGGGCGCTGGAATTGGCACGCTGCCCCAGGACTTCACCGAGGGACCACCGAACGAGAGCTGGAACTGCCGAGGCAAGCTCGTCACTTCTGCAACGTCGTTGCTCATCAGGCCCGACGCTCGGGCCAATTCCTTGTAGCTCAGTCGGCCGTCGCCATCGGTGTCGAGGAAGATAAATGGATTATGGTCGTGATCTACCATCTTAATCCACACCTGCGCCTTCATACCCTGTTCGACGAGCTTGAGGTATTCCTCCAATTCCGCCAAACTGAGTTGATTATCCACGTTCCGATCCGCATAACGAAACAACTCAAAAAACCCTGTTAACGCTGGGTCTTGCTCAAGGTCTACCTTCGCCAACATGACGCGATCTCCCAGAGCTGACTTGAACTGGGCCACAAGAAACTCCCTTGCTGACCCGATGTCAGGCATCGTCCGCTGGAGTCGGAATACCATCGACCAGCGGCCTTCGGGACTATAAAGACGCTGGAGAATGCCAGGGACAGGCGCAGCCACGAGCCGAAACAATTTGGCGTCTTTCCCTGTGATCGTTGAGGTGCCTGCTTTCCCACCCATATCCAGATGCAGAACCGCGTCTTTCTTATTGCCGTTCTGGCTCAGCTTGACCTGGGCAGGGCCGATTCCTGGACTGGGCATCGGTGAAGCGAGAAGTTCGGCCAGATCCAGATATTCGTCCTCGTTCAGATCATACTTTCGGAACGCTTGCGTCGCTCGCTGCCACTCCGTCCCGGTAAGTTTACCATCGTGATCGGAGTCCAGGCGGCGAAGGAATAATTGGGCCAGTTGCAGGTCGGCAGTGGATGGCGGCTCCACGACAACAACGACGGGACCGAATCCATGAATACGGCAGAATACCTTGAGTTCCTCCCGACTTCCTTTCCCGTTGCCATCAACATCAAGTTTGCCGAGATCAATGATTATTTCTTTGCCGCCCGGCACTGGAAGCGGAAACATACGGCTCACCTCAACTCGACTGAGCGAACCATCGCTATCCCGATCGAAAAAGTCGAACAAGCGATCGAGGAAGTCGTCCCAGGCTGTCGCGGGGTGACGGCCATCAACGAACACATCAAGCCCGATTCGGAAAGGCTCTTTGGCGCGGGGAAGCAGAAGAACGGGACTGGCCGATGCTTGCTTCGTCTCCTCTGTCGTCCAGTCCAAGCACGAAGCCAGGCACAAATACGCGGCGACGGCGGCCTCTTTCATGCCAACACCTCCTTGACAGGCTCACAGGAAGGATCGGCAAGGCGGATTGGCCTGTTGACGTTGGACAGGTTTTGCTTCTTCGGATCGAGGCCGAGGGCCAGGCAGATTGTTGCAATGAGATCTGGGGCACTCACGGGACGATCCTCGACGGTGGAACCGTCCTTGCTTGTCCGCCCGATCGTCTGACCGCCCTTAATTCCGCCTCCACCCAGGACAACGCTCCAGGCGCCTGGGTAATGGTCTCGCCCGTTTCGTGGATTGATTCCTGGCGTCCGGCCGAACTCCCCCATCCACACAAGGAGAGTGCTGTCCAGGAGACCGCGGTCCTTGAGATCCTCGATTAGGGTTGCCCAGGCTGGGTCGAGGACGCCGCACAGCGATTTGACCTGCTCGAAGTTGTTGTCGTGCGTGTCCCAGCCACCCAACGTTACTTCCACGAACGGCACGCCGCGCTCGATCAGCCGCCTGGCCAGCAGGCAACCCTGTCCGAACAAGCTTCGGCCATACTGGTCGCGTAACCTGTCCTTTTCCTGCGAGAGATCGAATGCCCGCGCTGCCGCCTTGCGCCCCAAACGCACGGCACGGTCGTAGGCGGTGACGTGACTCGTTGTTCCCGTCCCCCGCCGACTGGCGAGGAAGCTCGCCTCCATCGTGTGGAGCAGTTCCAGACGCTCGTGCGAACGCTGTGCAGAAACGGAAGGTGGTTTCAGATCCTCGACCTTGAGCGTCTCGCCGCTGCCGGCGACGACGAGTGGGGCATGAGACGAACCGAGAAAGCCTGCGGCGACGGCCGATTGGGAGAAAGCTCCTTGCGGCAGCACGCTGACGAATCCGGGCAGGTCAGCGTCCAGGTCGGCCAGTTCGTTCGACACAAGCGCTCCCAAAGAAGGGAAGCGGATTGGCCCTTGCGGCAAGTAGCCGGTTCGCAGATGGGAAGTGGCCCGTTCGTGGTCTCCTTCACGCGTTCGCATCGAACGCAGAATCGCAAGCCGGTTCATCTGCCGGGCGAGTTGGGGGAGATGCTCGCTGATTTTGACGCCGGAGGCAGCGGTAGCGATCTCCTTGAAAGGGCCGCCGTTGGTGTGTGTGGGTTTCAGATCGAACGTATCCAACTGGCTGGGGCCGCCAGCCATCCACAGTAAGATACACGACCGCTTTCGGCGCGGATCCTCCGCCGCCTGGGCTGCCAGACGTCCCAGCAAACCGGAGAGCGACATGCCCGTCGTCATCAAGGCAGACCGACGAAGCCAGGTACGACGAGTAAGCAAATCAACGGAAGTCATGGCATCTCTCCCAGGCGAGGTCAATGATTCATGCGGAACTCGGCGCTGTTCAACAACGTCCAGAAAACGTCCGCTAGGCGCTCGGCCTCACGATTGGACTTGGCCCGGCGGACATATCGTTCCAGGTGATCCAACTCCTCTGGGTTAGGCTTGCGGCTGATCGTTGCCAGGTAGAGAGTCTCGATACGCTGAGCAAGACTCATCCCTGGCGTCTGGGTGGCGGCGATCAAGGTCGGTGACTTTTCTGGATCGGTGGCCCAGGAAATGAAGCGCCCATTGAGTAGCGTCAGGGCCTGTTGCACGGAGGTTTCTGGCTCGCTCACTGAACTGGCCAGGGCGAAACGCGCCAAAAACTGTCGCCGGGCGGCGCCCTTATCCTGGTCCTCGCGGTAGCCGGTTGCCAGGGCTAGGCTGTCGAAGAACTGTTCTGCCGTCATGGCCTTGACAGCCATTCGCGCCGGCAGCCGCGTATTGTCCTGGCTGGGATTCGTTCGGGCGCTGGTCCGCTGATACGTCCGGCTCAGACATATGCCCCGTATCAGAAACGACAGGTCGAAACCGGACTCTACAAAAGAGTGAGCCAGGTCGTCGAGCAAATCGACATCGCTAGGCGGGTTGTCGTCGCGGAAGTCGTCCACCGGATCGACCAGCCCGGTGCCGAAAAAGTATCCCCACATTCGGTTGACGGCGGCGCGGGCGAAATACGGGTTGTCCCGCGACGTGATCCATTCGGCCAAGACCGTTCGCGGCCCTCGGCCCTCTTGCCATTTTGGAGTGCTGCTATCGAGAAAGGCAGCCTGAAGCAGCTTGCCGCTCCAAGATGCGGAAATCTCATGCCGGTCGGCAGACTCGGTTAGCGGCGCGAACAGACCGTCGCCCTGCTTGCGAAGTCCTGCGAAGAACGCAGCCTGGCTCCAGAACTGCTCGCGCTTCCACTTGGCAAACGGGTGGTTATGACATTGAGCGCATTCCAGCCGGATGCCCAGCATGGAGCGTGAAACCGCTGCGGCGAGGTTCTCCGGACGCGCCGCCTTGACGGCGAAGAAGGCGAGCGGATTGGGCCGTTCCGGATCGCGCAGCACCGGCTCGGCGTCCTGGCCCTTGGCCGCGATCGGTACGGTGAGCAGCTCGCGCACCAGTTGGTCATAGCCGACTCCAGCGCGAAACCGCTCGCGCAGCCAGTTTTCAAAGCCGCGTTGGAACACGCCTGCTTCCCGGTTGGTGGCAATCTCCGGCAGCAACTCCGCTCGCCAGATATTGGCAAAATGAATGGCGAAGCGAGGAGATTCGAGCAACTGGTCGATCAGCTGGCCGCGCTTGTCGGCGGAGTTGTCCGACAGGAAGCCGTGGGCATCCGCAGGACGTGGAATGCGGCCGGTGATGTCGAGGTAGATGCGGCGCAGGAACTCGGCATCGTCGGAGTGCGGGGCGGGTTGGATCTTTTCGGCCTTCCAATGGTTTTCGAGCCGTCGATCAATCCGGGCAGCCAGCTCTTTGGCATCCCGCGGCCCAGCGACGGCTGATCGGACGAAGCTCATTCCCACGATGAGGATTAGCACCAGAATACGGATACGACCCTGCACCATGTCCAATCCCCCTATGGGTCAAGACACCAGGAACGTGAATTGCTCCGCGGCGGGGCCAAGACGCAGACGTTCGGCTTGAGACCAGCCAACCACGACTTGCTCGCCACGACGATAGACTGTGCCGTCTTCGTCCTTCACCTGCTCAAACGGTCCCTTGTAAACGACAGTAACCGTGGGCCAGGAAGAGCCGGCCGTCTTCCAGCCGACTATCCGCATCTCGCGCAGCTCGACGCCGTTGACCTGAAAGCAATGCACGTCGCCGAGCTTCTCGTAGAACAGACCTCCGAATCCCACGCGACGCAGAGTTTCCAGCGGCTCCGTTTCGACCGGCACACGCTGAACCATCGACGCTAGACCGGGCAGGTGTGGAGTACCAGGAAACGGTAGGTCTCCGACCAGTCCGTGAACCGAGACGCGGCCGCCGGGCCGCAACACTCGGAAAACCTCGGTCAACAAGGCATCGAGCTGGCCCGGCTCGACAAGGGCGTTGAACGAGCCTTCCAGCCGCACTTCATCCAGGGAGCAGTCAGCATGAGCAATCCAATCGGGGAAAGGGTCTGTCAAGCGATGCTCCCAGACGTGTTGCGGGACGGGCGCCGCCGTCACGGGCGGATCGTCGAATCCGGAGTGTTCGATGTCTTCGTGCAGCGTGTAGACTTCCCATAAAACGCGATCGGGATCGGTGACCCAAAACTTGGTCTGACGGGCGTAACAGCATTCCACGCCTTCCTGCCTCTGGGTGGCGATACCATGTTCTTCCAGCCGCCGCTGCACTTGGACCAGCATCTCCGAATCGGGCAGGCGCAACCCCAAGTGGTTGAGCGCGCCGCCAACCTGTTGCGGGATGGGGTACAGGGCCAGCACCAACGCGGGCCGGTCCAACTCAAACTTGGCGTAGTCGTCGTAGTGTTTGGCAGGTTCGGTCCCGAACAATACTCGGTAGAACTGCACCGCCCGGTTCAGGTCCGACGTGTGCAGTCCGACGTGGAACCGGACAGCTGTAGCGGAAGCGACGACTGGCATAGTTGCATTCTCCTCGATTAAAATGTGTTTGCGCCTCGCCTTTGTGGTCGAACCCGTCAAGCTCCCGAGCAGGAGCCAGCAGCTCCCAGCTCGAAGAACAAAAACTGTTCCGCGGCCGGACCCAGCCGCAGGTTATGCCACACTGCCTCAGGCACGGTCACACGTTGTCCGCGGGGGAACGCCCAGCCGCCATCGGCCGTCGCTTCCGCGAACGGCCCTTTGTACAGCACCTGCCGCGTTTCACCATCCGGACACGTTTGCGGCTTCCAGGCAACGAATTTGACCTCACGAAGTCCGACATCGTCGTGAACGAACCACGGCTTCTCGGTCAGTTTCATAGCCTGCACGTTGACGAACCCGGCCGAGCGCAGGAAGGAAATCGCTTCGTCCCGTACAGGCACGCGCGATACCATCGCCGCCAGTCCGGGCAGCTTCGGTTGGGCACCCGGCAACGGCCGGTCTCCCATCAGACCGTGCGTCACCACCTTCCCGCCCGGTTTCAACACTCGGAACGCCTCGCGAACTACGAACATGCGAGCCGTCTCGTCGAGCGACGCATTGAAAGTCCCCGTCAGCCGTGCCTCGTCTACGCTGTCGTCGGCAGAGGGGACCGGCTCGTCCAAGTGTTGGGAGACAAAGTGCTCCCACACTACTGGCCCAGACGGCGTCCTCTGTTGGGCAGCTGGCCCCTCCAGGCTGCGGCGAACGGCAGCCGGATCTACATCTTCCTCAACGATATATACCTCCCAGAAGTTGCCGTCGGGATCCTTGGTCCAGACCTTGTCTTGTCGAGCGTAGCCGCAGACAGTGCCGTTTTGGTCCTGTGTGCAGATGCCTGCCGTTGCCAGTCTCTCTTTGGTCCGCTGTAATTGTTCGGCGTTGGCGACGCGAAACCCTAGATGGCTGAGTGATCCGCCCAGCCCCGGAGCGCGCGGCACCAGTGAGAAGACGACAGGAGGATCTTCCAACTCAAACTTGGCGTAGTCATCGTGGAGCTTAGCCGGTTCGACATCAAAGAGAACCCGATAGAAGTCGATGGATCGGCCGAGGTCGGTGACATTCAACGACAGGTGAAACTTAACCAGCGGCTCGTCAACTGAAAGAGTTGCCATTTGCACTTGCCCTCCAAGGATACTTCGATTCGATGCTCGGACGAGACTCTGTCATGATTCGCACCTCCCCGCTGAGACATTTGTGGATGATCGGGGTCTTAAAATGCTCACTTCGTCAATTGGAGACAGATTACTTCCTTGTCGTCACGCACGTAAAGCCGACCGGCTGACAAAGCGGGGCTGACGAGCGTCCCGCCGCACACTTTGGCGCGCGCGACTTCCTTGGCCCCCTTGTCATCCACTTCGAGCAGGGTCAAGAGGCCAGCGTCGTTGAGGACCAGGAGCTTGCCGTCGCCGGTACGGATCAAGCCAGCGTGAAAGTAGCCGACTTTCTCCTTTTTCCATAGCTCCTTACCGGTTTTTTCCTGTAGACACGAGATGGCAGTCGCTGGCAGCGGCTTGACAACATTGGTTACCAGAAAAAGAAGGTTGCCGGCCGCGACACCGGAGGAGAAGTAGCTCTTCATTTCCTTGTTTTGCCATGCCGGTTCGGCAGACAGCTTGTCGTCCTTCTTGACGACGCGAACCGCGACGGCGCCGTGTGCTTGCGTGCTCGCTACCATCTTGTCGCCCACGGCCACCGGCGTCGGCGAAGTGCCGCGCGGTTGGAAAATCATCGGATGCTCCCAGCGCAGCGTGCCATCGAGAGGATCGAGGCCGACTAACCTCAAAGGCGTCATGAAGACGATGTCAGGGGCGGCCCCGCGCAGCCGTTCGCCGCCGGCGAAAAGCACCGGCGAGGAAGTGCTGGCCGCATCGTCGCGAGCTTGCCACTGAACTTCGCCGGTGTCTGTGTGCAGCGCGACGACGCAACGGCCCTTGCCGCCGACGCTCACGATAACGCGATTGCCGACCACCAGCGGCGAGCAGCAAACGGCAAAGCTGGGGAGGTCGACTTTGAGTTGCTTGTAGAGATCGACTTGCCAAAGCCTTTTGCCCTTCTCGATCTCATAGCAGGACAGTACACCGTTGATGCCAATCGTGTAGAGCTGCTTCCCGGCCACCGTCGGAGTGGCACGAGGGCCGTTGCCAAGCACACTCTTGAAGGGCGGGCGAGGATAGATGTCTTTCCATAGCTGCTTGCCGGTTACCGCATCGAGAGCAAGCACCTCCTCTTCTTCTCTGTCCTTGACGCAGAAGTGGACGAAGACTCGACCACTCGCTACGACGGGTGAGCTGAAAGCTTGGCCAACCACCTCTCGCCACAACACCTTCGGAGGTTCGTTCGTCTTCCAGGCAGCCACCTTCTCCGGCGTGCCGCCATCGCGTTTTGGGCCGAGCCACTGCGGCCAGTCTGCGGCCCTGACGACGTTAGCACAGACAAGCAGAACGAAAACCGTCCTGAACCATGTCATGCGGCACTCTCCTTTCTGGACGGCAGAGGAAGGCAACTTAAGCAAAGTAGACATTGGTCTTGCCGTATTCCGCGTACTTCTTGCGGAGCCAGACGAGAAACTCGCGGTAGTGCATCTCGCGGCGGTCGCCTCCATCGGAGGCCGCGTTGTAGCTCAAATAGAGCAGACGACGCCAGCGGTCGGAGGAATTAGGTTCCGAGCGGTGAGGCGTGTAGCACCCGAAAAAGGCCACGTCGCCCGGCTGAAGTTCGAGGGGCACGGCCGTGCGTTCATCTACTGTCTCCGGCGGAAGCGGATGATAGTCCCCGTCTTCGGGCGAGAGGCATCCCTGACGGTGGTAGCCGGGATAGACAATGGTGCAGCCGTTGTCCAGGCCGCATGGGTCGAGGGCGACGGCGGCAGTGACGAAAGTGCGCGGGAAATCGCGCCAGGCGATGTAGTCCTGGTGCAGGTCGTAGCCTCGCGCCCCCGGCGGTTTGAAGATCAGCTTGTCCTTAAAGAGACACGCGCATTCGCCGTACAGCTCGCCAAGGATCGCCAAAAGGCGCGAATGGCGGGCGAGTTGGGCGTAAACGGGAGCGATGTCGATGACAGGATCGAACGTTTCGAACAGGCACTCGCCGTCGTCGCAATGCGGCTGCCAGCGGCAGCGGAGGTTTCGCATATCGATCAAATCCTGGCGCTTGAAGAGGCGATCCGCCTCAGCTAGGGCGGCAGCAATTTCGTGCGGAGTAAAGACCCTCGGGACGACCAGGTAGCCTTGATCGTCGTAAGCCTGTCGCTGAGCTGGGGAGAGCAAAAGTGAAGTAGCGGTCGCTGTGGCCGTCATGAGCACGGATCTCCTTGGTGATTCTTCTCTGCTCGCGACACTTTGACGACTGACGAATTATCATACTATTCTCGCTCGTGCTCAAGTCAAGGTAGAGTTTGTCTCTTCGGGTTAATCTCCCCAGACCGCCGGGGAGATCTTCAGCAATGGCGGCTGGCATATTCTGCGTGAGACACGCCCGTGAAGTTACATTGAATCGCATCAGCGCCGGCCCATCACGCGGCCAGTTTCACCAAATCAGTGACTGCGACCCTCTGGGAAAAGAGAATGACAGCGATTCGGTTAAGGGGAAGCGAGACCTTTCCGCCATTTCAGGGTTCAATAAGTCTAGTTGCATTCTCGTTCGGCATTTCTTCATGAGATGAGGGGCACATGATGATTCGCACTATCCTTTGTGGGATTGTCGGCCTTGCTATCGCCGCCGGTTGTCATCAAGCCAGTACGCCGACCCAGCAGAAGATGCGAGGACGGGGTTCGGGGGTGAGGGGGACGGTCGCGAGAGTGGATGCGGCAACGGGCTCGTTGACGATGAAAATCCGCAACCGGCAAGACGAAGGTGAGGTCGAGAAGACTTTCCAAGTCGATGACGATACCACGATCACTTCGTACCAAGGGGAAGCCAAGAAGGAGTTGAAGGGTAGAGCCGGACTGAGCGATCCTCAGTTCAAAGCGGGCTCGCGGGTGGCGGTAACGACCAGCGAGGACGGCAGCAAGGTTCTGAGCATCCAGGTTGGCGACCTTCCTCGGAGGGGACGTAATCGGGGTGGCCGTGCCGTTAATTGACCTCCCCGATAAACCGCCGCACGAACGCAACAGGCCCGGAGTGCCGAAGCGGGTTTTCTCTTCTGGGACTCCGGGCCTGCGGGATGCCGGCCGAGCCACGATTACTTGCTGGACTTCGTCTCTTCGACCTCCTTCTTGACATCGATCGCCTTCTTGCCAAGGATCTTGGCGGCCTTCTGCGAGACCTTGTTGGCGAGGATGCCACTGGGATCGCAGCCTGTGGCGATGGAGACGATCTTGCCACCCTTTTCAATCAGGAAGTTGGCCGGCATTGCCTTGGTCTGGAACACGGTCCAGCTCACTCCCTTGGGATCGACGGCATAGAGAATGTTCAGCTTCTTGTCCTGGGCGTACTTCGCCATCTTGGCGTCGGGTTCCTTGAAGATCAGCAAGCTTTGGAGCCCCTGATCCTTGTACGCCTCGTCGATCTTCTGGAAGTAAGCCAGTTCCTTGTCGCACCCGGAGCATCCGCAGGTGAGGCGGACGAGCACGGGGCCCTTGTCGGTGAGCTTGGCGAGATCGATTACCTTGCCCGAGGCATCCTTGATCTGGAAAGCAGGTGCCTTCTGGCCTATTTCGACCTTGCCCGGCTTGGTGGGTTCGGCGGCGTTGGACATCAAGGCGCCGGTCAGCAGGGCACACGTCAATGCGAGACTGAGGCGTGTCATGAAAAGTCTCCCCAAGGTAGGAATAGTTGCGAGGCGGGATTTCCGGGCGATTAGAAAGATTGTACTACAATGAGGGCGCCTGTCCAGTAGGAAAGCTAGTGCAGGAGGAAGCGAGGAAGCGGGTGCTGGTTGTCTGCGCGGCGAGCGAAGATTACTCGGAAGAGTCGTTTTCCCCCGCTTACTCGAACCGGCAATCTCCCGACTTATCAACGCCCGTTCGAAAACGCGCATCGACGTTTCGGAGTGCGGCTCAGGAACAGGCGACACTCCAGCCCTAGTGGACGACGCCAGAAGTTATAAGAGATAAATCCAGTGCAGTTTCTTCCGAGCATCGGCAACGCGGAAGGTCCAGTTGATCTTGGTCTGCGCCTTGTTGCGAGACGCTTCCCAAGACGCCAGCGTG
>Ga0335075_10014613_pt1 | contig 11782 bp, 11 predicted proteins | sample Lox_Sample_24_FD_206723 | JGI IMG/M metagenome (GOLD analysis project Ga0335075, IMG submission 206723) | Soil microbial communities from Loxahatchee National Wildlife Refuge, Florida, United States - Lox_Sample_2.4 | ecosystem: Environmental > Terrestrial > Soil > Wetlands | place: USA... | reverse complement strand
GACCGCGATGCTGGAGACGGCCGAGAGGTTCACCCCGGTGGAGAAGGAGCCGGCCATGCGCCAGTTCCTGCTGCTGGTCGGGGGGCTGCGGGCGCTGAGCGAGGGCGCCCACGACTCCCGGCTGATCCTCGACGCGTATCTGCTCCGGTCGCTCGCCGTAGCCGGTTATGCGCCCGTTCTCGACGAGTGCGCCGTGTGCGGGACCAGGGTCGACCCGGCCGGGCCGGACGGCACCCGTGACGGCGCGGTGACCTCGGCCGCGCTCCGTGCGTTCGCGTTCGCCATCGGGGCCGGCGGGCTGGTCTGCCGGTCCTGCCGGACACCGGGTGCCGCCACCCCGGCCCCGCAGACGGTCGCGCTGATGGGCGCGCTGATGCGGGGCGACTGGGCACACGCCGACGGCAGCGAGCACCGGCACCAGGCCGAGTGCAGCGGCCTGGTCGCCGCCTACCTGCAGTGGCACCTGGAGCATTCGGTCCGTTCGCTGCGCCATGTGGAGCACGCTTGACGAACCCGATTCGTCCCCCGGAGCCGCATCGGGACGGCGTTAAGCCGCCCGACATCCCCAGAGCGCTCATCCCGCGGCACGTGGCGCTGGTCATGGACGGCAACGGCCGCTGGGCCAAGCAGCGCGGCCTGCCGCGGACCGAGGGCCACAAGCGGGGCGAGGCCGCCCTTTTCGACGTGATCATGGGCGCGCTCGAGCTCGGGATCCCATACCTGTCGGCCTACGCGTTCTCCACGGAGAACTGGCGCCGGTCCCCGGACGAGGTCCGCTTCCTGATGGGGTTCAACCGGGACGTCATCCACCGCCGCCGGGACCAGTTCCACGAGATGGGCGTGCGGGTGCGCTGGGCCGGCCGGCGTCCCCGGCTGTGGCGCAGCGTCATCGCCGAGCTCGAGTACGCCGAGCGGCTGACCGCCGGGAATGACCAGCTCACGCTGCAGTTCTGCGTCAACTACGGCGGCCGGGCCGAGATCGCTGACGCCGCCGCGGCGCTCGCCGCCGACGTGGCAGCGGGCAAGCTGCGCCCGGACAAGATCAACGAAAAGGTCTTCGCCCGCTATCTGGACGAGCCAGGCATTCCCGATGTGGACCTGTTCATCCGTTCCTCGGGTGAGCAGCGGACGTCCAACTTCCTGATCTGGCAGTCCGCCTACGCCGAACTCGTGTTCCTGGACACGCTGTTCCCGGACTTCGACCGCCGGCATTTGTGGCGTGCGTGCGAGATCTACGCGAGCCGGGACCGGCGCTACGGTGGCGCCATGCCCAACCCGGTCCCGAATCCGGCCACCGGTTCATGATCGTGGTAGCTCACCCGCTCATACCGCGGGTCAGCTACCACCATCTCGAGGGAGCGGCGGGCCTGGCGGTGGGCGTTCGGCCTACGGACCTGCACAGTTCTCGTATGCTGGGCCGAGTCGCTGACCATACGGCACGATCGGGGGCCAGACGTGTGTCGCTATTCGCGTGTCGTGGTCAAGCTCAGCGGGGAGGCCCTGGCTGGCCCGGCCGGCTGGGGAGTGGACCCAGCCAGCCTGGGGCAGCTCGCCGACGAACTGCTTGAGGTGCACAATCTCGGGGTCGAGCTGGCCGTGGTCATCGGTGGCGGCAACTACTTCCGCGGCCGGATGGCCCACGGCTGGGGCATCGGCCGGGCCGAGGCGGACAACATCGGGATGCTCGGCACGGTCATGAACGCGCTGATGCTGCGCGGGGTGCTGACCGCGCGCAGCAAGTCGGACGTGCGGGTCATGACCGCGATCCCGATGCAGAGCGTGGCCGAGCCGTTCATCCGGCTGCGCGCGGAGCGGCACCTGCGGCACGGGCTGATCGTCTTGCTGGCGGGCGGCATCGGGCAGCCCTATGTCACCACCGACTATCCCGGAGTGCAGCGGGCACTGGAACTCGATGCCGATGCGCTGCTGGTGGCCAAGCGCGGTGTGGACGGCGTCTATGACTCCGATCCGAACATCAACCCGGATGCCAAGCGGTTCACCAGCCTCACCTACCGGGAAGCGCTGGCCGCCGGGGTCAAGGTCATGGACGAGAGCGCGTTCGTGCTGGCCAACGAGCACGGGCTGCTCATGCACATATTCGACGTCGCCGCGGCGGGCGCGATGAGCGCGATCTGCCAGGGCAAGGACATCGGCACCCGGATCACGGCTGACGATCCGGACTCCGGCACCGCGTGAGTTAGCGGGTGGCCTGGAGAGCGGCCACCACGAGCACGCCGGCGATGGTCAGCGCGCGCCCCAGCCGTCCGCGGGCGGTCAGCGCCGGCCAGGACAGGAACGCCAGCCAGCCGAGGAACGCCGCCACCACGCACAACGCCACCGTTCCGGGCCAGCCCTTCACCGCCAGCCCGGCCACCAGAAGGGCCGCGAGCACCGCGGGCGGCAGCCAGGCAGGCAGGTGGCGCAGGTAGACGAGCGGCAGTGCGCTGCGCTCCTGCAGCGTCTGCCGGGCGGGCGAAGGCTGCGTTGGTGCCGGCCGGTTCGTGCTCACGAGCTATCTGGTCCCTTCGGCCGCGGCAGGCGGCGTGGGCGTCGGTTTCGTCTGTCCCTGGCCAAGATACGGCCTTCCGGATGGGTCCGGTCCCAGGTCATGCGGTGCAATATCGGGTGCCGTCCGGTCCCGGTGCACCGCTAAGCTGGTCGCGGCAGCGCATCGCAGACCGGGTATGCGCGCCCCGCCTCGGCGCGCAGCAGGCCGCCAGCCGCCTTGCAGCAGGCCGCCCGCCGCCACCAGCAAGCCGCCGACCGCCAGCCGGATGGAGATACTTGATGGCACGACGCAGTGATCGCCTGGACGAGATCGTCAGCCTCAGCAAGCGACGCGGGATCGTCTACCCGTCCAGCGAGATCTACGGAGGGCTCCGGGCGTCCTGGGACTACGGCCCCCTCGGCGTGGAGATGAAGAACAACATCAAGCGCGAGTGGTGGCGCTCGACGGTGCAGGAGCGCGACGACATCGTCGGGATCGACTCGTCGGTGATCCTGGCGCGTGAGGTCTGGCAGGCCAGCGGGCACGTCACCGAGTTCGTGGACCCGCTGACCGAGTGCCTGTCCTGCCACCGCCGGTTCCGGGCTGACCACCTGATCGAGGCCTACCAGGAGAAGCACGGCCACCCCCCGGAGAACGGCCTGTCCGACATCGCCTGCCCGCACTGCGGCACCAAGGGCGCCTTCACCGAGCCGCGCATGTTCAACGGCCTGCTCCGCACCTATCTGGGGGCCGTGGAGAGGGAAGGCGAGGGGGGCGAGGAGTCGGGCCTGGCCTACCTGCGGCCGGAGACCGCGCAAGGCATCTTCATCAACTTCCGCAACGTGCTGCAGACCTCGCGGAAGAAGATCCCGTTCGGGATCGGCCAGATCGGCAAGTCGTTCCGCAACGAGATCACACCGGGCAACTTCATCTTCCGTACCCGCGAGTTCGAGCAGATGGAGATGGAGTTCTTCGTCAAGCCGGGGAGCGACGAGGAGTGGCACGAGCGGTGGATCGAGGCGCGGCTGGCCTGGCACACCGGCCTGGGCCTGTCCAAGGAGAACCTGCGGCTTTACGAGCACCCGGCGGACAAGCGGTCGCACTACTCCAAGCGCACGGTCGACATCGAATACCGCTTCGGCTTCCCGGGCAATGAGTGGGGCGAGCTCGAGGGCCTGGCCAACCGCACCGACTTCGACCTCAGCACCCATGCCAAGGCCTCCGGCCAGGACATGTCCTACCTCGAGCCGGAGTCCGGCGAGCGGTATGTCCCGTACGTCATCGAGCCGGCCGTGGGCGTCGACCGCTGCCTGCTGGCGTTCCTGCTGGACGCGTACACGCAGGACGAGGCGCCGGACGCCAAGGGGAACATGGAGAAGCGCACCGTGCTCCGGCTCGACCCCAGGATCGCGCCGGTCAAGGTGGCCGTGCTGCCGCTCTCCCGCAACGCCGACCTGTCCCCGAAGGCCAGGGACGTCGCGGCCAGCTTGCGCAAGCACTGGAACGCCGACTTCGACGACGCGAGCGCGATCGGCCGCCGGTACCGGCGCCAGGACGAGATCGGCACCCCTTACTGCGTGACCATCGATTTCGAGACGCTGGATGATCAGGCGGCCACCGTGCGCGAGCGCGATTCGATGAAGCAGGAGCGGGTCGGGATCGACAACCTGATCCCCTATCTCTCAGAACGTATAGCGGGCTGACCGAACCGGGCTGGACGAGGCTCCATCCGGCGGCTGCACGGGCACAGTCACACCGCGCCCTGGCTCCGCTATTCCGATAATTTTGATCGGAAACATTGACTTGCTGGGAACGGCAAGGCACGCTGGAGCCATGGCGCCTCACCACAGCATCAAGCGCCGGTACGTGGACCTGCTCCTCGTGGCCAGCGCCGTCTAGCGCTGCGCGAGTCCCTAACGCCAACCCCTGTCCGCCGTCCCTGGCACCGGCTTGTCCGGCATGCCCGGGACCCGTCCGCACCGTCCGAGACCGCGACCCACCAGTCGAAAGGCACCCATCATGACCGACACCATCGCCAGCCCCGTCCAGATCGGCGTCCGCAGGCTGGCGGGCAACATCGGCGCCGAGATCACCGGCGTGGACACGGGAACCGAGCTCAGCGACGACACGATCGCCCAGATCCGCCAGGCCCTGCTTGATCACAAGGTGGTCTTCCTGCGCGGGCAGAACCTGGACTACCAGCGCCAGGTGGCGTTCGCCGAGCGGCTCGGCCCGCTCACCCTGGGCCACCCCACGCTGTCATCGCCCCCGGACCAGCCGTTCCTTGAGGAGATCGACTCCCGCAAGGGCACCCGGGCCAACCACTGGCACACCGACGTCACGTTCGTCGACCGTCCCCCGGCGTTCACGCTGCTGCACGCCGTGGTGATCCCGCCGGTCGGCGGCGACACCCTCTGGGCCAACACCGCCACCGCCTACCAGTCCCTGCCCGCCGAGCTGCGCGATCTGGCCGACCGGCTGCGCATCGTGCACACCAACGACTACGACTATGCCGCCGTGGCCTACCGCGAGGAACGCGACGACGTGATACGGGCCATGCGCCAGCAGTTCGTCTCGACCGTGTACGAGACCGAGCACCCGGCGGTCCGGGTCCACCCCGAGACCGAGGAGCGCTCGCTGGTCCTGGGCGGCTTCGCGCGCACGGTGGCCGGGTTCTCGCCGCAGGCGTCGCGCGACCTGATCCGGATCCTGCAGGAGTACGCGACCCGGCCCGAGCACACCGTGCGCTGGCAGTGGCGGGTCGATGACCTGGCCATCTGGGACAACCGGGCCACCCAGCACTACGCGATCTTCGACTACGGGCAGGAGCACCGGCGGGGCGAGCGGGTGACCGTGGCCGGGCCGGTACCGGTTGGTGTCGACGGCCGGCCCAGCGTGGCGCTGAAGGGCGAAGCCAGCGCGTACTACCGGGACGCGGCATGAGCGCCGCCCAGGGCACCACCACCCACTCCCACGGCGGGGTGCCGGTCTACAAGCGAAGGCGGCGGCGCATCTACGCGGGCGTGGCCGTGGCCGCGGCAGTGGTGATCGGGCTGATCATCTGGGCCGTGACCCAGGGCAGCAGCGGCTCCGGGGCGGCGCTGCCCAGCTTCACCATCGCCTACGGGCAGGGCACCGTGGCCAACTCCGACAGCATCCTGGCCAGCGATCAGGCGCTGGCCAGGGCCATCCCGGCGCACCTGCACTTCGTGCCGTTCGACGCGGGGGTGACCGCGATCGCCGAGATGCGCAGCGGCAGCCTGCAGGCCATCAGCGGGGTCGGAAACCCGCCGGTCGTGGGCGCCATCGGCACCAGCACCGGGGTCGATGTCGTGATCGCGCAGAGCTTCGACGCCGACGCGCTGATCGTGCCGAAGTCGATCACCTCTCCGGCCCAGCTGGCGGGCAAGTCCGTGGGCGTGCTGGTCGGGTCGTCGGAGGACTACGAGCTGCAAGGCTGGCTGGGTCTTGAGCACCTCACCTCCTCGGTCAAGGTCGTCCCGTTCGCCAGTGAGCAGGCGGCGGCCGCCGCCTATCTCGGCGGCTCGGTAACCGCGGCCTACGTGCAGGCCGGGCCGGAGGCGCAGCTGATCGCCAAGGGCGGGCACCCGATGACCGACGCCGAGCAGATCGCCAAGCTCGGCATCCCCGGGCTGAACGTGGTCGCGGTCTCGCAGGGCCTGGTCAAGAGCGATCCGGCGCTGGTGCAGAAGTACGTGTGCGCCGAGGTGGCGGCCACCCGGCTGTTCACCGGGCCGCAGTCGTCCAAGTTCCTGACCCAGAGCGCCAAGGTCCAGGGCGTTCCCGGCTCGCTCATCGTGACCGCCACCAAGGCGTACCCGTTCATCCCGCTCAGCCAGCAGCTGCACTGGCTTGGGTCCAGCCTGGGTGACACCTCGAGCCCGATGGTGAAGGCCTACGAGCTGACCGCGAAGTTCCTGCTCGGCCAGGGCCGCCTGACGTCGGTGCCGTCGGCCGCCGTCCTGGCCTCGCATGTCGACCCGGACTTCGTCAAGAAGGCGCTGGCCGGTGGCTGCTCGAGCTGAACCGGCCAGCGAGGCGGCCCAGGACGAGACCCGGGACGCAGGCCCGGGCGGCGCAGCGGGCGTGGTGCTCAGCGGGGTGGGCAAGACATTCCGCCGGGCCGGGCGCCGCACCGTCGCGCTGGCCGGAGTCGATCTGGAGGTCCGGGCGGGCGAACTGCTCTGCCTGCTCGGGCCGTCCGGGTGCGGCAAGTCCACCCTGCTGCGGATCGTGGCCGGCGCCCTGGAGCGCGACCAGGGTTCGGTGACCGTTGGGGGCCGGCCGGTGACCGGGCCGGCCCCCGACCGGGGCATGCTGTTCCAGACCCCGATGCTGTTCCCCTGGCTCACCACCAGGAAGAACGTGCTGTTCGGGCCGCGGGCACAGCGATCGCGGGGACTGCACGAACGCGATGACCCGGAACTCGAGGCCGAGGCCGACGCGATCCTGGAGACCGTCGGGCTGGCCCAGTTCAGCGACGCGTTCCCGCATGAGCTGTCCGGCGGCATGCAGCACCGGGCCGCGTTCGCCCGGGCCCTGGTCACCCGGCCGTCCGTGCTGCTGATGGACGAGCCGTTCGGGGCCCTCGACGCGCTGACCCGGGTGCGCATGCACGAGTTCCTGCTGGCCATGTGGGAGCGGTACCGGATCACGATCATCTTTGTCACCCACGACATCGAGGAGGCGGTCCTGCTCGGCGACCGGGTGGCGGTCATGGGCGGCAGGCCGCCCGGGATCAGGGAGATCATCGACGTGCCGCTGGGCCGGCCGCGGCACGCGCTCGACGTCGACACCGAGGGCTTTCTCGCGGTCAAGCGCGGGATCCGCTCGTCCCTGCTCAGCTAAGGAGCAATCACGATGGCAGGCTGGTACGCACCGGGCACGGGCGGCTCCGTGATCGTCGAGGACATCCGGCCGCCCGGGCCGAGACCGGACGGCGGCGAGGACCTCGACGACCGCGCCGACCTCATCGCCCACCGGCGGGCCCGGCGCCGGGCCCGGACGCAGCGGGTGGCCACCGGCGCGGCCGGGATCGCCGTGCTGCTGGCGTTGTGGCAAGTCGGCGCGATGCTGCTGGGGGACCAGGTGGCGCTGCCGTCGGTCAGCCAGACCGCGGCCCAGTTCCTGCACTACCTGAACCACCCGTACCCGGCGGAGGGCAAGCCGCTGTGGTACGACCTGTACATCAGCCTGCGGCGGATCCTGATCGGCTTCGCCATCGGCGTGGCCGGCGGGGTCGCGCTCGGATCGGCCATGTCGGCCAGCCGCGTGGTGCGGCACCTGGTCGACCCGGTCATCGAGATCCTCCGGCCGCTGCCACCGCTGGCCTTCATCCCGCTGTTCATCGTCTGGCTGGGCATCGGCGAGACCCCCAAGGAGGTACTGATCATCGTCGGGGTGGTGCCGCTCATGGCCGTGATGACGGTGGTTGCCCTCGACGAGGTGCCCGACGATCTGCGGCTGTGCGCCCGGACTCTTGGCGCCTCCCGGGCCTACACGCTGCTGCACGTGCAGATCCGGGCTGCGCTGCCGTACATCCTCACCGGGATGCGGCTGGCCATGGCCGGCGCCTGGAGCAGCATCGTGGCCGTCGAGATGATCGCCGCCACCAGCGGGCTCGGCTACGTGATCCAGCAGGCCGGCGACTACCTGGATACCGCGCTGGTCTTCGCCGGCATCCTGGTCATCGCGGTGACCGCGCTGGTGCTCGACGCCGGCCTGCGCGGGCTGCTGCTGCTGGCCGATCCCAGCCGCCGCGGCTGAGGCCGGCCAGGGGGGAGGGCCGGGCCGGACTACCCGCGGATCGCGTCTCCGGTGATGGCCGAGAGCACCCAGTCGACGGCATCGGCGACGTCCGCGTCCGGCTCGGCCCGCGGCGAGCGGCGGAAGGTCTCGGCGGCCGCCTGGTGGAACCCGTCGGGCAGGCCCGCGGCAGCCATGCTGGACGCGATCTCATCCATCTCGGCCACCCAGCGCCAGCCCTTGGTGGCCGCCGACCTGGCCGCGCTGCGGGACCGCTCGGCCAGCGAGGGCTGCGATATCGCCCACTCGGCGAGCAGCGCGTCCTCCACGCCCTCGGCCCTGGCCAGGGCGCGCGCGGTCAGCAGCAGTGCCGCCGTGCCCTTGGTCCACGCCGCGTAGGCCATCTTGACCGCGGAAGCCGACCAGGGACCACCGCCGATGACCCGGGCGTCCAGACCGGTGCCGTCGAACAGCCGGCGGACGGGGTCGGCCTCCCCGCCGGACAGGTACAGGCGGGTGCCGCCGGCCGCGGCCGGGGACGGGGACGGGGACGGGGGCATGCCGATGATCCCGCCGTCGACGTAGGTGGCCCCGCCCTCCTCCACCATCAGCGCGACCTCACGGGCGGTGGCCGGGGAGATCGCGTTCGCGTCGATGTACAGCCCGCCGAAGCCCTGCACCGCCCAGGCCACGTCCAGCGCCGCGTGCGGCGGGCAGATCGAGAAGATGACGTCGGCCCGGTCGGCCACCTCGGCGGCCGTGCCCGCGTCGGTGAGCCCGGCGGCCCGGGCCCGGGCCGCCGTCTGCGGCCCCCGGCCCTCGGACGCCCATAGCACCTCACATCCGGCGCTGGTCAGGCACTGCCCCACGGCCGCGCCCATCTCGCCAGGATGAAGAAGCCCGATCACTGGTCCGCTCGGCATGTCCATGGCTGAGTTTTTCACGGACGCCGCGGACGGCGCCTGGCCGGCGGCCAGGACGCTACCAGGCCGACATGATGCCGAGGTCCGACGAGTCAGGCAGCGGCGTGAAATCACCGCCGGTCAGCACGCCCACCGTGCTGGCATTGCTGACGATCAGCGTGCTGCCGCTGGCGTTGGTCCAGAGCACGTCCGTGGCCTGCGGGTAGGTGTCGCTCACGACCCGGGCGGTGGCGGCATCGAACTCGGTGACGCCGTTCACCGTGGTTCCCGCGGTCACGCAGACGATCTTGGTGCCGTCTGGCGTGATCAAGGTGTTGTATGACCTGAGCGAGTTGGCCGGGTTCGCGCCGGAACCCCCATTGATCACCACCCCGCTGGCGCCGGCCACGTCCCCGTGCTTCCATTCCACCCCCAGCCGGCTCGCCATGGTGCCTCCGGGCGCATCGGTGTCGAGCAGCCGGACCTCGATGGCCCCGTTGGCCGGGACGATCTGGAACGCGAGCGTCCGCCCGTCGGCCGCCCAGGAAAGCGGCGAGCCCCAGGGCTTCTGGTTTCCGATGACCGCGCCGTGGCCCAGCCACACCCACTTTTTTCTCGCGCCGGTGGCCACCGTGTACACGGCGATCCCCGTGCTGCCAGCTACGGGCGCGGCGGTCGAGCTGATGACCACGGCGAGCTTGCTGCCGTCGGGCGACAGCGCGATGCCGTCTACCCACACGCTGCCGGGCTGTACCGGGATGGGCAGGGGGCTGAGCCGGGCCGTCCGGCCGCCGGACGACAGGTGCAGCACGAAGAACTTCGTCGGGCTGTCATCGTCCCGCTGCTCGATGGACTCGCCGGCGCTGCCGGGCGGGATCGGCGTCCACTCCTGGGCGGCGACGACGAACGTCCGGTCGTCGGCGGCCGCGGTCACCCAGCTGAACGTGTTGTAGGGGGCGGGCGCGGCCACGGTGGCCAGGACGGCCCCGGTGGCCGTGGCCCGGACCTGGGCGCGGTTGTTCATGCCCATGCCACCGGGAGTCATCGCGACGTAGAACCCGGGCACGCTGGCCAGTGCCGCGCGGCTGGCGGCGCTGAGGATCTTTCCCGGCTGGCTTCGGCCGGTTCCTGGCCGGACAGCATGCGCCCGCGCGGCCGCGGAGCGGCCTTCGCTCAGGTTGCCGGTGATCGCCAGTGAAGCGGCCACCACAGCGATGACCGAGGCAGCCGCCGCGATGGGAATGAGCGCCCGCGGCCAGCGGGCGCTGCCGCGGCGGCCGGCCTTGGCCGCTCGGCCGGCCCTGGTGCGGCGGCCCGAGGGCACCTGGTCCTGCAGGGACAGCGGCCTGATGCTGCCCGGGGCGATCTCCTCGGCCGTCTGCACCACCGCAGCACGGATCCGGTCTTCCAGCGTGTTCATCGTGTCTCCTCAAGCAGGCGGCCGAGCGCGGCGAGAGCGCGGTGCGCGGTTGACCTGACGGTGCTCTGGCTGATCCCCATGGCCTGGGCGATGGCTGCCTCGGGCTGGTCCAGGTAGAAGCGGAGGACCAGGACCTCGCGCTGCCGGCCGGGCAGCCGCCGCAGCGCCCGCATGACCTCGCGCCGTTCCTCGCTGACCAGGGCGGCGGTCTCGGCCGAGACGGCCGGGGGCTGGTGCACGGCCTGGATGCCCTGGACCCGGCGGTGCCGCAGGGCCGAGCGGCAGCCGTTCAGCACCGAGGACCGCACGTACTGCAGGGCCCGGTCGGCGTCCGACAGCTGATCCCACCGCCGGTAAAGCCCGCCGAAGGCCTCCTGCACGACGTCCTCGGCCGCCGCCCGGTCGCCCAGCATGACGTAGGCCAGCCGGACCAGCCCCAGCGCGTGCGCCTCGTACAGGGCGGTCACCGTGGCCTCCGCGGCTGCGCCCCGGCCCGCCGGACCAGATCCGGGGGGTTCCTGCGGCGCCGTCAGCGCACCGGTTGAGCCTCGAGGTTGGATTCCCATGACACAGAGACGCATACCGCACCGTTTCGCTGCCTCACAAGGCCCATGATTCAGTGACTAGGCCGGGCCCTAGGAAGCCGCTGGCATCGCCATGATGGCCAGGATTCCGGGGAACGCCGTGGTCTCGCCGCCCGTGGCGGCCAGCCAGGGCAGGTCGGTGACGTGGCCTCCGTCCAGCAGCAGGACGTGGACAACGGGTTTGGCCCCATCTGCCGCTTGCAGCTGGTAGCAGTCGGTCAGTACCTCCCGCCCGGAATTGCTGATCCACAGCGGGCTGATCCACAGCGGAGTGTCGTTGCAGTAGGCCGTCTGGCCCTTGGCCGGGAGCGGCGGCCGGTAGCGGAGGCTGGGCGTGCGGGCAGCGGCAGAGAACGCCACCACCGACCCGACCGGGACCCGGGCGCCGCCGACCACGCCGGTGCTGAGGCCTCTGACGATACCGACCACGACCTTGCCGTTGGGGCTGATCGTGTACCCGTTGAACGCGCCTACCGCGTTGAACGGGAGCACGGCCCGGCTGGCCAGCAGGTCGTTGCCGGGCGCCGCGGTGTCCAGCAGGCGCAGCGACGACGAAGGAGAGCCGGTCCAGGTGAACGCCAGCGTCCGGCCATCGGCGAGGAAGTTCATCAGTCCCATAGAG
>Ga0335075_10014612_pt1 | contig 11783 bp, 12 predicted proteins | sample Lox_Sample_24_FD_206723 | JGI IMG/M metagenome (GOLD analysis project Ga0335075, IMG submission 206723) | Soil microbial communities from Loxahatchee National Wildlife Refuge, Florida, United States - Lox_Sample_2.4 | ecosystem: Environmental > Terrestrial > Soil > Wetlands | place: USA... | reverse complement strand
TCGGTAACGCCCATCGGCGTCGGCCCGGACGTGGCCGAATACGTCGCCGACGCGGTCAGGGTCGTGCGCGCGAGCGGATTGCCGAACCGGACCGATGCCATGTTCACCACCCTCGAGGGTGACTGGGTAGGGGTTCAATAAACTATTTTCCGGCGAACCTGCTATCCGCGACACGGTTACTCTGAGCAGTAGAAAGGCCGTCCAGCAGGGTGGCCCGCTTGCGGGGCAACGCCGTCTCAGCCGGTTCCCGTTGGGGTATCCAGGCGGTTGCGGCGGCGATGGCCAGCCAGCACACCTCTTCATTAGTCGCAGCCTGTCTGCTCTCGGCAACGGCCTGTATGTGAGTCTTGATGAGCTTCCGCTCGCTTAGGAACCCGCCGGGGAGATGATGCCACCGGGCCTCGATCTCGGCCATCCGGTCGACCGCTGCTAGCCGCTGGATGTACCGTTCGCCCGACTGGCCCTCACCGGCCAGGTATGCCTTGTTGGCCTGGTCCCAGTCGATGATGTCGCTGATGATGTCATGCATCGTCCGACTCCGCTTCTTCCCTGATTGATCTGACAGTCTGCCTGTTAGGTCTGACAGCGCTCTGATGCGGCACCGCTACCAGGGGTGCCGGGCTGCCGCCGCGGTCGGCAGGCACGGCGGGCGCTTCCCTTACCGTCGCCACGACGCTCACCACGTGGCGCCGAGGATCGCGGAGGTCGCCATGACGACCTGCCGGCGGCGAACGCGCGCGTTATCCAGGAAAACGCCAGCCGGGCAAGTTCCTGGAGACAGCTCATGGCCAGGATGCCGCGCGACAACAGCGGCCCGCGCGTGCCATGGCCCGCCCGCGCACCCCTAGGCCAAGTTTTTACCGTTCCAGGGATACCTGTCGGTCTACCCGTGCCTTGACAGCCCACCCGGCACGGAGCGTTCATGAAGGATGCGCGAGCGTCCCGCGGCGCGGCACCAACCTCCTTGCCGGCCGCGGCACTGCGCGCACGGCCACGGCTGGCACGCGACCCCCGTCCGGGGAGCGTGCGAACGGCGGGCTCCGGACCAGGCGGAGACCTGGGACCGGGGAGGCGACGCCGACGCACGCGCCAGCCGGCCCCTTCACCCGTCACGGCGGCCTGGCCCGCCCCTTCACTGACGACCTTCCGCCTGCCCCGTGTCCACTCCGGGGATGAAGGCGCCCTTGGCATGCGCGGGGACCAGCACGGTTCACGCGCGGAAAGGCGACTGCGCGCATGACCTCGCTCCACAGCCAGCGTTCCACCTGGCAGACCCCCCGGACGGTCGCCCGGCAGGCAACCCGGACCACCAGATCTGCCGACCGACCTGCCAACCCCGGCCCGACCATAACCCCTGGTCAGAGGCGAAATGTACCTGCCGGAGGGGACCGGGGCTTATGACTGTGTCATCACATTCTCATACGCGGGGCAGGCACAGGCGCAGGTGTCGGCACCAGGGCGGCCCGGGACGAGGCAGCGGTGCTGTCCGTGGCAGGTCACCTGACCGACCGCGACCGTGAGCTTGTCCGCCTGGTGGCGCGGCACCGCGTACTGACCACCGACCAGCTCGCCGCGCTCGCGTTCGGGAACATCACCACCGCCAGGCACCGCCTGGCGGTGCTCGTGCGCCTGGGCCTGCTGCGCCGCTTCCGGCCGCACCTTCAAATCGGCTCCGCGCCGTGGCACTACGTCCTCGGCCCCATCGGCGCCGCGCTGCTCGGCCAGGAAGACCGCGACGAGAAAAGATGGCTGCCGATGGTCCGCGGGGACCGGCAGCTTGCCCTCGAACGCTCCCAGCGCCTGGGACACATGACCGGCGCGTCGTGGTTCTTCGTCGCCCTGGCGCGACACGCCCGCGAGCACGGCGGCGGTGAACTCCTGAGGTGGGACGGCGAAGGCGAAGCCTCCGACTACCTGTACGCCCGCCGCCGCGAACTCGGCCCACGCCCCGACGGGCTCGGAGTCTGGGCGCAAGACGGAACCGACATCGCGTTCCTCCTCGAATACGACACCGGCACCGAGCACCTGCCCCAGCTCGTCGGCAAGCTCACCGGCTACGCCGAGCAGGCCGGGACCAACACCGCGGTCACGATGCCACTCCTGTTCTGCTTCCCCACCGCGCGCCGCGAGCAGTCCGCCCGCAAGGCACTCGCCGCCACCGCCGCGTCCCTCGACCTTCAGATCGCGACCGCCGCCCTCGACCCGCGCGGCACCTGCCCGGCCTGCGGCCCGGCGTGGATGCCCTTGCACGGCGGCCACGCGCCGATGCGGCTCATCGACCTGGGCGGCGCACTCCCCGACCCCTGGCGCACCGAACCCGAACACGACGAGCAAGACCAGCACGAGCTAGACCCCGCCGAGACCGGGTGGGATGAAGTGGAGTCGGACCGCCTATGACCAGCCCCGTCGCCCCCAGCGCACCGACCGGCGATTCCCCCAGCATCCCGCCCCCCTCGAACGGAACGTCACCGGCTGGGCCGCCGACACCGCAAGCACCCAGTGAAGCAGACCCGCCGGGAAAGAAGGCGGAAGACCTTTGCCCCTACCAGGACGCTGGGCGGGTGTCACGAGAGCAGGGCCTCAGAGCGTGGGCTGCGGCGCTGGCGGCCGAGCTGCCGCCGCTGACCAGCTCGCAGGCGGCGGCGGTGGCCAGGATCGCCGCGCGGCTCGACGCCCGCAACGGCCAGGAGCCAGCGGCGTAACGCTCTCCCGGCCCTGGTACCGTCACCCATCTTCCTGGTATCGGCGGCACCAGGAAGATGAAGGCTGCCCCCGCCGCGCAGACGTGCTCCCCCGGCGGCCGACCCTGCTGGCCTGACTGTGGCCAGACCGATCAGAACGCCGAATATTCGCGCTTGTCGGGCGAGAGATCTTTCGATGTGGGTGAGCGCAGATCACCCGTTGCGGCGCTTTGCTCGTTTCACGCGATCCACGGTCGTTTTGTTAGCGGTTTGCCGGCCGTGTCGAGGCAACCGGGCAGGAATGTGTCGTGTTCGCCGTGGGGCCTGGATGTCTCGGATGCCTGTCGGCGGTCGCGACGGCGTGTCCCCACGCCTGGAGGATCGGGGGGACCGCGGCGTAATCCTTGAGAACGATGCGCCGGGCGATCGCGCTGGTTACCGTCGTTGCGTGACTAGGAATCAGCCGGCCGGCGGTGCCGGGGCGCCGGCCAGGCGCTGGCTAGCCGCTGGGATGGCCGAGAGCCAGTGGTCGGCCACCGCCACCGTTACGGCCGCTGCTGCCGGAGCCGTCATACTCACGATCGCGGCCGGCCCCGGCGGGCACGCGGCCGGCAGGCAGCTACTCATCCCGCTGATGGCCGGCGCCCTCGTCGTCGTGCTGCGCCGCTGGCCGCTGCCGGTGCTGGCGGTGGTGACCGCCACGGCCGGGACGGTCACGGCCACCGGCCACGTCTCGCTGCCGGTGGGCCTCCTGCTCGGGGTCGCCCTGTACGTCGCGGTCCTGCGGCTGCCCAGGCCAAGGTCGATCGCGCTCACCTTGGCAGTCGCGGCGGCGCTGGGCGGGACGCTGCTTTACTCGGCGCTCACGGCCGGGACCGGGCAGGCCGCGCCCGCGGCCATCGCCATTTTCGTGCCGCTGGCCGGGGCCTGGTGCATCGCGGATAGCGTCGCGGCCCGCCGGCGCTACCAGGCGGGCCTGGCCGCGCAGGCGGCGCGGGAGCAGGCCGCAGACGTGCGGGAGGAGCGGGTGCGCATCGCCAGGGAGATGCACGACGTCGTCGCGCACGCCCTCGCGGTGATCACGGTCCAGGCCGGGGTCGGCCGGTGCCTGGCGGCTACCCGCCCGGACGAGGCGACCTCCGCGCTCGGCTCGATCGAGACGATCAGCCGGACCGCCCAGGACGAGTTGCGGGTCGTGCTCGGGCTGCTCCGCGACGAGGAGACGGGGAGCGCGCCGCTGGCGCCGACCCCGCGCCTCATCGACGTCAAGGGCCTGGCCGACACGGTGCGGGCCGCCGGCGTGCCCGTGGAGCTGCGGATGTCGGGCACCGACCGGCCGCTCTCCCCATCGCTCGAGCTGTCCATCTACCGCGTCATGCAGGAGGCGCTGACCAACGTGGTGAAGCACGCGCCCGAGGCCCGGGCGGTGGCCGAACTGACCGTTGCGGCCGGGAAGGTCCGGCTGGAGGTGCGCGACGACGGGGGCCCCGGCCGCGGCCAGGCGCCGCGGGCCGGCCTGGGCAAGGGCCACGGGATCACCGGGATGCGGGAGCGGATCGGCGCGTTCGACGGGTGGCTGGTGGCCGGGCCGGTCGCCGGCGGCGGTTTTCAGGTGACCGCCGAGGTCCCCGTCTCGGACGGGCCGAGTTGATCAAGGTACTCGTCGTCGATGACGAGGCGCTGCTCCGCTCCGCGTTCTCCTCACTGATCGAGGCGCAGGACGACCTCCAGGTCGTCGGCGCGGCGGCCGACGGCCAGCAGGCGGTCGACCTCGCGTCGAGCCTGGCTCCTGACGTCGTCGTGATGGACGTCAGGATGCCGGTGATGGACGGCATCGAGGCAACCAGGCGGATAACCCGCGACCCGTCCGGGGCCCGGGTGCTGATCCTGACCACGTTCGACCTGGACGAGTACGTCTTCGAGGCGCTCAGGGCCGGCGCGAGCGGCTTCGCGCTCAAGAGCCGCCCGCCGGAAGAACTGCTGAGCGGCATCCGCACGGTCGCCGACGGCGAGGCACTGCTCGCGCCGAGCGTGACCCGGCGGCTCATCGCGCACTTCGCCGGCCGCACCAGGGCAACGGCCAAGACGCCGTGGGGCCTGGACGAGCTCACCGACCGCGAGCGGGAGGTGCTCGCGCTGGTGGCCCGCGGCCTGTCCAACGCCGAACTGGCGGCCACGCTGCACGTCACGCTGCCCACGGCCAAGACGCACGTGAGCCGGCTGCTCACCAAGCTGGGCGCCCGCGACCGGACCCAGCTCGCCATCCTCGCCTACGAGTCAGGGATCGCCACCCGCTGAGCCGACCCCATCAGCCTGCGGGATGACGGGGAAAGTGCTGCTCGCGCACGATGACGTCCGGGCGCCGGAAGACCACGATTTCTGCCGTGAACGTTATCGACACGCACGCCATCGCGCCGGTGGCGGCCGGCCCGGCCCGCTGGGCGTCCGCCGTCGCCGGGTCGTCGGGCAGCCCGGGCTTCCACTTCAGCCCCCCGATGCTCCTTGTCCTGCTCCTGGTCCTCGGCGGGCTCGGCTTCGGCGTCACGCGCCTGCGCCGCGGCCGTCGGGCCGACCCGCGCGACGATGAGTGGACCCGGCGGGAACCGCCGCCGGACCCGCCCGCGCCGCTGTCGCCGCCTGGGCCGTCGCCGGACGGCGCGGCCGCCGCGCCTGCCCGCCCGCCTCGCGCGGCCCCTTCGGGCGGACACCCGGACGGCGGGTGGGCGCTGGAGACCAGCGGCCTGACCAAGCGCTTCGGGGCGAACGTGGCGGTCAACGACGTGGAACTGCGCGTACCGCGCGGGTCCACGTTCGGTTACCTGGGACCGAACGGGGCGGGCAAGACCACGCTGATGCGCACCCTGCTCGGCCTGACCCGGGCCGACGGCGGGACCATGTCGCTGCTCGGGCTGCCCGTCCCGGCCGCGCGGCGGCGGGCGCTGGCCAGGGTCGGCGCGATCGTCGACGAGCCCCGGTTCCACCCGCACCTGACCGGGCGGGACAACCTCCGCCTGCTCGCCGCGGCCAGGGGCGGCGAGGCCGGCCGGCGGATCGACCCGTCGCTTGAGCGCGTCGGCCTGACCCAGCGCGCGGGCGACAAGGTCGCCTCCTACTCGATGGGCATGCGCCAGCGCCTTGGCGTCGCCGCCTGCCTGCTCGGCGACCCAGAACTGCTGATCCTGGACGAGCCGATGAACGGACTCGACCCGGCGGGGATGCACGAGATGCGGACGATGATCATGAGCCTGGCCGGCGAGGGGCGAACCGTGGTGCTGTCCTCGCACCTGCTTGACGAGGTGGAACGCACCTGCGACGCCGTGGCGATCGTCGACCGCGGCCGGGTCATCCGCCAGGGCCCGATCGACGAGCTCACCCGCGGCGCGGGCGCGGTGGTCGTCCAGGTCGACTGCGCCGCGCCCGACCGGGCGGCCCGGCTCATCGACCAGGCCGGCATCGCGGCGGGCACCGCTCGCACCGATACCGGACTGTCCGTCACCCTGCCCGCCGGAGCGGCGCGCGAGCTCCTTGCCGACATCAACCGGCGGCTGGTCCTGGCGGATATCGACGTCTACGGCCTCAGGGAGGTCCAGGCGACGCTTGAGGACTGGTTCTTGTCCGTGACGACCCGACTTGGAGACCCATCGTGACCACCGTAGAGCCCTCGCTGTCCGCAGGACGCCGAGCAGCGACCGAGCCGGCCGGGCGCGGGCTGCCCGGACTGGCCGCCTGGCTGCCCACGTGGGACCTCATCACCACCAAGAACCTGGAGATCCGCAAGCGCCGCGGCCTCATGATCACCATGATGGTGCTGATCGTCGCGCCGACGGTCCTCCTCTACGCCCTGCGCCTGCTGTTCCAGGCGATCGACCCGAACAGCTACGGCCCGGCCGGCAGCCCTGACCTCTTCTCCGAGGTAAGCAACCTGATATCCGGACTGGGCTTCATCGCCGCCGCGACGCTCGGCGCGACGGCGGGGACCACGGACCTGACCGACGGCATGTTCCGCCACCTCGTCATCACCGGCCGGTCCCGGGTCGCCCTCTACCTGGCCCGAATCCCGGCCGGGCTGGCCGTCATCCTCCCGCTCGTCGCCCTCGCGTTCACGATGAACTGCCTGGTCACTAGCTTCGAGGGCAGCCCCAACCCCACGTCGGTCGCCTTGTACGGCGTCAACGCCCCGGAGCACCTTGACCAGGCCGGGCTGCAGGCCTGGCTGCTGAAGGGCCCGGTGCAATACGCCACCACGCTGCCCCTAGACCTGGCGCCTGGCGTCACGACCCCCAGCGCGGCGCAGGCCCGCACGGCGATCGACGGGGATATCAGCTCCCTGTACACCGACTACGTCGCCAGTGAGCTCAGCGGCTCGAACCCGGCGGACAACGAGATGGTCAAGATCGGGCTGTGGCTTGAGCTCGATACCGGGATCGCCTTTCTTGTCGGCCTCGGCCTCGGGTCGCTCACCGGGCAGCGGACCACCACGACCATCGTGCTGATCGCGCTGCAGGTCATCGTGACCCCGCTCTTGTCCCGCACGCAGATCCCCTACTTCATCGACGGCCAGCGGCTCATCATCGGCATCGCCATGGACCAGCTCCGTCCGGCGGCCCTGGCATCCGGTAACGCCGCGGCCGGCGGCGTCCCCGGCCAGGTGCTGTTCGGCGGGCGGGGCGCCCTCGGCATCCCCCCGATGCCGACCTGGGCGATGATCGCGGTGATCGTCGGCTGGATCGTCGGCTGGTCCGGCCTCGGCGCCTGGCGGATGAAGACCCGCGACGCCTGAGAATCCCGGTTGGCGCGGCCCGCCGACCAGGGAGGAAGTCCGCCGTGCGGGTGCCGAGAATGGTGTCACCTCATGCGACCTGCGAATATTCCTGATCAGGCCCACCAAGCCGATCCCGGCACAGAATCCGGACGTTGGCATCCGGAGCATGACTAGCCGCCACGTAAGAATGACCTATCTGCATCCTCAATGCCCGAGCAGACTCAGTTGACTTCGCCGCTCAGAACGGCGGGTACGCGCGCGCCCTTAAGTCACGTCGGCAGTTACGCTATGTGATCAGGTTGTCTGCGCTCCTCACTGAGTTGTGCCGAATCGTCCACAGATAATTCAGCCTCTGGATGTTCAAATATCGAAGGCGGTAACAACCGGCCTCCGCCATGACCTAGACATCTAACAGGCGGGTCACGAGTGGGCTTGGTCGTCCTGCTTCTCGATCGCTGTCTCCAGCCGCTCAAGCTTCGAGTCGATCTGGCCCTCGTAGCCTGGCCGGATGTCCGCCTTCAGCACCAGCGAGACTCGCGACCCGAACGGGAGCACGGCCTCGGTGGCGCGCTTCACCACGTCGAAGCACTCGTCCTGCGGCAACCGCATCGGCGACGGAACCGTCGGCGCGTCCCGTACCGGACGGAGCGACCGAGAACGCGACGATCATGACAGAAGGACCTCCTGTAGATATCCTGAGCTGCGGCGATGCCGTTCAGTGCTAACGGTGCGCTAACCACACGATGTTCGTGAACATGGCGTCGGTCCGGTTGGGCAGCCCGCTCTCGCGGACGACCCGGACCGTCGCGGCGACGATCTCGCCGACGCCCTCACCCGTGCCGAGCGGCGCAGCGTAACTGAGAAAGCGCAAGCGTGCTGCCAGCGTAGCCCCGGGATGCCACAGCTTCACTGGTGACCTCGACGTCGTCCTGGAACGCGGGCTGGCAGGATGCTCGCCCCGCTTAACCTTGACCAACGCTCACGCGGCCTACGACATCGTCCAGGTCGGCGCTGCCCCTGCCCCGTTGGGCTGGCTGTATCACCAGGTGCTTGCCCCGCAGCGCCATCTTGAGCAGGTCTCGCTTTCCCTTGTAGTCGGCGTTGTCCCACCGCTGCCGCCATTGGGCACGGCTTGTGCCCAGCGACGGCTGTATTCCGGGGACGGGGCCGGGATCGGGGAGTGCGGCGCGTTCGGCCCGGAGGCTAGCGATGCGTTCATCGACTGGCTTGATGACCAGGTCATAGTGGGCGAGGGTGATCTCGCCTCGTCCTAGGCGATCGGTGAGAGCTTCCGCTACCGCCTCAGCTTCAGTGATCTCGATGTCGAGTTGGACGGCTTCGCTGGCTGCCTCGTAGGCGGCGTGCTCGATCTCGTCGGTGTTGCGCGTGTCCGACAAGATCTCAACCACGAGCGCGCGTGCCGCTGAATCCAGTGCCCGCTGGTCCACTTCGGTCTTTCCGCACCCTCCGGCTGTGGGGTTGCACCAGTACGAACGGCTCACCGACCCGTCCGGGTAGGGCTTGAGGCCGTTGCGGGTCCGGCCGTGGAGGATGTGGCCGCAGCCGGGCTGCCCGCAGACGGCGAAGGACGAGCAGAGGTAGTGCGGTGAAGTCGGACGCCCGCGCCGGCGCGCGGCGTAGATCGCGATTCCCCGGTCGAAGTCCTCCTCGGAAACGATCGGATCACCCGGCAGACGGCCAACGACGGACGTCAGCCCCGACGCGGGGTCGGTGTAGATGATCCTGCCGCAGTTCCGCTGGCGGGTGAGCAGCGTCTTCATCGCAGGGCGCGTCCACGGCCTGCCCTGAGTCGTGGGAATCCCCCGCGCGTTCAGGTCCGCGATCAGCGCGTCTTGCAGTTCGCCCGCCAGGAACCGGGTGGTCAGTTCCCGCAGAACGGCAGCCTCGTCCTCGCGCTGGGTGACGCGGTCGTCCTCGAAGCCAAATGGCCGCGCCGGGCCGTTCGGCTCGCCCGCCATCGCCTTGAGCTTCTTCCCGCGGGCGCTCCTGGTGGACAGGCGGTTGGAGTAGTAGGCGGCGGCGTTGATCGCGTCGCGGAACGCCTTCTTCCCGTTCGGGGTCCGCAGGTCGTACTCGCTCTCGCTGTCCAGCACCAGGAGCCCGGCGGCGGCCACCCCGATCATCCGTTCGCCGTCCTTGGGCTGCCGGGTGAACCGCTCCAGGTCGAACACGATGAACCCGCCGGAAACGCCACGCTCTAGCCGTTCCATCAGCTCGTCCCACGCCGGACGCTCGATCGCCGGGTTCCAGGCCGAGCGACCCGGGTCAACCAGAACCTTTCCCTCCGCAAGACCAAGGTCGGCAAGGCGGCCCCGGCACACCGACACCTGGCCGTTGGTTGACGGTTCGCGCTTCTCGTTGCGCTTGAGCTGACTGACACGGGCGTAGATGTCAATCGGCCGGTCTGAGCTGACAAGTTCGGCGGCCACGGTCTACCCGACCCTCTTGCGGCGCCAAGAGGAGATATTCGTGTAGTGCAGGCCCTCCCTGCGCAGCAGAGCACTACGCTCTCCCGGTCCCGCGTTCTCGTACTCATCAAGGATGCGGTTCTTGTACTCCTCGGTGAAAGTCCGGCGCTTCGACCATCTGGTGTCCGGCGCGCTAGGGGTGGACACCAGCCCGCCATGTGCGGCACGGGCCGCGATCACGTCCGCGATCGTCATCGTCGCGTCTGGCAGGTCTTCGCCTTCCGCTGAGCCGATCCTGATCCGGCGGGTGACATCGGACCGCTCAGCGCGCTTAAGGCTGGCCGGGTCGACGATGAGGCGCCTGCCGCGCAAGGCCATTTTTAACAGCTCGCGTCTTTCTGCCGTGTCGGCTTCGTCCCACCGCCGCTGCCAGTGCTCCCGGCTCGGCTGCCCCAGAGCGCCCGGAGCCGTGTTGCCCAGCGCTTCGCGTTCGGCCTTGAGCTTGGCTATGCGCTCATCCAGTGGCTGATTGGCGATGTCATAGCGCGAGAGAGTGAGTTCTCCGCGCCCAAGGCGGTCGGCCAGCGCTTCCGCGACACGTTCAGCCTCGACGATGGCCAGGTCCAGCCGCGCGGCTAGGCCCTCAAGCTCCCGGGTGACGGACTCGACCGCCTCGGCATGGCGAGCGTCAGAGAGAATCGCCACAGCGATGGCTCCGGCCACCTCATCCAAGCCACGCTGATCAACGCTGATCTTGCCACAGCCCCTGCCGTTAGCAGAGGGACCGCACCTGTAGTCACGGCGTACCGAACCATCCTCGTACGGCTTCAGAGCCGGCGCTGGGTGACCGGTTAGCGGTTTGCCGCAGCCCGCACGGCCGCAGAAGGCTATACCCGTGCACAGATAAGTATCCGAGCGCGGCTCGCTGCGCCGACGAGCGGCGTACATCGCGCATACCCGGTCGAAGTCCTCCTCGGAAACGATCGGCTCTCCAGGCAGACGGCCAGCAATAGACTTAACGTTCTTTTCCGTGTCGGTGTAAAGGATTCTCCCGCAGTTGCGCTCTCTGCGCAGAAGACGCTGCAAGGATGTCTCAGCCCAAGGGTTGCCGTAGCTGGTGAGGATGCCGCGTGCGTTGAGGTCATGCACCAGCGCGTTCTGCGATTCTCCCGCCAAGATCCGCCTGGTCAGCTCCCGGATGATCTCGGCTTCGGCTTCGCGCACGGTCACGAAATCGTCCTCGAAGCCGAATGGCCGGGTTGTAGTGTTCGGCTCCCCCGACATTGCCTTGAGCCGCTTGCCTCGCCGGGCTCTGGTGGACAGGCGGTCGGAGTAGTAGGCGGCGGCGTTGATCGCGTCGCGGAACGCCTTCTTGCCGTTCGGCGTGGTCAGGTCGTACTCGCTCTCGCTGTCCAGCACCACCAGGCCGCGAACGGCCAGCTCGATCATCCGCTCGGCGTCCTGGGGCTGGCGGGTGAACCGCTCCAGGTCGAACACGATGAAACCGCCGGACACGCCGCGCTCAAGCCGGTCCATCAGCTCGTCCCACGCCGGACGCTGGACAGTAGGGTCCCATGCCGAACGCCCCGGATCAACCAGAACCTTGCCCTCCGGCAGGTCAAGGTCGGCGAGCCTCAGGCGGCAGATCGCGACCTGCCCGCCCGTGGACGGCTCGTTCTTCTTCTTGCTCTTGACTCGGCTGACTCTGGCGTAGATGTCGTAGGGGTTGGCTGTCTGAACTGTGCCGTTCAGCATAGCTAAATGGTAGCAAATTACATATCAACCTGGGACGAAGTGATGGCAGTGGTCAAGAGCGCGTGCGATGCCGTCGCTGCCCGTGCGCCGAGGGTCAGCGTGACGCTGAAGGCGGACATCCGGCCCGGCGTGACCGACGCCATGGAGTCGAAGATG
>Ga0335075_10014611_pt1 | contig 11784 bp, 6 predicted proteins | sample Lox_Sample_24_FD_206723 | JGI IMG/M metagenome (GOLD analysis project Ga0335075, IMG submission 206723) | Soil microbial communities from Loxahatchee National Wildlife Refuge, Florida, United States - Lox_Sample_2.4 | ecosystem: Environmental > Terrestrial > Soil > Wetlands | place: USA: Florida... | reverse complement strand
GACTCAACGTTACCATGTCGGAAATGGATTCAGCCGTAGCTCACCTGCCAAAGGACCAACCTGTTGTTATTATCACTGCTTCTTATGAAGGGCAACCAACGGACAATGCGGTGAAGTTCGTCTCTTGGGTTGAATTAACCAAAGATAACAAAGCATTCTCTGGCCTTAAGTACGCGGTTTATGGCTGCGGACACCGGGATTGGAAGACTACATTCCACCGGATTCCGAAGCTGCTTGACGAGAAGCTCGGTCAACTTGGAGGATTGAGGATTGCACCCATTGGCACAACTGATGTTTCTCAAGGCACCATCTTCGACGATTTCGACTCATGGGTTGATAAAGAGTTGTGGCCGGCGTTGGCACCATCTGAAGCGCTTGCCAAAGCACCGTCAGCACCGTCCACTGTAACTCTCGAGCTTTTGCCTCAGGGCCGAGAGGCGCATCTCCAACAGAATCTCCAGTGGGCCAATGTCCTGGACTCCAAACAACTCACGAAGCCAGGATTCCCCGAGAAGCGCCACATCAAGATCGAGCTTCCGTCCGGCATGACCTACCAAGCAGGCGACTACCTGGCCGTGCTTCCTCTGAACCCGGAGGACACAGTCAAGCGCGTCATGAAACACTTCAACCTACCGTGGGACGGCGTGGTCACGATCACCGACAGCGGGCCCAGCATCCTTCCCACGAACAGCCCCATGCCGGTGTTCGACCTGCTCCGCGGCTACGTCGAGCTCTCGCAGCCCGCCACAATCAAAGCCATCACGACGCTGGCCGCGCACGCCACCGACGCGACCGAAGCCGCGCACCTGCGGGCGCTCGCAGCGGCGCCCGCGCACACCGCGCAGGTCGTCACGCCGCGCCTCAGCGCACTGGACCTGCTGGCACGGCACGGCAGCGTGGGGCTGGGGTTCGGGCAGTTCCTGGGGCTGGTGCCGCCGCTGCGGCCGCGGCAGTACTCGATCTCGTCGTCGGCGCTGGCCGACGCGCGGTCGTGCACGCTGACCTTCGGCGTGATCGCCGCCGCCAGCTTCGCCGACCCCGCGCTGCGCTTCGAGGGCGTCGCCGGCTCGTACCTGGCCGCGCTGCGCCCCGGCGACAGGCTGCTTGTGGGTGTGCGCGCCGCGAGCAGCGGCTTTCGCTTGCCCAGTGACCCTGAGGCGACGCCCGTTGTCATGTTCGGTGCTGGCTCGGGCATTGCGCCGTTTAGAGGGTTCATTGAGGAGCGGGCTACGCAGATCAGAGAAGGTGGCCGAAAACTGGCGCCTGCTGTGCTGTTCTTCGGGTGTAGGGATCCTGAGGGCGACAGCCTGTATGCGGAGCAACTCAACGAGTGGGAGAAGCTGGGCGCTGTGGAAGTGAAATATGCGTTCAGTCGTGATGTGGCAAAGAGTGAGGGTTGTAAGTATGTCCAAGATCGGATGATCAAAGACTCGGATGAGGTTGTCAAGATGTGGGAAATGGGTGCCAAAGTGTACGTCTGTGGCGCTCCTGAAGTTGCCCAAGAGCTAGGGAAGGCAGCAAGAAAGCTAGTTATGGAGACCGTGAAGAGTAGATGCAGCGATATCGATGATCAGAAGGTGGAGGAGTGGATGAAGAGTTGGAGAGGAGAAAGAGTGGTGAGCGACGTGTTTGCATGAAGCTATTATCGACTTTATTTGTTGGAATAAGACGGAAGGCGTAATGGTCCAAAGTGTTGTGCAAGGGTGTTGAGCCTGGAAATATGTAATATGCAGCTTCTTTAAAGTTTTCGTAGGCTTGATATTCCAAATATGTCCTATCTAACGCAATCGACGCCATTTTGTGGCCCCTTAGTTGTACATTGATATGACTTTATCGTCGACTCTGGTCTGCAAACACATCTCTACGATACACTCCGTGACAGATATCTTACTGCGTCTTCTTGGTAACGTCTTCTGGCTGACTCCAAAGCCAAACAGCGACAAATACTACCCAACCAACTGCAGTAACACCAATACCTGCAATCCATACCCAAGCGCCGCTGATTTCCCATGAGCGTGGCCATTCGTCATGAGCAAAGTGGCGGACGGTAACCTGGCGCTTCTCGTCAACGGTGGTGAGGAAAGGTCGCTTGTAGTTGACACGGAAATTAAAGATGCCATGCTGGTCGGGCAACTTGAATGACACGGAATAAACAGTGCTGTTTTGTGTAGATGAGATAGGAGAGAGTGTCAAGCGGTGGAAGGGCGAGAGCATAGTGAATTCAAGCTGTAGCACGTCGGTACCAGGAGGAGTGAATGGCGCCCAATGGTCTTCGACGTATTCAGAGACTTCAATGGTGTAAGTGACATCGTTCTTGATGCGGTAGATCGTTGGGTTCAGTTCGGAAACTGGGAAGCTAGATTCGTTTCCAGAGTGGATGCTGCCGTCGTTGAGATGGTGGTTAAGACTTTGCACTTTGAGTACGCCGAGCTCTTTGAAGGTCCATTGTGAGAGCTGTTTGGCAAATTCGCGGTTGGCAGTCTTAGTGTCTTTGCCGCCTGGAATCTTCACACTCGCGCCGAACCACTCATTTTGTAGCATCTCTGCTGATCCCAGGACTGTGAAGCGTGCCGAGTTGCGAGCCTGGATTGCGGAAATGAGAGCAAGCTGTTCACCAGATGCAAAGAGATCTTCTATTCCTTCTGACTCATCCTTCGGATTGTAGCTATAAGCCGTGCTAGGAGCACGAAGAATTGGCACGAGGAGAGGATTGGAGTTTCCTAGCGTTTGGCCGACAACGCGCGGGGCTGCCAGCGCTTGCTTGTTCTCGAAGAAGTTCTTGAGATCTGGTCGTAGTTGTTTCGGAGATGACACAACAATAACGTCGTGCTTTTCTGGTGCAGATTTAGTGTCGTAGTTGAAGTGGTCCACAACCAAGGAATGGCGGTCCGATGGGACATTGATGTCGAATTCAAGGAGAAGAGAGATGATACCACTTGGAGTGGGATTGTCGGCGGAGAGAGCGAGGAGGACATTTCCATCCCTGTTAATGAAGTCGAGGAGGATGTTTGGAGTCAATGCCGGGCCATATGCCTTTGACTTAGGAGGGAGGAGGAGGACATGGTCGTATGCGCGCTCTCCGAGATGGAATAGGGATAACTTTTCGTTTTTGGGCGATTCGAAATGCAGATTAAATCCTCGTGCTAGATATCAAGCAGGTTAGAGCTGTCTCATAACATATTTGATCTGATCCAGTGTTGAAACTTACATTTAAGGTCCCCCCAGAACTGTGAATACTTGTCCTGGTCCGCAGTCTCCTCGAGTACAACCAACAATCGGCTGCCGCTGGAACTCAGAGCAGAGACAATGCCCACCAGCGCGAGCAACAGCCACGAAAAGAATAAATTCATGGTACCTAAGGAGCGAAAGTAAAAGTTAAATCATTGGTGAAGGAATCAGTTGTTGTTGCTGTCGAATGCGTCGCATGCAATCCAATAGAGCTTACGTTTCTTCACCTTTCGGAGCCAAGAGTTTCTCCGGCCTCAAAGCTTCGTCTGCTCGTACTTCATGTGCAGCCAAAGCTTCACGCTACCACCAACTTGATCTACTTATTTTCTTCACCCTTGGTCGTTTGCGATCGAGCCACTATTTCTGATCCAATGCGACGGATTTGAGAGTCGCAATTGGTTACTTTGCGCCTTCACCTACGTCGTAAATCCACTCCACCAAAGCCCACCGTCTGCTACCGTCAACATGTCGAAACCGTTCTTCTGGGCTACACCTTTCCGCTACCTGCGATGGGCGGCACGAGAAAGGCCGGCATATTTCTACTCCGTTCTCATCGGCTCCATTGGCCCAATCATGCTCGTCACTGTCCCACCCATCAGACACCGTCTCGGTGACGGGCCGAGGCCTAGAATCCCACAGACGTACCCAAGTACGCCTTCTGTCTGACTCTTTCGCATAGAAGATAATCTTACAATACCTTCTAGTACCTCCAGGACCGAGAAAAATACCCTCCGGTTACGACGATCCATGACCTCGCAGAACGAAGTACAATGGAGACACTTCTTAGTAGCGAGAAGCCGAGCGACGAATTATATATCAACACTACCACACACAATCGAATATCAAATTCGCCATCCAGGTGTCATGGCCATCTGAGTTGGTTGTAAATAGTCATTCGCCAATATAAGAGCATTTCCAACTAGCAGTCATCACATTCGCTGTCAACTCACTCCCACATCTTCATCTGTCTCCCATCTTCATATCTAACTCTCATTTTTTCCATGGAACGCTGGATGAGTGCCTTATTCATGTTAACTTACCATCTCTAACCCTTCCAGAGATATTCAATACGAAAATGGACCGGATTTCTTCGGCGTAGTGATCCTTGTTGATCCCAGTCGCAGGCTTCATACATTAGTCTTCTCTAAGCTCCACCGTATCGCCAATGCGATGACTCTGAATTGGATATTCCGTAGTCAACGCTCTGGTATTGCCCTGAGGACAACCCATGGATATCTGTTACTCCGTCTACTGATGCCTCAGGCAGAAATATCAAAGACAGCGCACGCATCGTGACTGAGGCTGCACCAAATATTACAAGCTTTCTCAACTTTATCAACGCATTTCGATGACTTTAATGTTACAGACATCTGAATTGACAGTTTGGACACAACCCAGTTAAAGAATAGGGATGTTTTGTCTACCTCTTACCAATTGGTCCTCTCCGAGCAATCAATATGCATATGAGCCTCAGGATCGGATAACCAACACAGAAGACCCTACAATTGGATTGTTTAAAGCCAATTTGAAATACGGACATTTCGGCAGGCGTATCTCCGTTCTGACAAATGCAAATTGAATGATTTCGTCGTTGTGATACCCCGAGTCAACGACCCGAAGTTGGATATTTAATCTCCAGCCATTCCCACCCGTAACGGCCTGCCATTGCTATTTTCTTGAATATCCGCATTAACCTTAGTTTAACCAATACTACCATGGCACCAATCACCACAGTCGCCGTCGTCGGCGGAAGCGGCAGCCTCGGCGAAGCCGTCCTCGCGCAGCTGCTTCAGACGAACCTACAGGTCACGGCAGTCAGCCGCGCCGAATCCAAAGCCAAGTACCCGTGCGCCGCACCCCCAGCTCTCCCTTCACCACTAACGGTCCCGCAGCCCCGGCGTGCGCGTCGTCGCCGCCTCGCCCGCCGACCCGGCGTCGTACGAGCGCGCGTTCCGCGGCCACGACGCCGTCGTCAGCCTGGTGGGCGGGGCGGGCCTGCTCGACGAGTCGGTTATTGTGCAGGCCGCGGCCAACGCCGGCGTCCGCTACTTCGTCCCCAGCGGCTTCGGCTACGACTTCCACGACCCCAAGGTCGGAAGCCTGCTGTGGATATTCAAGTCGAAGCTCCAGGTCGACGGCTTGCTGCGCGAGTACGCGGGCGGCATGGCGCATACGTGGGTCGTGGTGGGCTTGTTTTTGGAGTGGGTGAGTTTGGGTGCGCTGTGAGGAGTGGCGGGGTTTTAGCTTGGAGCGTGCTGACGGGTGTGCTGATTCCAGGGCTTCAAAATGAAGTCGTTCGATGTCGATTTCCAGACCAGGACCGCCAAGTTCTGGGATGACGGCAGTCAGGTGTTTGCGGTCACTACGGCTTACGACATTGGCACTGCCATTGCAACGCTTCTCACCAACGAGGAGGTGCGTGAGAAGTCGGTCAATCAGCGCGTGTATATCACGTCCATCAATCTCAACCAGAAGAACATCTTGGCTGCGGCTCAAAAGGTGACAGGTGAGAAGTGGACGATCACGACTATCGATGGGAAGAAAGAATTTGAGGAAGCGAAGAAGAGGGCCGAGGCCACGAAAAATCCAGTAGATACGCTGACAGCTCTGAAAGGTCTTTCGCTAACGAAAGGCGATTGGGAAGACTGGAAGCTGAAGGCAATAGCTGGCAATTCGGAGTTGCTGCCAACGGGTCCTGGAGAAACCTTGGAGGAGACGGTACGCAGATTTATTCGCGAAGAAGGCCTGTAAAGAGTTCAGCAATCCTTAGCTAGACCTCTCGGTATAACTACTGCATACCGACAGAATTAGGCATTTGAATTGGAGTGATGTTAGCCTCGTACCAGTTGAACTCAACTGTATCTTGTGTCACGTGTGATGTTCAGTGAACGGGAGTTAAGTGCAAGAAGTTAAGCAGCGAGCTGGCGGCCTTGAAATGGTTCATTCTTTCGTGGCCACCATGGTACAATATATCTGAGCTATTGAAGTCATAGTAACAGCGAATTGCTCTGATTCCCCTTGGTATAAAAATACTCGAATAATCTACCACTCCAAAGTATCAGAATAGCCACTCTTCTCCGCTCACCCGCTCCACCGCAAACCCACACCACCCGTATCAATAAAAGAGCCGCACACTCTGCTCTCCCAAAACCCCTCACCTCAAACAAACGCGTCCGGACTCCCACGCATCCCCTCAGGGCTGCAACTCTCGCCGCGGCGCTCATCCCTAAACCTGCGCTCGCTCAAAAAGCGCTCGGCGAGCCTCTGGCCGCCGGTGGGCGTGGTGGCGCCGAGGCCAAGCGAACTCCAGCTGCGGGCGACGGCGACGGGGATGGTCGCGGCGGCGGCGCTGCCGGAGCGGCGCGGCGGTGACGGGCTGGCGTTTTCCTTGGCGGGGCTGCGGGGAGAAGATGGGAGGGCGTGGCGGCCGCTGTAGGGCCCCTTGAAGATGCTGAGTAGCGTGGTATCGGCGTCGAAGGGCGGCGGGGCTAGACATTGTGAGTAGTTTGTGCGTGGCGGAGGCGGGATGGAACTATAGGAGTGTGTGAGTGTGAGTACGTACCCCTGTTTCCGGATGTGGGCGTGGAGGTTAAGGGTTGCCGGTGGAGCGTGTTGGGAGGAGTGCTCGCTTCGAGTGCGGATGAAGGCCGAACTTGAAGTAAAGGAGAAGATTTATAGGTGTTCAGCGGCTGATGGCGAGGTGTTGGAGGACTGGAACTCTGCTCAACGAATCTATCGAAGGCTGGTATCGGAGTGCTGTTAGGCAATATGATAGGTAGGCTTTGGTGGGAGCTTGGGTAAGCATTTGTTGCGCCTGAGCGCAAATTCTCTAGTCCTGGTGCTTTTGCTGGAGGATTAGTCGAGGTTGGTATATCTACCACTTTCTCCTTTCCTTTGCTACTCAGCCTTTGAGACGAATTTGTTGATGCTGGAGTGATATCGCTAGGTGGAGTCGTCTTCCTTTGATTCCTGGATGATGGTCTTCCTGTTTCAATCATGGGAAACCGATCATTCATTCGACTTGATGATCGGCTCGCCTGTCTGTGTTCTTCGCGAAGGCGACTCAGCGGTCTATCTTCATCGGAGATTCGGGAAGATGTACGACTGCGCGTTGCCTTTCCATCAGTACTTCCGGTAACGTGTTCTCCTTCAAAAATCTGTGCATCTTCGCGTCGATGACCTGTACGAGGTTTTCGCCTAATGGTAATATTGCTATTCAGTGTAAAATCTTCTGGTGGAAGAGTATCAAGATCTTCGACTTCTTTTGAAAGCCATGCTCGCCAATCCGCACTTGTCTGTTGGCGACTGGGCTGTTCGTCGCCATTAGGAGAAGTACCTACAGTGTAGCTTGCCACAGGAGTGCTTGCACTGATGATGGCGGTCCCAGTGTCATTACTCCTGCTGGATACAATGGAGACATTGCTCCCATTCGCATTGGCAGTAATTGCAGAGATTGGAGGAATCGATTCAGAATCAGTTCCTCGTGAATATAGACTTGGCGAAATATTTTCACGACGCTTGACCTGATTCAAATTGTCCGGCGATGCCGTCTCTGTCATTTTCCCGTCCTGAAGCGGCCAGTTATCAGCGGTCGTAGAGACCTCTGGTCGAATTTTGTCTTGACCTTGGGGCGATCGTGGATAGAAAAGCGATCGACTGCCTTCTTCCAATGGTGACTTCCATCTATCGTTGGATCGCTCCACACGGGAAGCAATCTGGTCTGCGGTAGGTTTCGTGGTTTTAGGTTGGACTTTCTGTAAGCGATTTCGAGTTCGTGGTAGGAAGTTCTTATTGGTAGCATTGGCATCGTCGTATTCCGACCATTTTGTTGGAGTTACCGGGACATCTAGCTTCGATGGTGTCGGAGTAAGACGGTAGGTCGGTGCAGGTGCCACTGGTTGCGTTTTAGAACTGCGGAAAATGCGGCTATCCGGCGTAACTGCGCGAACAGTGGAGCGGAAGAGCTGACTGGGCTTGGCAGAGAGTAAACTGCTACGTCTGCGCTGCGAGGGAAGAGTATCAAGGGAAGATCCAGAAGTCGCTGTTCCACTCGAAGCCAGGCGAGTCGACGAATCCCATTGAGTTTGAGCAGAATTCCGAATGCATTCTCTTTTATCCGTATCCTTAGGGTTGACTTCTATTGCGCTGGACCTCCTCATCATACGTCGGAAAATGCTGTGCTCTCTCGAAGTTCCACCGCTTTCTTTCCTACGAACGATCGCATCTTCCGTCCCATTTTCCACAATACGATCCAGGCGATTGCTGCAGCGACTGACCGCTGGCGCTGTGATAGTTGAGTTGGTCCAACTTGTAACGCGAGACTTCGAAGTGCCAATCGTGGCCTCGCTGGTGGCTGGGCTAGCGGCACGAGAAGACATCTGTAGTTGAACGAATGGACCTTCAATCTGTGATGATTGTATTTCGGTTGATTTATCTGCGCCTTGGTGTTCAACTTGCAGATCTGTATTAGAGTGTGCATCGCAGAGCTCCGTGAATTGATCACCGAAGTGGTTGCGTTTTGCTGCAACATGTTGCACCGGCAGGTTTTGGGACAATGTAGGCTTTCGAAAAACACGCCGAATCTTCTCTTTAATGGAAAGGGACAATGACCTATTCTGTTGACTTGCCTTTCGTTGCGGAGGTTGTATCGCGGGAAGGGGTGAAGAAACGATGTGTTCATATGTAACTCTGTTGTCCGAAGAACCCGTGTGTTGCGCCTCGCTTTTGTCTGATTTCTTCCTGAATGGAGTGAACAGGAAGGAAGGTCGATTCCGGAGGCTTTGCTTATGGAATTGATTCAAGTGCTCATCTCGAGCCTTGAGCACGTTCATGTCGACTTCGAAGTTTGTGTTGCGTGAGAATGGGACACTACTGTCTATGAGTTCGGTCGGAGGTTCCGTTTCTGATATGCTCTGAAGGGAGTGTTCTTGGACATGAGTAGCTGGATCCATTGACTGTTCGCCTACCATGGAAGCATCATTCGGTGGTAGCATCTGCCCTTGATCACCAGGGCTGTATAGTGACCTCGCTTTGCGGATTCTTCTAAATGTCAAAGAGAGGCTTTCATGCTTGTTATTATCAGTTGTTTGTTTGTCGTGTTGTGGCCGATGATATTCAGTTGTCGATGCTGAGGACATAGAAGTGGCCGTAAATCGCCTCACTCTTCCTTGAGTGACTTCCTTAGCTGAGTCTGCCGAAAGCCTCTTTACAGATTGTGTTCGTTGTAGACGGTTGGCTTGAAAGTGGCTACCTTCGCCTTCCATTTGCTTGCCTTTTTGGCTACGACGACGTTGAGGTGTTTTGCGATCCACTGAAGACTTTGAATTTTCTTTACCGTTGGCTTGCTCGAAAGCTGTCATGGCCGCTATCAGCGCTTGGTCTTTGATTGCAGTGCCATCAACAAAGCCTGGCAATGATTTCTGCGAACGGTGTGAATGCGCTGTGCTCGTTGACTTTGCGCGCCGTAATTGATGAGTGGTCCGTGGCGACGAAGACGAAATCATAACAGTGATACCTCGCCGTACTCGTCCTGTTGGTTATTGAACGCGAGACGCAATGTCCCGCACGTAGACGTGATGATTGTAAATGCTATTCGTATCAAGGACTGAGGACGGAGATGTTGTTGCATTCCGTGGAAGTGAAGGAAGTGAAAGTGTTGGCCGCGCCCGTAAACGTTCTGCACCGTCGTTAGCCGCTTGAATAATAGAGGCAGGAGAGATACACGTTCTGAGGCGTGACTTCTCTGCGTGTAGACGCCTTCATGAAAGAAAGCCCAGCCTCGATAGAAATGCTCGAAACTAGACAGGACTGCACAGAAGTCATCACTCTGGTGCCTTCCGAAAATGGTAGGAACAGTAGGAAGCACTCGTGACGTTTAGAATAGAGATTGTCTATCAGATCAAAGCTTCTATGAGAAAAGCAGCCCAAATAAGCCGCCGGCTCGATTTGCGTCTGATAATATATGAATGTGACATATGAGAGTGCAATGATAGACCGACCAACGCAACAGACGCGCCTCTGAACCACAGCCACAGCAATGCCGCTGGGTATTATTCATTGTTAGCCAAAATGTGTACATGCAAACAAATGCTACCTCTATCTAGACCGCCAGTCAGCACAACAACTCGACACGCATTCATCTGTCATGACAACAATTCCGCCAGCCCATTGTAATTTACTTCATGTTAGGAAGCTCCCTGAGGAAATCCTTGATCTCATCGTTGACAAAATCCTCAATTTCGTGGGTCATCTTGCCAATCTTCTCAGCAAACTTAGAGCTGCTGACTTCGGGGTCCTTGCCAGCCTGTTTCACGGCTTGTTTGATCTCCTCGACATCCGGGAGGGTGAGACCCATGTCTGGAATGACAACGGTAGAGTCATCCTCCTTTTCAGCGGCCTTGTAGCCGCCATTGTCAATGATGCGAGAGTAGTTGGAAATACCGCCACCGTTCCAGGCCAAGATCTACGTACGAGTCAGTATCCGATCGCCTGGATGGTCTGCTTCAACTTACGTTCTTAGTGCCACTTGGGACATCGGTAAGGGCACCGGAGGTGGCAATGGAGATCAAGTTATCCTTGAGCTTCTTAGGAGGGATGTCAATAACAGCGTACGCAGAGTCCTTGGCAGGTTGCAGTGAGAGCAAGTAGGCGAGAAGGCCAGCAATGTGCGGCGAGGCCATGGATGTGCCAGAGATGGTGTTGACGGCGTACTTGCTGCCAATCCAGGTGGAAAGAATGTTAAGACCTGGAGCGAAGATGTCGTTGCACTTGCCGAAGTTGGAGAAGTAAGCGCGCTCATCTCCAAGAGTCGAAGCACCGACAGTGACGGCCTTCTCAGCGGCGGCAGGAGAGTAGTTGCAAGAGTCAGCGTTGTCGTTGCCGGCAGCGACAGCGAAGTGAATACCAGCATCGACGGCAGCATTGACGGCGAGATCAAGAGTGGGAGACTTGCCACCACCCAAGCTCATGTTGGCGGCCGAACCCTTGAAGCCCTTCTTCTTGCCCTTCTTGGCGGCTGCCACCGAAGCAGCGTGCTGTTCAGCGGCGTACTCAACGCCCTTAACAACATCGGACATGGTGCCGGAGCCATTGGATCGAAGAACCTTGACGGCGATGATGTTGGCTTTCTTGGCAACACCGTACTTCTTTCCAGCGACAGTTCCAGAGCAGTGGGTACCGTGTCCATTGCCGTCCTCATCAGCATCGTTGAGAGGAATGGTCTTGCCCCAGGTGGCACGGCCTTCGAAGTCCACGTGGTCAACGTTGGTTCCGGTGTCAATGACATAGACATCGACGCCTTCGCCACCATCAGCCGAGTATAGGTACTTGTTGAAGGTTCCGAATGAGAGGCTGTCACGGTGGGAGATACGAGCAAGGCCCCATGGAGCGTTCTTCTCGACCTCAACATCATCCTTCATCGTGTGAACTTCCGAGTCCTGCTCGATGTACTCAACCTAGAATGCACGATTAGCACGCCGAGGTGTTTGCCGGTTTGTTGAGATGAGACACTCACATCAGGATGTCTCCGGAGTTGCTCGATGACGGAGTCATCAAAGT
>Ga0335075_10014610_pt1 | contig 11784 bp, 12 predicted proteins | sample Lox_Sample_24_FD_206723 | JGI IMG/M metagenome (GOLD analysis project Ga0335075, IMG submission 206723) | Soil microbial communities from Loxahatchee National Wildlife Refuge, Florida, United States - Lox_Sample_2.4 | ecosystem: Environmental > Terrestrial > Soil > Wetlands | place: USA... | reverse complement strand
CTACCCGCGTGGTTGGCGCGTTTTCGTTTCGCGCTTATCTTAAACCCGCATCCCCCGCGGGTCGCGGCTAAACGCATTGACGCAGTGCATCCATCACTCCGACGGCATCGCGCGTCGCGGCGACATCGTGAACGCGGAAGATCTGGGCGCTTCCGCGAGCGAGTGCGAAACACACAGCCGCGAGCGATCCGGCCAGGCGCTGCTCCAGCGGCCGGCCCAGCAGCTGGCCGAGAAATCCCTTCCGCGATACACCCAGGCATACCGGCCGGCCCAGACGCCGCAGCTCCTCCAGATGGGCCAGCAGCTGCACATTATGCTCGGCCGTCTTACCGAAGCCGATGCCCGGATCGAGGACGACCTGCGAGCCTGCTATACCCAGATCGGCGCAAGCCTGCAACCTCGCCTCCAGAAACGCGGCCACCTCCGCGACAACATTGGCATAGTGCGGAGCGGTTTGCATCGTGGCCGGCGTGCCCTGCATGTGCATGAGAATGACGCCGGCCCGGTGGGCGCGGATCACTGCGGGCATGGCTGGATCGCCTTGTAGCGCGGTGATGTCGTTGATGATGTGCGCCCCCGCCTCCAACGCCTGACGAGCGACCTCGGCCTTGTTGGTGTCCACGGACAGGGGCACCGCGGTTTGCACGGCGAGACGGCGGACCACGGGGAGAACGCGCGACAGCTCGTCCTCAAGCGCGACCGGCTGCGAGCCGGGACGCGTCGATTCGCCGCCGATGTCGAGGAGGTCGGCCCCTTCTTCGACCAGGTGCAGGGCATGAGTGACGGCGGCGTCGGTGTCGAGAAAACGGCCGCCGTCGGAAAAGCTGTCCGGGGTGACGTTGACGATGCCCAGAATGAGCGGAGGAGCGCCGGGCGTAAGGATGCGATCGCGCAGCTGCCAGGTCAGAGGAGCGGACATCGTTTTACCAGCCAACTTCCATCATGTCGATAATCTGCAGGGCCATCGAAGTGCAATTGTCCTGCTGGGCCGTCGCCAGCGATTGACCGATTTCCGGCGCGTAGTAGGCGATGGAGCGCACCAGAACGCCCATAATCGGCATCATTCCCGGAGCGACCGCCGGCGCACCGCCGGGAGGGCCCAGCACGTTGGTCTGGCCGGGGACCGGATTGCCCGCCGTCGACGGCGGCGGCGAGGTCTGTGCCAGCGTCGCGGGGTTGCCGCCCGGCGAAACCGGCGCGGCGCTTAGCTCCATGGTCTGCAAGCTCCCCGGCAGGGTCGATGCCTGGTTCAAGGGATCCTGCTGGCCGGGCAGCAGACCGGCCGGCGGCGGCGGCTCCGTGATGTTCGGCCGCGGCGACGACAGCAATTGTCCGGTCCGCACGTCTTTCAGCTGCACCGCGCACGTCATGATCGTTTCCACTTGCCGCACTTCGTTGAGCTGCGTGTAGTTCACCCCTATCTGGATAAAGCTCAAGATCATGCCGGACAGCTCCATGTCGGGGTCGCCGGCATTGACCTTGTAGGGCGTTTTTTGGCCGATTTGCTGTACCAGTATTTCCGCCAATTCCATCTCCAGCCCCGGCACCGGCACCGCCGACCAGAACGTGGGGTTCTTGAAGATGTTGACGCGAATGGTCTTGTAGTGGCGATCGAATCGCGGCGCGGAGCTGTAACCGAAGAGCACGGGATTGCCGCCGTTCCAGCTAAACAGCTGGCCAAACTCGCAGGCGGGCACGGTCAGCCCCGTACCCGCCAGGGCCAGCAGCATGGAGCGGCGCGTCCACAATCGCGGTTGGTTGGGCGGAGCAGGTCGTTTCATGTCTTTTCTCCGAGGAAAACCGCTTACGGTTGAGCGCTAAGCCGCAAGCGGCTCACGGTTCGGTTGTCAGTTGCCGCCGAGTCCGGCGGGCAGCGGGCCTGGCGGCGCGGCCTGCGGGGCGCCCGGCAGCTTGCGCGGCATCGGGGCCGTCTCTGGGCTGCCAGGCAACGTCTGCGGCATCGGCACCGCCTCCGGCTGATTGACCACGCGCCGCGGCGGCGGCAGCAGCTCGGTCGGCCGGCCGTCGCTTTCCGGCGGCGGACCCAGCTTGTCGCGCTGCTCCTGCGCCAGCTTGTTGCGAATCTCGATCATGCGCCGCGTCGCTCGATCCGCCGTATCCGTGCCCGGATAGCGTCGGCGGACGATTTCGTAATAGAAATAGGCCGAGCCGGGATGCCCCGTCCGCCGATAGAACTCCCCCATCTGGAAGTCCTTCTCGGCCTGATGGACATTGATGCACTTCAGCAGCTTTATCAAATCCTGCTTCTTCTCTTCGCTCAAATTCGGCATGCTCATCGCTTCATGAACCAGCTTGCGCGCCTCGGCGACCTTGCGGCCGTCGTACAGCTCGCCGCCGGTGGTCATGATCTTCGCCTTGATGGCCAGCTCGATGGCGTAGGGCGCGTAAGGACTATCCGGGTGCATCTTGTTGAGGTTGCTGAAATCCTGTTCGGCGTCGGAGAAATCCTCGTTGAACCAGGCGACGTAGCCGCACAGATACAACGCCTTGTCGGCATAGGGGCCTTTGCCGTCATACGTGGACAATTCCCGGAGGCGCTCGACGGCGCGGCCCTCGCGATCGATAAACGGCTTGCGTTTGTCGAAGCTGACGAAGCGCGGCCACACAATCCAGCGTTTGCCCGCGCGGCGCTCCTGGCTGTCGCGGATCTCTTCCCAGGTGTCTTGCAGCCAGTAAAGGGAGATGTCGTAGATGTGCTGCGTGGCCACGTCTTTGTAGGGATTGATCGAATAATCTTTTAGTAGTTTGGCGTAGGTATCGGCTGCCTTGGGCAGATCGCCCTGCAAGCGCAGACACTCGGCCTCGTAGTAGGTCGCCTCCTGAACGACGGTTTGCGGATGCTTGTCTTTGTCGGCGAGGCGGTGATACAGCTGCTCGGCCTTGGCGTAATCCTCGCGGCGGAAATACTCGCGCGCGCCGGCCAGGTCGGCCTCTTCGGTTTTGTCCCTGGGATGCGGCTCGGCAACCAACGCCCCGTTGCGCAGCACAAAGCTCTCGACCGGCGGCGGCGGCGTCACCGGCGGCTTGAACGGATTGAGCTGGTCCCAGGTGCAGCCGGTAAGCAAGTACGAAGTACCAAGTACGAAGTACGAAAAAAGCCGGCCTCTTTTCGTCCTTCTCTTTTCGTACTTCGTACTTCGTACTTGGTACTTGTTCATCAGCTTCCCAGGTAAGACAGCAACCGAGGCCGCCGGCCCAGCAAGTAGGTCACATACTGTCCGAGCAAGTGCCGTATTTCGGCGCGCGTCTCCGGACTCCAGGGCCGGCGCCAGGCGTCGCCGGGCGCGGCCAGGTCTTGCAGCGTCCGCCCTGTTCGCGGCGACAGCGGCCGGCTATCCCGGTGTCCCCCGCGGCAGCGACGACACAGCACGCCGTTGGCCGAGGGGCTGAACGCCAATTCCGTCTCCTCCACCGATCCGCCGCAGCCGCCACAGTGATCGAGGACGGGGCTATACCCTAGCTCGCGCAGCAATACCATCTCAAATCGCGCCAGGCGAACCCCCGTCGCAGGCGCTTCGGGTATGTCCGCGCCGCCCAGCTCCCGCAGCGTGTCCAGCGCCTCATCGAACAGCAGCGGATGCGAATCGTACTCTTGCGTCAAGTCGCTGAGCAATTCCGCGACGTAATAGGCGGCATACAGGGCGGCAAGGTCGGTCCGCAGCCGCGGAAATCGTTGGATGACCTGAGCCTCCGTCAACAGATCCAGACTGCCCGATGATTTGCGGAGGAAGACGATACCGCACAGCGTCAGCAAGTCAAGGGCGTTCTCGAAGTTGGACTTGAGGCGCCGGCCGCCCTTGGCCAGAACGCGCACCTTGCCGTGCTCGCGCGTCCACAGCGTCGCGATGCGGCTGCTCTCGCTCCAGTCGGTGGTACGCAGCACCAGCGCCGTGGCTTTCTCGGCGGACATGGCTCCCCCTATTCCGCGATGTCGGGCAAACCGAGCTGCCGCAGATAGTGCCGCTCGCGTTCGCGCATGGCGGCGCGGTCGTCGTCCTCGTGATCGTCGTAGCTGCACAGGTGCAGCAGACCGTGAATCACGTAGAGCATCAGCTCCATCTGTACGTCATGCCCGCGCACGGCGGCCTGCTCCGCGGCAACCTCGACGCCCAGCACCAGCTCGCCGGCGAGCTTCGAAGCGTTCGGCTCGCTCAGGGGGAAGCTGAGTACATCGGTCGGCTCGTCGTGCTGGAGATAGCGTTGATTGAGGCGATGAATGGTGGGGTTATCGACGAAGGCCAGGCTGATTTCGTAATCGGACACGTCTTCCCCGGCCAGAACGACTCGCACCGTTTCGCGCATGCGAGCGCGGTCGATGGGTACGATCTCCTGGGGCGTGGCAATGGAAATACGACTCATGGTGTCTCACAAGAATGAACGCGGCCGCTTGCGGCTTAGCGCTAAGCCGCAAGCGGCCGCGTTCATTGTATCACGCCGGCACGGAGGGTTCCGCGACGCCCTGACGCTCGACGCTGAGGACCGTGGCCTGTCCGCGCTCGTCCAGCTCGACGCGCGCCATCATCACGGTCGGCAGCTCGCCGAGCACTTCGCGCGCCAGGGCGGCGTAGTCCTCGGCGCCGTGACAGTGCGGCGCGTAGGCGAAAATCGACTGGCCGAAGCTCGGGCATTCCGCCAGCTTAATGTTGCGACGGATGCGCGTGGCAAAGATGCGCGCCTTGGCCCAGGGAGCGTTGCTCGTGCGACTCTTGTCCAGGTAATCCTGCAAGTCCTTCACGACCTCCTGCGCCAGCCGCGTGCTCGATTCGTACAGCGACAGCACGATGCCGGTCACTTTCAGGGCCGGATTGATGCGCTTGGCGACGAGGGCGGTCGTTTCCAGCAGCTTGCCCATGCCGTGCAGGGCGAGGAAGTGCGGCTGCAAGGGAATGAAGACCTCGTTGGCCGCCGACAGAGCGTTGAGCGTCAACACGCCCAGCGAGGGGGCGCAGTCCATGAAGACATAATCGAACGCGCCTTCATCCTGGAGCAGTAGATCGCGGAGGATGACTTCGCGGCCGACGACGCCGGCCAGCTCGACCTCGGCGGCAGCAAGATTGATGTCCGAGCCGGCCACCCACAGATTGTCCTCGACCCTGCGGCGCACTTCGCCCAACGGTCGATTGTTGACCAGCACGTCGTACATGGACGGCGATTTCCCGTCCGGCTCGACGCCGAGATGCGTGGTGGCGTGGGCCTGGGGATCGAGGTCGATCACGCAGACGCGCTGGCCGCACTCCGCCAGCGCCGCCGCCAGGTTCACCGCCGTCGTGGTCTTGCCGACTCCGCCCTTTTGATTGATGATCGCAATCCGTCGCATGAGAGAGATCCTCGGTTTAATCCATCCGTGGCTTCGAGTACAAGCGCGGGATTATACGCCGGACGGATAAGGGCGCGAACCCCAAGACGGCAGGGGCGCGGTATGATAGGTTAGCCGCTTGCGGCTTAGCGTTGACTGCGCTAAGCCGCAAGCGGCCAAGCGAGGACCACCCATGAGCGCGTTGCAGCTAACCATTCACCCCGACGTGTCCGCCGCCCTGGCGGATGGGCAGCCGGTGGTGGCCCTGGAATCGACGTTGATCGCGCATGGGCTGCCGTGGCCGACGAACCTGGAGACGGCGCATGCGGCCGAGAACGCCATCCGCGCCGAGGGGGCGGTGCCGGCCACCGTCGCCATCTGGGAGGGCCGGCCGGTCATCGGACTGGACGGCGAGCAGCTCACGAAGCTGGCTCAGCAGGCCAACGTGCGCAAGGCCAGTAGCCGCGACCTGGCCGCCGCCCTCGTGCAGAAGGCATCTGCCGCGACGACGGTGGCGGCAACGATGCTGCTGGCCCAGCGCGCCGGCCTGCGCGTCTTCGCCACCGGCGGCATCGGCGGCGTTCATCCTGTTGGTGGGACCGGCGTCTCGCCGGTCGATGGAAGCGGCTTCGACATCTCCGCCGATGTCCTGGAGCTGGCGCGCACGCCGGTCGCCGTCGTCTGTGCCGGCGCCAAGGGCATTCTCGACCTGGCCGCCACCCTGGAAATGCTGGAGACGATGAGCGTGCCGGTCGTCGGCTACGGCACTGACGAGTTCCCCGCCTTTCTGCTGGCATCGAGCGGTCTGCCGGTCAGTGCGCGGGTCGATTCGCCGCAAGAGGCCGCGGCACTGCTCGATGCTCACTGGAGTCTGGGCGGAGCCGGCGTCGTGCTGGCCCAGCCGCTGCCGCGCGAGACCGCCCTCGACGCCGACGTGTTTCACAAGGCGCTGGTGCGGGCCGAGAGCCAGGCTCGCGCCGAGGGCGTGCGCGGACCGGCCCTCACGCCGTTCTTGCTCGCTCGCCTGGCGGAGCTGACCGAGGGACGAACGCTGCGGGCCAATCAAGCCTTGATTGTCGCGAACGCCCGGCTGGCAGCGCGCATTGCCGCCGCCCTCGCTTCCGGAGGATAACATGCGCTTGCTGGCCATCGGCGACATTCACGGCTGTTTGCACGCGCTCGATACGCTGCTCGACGCCGTGGCCCCCGAACCCGAGGACCAGATCGTCACGCTCGGCGATTACGTCGATCGCGGCCCCGATTCGCGCGGCGTGCTCGATCGCCTTGTCGCGCTGCACGATACCGGCCGGCTCATCGCCCTGCGAGGCAATCATGACGTGATGTTTCTCGAAGCGCGGCAACGCACCGATCCCCTATGGTTAGCGTGCGGAGGTGTCGAAACGCTGCGCTCCTACGGGACCACGGATCAGCAAATCGAAGACATGATCGATGGCAAAGGAGGCTTTGAACAGCTACTAGCGGGAGTGCCGATTCGTCACTGGCAATTCCTGGAGGACGATTGCGTGCGCTGGCACGAAAGTGAGAAGCATTTCTTCGTCCATGCCTGCGTCGATCCCGAGCGGCCGTTGGACCAGCAGTCGGATGATATGCTCTACTGGCAAAAGCTCATCCGTCCCTGTTCCCACGTTTCCGGCAAAACGATGATCTGCGGCCACACGCGCCAGAAGAATGGCCTGCCGCTCGATTGGGAAACAACTGTCTGCATCGATACCAACATCTACGACGGCGGCTGGCTGACGTGTCTCGATGTGCTGTCCGGCCGTGTCTGGCAGGCGAACGAATGGGGCAAAACACGAACGGGATACTTGCAAGATTGCCGGGAATGGGCCGACTGATTCATGTTACTTCCGTCCCACCTGTTGAAGCCCATAACCCAGCACGAAGACGATGACGCCGATGGTGGACAATGTCAGCGACGCGCGCAGATCCATCGGCCGTTCCGGCGACAAATTGCCGGCGATGGCCAAAGGCAACAGAATCAATCCGATGAGCTGAAGCAAACGACCGATCTTATACAGCATTCCTCAACATCGGCGCGGTTCTCGAATCCGAGAAATTCCGCCCCGGCCTTTCTCAGAACTGCGACTGCCCTATCTTGGGATCTCTTTACTCATTCTATAACTCCGCTGCGGAATCGACCGGAGGTCGCCGTTTTGCGAGACGGCACACCAGTTGCTTGTATTGGCGAATTCCCACAAGAATGGTCGCCTGGCAGGTGAAGGCGCTTGACATCGCCTTTTCGACAACTACAAAACGGGTATTCCATTTGCGCCTGAAGTTCCCAAGGGAGGCCCAACGAGTGCGTTCCGCCGCGTTTTTCACCAGGATGGTGCGTGTCCTCGTCCTGGCGATCTCCTGTTTATTGCCGCTCCTGTCTGGTTGCGACCTGGAGTCTTATCCACCCGATCTGACGTATCCCTTGCGCTCGGATCCGATCGTCACCGCGCCGCCGCCCTCGACCCCCTGGGACACCTTCGGTCCGGGGCAGCTGGAGCACCATATTGCGGCGCTCTCGACGGCTGGCGGCACGACGCTCGATCCCGCCAAGCTGCCGGGCAAGGAGCGCGGCCAGCTCCAGACCGCCCTGCACGACATCTTCGGCACGCCCGCCGAGCCGAAGGTGCATCTCAAGGATGCGGATGATGAGGTCAAGGAGAATATCAAGTTTCTCAAGCTTGATGCGGACACGTTGAAGCTCGGCAGCAAGGTCTATCGCCGGCATTGCATGCACTGCCACGGCGTCACCGGCGACGGACGCGGTCCGACGGGGCCGTGGGTGAATCCCACGCCGCGCGACTACCGGCAAGGCCTGTTCAAGTTCATCTCGACCGACGTGACCGTCAGCGATCGCAAGCCGCGCCGCGAGGACATCCGCCGCACCTTGGAACACGGCATCGAAGGCACGTCCATGCCGTCGTTCAGCTTGCTGGAGGAAAAGGAGAAAGAACATCTCATCAGCTACGTCATGCACCTGAGTCTCCGCGGCGAGGTCGAGCGTTACACCATGGAGCCGCTCCTGGATGAATCGGGACTCGTGGTTCCCGTCCGCGATAAAGTCGTGGAGCTGCTCACCGGTTTCTTGCAGGCGTGGGCGGAATCCAATCGGAAAGCCATTGAGCCGACTCCGTATCCCTACAAAGACGAAAAGAACGAGAAGGACGAAAAAGGGAAGACGGAAGCGCGGGAGCAGTTAAAGGCGTCGATTCGCCGCGGCTACGAGCTGTTCACCGATCCGCGAGGCGACGCCAGCTGCATCGGTTGTCACCTGGACTTCGGCCGGCAGGCGCCCTTCCGCTACGACAAATGGGGCACGTTGGTACGTCCGGCCAACTTGACGGCCGGCGTCTATCGCGGCGGCCGGCGCCCCCTCGATCTGTACTGGCGCATCCGAGGCGGCATCGATCCCTCGCAAATGCCCCGTGCCAATCTCCAGGCGAAGCCCGTTGAGAATGACAAAGGCGGCAAGGCCGATCCGTATTGGGATCTGGTCAATTTCATCCAGGCGCTGCCGTATCCGAAGATGCTGCCCGAGGATATCAGCCACGAGATCTACGGCCAGCGCGAGAAGTCCACGGAGCATGCGCGAAGGTGAGGTTTCGCCGCTTGCGGCTTGACGCGACCAGCGCTAAGCCGCACAAGCGACTTACAGGAGAGATTCCGTGCAGCAAAAAGGTTGGAGTATCTTTTTCGGGGTGGTCCTGCTGGGCGAGTTCCTGCTGTTCGCCGTCGCTCCCTTCGTCAAGGGTTGGTGGCTGCCGGACAATGTTTCCAGCTTCGGCGGTGAGGTGGACTACCTCTACTACGTCATTCTCGGCTTCACCGGCTTTTTCTTCGTGCTGACCGAGGTGCTGCTGGTATGGGCGATGTATCGCTTCGCCTGGCTGCCCAATACCAAGTCGCAGTACATCGAAGGCAATCATCGCCTCGAGCTGCTGTGGACCATCGTGCCGGCCGGTATCCTGCTGTTCATCGCCTTCGCTCAGATCAACGCCTGGGAGAAAATCAAGTATCAGGCCCGGATGCCGGAGCCGGACCTGGTCCTGGGCGTGACGGCGCGGCAGTGGGACTGGAGCATGCGTTACGCCGATGAAGCCAAGCCCGAGAATTTCCGCGCCTGGGCGGAAATCCCCGCCATCGACGACATCTACCTGCCCGACGAGCTGCACTGCTGGAAGGGCGGCAACGTCAAGATTTACCTCAAGACGCAGGACGTGTTACACAGTCTGTTTTTGCCGCAGCTTCGTCTCAAGCAAGACGCCTTGCCGGGCAAGACCATTCCGGTGTGGTTCCAGGCAACCGAAGCCAACGTGCGCTTCAATGAGGAGACCGGCAAGTGCGACCTCAGCGACAACAAGGAATGGGAGATCGCCTGTGCCGAGCTGTGCGGCGGCGGCCACTATCGCATGCGCGGCCTGTTGTACGTCCACGAGAGTAAAGAAGATTACCTGAAATGGTTCAAGCACGCCCAGGCGGAGGCGCGGAGCCGTCAACCGGAAAAGAAACCTACCCCTGTGGTAGCCAAGGATTAACCGACGGCGAACGGGGTCGCGTCAGCGCCCCGAGAAAGTCGTACTCGGGGCGCTAACGCAACCCCGCTCGCCGAGAAACGGACGAGGATTTCAATATGAGCGTCAGTCATTCCCATCCGGCCGGAACCCACGCTCACCACGAGCTGGGCTTCCTCCGCAAATACATCTTCTCCGAAGATCACAAGATCATCGGCATTCAGTTTTTGTTTTCTGGGATCATTTTCTTGCTGATCGGCGGCATCCTGGCATTGCTGGTGCGCCTCCAGATCGGCTTTCCGCAGGGAACCCTGCCGCACATCGGCCGCTGGTTCCCGGCCAGCTGGGGCGAGCGCATGTCGCCCGACTTCTACGCCATGATCTTCAGCATGCACGCGACGATCATGATTTTCTTCGTGATTATCCCGCTCTTGACCGGAGCGTTCGGCAACTTCTGCATTCCACTGATGATCGGGGCGCGCGACATGGCGTTCCCGAAGCTGAACATGATGTCGTACTGGTTCATGTGGCCGGCCTTCGCCATCATCCTCAGCAGCTTCTTCGTCGAGGGCGGTGCGGCCGGCTCCGGTTGGACCTCGTATCCCCTGTTGGCCAGCGCCACCATGTCGGCCGGCGAAGGTTTTCAATCGCCGGCCTCGCCGCACTCCGGCCACGGACAGATTTGTTGGCTCGCCGCCCTGGTTTTCGTCGGCATCTCCTCCATGATGGGCTCGGTCAACTATCTGACCACCATCATCAACCTGCGGGCGCCGGGCATGACGCTGTTCCGCATGCCGCTGACTGTGTGGGCCATGTTCATCACCGCCATCTTGCAAGCGATGGCCCTGCCGGTGTTGACCGTCGCCTTGATCCTGCAATTGCTCGACAAGACCATTAACACCACGTTCTTCTTGCCGCCGGGCGGCATGGCATTCGGCAACTGGCACACCGGACCGGGCGGCGGACAGACGCTGTTGTGGCAACATTTGTTCTGGTTCTATTCGCACCCGGCGGTGTACATTATGATTCTGCCGGCGATGGGTATGGTTTCCGACGTGATCGCCACATTTGCCCGCAAACACATCTTCGGATACAAGCCGATGGTGCTGGCCATCGCCGGCATCGCCGGCCTGGGATTCATCGTCTGGGGCCATCATATGTTCCAGAGCGGCATGGACCCGCGCCTGGGCACCGGCTTCATGATCGCCACCATCATGATCGCCCTGCCGTCGGCGGTCAAAACCTTCAACTGGCTGGGCACCATCTGGGGCGGCAACATTCAGTACACCACCGCCATGCTCAACGCGCTGGCCTTCGTGGCCATGTTCGTCATCGGCGGTCTGTCCGGCATCTTCATGGCCGCCACGCCGGTGGACGTGTACATCCACGATACCTATTTCATCGTCGCCCACTTGCACTACGTGCTGTTCATGAGCAGCATCTTCGGCATCTTCTCCGGCATCTATTACTGGTTCCCCAAGATGTTCGGACGTTTGATGAACGAGAAATGGGGCAAGGTGCATTTCGCGATGACGTTTTTGTTCTCCAACTGCACGTTCTTCCCGATGCACATCATCGGCGTTGCCGGCCATCCGCGACGTTATTACGATTCCACGCTCTATCACTACCTCGACAAAGTGCAGCCGCTCAACCAGTTCATGACGATCAGCGCGATCCTGCTGGGCCTGGGGCAGATTATTTTCCTGATCAACTTCTTGTGGAGCCTGTTCCGCGGTGCCAAGGCCGGGGCGAATCCGTGGCACTCGAACACGCTGGAATGGACGGCGCCGTCGCCGCCGCCGCACGGCAACTTCGAGGAGACGCCGATCGTCCGCCGTGGACCGTATGAGTACGGCAACCCGGACATTGAGGAGGATTATTTGCCGCAGGCGTCGCCGCAGCCCAGCGGCGTGCCGGCGCCGGCGCATTGACCAAGACCTA
>Ga0335075_10014609_pt1 | contig 11785 bp, 10 predicted proteins | sample Lox_Sample_24_FD_206723 | JGI IMG/M metagenome (GOLD analysis project Ga0335075, IMG submission 206723) | Soil microbial communities from Loxahatchee National Wildlife Refuge, Florida, United States - Lox_Sample_2.4 | ecosystem: Environmental > Terrestrial > Soil > Wetlands | place: USA... | reverse complement strand
AAAGCTGATCTTGCGACTGGTGGTTGAGAAAACGTTCGGAGACTCCCATGCCAAAAGCTGCCGTTGAAACCCTAAGCAATCCGACAAAACAGATTTTTGCGGGTGAAACCGCGCGGCAGGTTGCGCTTGTAATCGGCGGAAGCTTGCTGGTCGCCCTGTGCGCCCGCATCACCATTCCGCTTCCCTTCACGCCCGTGCCGCTGACCGTGCAGAATTTCGGCGTTTTGCTGGTCGGATTGATGTTGGGCAGCCGCCGCGGATTTGCCGCCCTTGCTCTCTATCTCGCCGAAGGCGCAATCGGCCTCCCGGTTTTCAGTCCCGTCGGCCCCGGCGGAATCGCTCAGCTTCTCGGCGTGACCGGAGGATTTCTGCTGGCCTACCCGTTCGTGGCGTGGGTTGCGGGCTACGTCATGGAGCACGGAAAGAAAACTTTTGCGCGAGCCGCAATCGCTGGACTGCTCGGCGAGGTGCTTCTGTTTACCTCGGGCCTGGCGTGGCTTGCCGTATTTACTCATTCTCTCGCGCAGGCTTTTCGCTGGGGACTTTACTGGTTCTTGTTCGCCGAAATTATCAAGGTGATGATGGCCGCCGCCATCGCGTCGCGCTGGCGAATTCACCCGACGAGAAAATCAGAGGGCTTGTCGTAGTCGCTCTTCCCGTCCGCTTCGTGAAAGGGCACGACTTTAGTCGTGCCCCCAAGGCACATTAAGAATGGGGCTTTAGCCCCTGAGGAATCTCTGATCATACCTGTCGCACCAAGCAACGTAATTCATTGGGAGTTCAATTCATGACTGTAATTTCCGAAGAGACCACCAAATATTCCAGCACTTCTTCCCAGGTGCGCGAGATCAATATCGCTCACAGCCCCGATTCTGACGACGCTTTCATGTTCTATGGACTGGCTACCAACAAAGTGCGCGTCCCCGGCCTGCGTTTCACTCACACCCTCTGCGATATCGAAACCTTGAACCAGAAGGCCAAAGAAGGCGTGTACGACGTCACCGCCATTTCATTTCACGCTTACCCTTACATTCAGGATTTGTACGCGCTGATGCCATGCGGCGGCAGCGTGGGCGAGGGTTACGGCCCGATGATCGTTTCGCCGCGGTCCTTTACGCAAACTGAAATTAAAGAGAAACGCATCGCGGTTCCCGGCACGCTCACCACCGCCTATCTCGCGCTCCAGCTATTCGCTCCGGGAATACAAACTGAAGTCGTTCCCTTCGACCAGATCATTCCCCAGGTGCTGGAGGGCAAATATGAAGCCGGGCTTATCATTCACGAAGGCCAGTTGACCTACGATAAAGCCGGACTGCACCGCATTGTCGATCTTGGAAAATGGTGGCAGAAGATGACCGGGCTGCCCCTGCCGTTGGGCGGCAATGCCATTCGCCGCTCGCTCGGTCCTGAGGTAATCGCCGCCGTCAACGGCGCGCTGCGTGACAGTATTCAGTACGCGCTCGATCATCGCGAAGAAGCCCTGTCCTACGCCATGCAGTTCGCCCGCGACCTCGACTCACAAACCGCCGACCGCTTTGTTGGTATGTACGTAAACGAGCGTACGCTGGACTACGGTCCGGAAGGCCGCGAAGCCGTCGCGCGCTTGCTCGATATGGGGCACAAGGCGGGAATCATCGGCCCTCAGGCGCATGTGGATTGGGTGTAGAAAAGCTTCTGGCTGCTAGCTTCTAGCTGCGCGTCTCGCTCCAAGTTTCTTTATGCTCGAACGCGCCTCACTGCTTAAAATCAACAATTGCCTTGTTTCTCTAAAAACTAGCAGCCAGGAGCCAGAAGCTTGCCCTCCCAAACCCTCCTCATCGACGCTGACGACACGCTCTGGGAGAACAATATTTATTTTGAGCGGGCCATCGTCCGCTTCATTTCATTTCTCAATCATCACGAATTCACTCCCGAGCAGGTGCGCGAAGTTCTCAACGACGTGGAGCGCGAATGCATTGTGACCCATGGCTATGGCCTTCACAGTTTCGCCCACGCTCTGGTAGCGACGTTTGAGCGCCTCAGCGTGCAACCCGTTACCCCCGAATTGCACGCGCAGATTACCGGATTCGCCCATGCCATCACCGATCATCCTATAGAATTCTTGCCCGATGTCGTGCCCACCCTCGATTACCTGCGGTCGCGGCACCGCCTGATTCTGGTGACCAAGGGTGCGGTTCCCGAGCAATCGGGAAAGATCGAGCGCTCCAAATTGCGCGGACATTTCACCGCGACCGAAATCGTCGCCGAAAAAGATGCCGCCGTCTATCACGCGCTGGCCGAGAAATATGAATTGGCCCGCGAATCCACCTGGATGATTGGCAACAGCCCGAAGTCGGATATCAATCCCGCCCTGGCCGCGGGATTGCACGCCGTATTCATTCCTCACGGCGATACCTGGATTCTCGAGCATGAAGAAATGAACGCCGCTCCGCCGGGACAAAAATTACTAATCGTGGGCAGCTTCGCCGAACTGCACGAGCATTTCTAACCGCAACCGATTTTTTCCCAGAGCTTCAGCAATTCTCCTTTCTCGCTGCGGCTTACGTCATTTTACCCGCGCCAGCACTGCACCAAACTAACCAACAAGCCACCGTCGCCGTGCGAGTTCCAGCATGTTACGCTCAGTCTGGTTCAGCGTTCTCGTTCGCCACCGTGACCGTAGAAACCAATAACTTTCGCAGGCTGTTGCGCACCGTGGAAGCTCTCTCCGAATTGGGGCCGGAGCTTACGGCGGAGCGCGAATTTTCCGACACTTCGCGACGCATGCTTTCCGCCGTAATGGAAGCCGCGGGCGCGCGCGAGGGCGCGCTTTTCGTATTTCACGAGAAGCCCACCATGCTGACCTCCGTAGCCGCCAACGGTTTCGCCATGCTGCCCGAGCCGGCGTTCATTCCTCTCCTGCCCAAGCACGCGCACGCTCTCACGGCCGCCCGCGGACCGATTGTTCTGAACGCGTCCACCTATTCCGTTTTTCTCAGCTCCAACGGCAATGTGGCTCCGGAACTTTTCAAATGCCTGGCGCCCTTGAAAGCCGCTGGAAAGCTTGCAGGAGTTATCGCGCTTGGCCGCCGCCCCGGCGATGCGCCCTACGAATCCACCGAGCTCGATGCCATGGGATTGCTGTGCAGCTACATTGCCCTGGCGGTGCAGAATCACGCCCTCACCCAAACTCTCGCGCAAAGAGTCACCGAAAATCTCCGTCTGATGGCTTCGCTGCACGGATTTTATGACACTGCACTCGAAGCCTTTGCCACCGCGATCGATGTGAAGCATGTCAACATTCACGGCCACTCGCTGCGCGTGGGCCGTTACGCCGCCGCCATCGGCGAAGCCATGAGCATGGACGCCGGCGAAGTTGCAGCCTTGCGGAGTGCGGGATATCTGCATGACATCGGCAAGGTCGCCGTCGACCGCCGCTTGTTCAGCAAGCCCGAAGCGCTGAACCCGGAAGAGTTTCGCGAGATGGCCGACCATACTCTGGTGGGACATCAGATCGTCAGCAGCGTGGAATTTCCCTGGCCAAAGATTCACGAATCGGTGCGATGGCATCACGAGCGCAGTGACGGTTCCGGTTATCCCGACGCATTGGTCGGCGAGGAACTGCCCATGCCCGTGCGCATCATGGCGCTGGCCGATACTTTCGACGCCATGACCAGCAAGCGCCCCTATCGCGAGTCGCTTTCTCTCGGCAGCGCGCTCAGCGATCTGGTCCGCATGTCTCCACAGAAATACGATCCCAACGTCGTTCAGGGACTTCTGATCCAGGTGCGCCGCGACGCCGTCGGCAGCAATCGAACTCCGCTGCTGGCCGACCACATGTCCGTGAATATCTCTCCCGGCGATGTGGATCAATTAGCCGCAACTCTGCAGCACAAAGTCTCGCGCGGCAAGATGTACCTCACCTAGAATCAAAAGGATTTTCGCCGCGCAGCGCTTTTCAGCGCCGCGCGGTAACTCACCTCTTTCAGCGCGGGGTTTGCAGTTTGTTGAAAAACTCGCGATTTGTATCAGGGTATGCCTTCAGGCATACCGTAAGTGCCACGTTTTCAATCGCGCCTTTAGGCGCTGGATCCGCAGATTCGACTTTTTCGGCATCCTGTTTAGCCCCTTTTAGTGCTTGAGCCTTTTGTCGAACTCCGGCGTTTATCCTCTCGATTGATAGATTTAGGACACCACCCAACAGTAACCACTCCCTGCAACCTTTTTCTTTCGGTCGGGTTGATAATTGAAGAGTCTGTCGCTTTCCCCCGCTGGAGTTTTCATGCATTTGCGCCGCTGGAAGTTTGCCGCCGTTCTCGTCTCTCTAAGCCTGGCATGCGCCGTTCCGCAACTGCTGGCCCGCAAGAGAGATAGAGATAAGGATAGAGACAACGGCGCTGCGACTGACGAACAACGCGCCATTCACGCCTTGAACCGCCTCACCTTTGGCCCGCGTCCCGGCGATGTGCAACGTGTGATGGCGATGGGCGTTGACCGCTGGATCGATCTGCAACTGCATCCCGACAAAATCGACAACAGCGCTCTCAACGCGCGCCTGGAGCCGTTTCGCACGCTGCGCATGAGCAACAAGGAAATTGCCGAGGACTTTCCCGATCCGCAGGAAATTAATCAGGTCCGGGACGGCAAGAAAGCGATGCCGTCCGATCCCGCGCGCCGCGCCGTCTATGAAGTTCAGCTCGTCCGTCTTGAGGCTCGCAAAGAGCGCAAGGAAGAAGCCGGAAAGAACGCCGCCTACGCTGATCCCGTCGCGAGTGCCAACGCGAACGCAAAAATGGCAATCGAGACCACACTATCTGCCGACGAGCCTCCAGCCAAGCCAACTCCTGAAGAGGCAGAACAGATGCGGCAACGCGAGGCGCGCCTGTATGCCGACCTGGAGGTAGAAAAACTTGCCAGCCTGCCGCCCGATCAGCGCTTTCAGAAAGTTCTCGCCATGCAGCCAAGCGAGCAATTGGCCTTCGCCGATTCGATTCGCGGCGGCAAAGGACAGGAATTTCTCGAGGGCTTGAATCCGCGGCAAAAAGAAATCCTGATCGCCATGAACAATCCCGGCGCTGCGGTCACCAACGAATTGACGCAGGCGAAGCTGCTGCGCGCCGTTTACAGCGAGCGCCAACTCGAAGAAGTGATGACCGATTTCTGGTTCAACCACTTCAATGTCTATGTCGATAAGGGTCTCGACCGCTTCATGGTCTCGAGTTACGAGCGCGATGTGATTCGCCCGCACGCGTTCGGAAAATTTGAAGACTTGCTGGTGGCTACTGCGAAAAGTCCGGCCATGCTTTTTTATCTGGATAATTGGCTCAGCGTCGGCCCGAACTCGGCGCAGGCCCTTGGACTTCCGCAGCATCCGACGGGACCCTATGGCCGTCCGCGCCTTCAACCGAAGAAAGGCAAACGTCCCAGCGGCCTCAACGAAAATTACGGGCGCGAGTTAATGGAACTGCACACGCTCAGCGTGAATGGCGGCTATTCGCAGCAAGACGTTACCGAAGCCGCAAAAATTTTTACCGGATGGACCATCGACAAACCCGCCGAGGGCGGCGGCTTCAAGTTCGATCCGCGTATGCACGAGCCTGGACCAAAGTTCGTGCTCGGCCATAAATTTAAGCCCAAGGGCGAAGGCGAAGGTCTCGAACTCTTGCATCGGCTGGCCACCAGCCCGCAGACTGCACATTTTATTTCTCTGAAGCTGGCCGAACGATTCGTCTCAGACAATCCGCCTCCTGCGCTCGTCGACCGCATGACAAAAACTTTTCTCAAGAAGAAGGGCGACATCCGCGAGGTGCTCGAAACACTTTTCCGCTCTCCCGAATTCTGGGACGACTCCACTTACCGCGACAAGGTGAAGACTCCACTGGAATTTGTGGTTTCATCCATTCGAGCCACCGGCGCCGATATCGACGATGCCCTGCCCTTAACGCGTCAACTCAACAACATGGGCATGCCGCTTTATGGCGCGCAACCGCCCACGGGATATTCCATGAAAGCGGAAACCTGGGTAAGTTCGTCCGCCCTATTGAACCGCATGAATTTTGCTCTGGCCTTGACCAATGGAAAAATCAAGGGCGTGAACGTAAATGTGGCTCAACTCGCAGGAGATACTTCCCAGCCCGCGGATTCGAGCCAGATACTTTCTGCCCTCGAGACGAAAATGCTCGCGGGAGGAATCTCGAAGCAGACGCACGATTCCATCCTGGCACAGATTCAAACGCCAGGAAAAAACTCCGCCGCACCCACAGCGACGATGGCCGGGTTGCTGCTGGGTTCACCGGAGTTTCAAAGAAGATAGCTAACCAGCTGTCAGCTGTTAGCTGTCAGCCGTCAGCTGTCGGCTGCCAGCCATCACGCTCTTAGCTCTTAGCTTTGAAACGATGCAACTGGATCGTAAGCTGAGCCGATAGCTGAGAGCTGATAGCCAGGAACTGCATTTCATATGCCCATTACTCGCCGCGTATTTCTGCGCAACAGTGGCCTCGCCGTGATTGGCACGGCGGCCGTTCCCAGTTTTCTCGCCCGCGCCGCGTGGGGAGCAACCGACTCCAGCTTCGGCAACAAGCGCCTGGTGGTAATTTTCCAGCGCGGCGCAGCCGACGGACTCAACATCGTCGTGCCTCACGCCGAAGCGCAGTACTACGCCATGCGCCCGAGCATTAATATTCCGCGCAAGGCCGTGCTCGATCTCGATGGATTTTTTGGGCTGCATCCCGCGCTGGCGTCGTTCCAGCCGCTCTGGCAGCAGCGGCAACTTGCGATTGTGCACGCCGCCGGGTCGCCCGATCCTAACCGTTCGCACTTCGATGCGCAGGATTTTATGGAGTCGGGCACTCCCGGCATAAAGTCCACCGAAGATGGATGGCTCAACCGCTCGCTGCGCAACTTGCCGCAACCGCCGCAGAAATCTCCTTTCGAAGCGATTGCCATGGGCCCATCGATTCCACGCATCCTCAGCGGCCTCGAGCCCGCAATCGCGATGAACAATATCAACGACTTTTCCGTCGGCGGGCGCAGCGCGAAACCTTCTCCCGCCGCGACCGCGTTCGAAGCCATGTACAACAACTCCGTCGATACCGTGCTGCACGGTACCGGCGAAGAAACTTTCGATGCGGTGAAGATGTTGAAATCGGCGGACCCGTCGAAGTACAAACCTGCACCGGGCGCGGATTATCCCAAGGGACGCTTCGGCGACAGCATGCGCCAGTTGGCGCAACTCATCAAGGCGAACCTGGGCGTGCAAGTTGCGTTCGCCGACATCGGCGGCTGGGATCATCACGTCAACGAAGGCGCAACCGAAGGCCAGATCGCCAATGTGCTGCGCGACTTCTCGCAATCCATCTCCGCATTCTGGACCGATCTTGGCGATCTTGGCGAAGACACCGTGGTCGTAACCATGTCGGAATTCGGCCGCACCGCGCGCGAAAACGGCAACCGCGGCACGGATCACGGCCACGCCAATGTCATGTTCGTTCTGGGCGGCCCGGTGCGTGGAGGCAAAGTTTACGGACGCTGGCCCGGCTTAGATCAATCGCAACTCTACGAAGGCCGCGATCTGGCGCTGACTACGGATTTCCGGCAAGTGCTCGGCGAAGCCGTCGCGCGGCACATGGGCAACAAGAATTTGAATGCAGTGTTTCCGGGGTACGAGAATCAGCCGGGGAAATTCTTGCGGCTCCTAGGTTAGACAGAGCTGTACGCACAAATGCGTGGCCTGATACGAAGCTGGCTCTCGGCGTGCCTTGATGCGGAATTTTCTTGCGGCGGCGACAGTCTAGATTTCAATCAGTACGTCGCCGTTTTCGATCTTCAGCGGATACACGGCGACTTTCATCTTTGCGTCCTGCTCGGCTGCGCCGGTCTTCGAATCCCACGCCCAGCCGTGCCAGGGGCAGACTACTTTGCCGCCCTCGATCATTCCCTGGCCCAGCGGGCCGCCACGATGCAGGCAGACGTTGTCCATCGCGCTATAGACGCCGTTGATGTTCGCGACGCAGATGGTTTTTGCGCCGCAGGGGAATTCTTTGGCTTCGTCGGTGGCAGGCAGCTCTGGTTCTGTCGTTAGCTTGGTGAAGGTTGGCATAGTCAAGGTTCGATTGTATCGAAAAATGTCTTGGCAAAATCACTGAATTGAATGTTTGCAATAGCTTGCAGATAATATCAATACGTTGCAGACTTTTTCAATCACTTACAGCGATTTTCGCATTAGAGGCGATTTAAGCCCCGACCGAGTTCCGGATGGCCTTCGACTCGTCCCGAACCCTCGGATGCGATCTGGGGTCAATTCTGCGCGTTCTGGAGGCATCCTGGGAATGCTTCGGACCGGCAATTTGCACTCGAGCGCCGGATCGCGCTCACCTGTTCTCAACAACTTATAAACGCGACATTGAAAAGAAAGGACTTCGCGCACGAACTCCCTTCCCGATGCGACCGCTGGGTCGATAGCTTGGAGATAACCGCTGTGGCGGCGAAGAAGAAGTCGTTGGCTGATAGCTGAGAGCTGACAGCTATTTGGGCTGCAGCGTCTGCGCGATCATTACCTGGCGCTTGAAGCTTTCGAGCATGTTCGGATCGAGCCGAACTTCCGTGGGCTTCTTCGCCAGCGTCATGGTATCGATTTTGTCTTGCAGCTTGAGCAGCGCGTAGAAAAGATTCTCAGGACGCGGCGGGCATCCGGTAACGTAAACATCCGTGGGCACGATTTTGTCGACGCCCTGCAACACCGCGTAAGTATTGAATGGGCCGCCCACCGACGAACATGCGCCCATCGAGATCACCCATTTAGGGTCAGGCATCTGGTCGTAAATTCGCTTCACCACCGGCGCCATTTTCAAGGTCACCGTGCCGGCAACGATCATCAAATCGCTCTGGCGTGGGCTGGGACGAAATACTTCCGAACCGAAGCGGGCGATATCGAAACGCGCCGTCGAAGACGCGATCATCTCGATGGCGCAGCAGGCCAAGCCAAACGTCATGGGCCATACGGCAGACTTGCGCGCCCAGTTGAAAACATAATCAACCGTGCTGATCATGAAATTCTTTTCGAATTTATTTTGCAGCCAGCCCATGAGTGACCTCGACGCGGACATTATAGCCCGAATAGCTCAACGGGTCGTGCGCACCGCGAATCCTGGCACCCTGCGGGTAAGAATACTGTCTCCCCTGACATGCGGATTGATCTGGGCGCGTTGAACAGCTAATCTGTGAGGCACGCTATGTGTCCAAGTCGGTGCATCTTAGCCGCTCTCTCTCGGTTATCTGTCTGGTCCTTCATTATGTGCTGTACGCTGAATGTGCCGGCAGCTCGACCGTACGAGCAAAACACTACTATTGCAGCGGCAAGACCAAATGATAGAGGATTCCAAAGGAGGCTTTCGAAAGAAGAAAAGCAACATGTCCTTGATGGCCAGTTCAGTCCTATATCTTCCGCACGAGCGATGTCAGGCCCGCTGAAGAAGGCTTTCGTGCTCGTTACGGGAGAGATACATTTCGAACTGGCAGACCCGGGAACGAGATACCAAGCCACGGATATTGTCGGCAGCCCTCGATTGCCCACTAGGCGCATGATTTTTGGAGGTATCAAGGGCGATACATGTTTCGTTTATTACGAGCACGGGGGCTTCAGTCATAGTTACGTGGTGGTTGTGTTCAGGAAAACGTCAAAGGCAAGCTGGAAGTTCTTATGGGGCGGTACGGGGCTGGAACGCGCGAATAACCTTGTTGATTTGAGGAAAAAGATCGGCGAGTGCCGATTCTCCGACGATGAATCCTACTACTGGTGAAATTCCTGGTTTCTGAACATCGATTTTTTTCCTTTTGGCGGCATATCCGCACCTCGCAATTCTGGATGGTGGCCATCGCTCTTGTCCTGCGCATCGGCTGGATTCTGATCGGGCACACTTACAAGTTCAAGAGCGCGGATAACAATTTCGGATTTGGCTGGGAGATGGGGCGCATTGGCGCGGCCATTGCTTCCGGGCACGGATTCAGCGATCCTTTTGGCGCGGCGACGGGGCCGACCGCGTGGGAGCCTCCGCTTTATCCCTATCTCACCGCGGGAGTGTTTCAGCTTTTTGGAATTTATTCGCGATCCTCGGCGTTTGTGCTGCTGGCGATCAACAGCATATTTTCGGCGCTGACCTGCATTCCGATTTTTCTGATTGCGCGAAGAATTTTTTCCGAAAAAGTGGCCGTTGGTTCGGCATGGACCTGGGCCCTGCTTCCCTACGTGATGTATTGGTGCACGCGCTGGGTTTGGGAGACGAGCCTATCGGCGCTGTTGATGAGCGTAATTTTTTGGCTGACGCTCACCATGGAAGACCACGACGGATTCGCGCCGTGGATCTGGTTCGGGCTGTTGTGGGGCGTGGCGGCGCTGAACAGCACGGTGCTGCTGGCGTTCCTGCCGGCGTCGGGATTGTGGGCATGGATTCAGCGCGCAAAACGGGGCAAGAGTTCACTCGCTGGAGTGGCGCTGGCTTCGGCGATTTTTGTGGCGTGCGTCACGCCGTGGGTCGTCCGCAACTACGAAACCTTCGGCAAATTTATTTTTATTCGCGACAATTTCGGGGCCGAACTGCGCCTGGGCAATGGCAATGGCGCTGATGGTACATGGATGCAGTATCTGCATCCCACGCAGGATCTTTATGCCATGCGGCAATACACTTCAATGGGAGAGCTGGCGTATGTTGCCATGCGCAAGCGCCAGGCGGTGTACTACATCAAGGAGGATTACGGCCGCTTTGCCGTGCTGTGTGTGAAGCGCTTTATTTATTTTTGGGCGGGGCCACCGCGGCTGGCGCAAATATGGTGGCTGGCGGAAACCAAGAACTCCCTGTTCCTGGCGTCTTCGGTGCTGATGTTCTGGGGATTGGGACGCGCCCTGCGCCAGCGCAAACCCGGCGCCTGGCTGCTGTTCTGGCTGATTCTTCTTTATCCCGCGATTTACTATATCGTCTTTCCCGGCCAGCGCTACCGCCATCCTATTGAGCCGGCAATGACCATTCTCGGGATTTATCTGCTGACCGAAGCGGGCAAGAAGCGCGGCGAGCTTACAGCGCGGAAGAATTAACAAACAGATCCGGAACATTCCTGGCGTTTACTCCGTAAAAGACAGTGGATAGTTTTCTTTCGGCGTGATTGCAGCCCGCATTCCTGCAAGGGAAGAATTTGTGCGGCCGAGGTGAGCGGCGCTACAAATCCAGTTTTTCTGTGGTGACGGTCTTACGAACTGCGAAGCTGCGCGTCTAATGTTTCGAAGCGGAGGAAATCATGAATTGGCATCGTCAACTTTTGGTTCAATCCCGTGCAGCGCTCGCAATTGCTTGCGCGTTCGCGTTTGTACTCGCGGCGCACGCTTCCGACCGCGGGGCTTTTACCGAGGAGTTTCACCAGACTTATGCGCTGAATCCCGATGGCCGCGTGGAACTGGAAAACATCAGCGGGCCGGTTCACATTTCGGCTTGGGATCGCAACGAAGTAAAAGTTGACGCGGTGAAGTATGCCGACTCGAAGGAGAGGCTGGACGAGGCGCACATCGAAGTCGACGCGAATAAGGATTCGATTTCCATCCGCACCAAGTATCCCGGCCACGATCACACTTTCAATTGGGGCTCGCACAATAATCCGGCGGGGGTGGAATACAACTTGACGGTTCCGCGCGGGGCGCGGCTGGACGAAATCAAATTGGTCAACGGATCGCTGGATATCACCGGCGTCGCGGGCGAAGTGCATGCTTCGTGCGTCAACGGGCGGCTGGAAGCGCAGAATCTTTCGGGACGGGCGGAGCTTT
>Ga0335075_10014608_pt1 | contig 11785 bp, 5 predicted proteins | sample Lox_Sample_24_FD_206723 | JGI IMG/M metagenome (GOLD analysis project Ga0335075, IMG submission 206723) | Soil microbial communities from Loxahatchee National Wildlife Refuge, Florida, United States - Lox_Sample_2.4 | ecosystem: Environmental > Terrestrial > Soil > Wetlands | place: USA: Florida... | reverse complement strand
CATTCCCCTGCAAGCCTTCTTCTGGCAGCAGCAGCAAAACGCCGAGGAGCTCCTGGAGTCCTGGCGCGAGCAGATCGGCCTGCCTCTGGTGCGGTGGAATTTCGGGCCGGACGCTACCTTCCGCCTCATCTTGAAGCCGCTTCTGCAGTCGGCCATGAAAGCCGCCGCCGCCGAGGGCAGCAGCAGCAATGGCAGCGCCAGGCCGCCGCAGCCGGAGGGGCGGCCCGAGCCGTCGCCGCAGAGCTTCGCCACCGACAGCTCGCCCTGGACGCAAAAACAGGGCGAGCGTGGCGGCCACTACTGGCTCAACAGCTCGACCGGCGAGAAGCGCTATCAGAAGGAGCGGCCCGACGCCAGCGACGAGAAGGATCCGAAGGCCGACAAGGCCAAGGACCTCCAGGCCAAGGACCTCCAGGCGGCGAAAGACAAGCTGGCCGGCGACATCGCGGACATGCACCAGACGGCAGAGGGTCGCCGCACCCTGGCCGAAGGCACGAGCCTGGCCGAGAAGGTCAAGACAAAAGTGGCCGACGGCGTCAAGGCGGCGCTGGACGGCCTCGACGCCGAGTCGGGCGGCGGCCTGTCGCTTCTGGCCGGAGCGCTCAAGTCCAAGGATCCCAAGGCCCTGGCCATCGGCACCTCGCGGCTCGTCAGCATGGTCTACAGCTGCGTCCACGAGGAGATGTTCGAATTGCTGCTCTCCCAGCAAACGGGAGGTCCGGCCCTGGTAGCTAAGCTGGGGAGCAAGGCCGCTGCCAAGGGCGTCGTCCTGGCCGAGAACGCCCTGGGCAAGGCCGCGGCCTGGGCCTGGAGCAAGATCACCGAGGCCAGCCGCCAGGTGGTGGCTGCCGGCACCCATTTCGCGACCGTCCAGCACGAGCTGACCGCCGCCGATCGCCAGCTGCTGGACCGCCTGGCCGGAATCGCGCATCATGCCCTGGCCGAGCTCTATCGCGACACCGGTGTCCGCGGCGAATTGCCGGCGACGAGCGAGCTGGTGGAGCGACTGCAGCAGCTGGCCGGCCAGGGCGAGCAGTTCGCCACTGCCAGCCAGCCGGGGGATGAGCAGCGCCTCCCTTTCGACGCTGGCGATCCGGACGTCCAGGATCCCGACGTCCAGTCGCTGTTGGCCCTGCTGCTGGATGACTACGGCGGCCTGGCGGCCCAGATCGAGGCAGCGCTTGACCAGGCCGTGACCGGCGCCCTGACGCCGGAGGAAGGGTACGCCCGCGCTCGCCAGACGCTGGAGAATTTTCAGCCCCAGATCGTGCAAACGTTGACCGAGGCGCAGCTGGCTGCTCTGCTGACGGGCATGGGGCAGGTGGCGCGTCGGCTCCCGGCATCCCTTCCGTCGCCGCAACAGGAGCCGCCGCCGCCTGCCCTGTCCCCGTACCAGGCCAGCTCTCTCTTGCAAGTCCTCCGCGGCCTGACCCCTCCGCAGCAAAGCAGCTATCTCGATGCGCTCTTGCCCGAGGTGGCCGGCTGGGCCCGCGGCCAGCTGGCGGGCGGCGAGCCGCCCGAGGAGCCCGGCTGGGGCCTGGCAGCCGCCGGTCAGCCCGGCGACGTCCGCCTGCCGCTCATCGATGCCGCCGTCAGAGACCTGCGCAATCGCCGCGTGCTGACGCGCGAGACGTTCGACCGCCTGGCCGCCGATGCTCGTAAGACAGCCTTCACGGTGGCCGGCATCGAGAGCGAGGCCACCCTGCAGAAAGTGCAAGAAGCCCTGGCCAACACGGTCGAGGAAGGGGCCAGCTTCCAGCACTTCCGGGACAAGCTCGACGAGAGCCTCGACGAGGGCACGCTCCTGTCGCGGCCGCACATGGAGACCGTCTACCGGACCAACGTGCAGGCGGCCTACTCGGCCGGCCAGGATCAGATGATTGCCCACGTGCCGATGCCGCCGTTGGCCCCGGCACTCTGGAAGCAGCTGGCCGCCTTTCGCGGGGAGGCAGTCTGATGGCCGTGCTCCTGGGCAATCAGCCCTGTCTCGATCCCAAGGTGCTCTGGCGGGCAGCACTGGCCGAGCGGCTGCCCACCGACGGCTGGTTCGGCAAGGCCAACAGCTTTCGCTGCCCGGCCGGCCCCGCGACAGGCCGTGGCTGGCTGCTCCTGTCCAGGAAGAGCCTCGACACACTCGACCTCAATCAGCCGCAGACCCTGACCTTCGCCGTCGGTGGGCAGCCGCCGGTCACCCTGGCGGCGGTGTGGGTGCTGCGGGCCGACAATGCCACGCCGGGCTGGCGCGGCGACAAGCAGGCCAGCTATGTCGTCGAGATCGTCGACCGCCGGCATTTTTTGGCTCAGGTACCCCTTGACCGGGGCTACAACGTGCGGGCGGCGCCCGAGGTCGGACTGTCGCCGGCGGCTTACTTGCCGGCGACCTTGCAGGACAGCCAGCCCTGGACCTGGCAAGCCATGGCGGCCGACATCTGGTCCGTCCTCGGCCTGGGTCCCTTTCCCGGGCTGCCCGTAGAGCCCGACGGTATTCCCGACGGCGGCCTGCTCTTCGATGGCGACAGCTGGCAAGAGTGGGGCGGCAGCGCCTGGGAGGCGCTGCACCAGGTCCTCGACCGCCTGGGCTGCACCTCGGTCTACAATCCGCTGGCCGACCGCTTCGACGTCGTCGAGGTCGGTGCCGCTTCAGAGGCCACGACAACAGCCCTGGAGCGCTGGGACGCCTACCGGCTCTGGGACAGCGAGGCCATCCAGCCGGCCCGGACACGGCTGCCGGAATTCGTCCGCGTCCTCTTCAAGAAACAGCCGCAGCCGGTGGAAGGACACAGCCCCTGGCACCTGGTGGACGTGGCGGACACCGATCCCGACCCCAACGCCTCGATCGGCACCTACGTGACCCTCCACGACGACGAGCCGGCGCTCTATGGGACCGGCACTCTCCAAAACGGCGCCGCGCTGGCCAGCCGGGCCGCCTGGCGCGCCGCCGCCTGGTTCGCAGCGCAAAAGGGCAGCTCGCCAGGACTGGAGCGCGTCTATCGCCTGCCCCTGGCCGACGCCGGCCTCATGCCCGGCGCCCAGATCGCAGAGATCGGCTGGGAGGATCGCGGCCGCGGCGTCAAGACCACCGTGGTCCAGCGCCGCCCCCAGGACCGCGAGCGATCTCAGCTGCCGCCGGGCCGCGTCCACGCCATGCTGCGGACGACTTCCTCCACGCCGTCGACCATCACTCTCCTCTCAGGCCAAACGCTCCAGGGCTACGCCGCCGTCCTCGACAGCTGGGACGGCAATTCGACCGATGGGACCAACCCGGTCTGGACGGATGCCGCCAGGCCCATGTGGGTCATCGGCACAGACGGAGCCGTGCCGGTCCTTGGCAAGATCTACGACTGCCGGCTCCTGGGCGTCGATTCCGAGGGCGTGGCCATCTGGGTCACATGCTGCAACGCCGCGGACCTTCAATGCAGCAGTCAGACGCCGCAAACGATCACGCTCTACCAACCAGGGGGCAGTGATGGGTATCTCTCTGATGTCTACCCTGCCAAGATCGTGCAGTTTCTCTCGCCCACGAATTACGTCGAAGGCAACGCGGCCGAAATGGGCTGGTTTAGCGCCGCGGCGACGGTCTGGCTGTGGATGGTCAACGGAAGCATCCCGCAGCTGTGGAGTCTATCGGACATAGCTGACACGGCGATGACGTACCACTGTCACTACATGGGCAGCGATACGAGTGGTGTCCCTGTCTACGGCTACTTCGACGAGGCGATTCCTGTAGCCTCCGGGTCACTGCCAGGGGGCGGAGCGCAGCTGAGCGAGGGGGGCGATAGCTGGCAGTCGTTCGGCTCCTGCATCGTCCTGCCCGAGCCAGGTCTCTACCTGGTCGTCGCCTCGGTCTGCGGCTCGGTCAGTGTGGAGAGCGTAGCCGTCAAAACGACGGGAGGGGGGACGGTCTCGCTCCCCAAGTCTCCTGGGGGGGGGCTCTATGTGATGCTTTCCGGCCCCGGCGTCGTGACGCCTGCTCAGGCGTGCGTTGCGAGCCCCAACAACTTCGGCTCCGCCACCTTGGCTTCGCTCGTCGTCATCACGGCGCAGACAAAGACGCCCTGGCAAATCGAAGTCAAGGCGCTCGTTCAAGGCGATGTAGACGGCGACAGCCCTATAGCCACTTTCGGCGGCGACAACAATATTGGCAGCACCATCTTTTGGCTGCGACTATCGGGTGCGCCGTATGCCCGGGATCTTATCACGGGCAGCTGCGCTGGAGGCGGCAGCGGCGGCGGCAGCGGCAGCAGCGGCAGCGGCAGCGGCAGCAGCGGCAGCGGCGGCAGCATCACCTTCTTCGATCTTTGTCCCGGGGAGACATTCAACGACAGCTACACGCTGACGATCAGCGGAGCAACAGGAGCCTGGTTCGGCTACAACGGTAGTTACCCGATTACCTGGAGCACAGGCGGAGGCTTTGACGGCGGCGGCTCCTGGGGCTATGCCTCCGGCATCTACAGCTTGACGGTCTTGGACAATGACGGCGCCGTTGGATTGGAGTTTTTCTTCGGCTCAAAACAGTACCTAGGAAACGCTTCGTCGTACACCTGCCCGCCCACCTTCACGGCCAGCGGCACCTTGAGCGACGGAGCCGGCAATAGCTTCGACTGGAGCATTAGCTGATGAGGCGGCGTCCGCCCTGTCTCTGCACCGGTCGCACGGACATCCGCTGCGACGCCGAGCATTGCGACCTCGCCCATCCGGCCGGCGCGCCGGGACACCCTGACCTGTGCAAGATCTGCTGGCAATACCACCATTCGCAGCCGCACAACCTGGTCTGGGGCGGCGACGGCCAGGTGCAGAGATGGCCTCCGAAGATCTTCCACGTCGGCCTACCGCGGACCGGCAGCCAGTCCTTGACGCAGGCGCTGAAGCTGCTCGGCTTGACCGTGATCCAGTGGCCGCGGCTGCAAAGCGAGATCATCACCTCGCAGGCCGTGACGGAGATGTACCAGGCCGACCTGGCGGACCTGCTGCGGCGCTGGCCCGACGCGCGCTTCATCTGGACGACGCGCCGCGCTGAAGACTGGCTGCGCTCCTGCGACAAAACGGCACCCCAGATACACGACCGCTGGAACCCTGCCGACCCGCGTGATTTTTCCTTCTGGAGCCTGTCGAGCGACGCGCGCCTCGCGCTCTACAGCCAGCGTGAGGCCGAGGCCCGCGCGGCTATCTTGCCGGCGCGACTGCTCGTCTGGCCGCTGTGCGAGCAGCCTGCCTGGAAGCCGCTGTGCGACTTCCTGGGGCTGCCCATTCCCGCCGTGCCCTTCCCTCGCGTCGATGCGTTCGGCGGCCGGCCGGCTCCGATCGCACCGCCGGGAGGGACCAAAAAGAACCAGCGCTGGCGCGAGAAGCTGCCGTGCATCCGGCTCGCCAGCGCCACGGGGGAGGAGAGAGTTTGTCCTGGCTGCCGCGGCACTACACGCGTCAAGCTTTTCCACTGCCGGGTGCATGGCAGCTGTACTCCGGTGACAGCGCTTCCTGGCGTCGCCTGCTGCCAGAGCTGCACGGATTATCGCGAGCCGGTCGAATGGATCAGTACCGCGCAGCTGACGGCGGACGCCGTCTCCCTCGTCGCCCAGCTGCCGCCGCGGCTGGCCGGCGTGGTGGGCATCCCGCGATCCGGCATCCTGCCGGCATCGGCGCTGGCAACGCACCTGCACCTGCCGCTTTTAGAATTGACGGAGAAGGGCGTGCGTCCCCTGGGGCACGGCATTCGCGGCAAGAGGGGCTTTGCTGCCGCGCCGGACGCCCCCTACCTGGTCGTGGACGATTCGGTGTATAACGGCGCGGCGATGCAGTCGGCCAAGCAGGTGCTTCGCGACCATGCCGCGTTCTTTGCCGCCGTCTATGTCACGCCGTGGATGACGGAGCTGGTCGATTTCTTCGCGCGCGCAATCTCTCCCCACCTGTTCGAGTGGAACCTCGTCAACGCAGGCATCTGGGCCGGTAACACCTACGATCCGATTTTCGGAGGTGGCTTTGCCACCGACCTGGACGGCATCCTGTGTCGCGATCCCACGGTGCCGGACGCCGACGACGGCCCACTCCTCGAGCGCTATCGCCAGTGGCTGAGCGAGGCAGCCCCCAGGCTCCTGCCGCGCCGAGTGACGACGAAGCTCATCGTGACGGCGCGGCTGGAGCGCTGGCGCCCGGAAACCGAGGCGTGGCTGCGCAAATGGGGTGTCCAGTGGGAGCGGCTGATTATGCATCCGGCCGCCAAAGCCAGCCAGCGCGGCGACATAGCTGCCTGGAAGGCCCAGCATTACGGGGCCTCGCGCTGTAGCTTCTTTTGCGAGAGCAGCCCCGAGCAGGCCGCCGAGATATTCCGACTGACCGGCAAGCCGGTCGTCTGTCCGGCAGTCTCCCGCGTCTGGCAGTAGTCCGCGGATCGCAGGCGCTTGCGCCGGACGCTACCAGGGTCGCCCGGCGGAAGCCGCCCGCGTAAAATGGCGACCGCTTCCTGAGCATGACACCACCTGGGAGAGACACCCATGGGCCGCCCTGCCAATCCCCGTCCCTATCACAAGACGGTCACGCGCCATGAGACTTCCCAGGGTAAGCGTTGCAAAGCGACGGACGCGAACGCCCGCAAGATCACCACCAGAACGCGGACTTACTATGCCGACGTGCCCGGCCTGGGCACGATCAGCCTCGAGACCGCCGACGAGCACCAGGCCTGGATCAACCTGCGCGACAAGCTCCGCGAAGCCAAAGAGCTGGCACTGGGGATAATCGATCAGCACACGCAGCACGCGCGCACCGAGATCGACGCCCATGTCGATCAGTGGGCCGCGGTGCTGTGCGCCAAGGGTACGACGGCCGATCAGATCGAGCTGGCGGCCAACCGGCTCAAGCGGCTGGCGCGGCTGGCAAAGTGGAAGCGACTGCACCAAATCACGCACGACGGCGCGCTTGTGGCCCTGGCGAAAGTCCAGGCTCCGACCGAGCAGGAAGGCTTGGGGAAGAGCGGGGCGACCCGCAACCACTATCTCGGCCACCTCAAAGCCTTCGTCTCCTGGGCGCACGACGGCGGCCGAATGAAGACCAATCCCGTGCGCCGCATCGAGCCGGTCAACACCGAGAGCGATCGACGGCATCCCCGTCGCGCGCCCGACCCGGCCGAGATCGCTGAGCTATGCCGCTACCTGCAATCGGGGACCGCGCCAGAGCGCCGCCGGCTGTCGGCCGAGGAGAGACGGCTGGGCTATCTGGTTTCGGCGGCGACGGGCTTTCGCGCCGGGGAGCTTCGTGCTCTGGTGTCGGAGTCGTTTCGACTGGAGGAAGGCACGGTCACGGTCCCGGCCGGCTACTCCAAGCGGCGCCGCCAGGATACGCAGCGAATGCCGGCCTGGCTCATCGATGAGCTGAGAGGGCATTTTGAGGCCGGCGGCCAGTGGCGCTGGGGGCGGCTCGACAAGCAGGGCCCAGGAAAGGTGCTGAAGGCAGATCTGGCGGCGGCGAGGCAGATCTGGATCGGGGGGGCGAAGAAGAAGGAGCGGCAGGAGCGGGAGAAGAGTGACTTTCTTCGCTGGCGATCGGAGACGCCGGAGGGACCGGTGTTCTTCGACTATCACAGCTTGCGCCACGGTTACAATTCGGCGATGGCAAACCTCCCCGGCATGGATCTCAAAACCCTTCTGACATTGACGCGATTGTCCTCGGCGGAGCTGGCGCTCAAGACCTATGCCCATTCCGAGGAACAACGGATACGCGCGGCCGTCGATCAGATTCCCCCGCCGGAGCAACGGGCGGAATGATCCGGTGCCGATTCCTGGTTGCGGGTTTGGTTGCAGGAAACCTTGCCCCAACCTGCTACAAAATGCTACAAAATGCTACGTGTCCCCAAGACAAGAAACGGAGCGAAAGCGGAGGGAAAACCGCTGGAAAACAAGGAAAACGCTGCTTTGAGGCTGCTTTTCCAGGGTCAGAGGGGAGAAAGGCCCTTCCCGGATTTGAACCGGGGATGACGGATTTGCAATCCGTTGCCTTAGCCGCTTGGCGAAAGGGCCCTTGCCGACATCGTGTCGGCAGTCTCTTTATCGGCCAGATCCTCCCGGCTGCTTGAAAGGTTCTCGATCAGGCCGCGTGCGGCGGCGCTCCGCTCGTTTTTCGCGCGGGCAGAGCGCTTTTCTCTTGAACGGCGAGCGCAAGAGCCGTATTCTGAAGTCAATACCTGTTCAGGTGCCTGACTTTATGCCGGACAAGTCTCGCCGGTGGGGGACGTATAGTTCTCGTGGCATCGAGTGGGAGCCAACGGATAGCTTCCTGTCTGTGTATCCCCTCGATCTTCCAACCTGGAGTGCTAATACATGGCCAAAGCGCGTGGCGACTACACGGACATTCTCGTTCGCCGGCAGATCCTCAGCCCCGATCAGCTTGAAGAAGCCAAGGGGCTCCAGCAGGCGACCGGCGTCAAGATTCAAGACGCCCTCATCAAGCTGGAATACGCCACGATGGAACAGATCATGACGGCCATCGCCGAGTTCCACGGGCTGCAATTCATCGACCTTACCGAAGTGACCATTCCCCCCGCCGTCGTCGAGCTGGTACCCGAATCGGTGGCCCGCGAAAACGTCGTCCTGCCGCTGGCCCAGGACAATGGAGCGCTCAAGATCATCATGAGCGATCCCAGCGACTTCGATACGGTCCAGAAGCTCCAGTTCATCCTGAACAAAGATATACAGCCGGTGCTGGCGCCGCGCGAACAGATCATCGAGGCCATCAACCGCCATTATGGGCAGTCGGAAACCGAATCCGTGGACTCCATGCTCGCCGAGTTCACCGACACGGCCATCGACTTCACTGAGACGGAATCGACCTCGTCCAGCGCCGTCGAGGAAAGCGACGCGCCGGTCGTCAAGCTGTGCAATCTCATCATTCAGGAAGCGGTCAGCTTGCGGGCCAGCGACATCCACATCGAGCCGTTCGCGGATCGCGTGCGCATCCGTTACCGCATCGACGGTGTATTGGTCGAGCGCGACAGTCCGCCGCGGCGGCTGCTCGCTCCCATGTTGTCGCGCTTGAAGATCATGGGCAGCATCGACATCGCCGAGAAGCGCCGGCCCCAGGACGGCCGTATCAAGATGAGCATCAGCGGCAAACACTTCGACCTCCGCGTCAGTCTGCTGCCCACCAACATGGGGCAAAGCTGCGTCATGCGCATTCTCGACCGCAGTAGTATACAGGTGAGCATTAAGGATCTGGGTTTCGCGGAGGACGATTACCGGCGCTTCCAGAACATCATCAAACGGCCCAACGGCATTTTCCTAGTGACAGGGCCGACCGGTTCGGGGAAGACGACTACCCTGTACGCGGCCTTGAACGAGCTGAACCGGCCCGATCGCAAGATCATCACGGCCGAGGATCCCGTGGAGTACTACCTCCCCGGTATCAATCAGGTGGAGGTCAAACATCAGATTGGACTGGACTTCGCGCGCATCATTCGCGCCATGTTGCGTCAGGCTCCCAACATCATTCTCGTGGGTGAAATCCGTGATCGGGAGACCGCCGAGATCGCCGTGCAGGCCTCTTTGACGGGACACTTGGTTTTCAGCACACTGCATACGAACGATGCGCCCAGCGCTATTACACGTTTGGTGGATATTGGGGTCCAGCCGTTCCTTGTCGCCTCCTCCGTCATCGCGATCATGGCCCAGCGTCTTGTGCGTATCGTGTGTCCCAAATGCAAGGCTCCCGACCAGCCCTCGAATGCAGAAATCAAGTCGGCGGGATTTTCGCCGGATCAGCTGAAGAACGCCACCTTCATGCGCGGACGGGGGTGCAGCCACTGTAACCACACCGGCTATCGGGGACGCAAGGGAATCTTTGAGATGATGCGTCTGAACTCCGCCATCCGCGAAATGACGTTCAAACGCGAGCCGACGCAGACCATTCGCCGGCAGTCCCGCCTGCTCGGCATGCGGACGCTGCTCGAAGATGGCTTGCACAAAGCACTTACGGGAATGACGACCCTGGAAGAAGTGCTGTCCACCTGCCATCATGAACCGTCGTAGTTTTGTGAGCTGGGAGCGTCCGCGTCCCTCTCGCTGCCAGGCTCCGCCTGGGAACGCACCGGATGCGAGGCTCCGCCTCGCGGTGTCGCGGAAGAGCGCGAGATGAACAGAACGAGGCGAGACGACGCTCAATGTCGCGGGAGGCGAGGCGGAGCTTCGCATCCGGTGCGTTCCCAGGCGGAGCCTGGCAACGAGAACCCTCGCGGGCAGTGGTTCCCAGGCGGAGCTTGGGAATGAGGATTTGTTTTTTTCGCCCAAATGATTGATCCTTCACAATTGGCACGGGATAATGCGAGTTGAGGAGACATAACCCGTCCTGCTCGTGTTCTGAGCAGCCGTCCTCAACGGCCCGCACGCCCAACGCTTGAGGTTGTGAAGGTGCCATCCGCACTCGGATGGTCGCTTCCGTTTTGCGCGATAAGCCTCATGCGGCTCGCGCGGGCTTGACGGTTCTCTTTTCCTGTTAGGAGAGAATGTGCCTGCCAACAGCACTCCTCTGATTGACAAGCTGCTGGCCACGGTCATCCAGCTCAAGGCGAGCGATCTGCACGTTACCGTGGGGCAGCCGCCGGTCATCCGGCATCATGGCCGCATGCGCCGGCTCGATACCAAGTCGCTGGACAACGACGACACCACGCAGCTGATGAAGGCCATTACTCCCGACCGCTGCCAGCAGGAGCTGCAAGAGAAAGGCGGCTCGGACTTCGCCATCGAGTTCACCGACGGCGTCCGTTTCCGCGTCGCGGTTTTCAAGCAGCGCGGCAGCATCGGCATGGTGCTGCGGCGTATTCCCAACGCCTTCCTGACCTTCGAGCAGCTGCGCATGCCGGAGGCCATCAAGCGTCTGATCACCCGGCCGCGCGGCCTGCTGCTGGTCACGGGACCGACCGGCTCCGGCAAGACCACCAGCCTGGCCAGCATGATGAACTTCATCAACGACAACTACGATCGCCACATGATCACGCTGGAAGACCCGATCGAGTATTATCACAAGCACAAGAAATGCACGGTCAACCAACGCGAGATCGGCGTCGACGTGCCCGACTTCAAGGAAGGCATCCGCCGGGCGCTGCGTATGGATCCCGACATTATTCTCGTCGGTGAAATGCGCGACCTGGCGACGATCCACGCCGCCATCGAGGCGGCGGAAACCGGCCACGTCGTCTTCGGCACCCTGCACACCAGCGGCGCCTCCAGCACCATCAACCGTATCATCGACGTGTTTCCCAAGGAGCAGCAGGACCAGATCCGCACTCAGCTCTCGACTGCGCTGATCGGCGTGCTGTCGCAGGCGCTGATGCCGCGTAAGCCGGAAGGCGTGATCGCGGCTTACGAGATGATGGTGGTCACGCCGGCCATTCAGAACCTCATCCGCGAGAACAAGACGTATCGCATCGATTCCAGTATTCAGACCGGCCGCAAGCACGGCATGTTCCTGCTCGACGAGAGCCTGTTCAAGCTGTGGAAGGACCAGCTGGTCGATAAGGAGGAAGCGCTGCTGCGAGCGGCCAAACCGGCTGACCTGGCCGCCAAATTCGCCCTGGCCGAAAGCGGCGAGCTGGAAGACGAGGAAGAGGAATACGACGAGGATGAGGACGATTACGAAGACGACGATGACGACGATGAGGACGATAGTCGTCGCCGGGGAGCGATTCGTCGTCGTTGAGAATACCGGACCAATCGGGCGAGCGGGGTGGGGGGGGGGGGCGCCCGGGATGTGGTTTTGGGGGGGGGGGGCCCCCCCGGCCGCCGCCGGTTTTTTTTTTTGGGTGGTT
>Ga0335075_10014607_pt1 | contig 11786 bp, 11 predicted proteins | sample Lox_Sample_24_FD_206723 | JGI IMG/M metagenome (GOLD analysis project Ga0335075, IMG submission 206723) | Soil microbial communities from Loxahatchee National Wildlife Refuge, Florida, United States - Lox_Sample_2.4 | ecosystem: Environmental > Terrestrial > Soil > Wetlands | place: USA... | reverse complement strand
GGCTCCACCGGCGCGAGGCGGAGCCGGCCCGCCCTTCCGCCCCGTCGAACGGGGCCGCCGCGGAGGCCCTCGACGGGCGAACGCTCGCGCAGCTCGCGGAACTGGGCGGCGGGGACCCGCTGTTCGTCGCCGAGCTCCTCGGCACGTTCCGCCGGGAGGCCGAGCGGATCGTGGCCCGGCTCGCCACCGAGGGCGAGGCGCTCGACCTGGGGCGCGCCGCGCACGATGCCCACACGCTGAAATCGTCGGCCGCCCAGGTCGGCGCCCTCCGCCTGAGCCGGCTCGCGCTCGACCTCGAGCGGCGCGCCCAGAGCGCCGACCCGGCGGGGGCGCGCGCCGTCGTGGCGGAGCTCGCCGCGGAGTTCGCCCGGGTCGAGGCCGACCCGCGGATGGAGCGGCCCCGCCCGGGCCGGTGACCGGCCCTTACGGCGGGCCCCGGACCTGGACGTCCTCGTCCCGGATCTGGCGGAGCACCTCGCGGATCTGCGCGAAGTGGACCGGCTTCTGGAGGACCTGGAAGGCGCCGCCCCGGATCAGCTCCCGGACCCGCGGGTCGTCCGGAGGGTTCCCGGTGCAGACGACGATCCGCACCGCGGGGTTCCGGGAGAGCATGTGCCGCGCGACGTCGTTGCCGCTCTCGGGCTGGGTCGTCGCGCCGTGGAGGAGGTCGAGGTACGCCCCGCCCGCGACCGCGTCGCCGCCCGTCAGGCTGACGTCGAGGAAGACGACGTCGGGCCGGACCCGGTCGAACGCGTCGATCGCCCGGGCCGCCGAGTCCGCCTCGGCGATCCGCGCGTCGGGGACCTGCTCCTTGCGCAGCGCCTGGACGATCAGCTGGCGGATCGTCGGCGAGTCGTCGACGATGAGGTACGTGAGGTCGGTCACAGGTTCGCCCTATCGCCCGACGGCGACCGTGGCCCTCTGACTACCTCCCCGCCCAAATAAGAGGTTTGTCTGAGTGGCAAACCGTGCCGGCGGCGGCGGCGCCGCCCCGGGCGCCTAGACGACCCGCAGGAGCCCGTACGGGGACGACTCGTGGCCCTCCGTCAGGAGGAACACCGGCGTCCACGGGTCCGATCCGTAGACGAGGACCCGCCCCTGCCGCTGCCGCAGGTGGATGCGGAGCGCCGCGGTCGGACGCAGGAGATCGAACAGCGGCGAGTCGGACGCACCGACCATGAGGGCGTGGAGCGGCGCGCCCCGGACGGCGGACTGGATCTGGCCGGGGAGCCGCAGCGCGGCGTCGCCGCCGATCGGGAGGCCGCGCGCCGCCGCGATCGCGGTGAGCCCCTGGAGGAAGACGACGAACAGGCCCGGGGACTCGGGCGTCGCCCCGGTGCGGAGGAACTGCTCGAGGTCGACCGGCCCGGACGCGCCGCCGGCGGGGCCCCCCGCGCGCACGACGGTCGACTCGAACTCCGACTTCCGCTCGTTCGGCCCCGCGGGCGGCATCAGGAAGCGGATCTGCTCCTCGAAGCGCCGGCGCTCGACGGAGCCGCGCAGGAGCTCCCAGACGTCCTCCGGCAGCGTGCTCGCGTCCGGCACGAAGATCACGCGGCCGTTCCGGCCGAGGGTCGAGGCGACGATCGGGGCCAGCAGCACGTACGGCACCGGGTTCGGGACGTCCTTTTCCACCGCGAGGAGGCTCGACTTCCCGAGCGGGAGCCGCCCGAAGCTCTCGGCGAACGCGCGGGCCCCCGGCCAGACGTAGTTCGGCATCGCGTCGGGGCACGGGTCGAACCCTCCGCCCTGGATCTGCTGGTACGCCCGGACCGGGGTGATGCACTCGAACCGCGAGCCTTCCAGCGAGAACGGATAGTGCGCGGTCTCGATGCGGACGCCCCGGAGCTTGAAGAGCGTCAGCCACCGCTCGAGCCGTCCGTCGACCACCTCGCGGCTCGTGACCGCGACGCCGTTCACGAGGTAGTCGAGCTGCGTCTGCTCCTCGCGTTCGAGCACGAAGACGAGGTGCGTGCGGCTCGAGCCCATGCGGCGGAGCAGCGAGCGCTCGATCTCCCCGCGGGTCGGCAGGTCCGCCCCCATCGCGACCGGCCGGTCGCCGAGGTACGACTCCACGAGGGCGTCCCACGAGTCGATCACCACGAGGGACGGCCGTTCCGGGTCGAGCCGGCTCCACGTCTCCTGGAGGGGCCCCGGGAGCCAGAGGAACTCGGTGAGCTCCCGGACGGCCGGTCCCGACTCGTCGAGCAGCCGCGACGACTGCCGGGTCAGCGCCTCCGCCGACCGGGTCAGCCCGGGGTCGTACGTCGTGTTGTCGATCATCTCGATGTGGTGGCCGTTGCGGGCGGTGAGCCACGGGAAGGAGAGCCGGACGTCGTCGCCCGGGACCCGGTTGGTCACGAAGTACCGGGCGCCGGCAAACGACTCCAGCAGGGCGAGCGAGAGGCTCGTCTTGCCCGAGCCCGGGGGACCGCGCACGAGGAGCGATTGGGCGCCGGGGAGCTGCAGGAAGTCCTGCAGCTCCCGCGGGATCATCCGGGCCGTGCCCATGCGGGAAAGCATGCTCGGGAAACGTTAACTGCCTTTGCCTCGCCCGGAACGTCGGGAAACGCGGCCGCCCGCTGCCGCACCGCGGCGCGACCGCGCGATCCCGGGGCCGCCCGGGCGTCGCCCGACCTAAATAGCGGACCGCCGTCGGCGCCGCCGATGCCGACTGCCCGGCGCCCCCGCTCCCGCGGGGCGGGCCGCCCCCGCCGCGGGCCGGTCGCCCCCCCGGCCCGGCCGCCCCGGGGCGTCCGCGTCGAGCTGCGCGAGGCGGCGCACGCCCACATCGTCTGCCGGGTCTGCGGCCGGATCCAGCCGGTCGAGCTGACCGAGCTCGACCGGCACTTCCTCGAGGAGCTCGCCGGACGCGCTCCGGACGGCTGGGCGGTCGATGGGATCGCGTACTCGCTCACCGGGGCGTGCCGCCGCTGCCGCGAAGGTCCCTCCCCGTGAGGGGGGTCGGGGACGGGCGATGTCCGGCTTCTTCCTCGCGCCCCGCCTCGCGTTCGGTCCCGGGGCCCTCGAGCAGCTGAGCGGTCTCGCGGCGCGTCGCGCGCTCGTCGTGGTCGACCCGGCCCTCGCGGGGCGTCCGGCCCCCCGCCGGGTCGTCGAGGAGCTCGGCAAGTCGGACACGGTCGTGGAGGTCGTGGACGACCTCGCCGCGCCGGACGCGCTCGAGGGCGTCGCCCGGGTCGCGGAGCGCGCGCGCGGCCACGGCGCCGACTGGATCGTCGCGATCGGCGGCGGACGGCTCCTCGACGGCGCGAAGGCCGCCCGGTTCGCGCTCGACCGGCCCGACGTCGACTGGGGGAGCCTCACTCCGGTCGCGGAGAGCCCCGAGCGACCGACCTGCCGGCTCGCGGCGCTCCCGACGACGAGCGGCAGCGGCGCGGAGGCGACGCCGGTCGTCGACCTCGTCCGCGCGGACGGGACCCCGATCGAGCTCGCGCACCGGGCCCTGCTGCCCGACTGGGCGCTCGTCGACCCCTCGCTCGCGACGGGGCGACCGGCCGAGGCGGTCGTCGACGGCGGCTTCGAGGTCCTCGGGCTCGCGATCGAGGCGTACCTCTCGGCGTGGTCGAACCCGTTCTCCGACGCGCTCGCGCTGGACGCCGCCCTCACGGTCCTCGGCCGGCTCGCCCACGCGATCCGGTGGAGCGAGGACCCGGAGGCTCCGGCGGCCCTCCAGGCCGCCGCCACGGCCGCGGGCCTCGCGGCGGGGAACGCCCAGCGCGGGCTCGCCCACGCGCTCGCCCGGGCGCTCGTGCGGCCGACCGGGCTCCCGTACGGCCGCCTCGTCGGGATCGCGCTCCCGTACGTGCTCGATTTCGACCAGACCGGCGCGCGGGAGCGGCTCGAGCTCCTCGCGGCCCGCGCGCGCGAGCCCGAGGAGCGGACCGAGCTCTCGCTCGCGGCCCGGGTCCGTCGCCTGGGCGACCACGTCCGCCTGCCGCCGACGGTGCTCGCCGCCCACGGGGACGCGGACCGCGTCGAACGCGAGCTCGACCGGGTCGTCGCCGAGTGCCGCCGCTCGCCGGCGGTCCTCGGGAATCCGCGCGTGCCGACCGAGGAGGACGTGCGGGGCCTGGTCGGCCGGCTGCTCGGCCGGGCCGAGCCGCCCCGGCCGTAGGGCGCCTACGCGGCGCCGGGCGGGGCGACGGTCCGGGGGGCCGACGCGGCGATCTCGACGCGGGCCGGCGACTCGACGGCCCGGTTGATCGCGATCTCGGCGAGGTCGCTCGCGTAGAAGGCGCTCCGCTCGAGGCTCTCGAGCGCGTAGGCGAGCCCGACCGCGAGCCGGCCGCTCTTCGAGGAGATCTCGTGGAGGACGTGGTCGCGCTCGCGCGTGATCTGCTTCGCGGCGTCGATCACCGCGTTCGCCTTCGGGATGTCCCGCGTCTCGAGGCTGTCGAGCGCGTCGGAGAGCGCCGAGGCGGCGCGCTGCGCCATCTTGTCGAGCTCGGCGAGCAGGCGGGGCGGGCTCCGCTCCTTGCCGAGGATCGTCACGGTCTCGGCGATGCGGACGGCGTGGTCGGCGATCCGCTCGAGGACCCGGGAGGTGAGCAGGTACGTGGAGCACTCGGGGAGCGTCAGCTCGAGCGTCGCGAGGATCCGGGCGTCGCGCAGCGCGCTCGTCACCTGCTTCTCGAGGAACCAGTGGAGCCGGTCGACCTCCCAATCCCGCTCGATCACGTCCTTCGCGATCGACGCGTCGCGGGCCCGGAACGACGCCATCGCGTCCGTCTGCATCGCCCGGACCATCTGGTGCATCCGGCGCACGATCGACGGGATCGGCAGGGGGTTCTGGCCGACGACGTCCTGGAGGATCACGGCCTCGCTGGTCTCCTCCAGGATCTCGGGGCCGATCATCCGCTGCGCGAAGTTCCGGACGACCTCGCGGGTGCGGGGGCTCATCCGGCCCGGGGTCCGGATCTCGAGGAGCGGATAGCCGGCGATGTACTCGGCGATGAGCCGGCGGAACAGGTGCTCGTCCTCCATGTCGTTGGTCACGGGGACGACCCGGCGTTCGATCTCCGACGGCGTGCCGGAGTCGGCGAACACCGTGAGCGAGCCGTCGGCGCGCGGCGTGAAGAACAGCACGTCGCCGGGCCCGAGGCCGCGGGACGTCACCCAGTTCTTCGGCAGCGAGATGATGTAGGTCGAGCCGCCGGTCTTCTGGATCCGCCGCCCGTGGAAGCCGCCGCTGCTCCGCATGCCCGGGCGCGTCCCAGCATGTGGTCTCTATATAGCTTAGGCCGCACCCTCCAGAGAACCCGGAACCGGGCGGCGGCCCGGCGGACGGGAGACTACATGACCGACGCGCCCGTGGCGGCCCATCGTTCGCCATGCCCGAGCCCCGTCCCGTTCGGTTCCGCTACGACGGCCGGGAGGCGATCGCGCGGCCCGGCGAGACGCTCCTCGGCGCGCTCGCCCGGCGGGAGCTGCCGCTCCTCCAGCGGTCGATCCGCTACCACCGGCCCCGGGCGCCGTTCTGCGGGATCGGCCACTGCACCGGCTGCCTCCTCCGCGTGAACGGCCGCCCGAACGTCCGCGCCTGCCGCTACGTGCCGCACGACGGGGACGTCGCGCTGTCGGAGAACGCCTGGCCGTCGGTCCGGTTCGACCTCCAGGGGGCGTTCGACGGCCTGTTTCCCCGCGGCATCGACACGCTGCGCGGCTTCCGGCGCCCGGCGGTCGCGACCCGGCTCTACCAGCGGGTCGTCCGCCGGCTCGCGGGCTACGGACGGGCCCCGGACCCGGACGCCGCGCGCTCGCTCGAGGGGCCCGCGCTCCGGCGGGAGGTCGACGTGCTCGTCATCGGCGGGGGCGCGAGCGGCCGGGCGGCCGCCGAGCACGCCGCCCGGGCGGGCCGGCGCACGCTGCTGCTCGACCGCGCGCTCACGGCGGAGCCGGTCCCGGGGGCCGAGGTCGTCGCCGCGACGACGGTCGCCGTGCTGCCGCCGCCGAGCGCAGTCGGCTTCACCGCGCTCGCCGTCACGGAGCCGGCCGCGCCGCTCACGGTCACGGCGCGCTCGGTGGTCGCCGCCCCCGGGACGTACGACGGGGCGCTCCTGTTCGGCGGCAACGATCGCCCCGGCGTCGTGAGCGCCGACGCGGCCCTCCAGCTCTCCGCCCCGGACCGTCCCGCCCCGTTCCGGCGGGCGATCGTCTTCGGCGGCGGCGCCCGCGCCCAGGAGGTCGTCGAGCGGCTGGACGGCGCCGTCGTCGCGATCGTGGCGCCCGGTGCGATCCCGCCGGAGCTCGTGGCCGCGGCGAGCGAGCGGGGGATCCCGCTGTATCCCCGCTCGCTGATCCGCACGACGAACGGTCGGCGTCGCCTTCGGAGCGTCGAGCTCGCGGCCCGGGGCGGGGGGCGCCGGTTCGCGCTGGCCGCCGACACGCTCGTCCTCGCGCATCGGCGGCTTCCGCACGGCCAGCTGTTCTTCCAGGCCGGCGCGCGCATGGTCTGGCGCGGCGGCCCGGGCGCGTACTTTCCCGAGATCGACCCGCACGGCGCGACGACCGTGCCGGGGCTCTACGCGGTGGGGCCGGCGGCCGGGGTCGTGCGCGAGCGCTCCGCGGAGAGCGGTCGGCGCGCGGTCGCGGCGCTCCTCGGCGCCCCGACGCCCGGGCCCGGGCTCCCGCTCGAGCCGGCGGAGGGGCCGCACGAGCTCGAGGGGTACTACCGCGAGCTCCTCCGCGGGCCGCGCCCCGGGCGCTGGGTCGCCTGCCCGTGCGAGGACGTCCTCCTCGAGGAGATCGCCGACGCGCACCGCCGGGGGTACCGGGGCCTCGAGGTCGTGAAGCGGTACTCCGGGGTCGGCACGGGGCTCTGCCAGGGGCGGTACTGCCTCCCCGACACGATCCTCCTGCTCGCGCTCCTCGAAGGGCGGAGCCCGCCCGAGGTCGGCTACGTGACGCAGCGTCCGCCGGTCGTCCCGGTCCCGATCGCCGCCCTCGCCCGGGCCGCCGTGCCGCCGGAGGCGCCCCCATGACCGCGCTCGCCCGTCGGGAGTACCGGACCGTCGTCGTCGGCGCCGGCATCCTCGGCCTCTTCACGGCGTACCGGCTCGCGCGCGCCGGCGCCGGTCCGATCCTCGTGGTGGACCGCGGCTTCCTCTCGGCGGGGGCCTCGGGCCGGAACGGCGGCGGCGTCCGGCAGCAGTGGGAGACGGCGGCGACGATCCGGCTCGCCCGCGAGTCGGTCGCCGCCTACCGCGGCTTCGGGCGGGAGTTCGGCGTCAACCTCTGGTTCCGGCAGTCCGGCTACCTGTTCCTCGCCGAGTCGGAGGCGGAGCTCGCCCGGCTGAGGACCGTCCACGAGGTCGTGGTCCGGGAGGGCCTCCCGTCCGAGGTCGTGGGGCCGGGCCGGATCGCCAAGCTCGTCGACGGGATCGCCCCCGGGGCCGCGGTCGGCGGCACGTACCTCGCCTCCGACGGGGTCCTCTACCCGTTCCCGGCGATCTGGGGCGTCTACGAGGCGGCCCGCGCGCTCGGCGTCGAGGTCGCGCTCGGCGTCACCGCGACCGGCGTGGAGCGGCGCGACGGCCGGGTCTCGGGCGTCGGGACGACCGCCGGCGCCGTGGCGACGCCGCACGTCGTCAACGCGGCCGGCGGCTGGTCGGGCGACGTCTCCCGGGCCGCCGGGCTCGCGGTGCCGAACGTCGCGACCCGGCACGAGATCCTCGCCACGGAGCCGCTCAAGCCGTTCCTCGATCCGATGGTGGTCCGGGTCTCCGACGGGCTCTACGTCAGCCAGACGATGCGCGGCGAGCTCGTCGGCGGGCTCACGATGCCGCACCCGACGGGGACGGCCGCCGGGGTCCCGACCTCCGTGGCGTTCCTCGCGCGCATGGCCCGGGCGCTCGCGACGCTCGTCCCGCGGCTCGCGGCGCTCGGCGTGCTGCGGGCCTGGTCCGGGTTCTACGACGACACGCCCGACGGGTTCCCGGTGATCGGCGAGGACCCGCGGCTCCCCGGCTTCCACCACGCGAACGGCTTCGGCGGCCACGGCTTCATGCTCGCGCCGTCCGCGAGCCGGCGCGTCGCCGCCTCGGTGCTCGGCGAACGCAGCGATCTCGACCCCGCGCTGTTCTCGCCGGCCCGGTTCTCGCGCCCGACCCCCGGCCCCGCCGAGCGGTTGCAGCTCGGCTGAGGGGGGCCGCTAGCCTCTTGGCCCCGCCGCCCGGTGGCGCGCCGTGAACGCTCCGTTCCCGTGGGAGCCGTTCCCGCCCGAGACGCCCGGGCCCGGCGGGCCGGATCCGATCCACGCCGTCGCCTACCGGGGCGCCGTCACGGCGGCGGACGCCTACCGCTCGGTGCGGCTCGCCCTGCGCCGGGACGCGGGGACGCTCCGCGTCGGGAACCGGTTCGTGGCGGACGGCCGGTACCGCGAGGTCGCCTTCCTCGCCGTCGGGCGCGCCGCGAACGCGATGGCGCTCGCCGCGCTGGCGACGTTCGGGGACCGGCTCACCCAGGGGTTCGTGGCGGGTCCGGAGCCGGTCGACCCCCACCTGCCGTTCCAGGGGACGGTCGTCCCCGCGGGGTGGCCCGGCGCCCCGGCCGCGGAGCCGGCCGTCCGGGCGGCGACCGAGCTCGCCGAGGGGCTCACCGAGGCGGACCTGCTGCTCGTGCTGCTCTCCCCGGGGGCCCTGCGGGCGTTCGCGGCCCCGCCGCCGGGCCTCGACGGCCCGGGGTTCGCCGAGCTGCTCGAGGAGGCGCACCGCCGCGGCGCCTCGGGCCGCGAGGTCGACCGGATCGCCCGCGTCCTGGCCACCGGCGCCGTCGGCGGCCGGCTCGCCGCGGCGATCCCCCGGGCGGACTGGGCGACGTTCGTGGTCGAGCGCGGCGACGGCGCCGCGTCGGTCGGGGGCGGTCCGACCGTCCCGGTCGCCGCGGCGGAGCGCGCCGAGGCGCGCTCCGTGCTCGCCCGGCTCGGGCTCGAGGCGGCGCTGCCGGCGCCCGCGCGCGACCGGCTTCGGCCCGAGGCCCCGACGCCGGGCCCCGGAGCGGGGGCCGTGCGACGTCCGGTCGTGGTGGCCCAGCCCGGCGACGCGCTCCGCGCCGCCGCCGACGCGGTGTTCGACAAGGGGTGGACGAGCCGGCTCGCGGCGCTCGCCGTCCGGGACGCGCCCCCGGCCGCCGCCGAGCAGTTCCTCGCCCGATCGGACGGGCTCATCGCCGCGGAAGGGCTCACGGCCGCGAGCCGCACGAAGGGCGTCGCGACGTTCGCGATGATGACGCTCGGGCTGCCGGAAGGGGTCGACGAAGGTCCGGCGCTCGCCGCGTTCCTCACGGCGGCCCGCGGCCTCCTGCGGCGGCGCGAGATGAGCGTCGGCCTCTTCCGCACCGCGGGCGCGGCGGGCTCCTCGGAGTTCCCGGCGGGGGCGGTCGTCGGCCTCCCGACCTCGGGGCCCGTCGGCGACCGGGCGGGGCCGGCGCGGGCGATCCCGATGGCGGCCGGGATCACCGACGTGGGCCTGCTCGCGGTCGCGCTGGCGCCGCTCCCGGGGACGCCGGGCTAGGCGCGCGCGGCCGTCTCGCGCCCTTCGAAGTGGCGCTTCAGCGCCATGTACTCCCCGAAGGAGATCTGCCGCCGGGCCCGCACCGCGCCGGCCTGCTTCAACGACGCGATCTGGTACTCGCGCAGCAGGTCGGCGACCGGGCGGATCGCCTCCGTCGGGCGATCGAACGCCGCGGGCATCGCCGCGAGCGGCCGGTCGACGGCCTCGGGCCGGGGCTCCGCGACGGGCGCGGCGCGGGGGGCCGGCGCGCCGCCGCCCGCGAGGTACTCGGCGAGGAGCGCGTGCTCCGCCGGCGAGATCTCCCCCTCGTCGCGCAGGAGGTCGATCAGCTCCCGCTGGCGGGGCCGGTACGCGTTCACGAGCTCGGTGAGCTCCCGGTCGGGCCGCTGCGACGGCCCGGCCGCGAGCGGCAGCCCGACGAGCGCGTCCAGGTCGGCCTTCAGCTGCTCGAGGGTCTCCGCGAGCTCGGCCGGGGTGGGCGGCTCCTGCGCGCCGAGGTCGAAGTGCGCCGAGAGCCGGGCGACCCCGCCGTCCGGGCCGAGCGGGCGCTCGACGGCGAGCTCGATCTCGCGCGGACGCCGGGCCACGCCCGCGAACGGGCGAGCGCCGAGAAAAGGTACGCGCGGCCGGCGCGCCGCCCGCCGCCGCCCGAACGCTTACCCGCCTTCACCTACTATCACACGGTAACTATAAGAGCCCGCGCGGCGTGCTACGGGTCGGAGGCCTTCGATGGAGAGCGAGCGCTCGCGCCGGCCGTCCGCGGCCGGCGCCGACCACTGCGAGAGCCCGGAAGGACGCACGCTCTGCCCGGTGCTCGCCGCGGTGGGCGTGATCGGCACCGAGTGGCGGCTCGCGATCGTGCACCGGCTCCTGAACGGCCCGCAGCGGTTCAGCGAGATCCTGAAGTCGAACCCGCGGCTCAACGCGAAGACCCTCAGCGCGACCCTGAAGTTCCTGGAGGGCCAGGGCGTCGTCCAGCGGACCGTCGTCTCGACCCGGCCGTTCTCGGTCGTCTACGCGCTCACCGAGATGGGCCTCGGCCTCGCGCCCGCCGCCCGCGAGCTCCGGGCGTGGGGCGAGCGCTGGCTGTTGCCGCGCCGGGAGGCGACCCAGCGGGCCGCCGCGACCGCCCGCCGTCCGCCGGCGATCCAGGGCGAGCTGCCCCGCATCCACCTCGCCGACGCGGAGCCGCCCCGGGCCCGTTAGGTGGGACGCCGCCCGACAGGGGCGTTCCGCGACCCCCCGTTCGGCGCCTCAAATACGCCGGCGCGGCTCGTTGACCTGCAACCACCCCGGAAGGACCCGTCAAGATCGCCATAGGGGACCGCACCGTCCCGGCGTGCGACGGGCCCTTCTACACTTCTCCCGCGCTCACCGTTCATCGTTCACCGGGCCCGCGGGCCCGACCCCCCACCGGGGCTGGGGCGAGCGTCATGCCCGTCTCGCCGTCGACCCCGCCGTCCGTCTCCGCCGCCCCGTCGCGATGGGTGCGCCGGATCCCGACGACCTCCGACCGCGAGCGTACCGCCCCGACCGCTGTCGTCCTCGCGTCGCTCCGCGGACCTCGCGTCCGCCGCGCGCCCGGGAGGACCGCAGCCGGCCCGACCGTCGAGCGTTAGGCGCCGCCGCGAGGACGTAGGGGCTCCTCGTCGCCGCCCGCCCCGAGCGGACGCCCGGCCGGACCGGCCGCGCGTCATCGGGGACTGACGGGCGCGCCCGCTCGACCGCTTCCCGGCGCTGCCGCCGGACCTCCGCCTTCCTCGCGCTCCGCGGTGGTCCGGCCGCGGAGGCGGGCCCCGGGAAGGCGGCCGCCGTCCCCGACCCCCGACCGTCCTCCGTCCGCCGGCCCGCCGGGCGGAGGGAGGAACCGTGACTCCGTGGATGCCACCGGCATCGCCTCGGAACCCCTTCCGCTCGAACCCGTTCGTCGCCGAACGTACCCCGGGCCGCGCGCCCTCGCGGAGGTCCGCCTCCCGATCGCCGGCCCGTACCGTCCCCGCGCCCGCCTCGTGCGGCTCCCGAGCGGCGAGCTCGCCTGGCTCGTCCGGCTCTGGCGCGTCGACCGCGCCGTCGCCGAGCTCGTGGCCCCGGAGGTCCTCCGGGCGTACCTAGGGAGCGGCGGCCTGCGCGATCTCCTCCGGGAGGTCGACGCGGCGGTCGACCGCGCCCGACGGGCGGAGGCGCCCCGTGCCTGACGCGGCCGTCGCCTCGGTCCGGCTCCTGCGGCCGCCGGCCGAACGGGCCCGCTTCTACCGG
>Ga0335075_10014606_pt1 | contig 11787 bp, 9 predicted proteins | sample Lox_Sample_24_FD_206723 | JGI IMG/M metagenome (GOLD analysis project Ga0335075, IMG submission 206723) | Soil microbial communities from Loxahatchee National Wildlife Refuge, Florida, United States - Lox_Sample_2.4 | ecosystem: Environmental > Terrestrial > Soil > Wetlands | place: USA: Florida... | reverse complement strand
ACGTCGTCCATTCCGAGCACCTCCGCGTGCTCCGGGCTTTCAACCATGCGCCGCCGCGTCGCTCCAAGCGGAATCCGGCAATCGGGGGATTAAATGACAGGCCCGTCGCTGCGCTCCTCGCAATGACATGGGATCGGATAGGACAGCACCGTCCGTGCCACGCTGCCCTGAGTCCGGACACTGGTGTCGCGACAGCAGACGCAGCCGTTCATCCGGACGCAGCCACGGTTGCAGGGTACCCTACGGTTGCAGCGTACCCCAACGCCCGGTCGCCGGCTCCGCCAGCGCCCATTTCCATCGCCTGGTATCCTGGCACGCATCGGTCGTATACCAATGACGCGTCACCTTATCCCTGCTGCCGGAATCGACCGAGAACGCCAGCTCCTTGCACGGCGCCAAAGCGTTCGGAATGTTCCGCACCACCACGACCACCCCATGCTCGTCGCCGATCGGGATCACGTGGTTGATCTTCCAGGGCCGTTGCTCGCCCGGCAGCATCGTCGCGACCTGCGCGGCAATCGCGTCCTGCTCCGCCTGCTGCCGCTTGCGCTGAATATAGTTGAAGGTCGCATCGATCCCGGCATTCACGCTCACGCCCACGGCGATGCCGACCGCCGGATTGGCGGTCGCCGCCGCCGACGCACCGCCGGCGCCCGCAGCCACGAGTTCACCTGTGAACTGGCACCCGTCCAGCACCGCCAGCAGCGAAACAATCAAGCTCAGCCGCGCCCCCAGCGTCACTGCAATGCGCCCCAACGCTCGGTCGCCGGTTCCGCCGTGGCCCATTTCCATTGCGTGCCGTCGCGGCACACCGTGGCCGTATAGAACGCCCGCACCAAGCCGTGTTTTTCCTGATCGTCCACCGAGAACACGATCGCCTTGCAGGCGAATCCCGGACCGCCGATGTCGCGGTCCACGGTAACCTCGCCGTGTTCGTTCCGCTCGATCGGGATGTCGTGCACGATCCGCCACGTAGCGACGGCGCCAACCGGCAATGTGCCCGCCACCGCTGCGATCTCGTTTTGCTCGGTTTCGTGCACGCGCCGCTCGGCATATTCCAGGCCCGCATGCGCCGCCGCCTGCACGCCCAGGCCAATGCCGGTGGTTACGCCGGCATTATGCGTCACCGCCCGCGAGGCCGCCGCGCCGACGATGCCGGCACCGGCCGAAGTTCCCTCGGTCAGCACATCCGTGCAGCCGCCAAGGCACGCCACGGCACAAGCCAACACCGCCACCGCAGCCAGCCACTGCCGTGTTGCCATCGCCTCACCGGTTCTTGCCGCTTCCGCACGCTGAACGCGGGCCGCGTCGCATGGTTCCGGATTGTGATTGACAGGTCACGGCGCGTCTCGCTTTTGTGGCGGCATGCGTATTCCGTTGCTGCGCCGCCAGGTTCTGTCAGCTTTGCTGATGCCGATGCTGTCTGCGCCGATCGGCGGCGCGGCAGGGCAGTCCGCGCCATTGGTTCAGAGCCGCTTTTTCGAAACCAGCGACGGCGTGCGGCTGCACTATCTGCAGGCTGGGCCGCCCGGCGCGCACGTTCTGGTGTTCATTCCGGGCTGGACCATGCCCGCCTGGATCTGGGCGCCGCAGATCGCCGCGTTTTCCACCCGCTATCGCGTCGTGGCATTCGACCCGCGCGGCCAGGGCGACTCCGCTGCGCCCGCCTGGGGTTACAATCAGAATCGCCGCGGCCAGGACATTGCCGAGTTGATCGCACGGCTTCAGCCCCATCCGGTCGTCGTCATCGGCTGGTCGCTTGGAGTGCTCGATGCGCTGGCCTACGTGCACACCCACGGCGATGCGATGCTGGCCGGCCTGGTGCTGGTGGACAATTCGGTCGGCGAGGAGCCGGCGCCCGTGCTGGTGGCGCACCGTACCTATCGTGCGCCGCCGGCGTCGCACGAGGCAGCCATGCGGCGGTTTGTCGATGGCATGTTCCACCGGCCGCAGCCGGCGGCGTATCTGGAACGCCTCACCCAGGCGACGCTGCACACCCCGGAAGCCGCCTGCCGGGAACTGCTGTCCTACCCCGTGCCGCGCAGCTACTGGCGGGAGGCAATCTATTCGACAACGAAGCCGGTGCTGTACGTCGTGCGTCCCGGCTTCGCAGCGCAGGCCGAGAACCTGCAACGCAATCGTCCCGATACGGAAACGGCCCTGTTCACCAATGCCGGCCACGCTCTGTTCATCGATGACGCTGCCCGGTTCAACGCGCTGGTGGCGAGTTTCCTGCGCCGCCGTGTATGGCCGTAGACCGGCGCGCAATCGACCCGCCAGCATCTGGAACCGAAGAACCGCAGCCCTCACCACGTCATCGAGGCGCAGCCCTCACCATGTCACCGAGGCGCATCCTCCCCATGTCATTGCGAGGAGCGAAGCGACGAAGCAATCTCGTTCGGAAACCCCCGGGACCGCTCGTGCACCCACAAGACCCGCATTGCTTCGCCGCGTCGCTTCCCGCAATGACATCCATCCTCCGCTCGCGCGTCACAAAACCACAGCGCAGGGGATTGCATCCGCTGACGCGTGATGACACTGGGGCACGGTGAAAATCCGCCAGACACCGCCGGCAGTCCCGTCCACAAGCCTTTGGCCGCTGTTCCTGATTTCCCTGGCGGCGGTCGGCTATGAAACGGCTCTGACGCGCTACTTTGCCGTCGCCACCTGGTCCGAATACGGCTACTGGGTGATCTCCATCGTCATGGTCGGCTTCGCGCTCTCAGGCGTGGTGCTGGCCCTGTGGCGCGACGCCTTTGCACGCAACGGCACGAAGCTGATGGCAGCCCTGCCGCCGCTGCTGGTGGCCGCCGCGGCGCTGGGGTTCCACGTCGCCACCACCAATCCGTTCAACCCGCTGCAATTGCAAAACCCCACGACGTGGCAGGATCAGCTTTGGAACATCGCGGGCTACTACGCCGCATTGCTGCCGTTCTTCTTTCTCGCCGGTCTGTTCGTCAGCCTCAGCTTCGTGCTGAACGCAACCCGCATCGGCACAGTCTATAGTTTCGACCTCACCGGCGCCGGCGCCGGCGCCGCACTGATCCTCGCCGCGATGTTCGCGGTGCACGCGTTCTTCCTGGTGCCGTTGCTGCTGCTGCCGCTCGCGGCCAGCGCGTTGTTTCTGCCGCGTGAGCAACGATGGCGCAGCCTGGCCGCGGCTGCTGCCGTATTGCTTGCCGGCGAAGCCCTGCTATTGCTCGACAACCAGGCGCAGGTGAACCAGTTCAAGGCGATCTACGCGCCGCTGCATACGCAAGGCGCCCGCGTCCTGGCGCAGGTGCTTTCCCCGCGCGGCGACTACACCCTGCTCGACGATTTCACCGAGCGCGTGGACACAGACATCTCCAACGACGCCGCCATGCTCGGCATCCCCGGCCCACCCCGCGCGCTGGGACTGTATCGCGACGGCAACCGCATCGCCGCGTTGCCCGACCCGCCCGGCCCCGTGGCAGCCTATGCAGCCTCCGCGCTCGACGCGCTGCCCTACACGCTGCTGCCGCACCCGCGCGTGCTGCTGGCCGGCGCATCGGGCGGGTTTCGCGTTGCCGAGGTTCTCGCCCTCGGCGCCGCCCATGTCGATGTGCTGGAGCCCGAACCGGAACTGCACCGCGCCCTGCAACGCGGCCTTGGTCCATCGCCGCCATGGCACACCGATCCGCGCGTGACTCTGTCCGATTCGGGACCGGTCGCCGCGGTCCATGCCGCGGTGGCACGGGGCAGGACCTGGGACGTGATCGACCTCTCGTCGGACTTCCTGGATGCCGCGGAGGCGAACGCGACCGCTTTCAGCGTCGAAGCGATCGCCGACGATCTGCGTGCAGTCGCACCTGACGGGCTGGTATCGATCCCGGTCTCGATCCGCGACTTCCCGGTCTACGCATTGCGCGTCATGGCAACCGCGCGGGCCGCGCTGCTGCGCGCCGGCATCGCCGATCCGGCTGCGCATGTCGTGGTGTACCGGTCGGCCTGGAGCGCGCGCGTATTGCTCTCGCGCGATCGGTGGTCGCCCGCGCGCATCGCCGCGCTGCGCAAATGGTGCGACGACCGCTCGTTCGATGTCTCCTGGTACCCGGGCATCGACGTCGCGGCAGTGCGCGCCAACATCTACAACGACCTGCCCGCCGTTTCCTTCGCCAGCGGCGAGCAACAATCGGGCGGCCCCGACGATTCGATCGCCGATGAGGCCGGCGCGGTCCTCGCCGGCGCCGCCACATCCTCCGGCGCTGCCTTCAATCTGGCGCCGGTGACCCTCGACCGTCCGTATTTCTATGCGGTGCTGCGGCTGGATCAACTGCGCACGCTGCTTCGAAGGCTGGAGATCCTGCCGCAGGCCGAGATCGGCGCGCTGGTGAACCTCGCCGTGCTGGCACAGGCTGCCGTGATCGCGGCACTGGTGCTGCTGGTACCGCTCGCCGCACCGCGCCGGCTGCGTGTGGGCGGCGCCGGTCTGCTGCGCGCCGCCTGCTATTTCCCCGCATTGGGACTGGGTTTTCTGTTCTTTGAAATCGCGCTGATCGAACGCGCCAGCTTCTGGCTGAACGACCGCACCAGCGGCTTCGCCATTGTGCTGACCGGCATGCTGGTGTTTTCCGGCCTCGGCAGCATGGCCGCCGACCGTCTGGCCAACGCGGCGCGGCCGGCCATGACGGGCGTAACCCTGGTCGTGCTGGCCTGGACCGCGGCAGTCCTGGCCGGATTGCAGCCGCTGATGCTGGCGACGCTGAACTGGCCATGGCTGGCCCGGGTCGGGCTGCTGCTGGCGGTACTGGCCCCGGTATCGCTGGCACTCGGGTTGCCATTTCCACTCGGCCTGTCTCGGCTTGGCCAGGGCGGCATCTTGCCCTGGGCCTGGGGACTGAATGGCGCTTTTTCGGTGGTGGCCACGCCGCTCGCCAACCTGATCGCGCGGGAGGCCGGCATCAGCCGTCTGATGCTTGCCGCAGCCGTGCTGTACACGGCGGCCCTGGCCTGCTTTCCCGCAATCCGCCCGGCGCGTGCTTGGGCGCGGCTGCAAGATACCGGAATGACAAGATAATCGGATTTGCAGCAACCGGATCCCGGCATTGGCGGCGCCGCGGTCCTTGACCTTCCAGTGCTGGTAACCCCCATCTCGCCGGTGAACCCGGGAGCCCGTCGCCATGTCCCACACGATCCATCTCGCCGTTGCCGGCATGACTTGCTCCGGCTGCGTCGGTGCGGTCACCCGCGTGCTGTCGCACGTGCCGGGCGTCGCCCATGTGCAAGTCACGCTGGAAACCGGCGGCGCCGAGATCGCGGGCACCGCCAGTGCGGATACCCTGGTCGCCGCCGTCCGAAAGGCCGGCTATGGCGCCGAAGCGCTGCGAGCCTGAGACGCTGCAATGAACGCCCCGGTCGCCGCCCCGATCTGCCCGGTTTCGGCCGGTCCCGGCCACCTGGCATCTGCCGATTCGCCTGACCCGCGGCGGCATGTCAGGCTGCCGATTGCCGGCATGACCTGCGCGACCTGCGCCGGCAGGGTAGAGCATGCGCTGACCGCCCTGCCCGGCGTCGACGCGTCGGTGAATCTTGCAACGGAACAAGCCGATATCCGTTTCGACCCGGAGCGCACCACGCCCGCCGATCTCGCGGCGGCGGTGGAAGGCGCGGGCTATGGCATCCGTCCCGAGCGCCGCTTGTTCGCCATCCACGGCATGACCTGCGCTACCTGTGCCGGTCGTGTGGAGAATGCGTTGGCCTCGGTCCCCGGCGTGCAACGCGCCGAGGTGAACCTGGCGACCGAGCAAGCCGTGGTGGAAGGTCCGGTCGGCCTCCTGCACCCCGCCGCGCTGATCGCCGCCGTGCAGGCTGCCGGCTACGGCGCCGATCTGATCACAGGAGACGCTGCCAGCCAACGCGCTGCCGCGCAGGCCGACGCCGCCCGTCAGCGCCGCCTGCTGGGGCAGGTAGCCGTCGCCGCCGCGCTGAGTCTGCCGCTGCTGCTGCCCATGATCGGCGTCGCGCTGCCCTTCTGGGTACAGTTCCTGCTCGCCACCCCGGTTCAGTTCATCATCGGTGCCCGCTTCTACATTGCGGCCTGGAAGGCGCTGCGCGCCCATACCGGCAACATGGATCTGCTGGTCGCGCTCGGCACGTCCGCGGCCTATGGCGACAGCGTGTTCCTCATGGCAACCGGCGGCCACCACGCCTTCTTCGATGCCGCGGCCATGGTGATCACGCTGGTATTGTTCGGCCGCTGGCTCGAGACGCGCACCCGTCGCGCCACCGGCGCGGCAATCCGCGCTTTGCTCGCCCTCCGCCCCGAGACGGCGCGCGTCGAGCGCGACGGGACGGAACTCGTTCTGCCGGCCTTCGCGATCGCCGAGGGCGACATGGTGGTGGTCCGCCCCGGTGAGCGCTTCCCCACCGACGGCCGCGTCGTTTCCGGTCACTCACAGGCCGACGAATCCCTGCTCACCGGCGAAAGCCTGCCGGTGGAGAAGCACCCCGGCGACCGCATCACCGGTGGGGCGATCAACGGAACCGGCCTGCTGCGTGTCGAGACCACCGCGGTCGGCGAGGACAGCACGCTCGCGCGCATCATTGCCCTGGTCGAAGGCGCGCAGTCGCACAAGGCGCCGGTGCAGCGGCTGGTGGATCGGGTCGCTTCGGTGTTCGTGCCCGCGGTGATCGCCTGCGCCGCCGTGACGTGGGTGGGATGGTGGCTTGCCACTGGCGGGCTTGCCGCCGGTGTCCTCCCCGCGGTGTCGGTGCTGGTCATCGCCTGCCCCTGCGCCCTGGGCCTGGCGACCCCCGCCGCGCTGATGGCCGGCACGGGAGCCGCTGCCCGCGCCGGCATCCTGATCCGCGATGCCGAGGCGTTGGAGCGAGCCAGGGGTGTCGATACCGTCGTGCTGGACAAGACCGGTACGCTCACCGAAGGCCGGCCGGAGGTGACGGACGTGCTGGTTGCCGGGCCGGATGACAAAACGGCTCCCCCTATCCGTGCGGGCTCGCCCCGCGAAACGGGCCGAGGATGCGGAGAAGGGGCAGTGGCGCCGCGTCCTGACGACGTGGCTCCTGCTCCCAACCACCTCCGGCAACCGCAGGGGGAGCCTGGCTTTTCTGCCCTTCCTGCGTCTGCGATCCATGTCCTTACGGTCGCGGCCGCGGCCCAGACCGGCAGTGAACATCCGCTGGGCCGCGCCATTCTCACACGCGCCGCGGGACTTCGGCTGCCTCCACTCGAGGCCTTTCAAAGCTTGCCAGGTCTTGGGCTCGCCGCGACCGTCGGCGGTCATGCAGTCGTTATTGGCAACCTCGCCCTGATGCGGCAGCACGGCGTGCCGATGTCTCTGGACGCTGAAGCCGCGTCCCTGGAGGCCCGGGGGCGCACCCTCATGTTCGTCGCGGAAGCAGCGCCATCTCCAAGATTGCTCGGCGCCATCGCGGTGATGGACCCGATCCGGCCCACCGCGGCGGCGGCAATCCGGCGCCTGCGCGCGATTGGCATCCACTCCGTTCTGCTGACCGGCGACAACAGCGCCACCGCGCAATCGGTTGCCGCGGCATTGGGCGTGCAGGACGTACATGCCGAGATGCTGCCGGATGCCAAGGCCACCGAAATTGTCCGGTTGCAACGGGAAGGTCACCGTGTCGCCATGGTGGGCGACGGCGTGAACGACGCACCGGCGCTGGCGCAGGCCGATCTCGGCATCGCCATGGGGGCAGGTGCGGACGTGGCGGTGCAGGCGGCCGGCATCACGCTGATGCGCAGCGACCCGGCGTTGATCCCCGATGCCATCGCGATCAGCCGCGCGACGCAGCGCAAGATCCGGCAGAACTTGGCCTGGGCGTTCGCCTATAACGTGATCGGCATTCCGTTGGCGGCGCTGGGATTGCTGTCGCCGGTGGTCGCCGGTGCGGCGATGGCATTCTCCTCGGTCAGCGTCGTATCCAACGCCCTGCTGTTGCGGCGCTGGCGTCCGGGAAACGTGCCATGACTCTGACGATCGGAGACGCTGCCATCCGCTCCGGCGTTCCGGCCAAGACGATTCGCTATTACGAGGAGATTGGCTTGATCCGGCCGGCGGAGCGGGGGGCAAACCACTATCGCAGCTATAGCGAGGCTGATGTCGCCATGCTGCGGTTCGTGGGGCGGGCGCGGCGGCTCGGATTTTCGGTGCAGGAACTGAAGCAGCTCGTCGCGCTGTATCGGGACCGTGGGCGCGCGAGCGCCGACGTGAAAGCGATTGCCGTGCAGCACATCGCCCGGATCGACCGCAAATTGGCGGAGTTGCAGACGGTTCGCGCGGCCCTGTCCGATCTGGCCGAGCGATGCCACGGCGATGCCCGGCCGGATTGCCCGATTTTGGAGGAACTGGCTGGGCACTGACCTCGCCCACGGTAAACGCGGGGTCGAGCCACGGAGCGGATCGACGCGAGACGCCGAAGGCGGCACGGGTGATCGGGTCGGTGCGAAGAGCATTGGTGCAAAGAGCGTCGGTGCATAGGGCCACGTACCGACCCGGTTGCCCGCGGCGCTGTGCGCCTCGCCTTTCCTACGTGGCGGGCGGGGTTGAGGCTTGACGAATCCCAAAATCGCCTAAATCCCCATAGCCGGCAGTGATCATCATTGCCGTGCGAGGGACAGGAAGCGTTGGATCGTCTGACCAGCATGACCGTGTTCGCCCGTGTCGCTGCCACGCGCAGCTTCTCCGCTGCCGCCCGGCAGCTCGGCATTTCGCAGGCGACCGCCAGCAAGCATGTTCAGGTCCTTGAGAATTGGCTGGGCACGAGGCTGCTGCATCGTACCACACGGCAAGTCGGGCTGACCGAGGCCGGGCGCGACTTCTACAGCCAGGCGACGCGCATCCTGGAGGACATGGAGACGGCCAGGCATGCCGGACAGACCGCATCAAGGCTGCGAGGCACCCTCCGCGTCACGATTCCGGTCGGTTTCGGCAGCTCCCGGCTTGCCGCGGTCTTGCTCGACTTCATGCAGGACCACCCCGAACTCACCATCAGCGTCACGGTCTGCGACCGGCCGGTGGACATGATCGAGGAGGGCTATGACCTTGGCATCCGAGCCTGGCCGCGGCCGCCGGACGATCCGGGCCTGGTGATCCAACCGCTGATGCCGCTGCGGTATGTGATCTGCGCTGCTCCCGCCTTCGTGGAAGCCCACGGCGCGCCAGGAGGACCAGCCGAGCTGGGTCGCATGAACTGCCTGACCGACGACCAGAATTGCGACAGCGTCTGGCGGCTTGCTGGCGCGGACGGAGAGACGGAGGTGCCCGTCAAAGGCCGTTTTCAAACCAACAACGCGATGTTGCGGCGCGCTGCGGCACTGGCCGGCGCTGGCATCCTGCTGATCCCGGAGATGCTGGTCGAGGACGACCTCGCCGCCGGGCGCCTGGTTCGCCTGCTGCCGGATTACGCGCCGCCCGTGATGTGCCTGGACGCTTTCGCCCCCGTGCATCGCGCAACCGCACACAAGGTGCGCCAATGCATCGCCTTCCTGGCGGCGCGGCTGCGAGAGCGATAGCGGCGGCTACTTCTTCTTCTGCAACGCGCTCGTCGCGTTCAGGTTCTGGATGTGGCCGCTCTCAGTACCGGCCTTTGGATCGATGATCGCGTTGATCACCGTGGGTTTGCCATTGTCCAACGCCTCGGCGAGCGCCTTGGTCAGGCTGGCTGTTTCGGTGACGTGGTAGCCGACGCCGCCGAACGCCTCGGCGAGTTTTTCGTAGTGCGCATTCTGTACGAAGCCGGTCGGCGACGGCGCCGCGCCCTCCGGATCGCCGCGATAGATGCCGTTGTTGTTGAACACGATCGTCACGACCGGCAGTTTGTAGCGGCAGATCGTTTCGACATCCATGCCGCTGAAGCCGAACGCGCTGTCGCCGCAGATGGCAACGACGGGTTTGCCCGTGGTTGCGGCCGCGCCGACCGCGTAACCCATGCCGATGCCCATGACGCCCCAGGTGCCGCTGTCCAGGCGATGACGGGGAAGCTGCATGTCGATGATGTTGCGGCCGAAATCCAGCGTGTTGGCGCCCTCGTTGACGACATACACATCCGGCCGGCCTTCCAGCGCATGGCGCACGGCGCGCAAAGCGGAGGAGAAATTCATCGGATGCGGATCAGCGTTCAGCCGCGCCGCCATGCGTTCGATGTTGCGCTGCTTGTTCTCTTCCAGCGCCTTCAGCCAGGCATCCTGCGGCTTCACCTGGCCCGGCTTCAGCGCGGCCAGCATCGCGGCGACAGCGGACTTGATGTCGCCGACGACGGGCGCCTCGATGGCGCGGTTGCTGTCCATTTCCGTCGCCGCGATATCGATCTGGATCAGCCGCGCGTCGGCCGACCACAGCGGGCTCTTTCCATGCGAGAGCAGCCAGTTGAGGCGGGCGCCGATGAGCATGACGACATCGGCCTTGCCCAGCACGAAGGATCGCGCCGCGGCGGCGGATTGCGGATGGTTGTCGGGCAGCAGCCCCTTCGCCATCGACATCGGCAGATAGGGGATGCCGGTGGTCTCGATAAGGCTGCGGATGTCCTGGTCCGCCTGCGCGTACGCCGCGCCCTTGCCGAGAACGATCAGCGGGCGTTGCGCGCCGGCCAGCAGGTTCAACGCGCGCTGGATCGAAGCGGGCGCGGGAATCTGCGCCGGCGCCGGATCGACGACCTTGATCAGCGACTTCGCGCCAACGTCGGCATCCACGACGCCACGCAGCGCATCGGCCGTCAGGTCGAGATACACACCGCCCGGCCGTCCAGACACCGCCGTGCGGATGGCTCGCGCAAGGCCCAGCGGAATATCCTGCGGCCGGTTGACGCGGAATGCCGCCTTGGCGAACGGCTTGGCCGCGCTCATCTGATCCATTTCTTCGTAATCGCCTTGCTCGAGATCGACGATGGCGCGATCGCTCGAGCCGCTGATCAGGATCATGGGGAAGCAATTGGTGGTGGCGTTGGCCAGCCCGACCATGCCGTTGAGGAAGCCGGGCGCCGAAACGGTCAGGCAAATGCCGGGCTTCTGCGTGAGGAAGCCGCTGATGGCCGCGGCGTTCGCCGCCTGTTGCTCATGGCGGAACCCGATGTAGCGAACGCCTTCTTCCTGCGCGAGGCGGCAGAGTTCGGTGATGGGAATGCCGGCGACGCCGAAGATCGTGTCGATGCCATTCAGCTTCATGGCCTCGACGGCGAGATGGAACCCGTCGGTCAGGTTGTCGGTGGTCGTTTCATTGTCCATGGCGTTCGCCTCCAGATCGGGCGGGTTCTAGTGAGGGGGGGCGGCCCTGTCCAGAATGGTGCCCCGTGAATGGTGGCCCCGTGAAATAGTGCCTCCCGTGAAATGGTGCCTCCCGTGAAATGGTGCGCCGTGAATTGCGGCCCCTGAATGGTGCCCTGTGATCCGTGTCTCCCGTGGCCACCGCGCCCCCCCACCTGTCATTGCAAGGCCCGCAGGGCCGAAGCAATCCCCGGCGAGCAATACGCACGAACTGTCGGGGCGTCAGTCTGGAGGAGATTGCTCTTCGACCCTGCGGGCCTGACAAGAAACAACCCGATAGGGGTCGGGAAGGTTTCCCTCCCCGCCCTCCGAACCGTGCTTGCGGTTCTCCCGCACACGGCTCTCCAGTCGCTGGTTTCCTCACCGGGAGTGTCTCGCGGCGGCATGGGCTGCCTGTTAGGGCGAAGGGAGCGTCCAGAACCTGGTGGGATGTGGCGGGCATCGATATGACCGGTCAGGAGATGTTGACCTGGGGGTCGTCAATGCGTTGGGTATTGCAATTGATCGAGACGGGCATGCCCAGCGGGGTGGCT
>Ga0335075_10014605_pt1 | contig 11788 bp, 13 predicted proteins | sample Lox_Sample_24_FD_206723 | JGI IMG/M metagenome (GOLD analysis project Ga0335075, IMG submission 206723) | Soil microbial communities from Loxahatchee National Wildlife Refuge, Florida, United States - Lox_Sample_2.4 | ecosystem: Environmental > Terrestrial > Soil > Wetlands | place: USA... | reverse complement strand
TGTTTAGGCTTGGCTTGGCGCCGTCTTGTCCAGAAATGACCCGTTTTGCCTCTTCCAATAGTTTCTCTCGCGCCAGCGACATCTTCGGCGGCTCCTCCGTGTCCATAACGAGGGTATTGGCGTCCTTCAAGTTCAAAGCCACCATGTCTATATCAAGTTGGTCCATTTTCAATACTACCGGAGTCGCGGTTCCAGAGACCTTGCCACCCTTTTTTGAAGCATTTTTGGTGGGCACCCCGGCCCGGAGAGTCCCTACTCTTGCATTTCCTATTCGATTCATTGCTGCTAGCTTTTCCTGCTTTTCACGCTCTTTAGCAGCTGCAGACTGTCAGTTCTATTTTTATTTGGGGGGAGAACGAGGAGCCAGGCTAGTCCCCTTTCGGGCTTGCATGATGACTTCATCTGGGCTTGGTGTGTCGAACTTGAAAGCTGAGCCGAATAGTGGTGTGACTTTACTGTTGGTTGAACCGGTCCGGTGCATTCCAATCGCGTTTGTGCCATTTGAATCGAGAAGAACGGAGGCAAAATGGGACGGCTTTGTGGCCTTTAGTGTTTTCTTTGACTGCTGAGTGGCAATATCCCAGCTCGGTGGTGCGTCAACCGCCTTGGGTGAGTCGGGTTTAGGCTGAAGCGACGTCGCTCGACTGGCCTGAGCCTTTCGCGCAAGTTTTGATAGACCGGTTGGCGAGTGGCTAGGTTTTGCAGCAGATTGAGTGGCAGAGGTAGTTCTTCCTTTGCTCGACAGTAACGCGAGTTTGGAAAGTGGCTTTGCAGCCGGTTCTGCTGCTTCGGTGTGATTCGAAGGCCCTGTGCTGCCTACAAGGACGGATCGCTGCGCCTGTGCCGACCTTGCCAATGACGCCAGGGATTTGGGCGTATTCGAATGAGCAGCTTGCTTTTCGAGGGAGAGTTGCTGTAATTTGGAGAGTACCACAACCGGTTCGGTGGACTGAGCTGCCTCAGATGCTGTAGGCGATGGGTAAACATAGAATAGCAAGGAAAAAGCAGACGTAAGTCACCATTCTAGAGACCAACCATATCGAAAGCCCAAGAAAGGGGAGGGGAGGGGGATGCGTATTGAGTGAAAGCACATTACCTTGTCTTTCTTTCGCCGCATTTCGCTTGCCCTGGAGATCTGATGAAAGTTACATCAGGGGAGAGCTCGGAAACAATGCGTACGCGTACCCAGAATATAATCCATTGTTTGGTCTAGATCGAAATAATACTCCCATGATGCATCATCGATCTCTTTGTCAGAAATGCCACTGGACTTTGGGGGCCCGATGACCGCCCGAACGTGCTCGAGCACAGACTTCATTTGGCCTAATACGTGGTCAACGAATTTACCAAATGATAGAAGAATTCCGGTACCAAGCTGCTCAGGGGTGATCGCTGCTATCGTCATTAGTGGCCTGACATCAAGGGTGGCAAAGACGCCTACGTTCATCCGGGTCCTCACCACCATCTGAAAGGGCCTCGTAGTCATCTCCAGCTATGAAAGGATGAGTTAGAAGGTGCTTTCCAAGGCCAGATACAGACGAAAGGCCCTCACCGGATGCCAAGTTGAGGCCACGAACGAACCTATGTCTGGACATAACTTTGAAATAGTAAAAGTTAAGTCACAGGTTTGTTCGGAAAATAGGAGGGAGGGAAGGAGGCGGTCTCAGGTGGTGGACAAAGAATTATATTCGACAACCCCGCCCAAAAATGTTTTCCGCGACTCGAGTGACTATTCCCCGTGTTTCCCTGCGAGTTCGTCATATTTTAAACTCATTACTACACGCAATTCTGATATGTTTCCTAGTCATTTTCGACATCCGCACCTCGTGCTGCTGATGTCGCCAAGGTCATTCTCGTTGGTCGTCTGGGCAGAGAGCCGGAGGTCAGAACCACCAAAACTGATAAAGAATACGTGTCGTATGTGCTCTATGTCTGTTCTCCGGATATCTGACGCTTATCTCTATTTTTTCTTTAGCTATGTCGTGGCTACGACAAACTACCCTCCCCTCCCACCGGGTGCTGATGGAGGTAAGTGGACGCAACACTCGTCCGGTGCCTCTCTCTAAAATGTATGTCTTCTCCGTAGTTCGTCCAGACTCGGGAACGACTTGGCACAGAATTCTGAGCTTCAACCAAAACGCCAATAACTACCTCCGTACTCTTTCCCGGGGCTCTAGAGTCTATGTCGAAGCCAATTTGGAGGTTCGCGAGCCGGTTGCAGACGCAGCTCCTGGCTCTTCCCAAAGCATGCGCCAGGTATTCCTGAGGCATGGTAAGTGGCTAATACCCTGGTGCTGTCAAACTCTATATCTTTTTTAACAGAAACACTTCGTGTTCTTGACCTTAGAAGGCCGAAAGAGGAACCCGAAGCCGAATCGTCATAGAGGCTTTTCATTCGACCGATGGTGGGGGCCTACTTCGTCACTTAAACACCCATTTCATGATTTCTGGCATTTATTCGATGCTATCCTAATCACCCTTTCACTCAACCGGGCCGTGGTTCAATTACCGGCATGTCATAAGAATCCCCCTAAGATGATAGCTACGGCTCATTCGCTCCTGCTATGCAGATCGTATCCGCCATCCTACCGTAGTCGCATTTGAGCTTAGGGTCGGAAACCGTGGTGCTTGCATGTCATTAGTGGCTATTACGCGAATTGCTCAAAATTTTCCGCATCGAGCTCAAACAACTTTGCGGGTGGTTCTGCCAATGCCCCGCTTCTTGTTTTCGTCTCCTCTCCATTTACATGATCGGTATAAGCCCCCTCTTTGGTGATATGTTGGATCGTCTGGCCGTGCCGGCATAATTATCGACAATCGTCCTGAGTACCGGGAGAGCGGCCACTCAGTCAACTAGCTGACTGCATTTAAGACCTTGCCATGGTACTCTACCCTGCTCTCAGCAAACACCTCGAGTTGTTGGGGAAATGTGGTGAAGGTGAGACTGAATGGGTCTCAGCTGCTGCATTACACACTTCCACACGTATTTTCCGACGTTTATTCGTAGATTTGAATGGTGGCGATGTTTACTCATAATGCCGCTGGTTGAGGGTGTGCTACACGTAAGCAGAGTGGCCATGCCCGGCAGGATGTCTCAGACACTGAATGACTCGCTACATCCTAAGCTTCTACGGTCCCGAGACGACGGTCTATAACAAAGATTTCTTCTGCGTTCTGCGGAACATATGGGAGGAGAGTTAGTTGGGCGTAAAGCACTCTTGATACCCAACCATTTATCTACTCAACTATGGAACCGGAAGAAGGCAGCCCACCAGCCTTAAATCACACAAAGGGACGTAGAGGACCAGTCAGTAGCAGTTGCGCAGAATGTAAAAGGTGCAGCTATTCTACCATCCTTTCGCTGCCAGCCTCGGGCAACTGACGACACTGCTCGGCAGACTGAAGATTCGTTGTTCTGGGACAACGGAACCATTCCCCTGTGCGTCTTGCGTAAAGCGGGGTGTCTCTTCCATATGTCCTAACGGCGTTATGAATGGAAGGGCGAAGCGGTTGGTGCTATCTGTTCAGCGGAAGCTGCCTCCTTATATCTCCCATAGCGACGCCAGTGACTCTGATATCCTCAGACGACGAAACCAAGCTTTGAGTGCACGTGTCAAGGAGCTAGAAATCGAGCTGGAAAAAGCAAAGGCTGCTGCTGGCGTCTCTCCGTCAACCTCAGACCGGAGAACCGACGACGAAGAGACAGTTTATAACAATGACGGTGATGGGAACACGTTGACTAAGACCTTTGGTACACTAACCATCGAAGGTATGTACTGGTTCACGCTAACATCGAGGGACCTTCTTTTGATCGGACGTTCATTATTCAGATACTGGGAGGACGATATGGCATGGTTCGTTCATTTGTGTCTAAGCCCTAGTTTTAACTCATTCAGGCTGATGTTCTTTACAGGCCCGTATACGCCAACCATCAATCTGTTGCCTGCAGAAGACTCGAGCTGTGGAAACCCGTCTGCGGAGCACCTATACGACGAGTCTTTGCCCCCAGAGTTAGCCATCTTGGCTACAGCATTTCCGTTTACCACGGGGCGTGGAACCTCAGGGCTCAAGGAGGGCATCCGCGCTCTAGCGCCTACTTACGACGAAGCTATAAGTCTGTCCGAGGCATTTTTCTCACACGGTCCATGGCTGGGATCACCTTACACAAGAGAGAGATTCATGAACAGTGTCTTAGTTCCTTTATATGCTAGCAAGAGCTGGGAACTAGAGCACGCGGATGTCATGGCACTTTTCTTTGGAATTCTATCTGTGGGAGCGATGTTTGATTTTAGTCGGCCTCAATATGACCCTATCGCATTCCATATGCACAAGTTATGTGCAGTTTCGCTGGCACTGGCCAAGCCGCTCGATAATCCGACTGTAACGGCCCTGGAAGCTTTGGTATGACATTGTTGAACTAAATAATCGTTGCCACTGACACACAAAAGCAAGCCCATCTGTTCTTCCATCAACTTGCGGATACCCCAGCGTCGATTGCCCGGGTCTGGACACTCTCTGCCATGGCCTACAGGATGTCACTGGCGGTGGGTCATCATTTCAATTGATTATAGCGTCATTGATCAAGAAAGCATATAGTTGGGCCTACATCGTGATAGCCGAGAATGGGGATTAGACCCGGGGCTGGAGCAGAGACGTCGTTGGCTCTTCTGGCAGCTTAACTTCATGGATGCAGTAGTCTCCGCTGCATATGGCAGGCCAAGATTCTTTAATCCACGCCATTATGACTGTCCTTTCCCTGACGAGGCAACCCGTCCAGATTTCAAAGGAAGTGCGTCGTGCTCGTTGACTCTTTATTCTTTCGGTGACCCAGTCTCTCAGTGGCATCTTGGCGCTTCACCTTCTTACAAGATGCGTATGTACTGTCCATATCTCGAGCACATGTTGCTGACTTGTTCCGAAGTTTCATTCCTGTCTTGGAGGAGGCCTTTTCAGTCCAGCCTCCACCTACGTATGCTACCATCATGAGACTAGATACGAGAATCCGTGATCTTCCATCCATCGATGCTAACATATTGGGCCTGGATGTGATGTCCATGACGGGCGCAGAATGCATGCAGTTGTTTTGCATCGGAGGCATGAAGCAACTCATACTCCTCTATCTGCATCGGCGATTTCTCTTCGAGGCAATCAGTGATGAGAAATGCGCGGACATTTCCACCCACAAGTATGCGTATTCTGTCAATGTCGCTCTTAAATCTGCCATAACCATGACCCGGCAAACGCGAGGTGTGTCGTTTGTTCCACAAAATGCATTCAATTCCTCATTTTATTTTATTCTTCTCACACTATCCTGGTCAAAGGCTTATTTTGGAAAGACCCCAAAATGGCGACTCGACTGTTCTTTATTTGGCTTCACGGGTTCTCAGGTGAGGCTCATAGACTTTCTTGAGTGAAGCTGATACATGACAATTGCCATTCTTTAGCGTTGTGAGTGTTTCTGCTTTGAATAGAGAACGCCTCCCTTACTTGATTATACAGCGCTGTCTTTGCCGCTTTGGTTATCAAGAGGCCGCAATCCGAACATGCCGAAACGGCGATGAACGAAATGGACACTGTGTTGGCCCTTTTCGAGTATGCCAAGAGCAGTAGGAGAGCAAAACGTTGTCTGGTTTGTGTTCGGTCCTATAAAGCGCTACATACATCTGATCTCAAACCAGCCCACAATGTTGTCACTCCGAGAGAAGGCCTTCGAAATCTTGTCCCTGCATCGTGCGGGTCGGAGCTTCAGCGTGAAAATTGACAACCAGTTGGAAAGATTGATAGGAGGAACTCCGGTCGTATTCAAAGTGACCCAGAAGGACTCTGAATCCGGGGCAGCCCCATCTACTGGAGTTTCAGAGGTACCTATTTTCCTATACAAGCTGTTGCATATTAATAGGGTTTCCTAGCCGTTGACGCAGACAAGTGCCATGGAATTTGACCTTCAAGCGCTCTTTGGAGCGGGAATTCACCCTAGGGATGGCGTTAACGATATATTTACCCAACCTCCGGAATTCCAACCATTGGATCCCTTGGCATCCCAGTGGGACGTTCCCCTCCATTCACTCAACACGACTGATACAAACGGGATGAGTGAACTGGACCAAGTCCTATTCAGCTACTTCAATGGTCACCGAGGCATGCTGACCCTCGGGAATCCTAACTGGGACCCTCTGATGCCAAATTTCTCGTGACGCATCCACCAGAGGCGAACAGATCTATTTCAATATTTGCGCAGTTATTTTATGCCCTTTGTACAATTATAGGCGTCGATCCTGATGTCGTTCTTTGTTGACTATACGTCCTCCGTGAATACATAACCCCCTCCCCTCTCATCATCCCGCTCTTTAGGAGCGTTGTAGCTCTTCCCGTAAGTGATGACTGAAACCGAGTCCAATACGTGTATTCCTGAGCATGGATACCATGCTTTCGATGCATTGTATTGCTCGCTCACTGGTGCTGCGGCTGTGGCGCCGACGTTCAAGGATAACAAGTAGTAAGGGATCCAATCGCCCGGTTATTGTCACCAACCTGATAGAGTATCCTCAGCCCTCTCTTCGTGACCTGGAACACACTCAATCGTCGCGGCGATCTTAGACTTCGAGGATGTCTCGGCAACTTCAGCCCAATGTCGATAAGAGCAGGAATAGCTGAGTATGCTCTCGTCAGCGCATTTGAGGATGCGAGATTCAGTACGTTTTTCAGCTAATTATTCTTGACCACCTCTGATGTCGTTAGGACCCATCAAGCGCAGCGAACTCGAGGGCCTCCAGTGTGGGTGAGTGATTTTACACGTAAACGGCTTAAGAAAACAGTTCCGACAATATCACAGCGTTTCTCTTCTCACAGATTTCGAGGACGGTGATCATTATTTGGACTGGACAATTGGTACCCACGGCATTTATATCACGTTTACTCATCCATTTTACAACGCTGCGGCCAACGATTCTTCCAACACCCCGTTGTCGTCAACGCCCACAGGTAGAGGCGGCTCTTCGACTACGGCTAGACGAAAGTACACGGCTACTTATCTCCCGGATGTGATACCCGCTCAGGGCTGGACGAAGGTCGAAGCGATCGATAGTGCTATACATAAAGCTGGCTGGGATGGCCGAATTAACGATGAACTCCGTCAATCGATCAAGCTGAGGCGCTATCAATCCAGCAAGACGCTCGTGACCTGGAGTGAATATGTTGCATGGCGAGTTGCACAAGGGGGCGTGATGGTGTAGCAAAGAGACATTATTTAATTCTGGATTCCCCTCTCAATAGTAGCGGTGGAGGCCGTAGATATTTCGCTGCTATTGATTATCTAGCCCCTCTCTCCGGGCGCGTGAAACTAGATTGCGATACAAACGCGGAACGCGCAGGGGACCGAAACGTTGCTCTAATGCCCGCCAAACCTGGATGAGCTTCTCAGGGTCATGCCCGCTACAGTTAGCGAACGCGTTCATAATCCACCGGACGGTCCTGTCATTCGGGGAGAGTTCAGCCGGCTCCATGGCCAAAAATGACTGGAATACGAATTCCAGGGTTTCCTGGGTCCGTCGCTTTTCATCTTCTCCGCAGCTTTCATGGAATCCGAAGTGGTCGGATGTATCCAGCTGGGAGGAATATCTGACTAGCCCCAGAAACAATGCCCTGTAAGCCTTGTGAAAAGCCTTGTACGTTACAGCGGGAGTTTCCCAGGGACGTTCCCTGTCGAACGTGGTGATCATATCCCGAAAGACCTGTAAGGCACGTTCTAGGTCGTTGCGATATGCATGCACCTGTATGCATATCGTATATGTTATATTGTCCGGTATGTGGTGTGCCATTATTAACAAGTCTTCGTTGACCCGTCGAGGTGACCTTCGAACGGAGCGGCTGGGTTCACCCAACCTAGTCACGGACTTATCGTGCGACTCGCTATCCAAGTGGGAAGTTATTCCGTTCGGAGACTCGGTTCCCGGATGCCAGGTGGTAAGTTCAGATATCAAATTGTCAAGGTCGTTCATGGAAGAAGCCCACTCCTCCCAATATGGGTCGCCCATAGATGGCCTAAGCTTCTCTTTCTGGATAGAAGAAGTAGGCTTGGCGGTCTTTGAGAATCCGTCAATGCTTGTAGACGAGACCTCTTCGCTGTCACCGACGATGTCCTCCGGGGACAAGTTGGACCGAAGGGCTTGATAAACTTCTTCCACCGCGTTGAGATGGCCATGTCTTCCAAAGGCCCAAATATATGCGTTGATTCCATCTATCCCCATATCTTCGTTGTCTCTTGCAAATCCGTCGGCAATGGTTCGAATCGCCCTCAGATTGCGGTTCCGAGAGTAGTAAGGAATAATGGCGAGCCGTGCAACGCGATCTTGTTGAAGATTCGAGTCCCGCAAAAGCGAGTATGCATGGTCGACGTTTTCTGTAACACCTGTGCGGATGGCAATGCTGAGCAGAGTGGTATAGGTGTACACGTCTGGCTTGCAGTGTAGTTCGTTCCCGGGCATTGCGGATAGAGACTGCATCTCGTGGAAGATGTCGAGTGCAGCCTGGTAGTCTTTTGTGTACACCTTCCGCAGTCCCAGAGCGGAATGGTGGATCAACGAGTTCCACTGCCATCTCTTCACGTTCCCTCCCTGTTGACGTGAAAAATGAAGAGCTTCGTGGAGTCTCAAAAATGTCTTGCGCGTCGGGGCATACTTCCTCACGAGAACACGGCATACGCGATCCAGAAATGCTGACGAGATGGGGATGCGTTGACGGACAGCCTCCCGATAGGCTTGCCAGATGAGACCTGGTGAGTTGGTCTCTGCCATTACGTGGAGTGGACTTCCCGGTTCGATGTCGAAGTTTGCGTTCTCGAGGTTTCCCAGACTTGGTTGGGTCTTGCTGATTATGAGAGGCATGACTGGTGGCTTGTTGGTCTTGATACGTTCCAATGAATCCTGTCTGGGGGTATTTACACTCTGTTTCACATCCTCGCAGGGACGACGCGTCTCTTGGCCCTGTTTGGAGTAAGAATGGGCATCCGTTGTGAGTTGGAAAACGATTTAACTCACAAAAAGGTCGTTCTGTAATAATTCTAGAGCATCCATGTCTCCTGACGCGGTCTCCCTGCCTTTGATTGTGCCTTCTTCTGTTGGGTTTTCGAAGGGAGACGTAGAAACTGTGCGGGCCCTCACTAAGGTTCCTCTGACGGAGATTTGCATCCTTATAAGATGAAGATCGCGAGAGGAGATGGAAAGAACGTGAGGTCGAGCCTGGCAGCGAGCAAGACGGCCAGTCCATCGCATTAAACACTGTTCTCTCCAGGCTTAAGTCGTCTAAGATGACACGAAAAATCTCCAAATTGTCGAGAGGTGATATCAATAATAGAATGGATGTTAGCAGCCAGGGCTGGCCGACATCAAGGTTGACTTCAACGTCCAAGTATCGTTCAACACGGGGCACTTGAGGCCGCCTAGTGCTAAATTGGCCCAATCTTAACTGGTTTACATACCTGGAGGCTGAATCGGATTTACCGAACTCGCGAACGATTATAGGAATTTGCCGAACCTCGCGGCAGCTGTGCAGCTGCTTATTGCGGGCGGAAATCCGTTTTCTTAGTAAACCGGCCCACGCGGAGTGCACTGTCCAACTCTTGGACTCTCCCACAACTAATGCCTACTCAGATTTCAGAGTCAGACCCTTTATTGCCTCGAACTGAGCCACAGCCAACGGCTCGCTGGAAACGCCCTCATTCCCGTTGGTTGGTTCCTCTGGCCCTCACTTCGTCCCTTGCAAGAGGTCTCACTTTAGCTGCGAGAGTACAATTAATAACGAGAATCTCCTGCGACGCCTTGCGTAGAGCTAATCAGGTATCCCTCGGCCAGTCACTACTCCCTCGCTCTCCGTCGGCCTCCATAAATACCATTCCAGCTACATGCTTTTCCGACCCTGCTGTTCAGGCCTCTGCAGCCCAGGTGCAAATGCTGCTAATGCTCATTTCCGGCGGCGTGACCGCACTTACCGCCGGAAGATGGGGCAAATGGGGTGACAAGTCGGGGCGCAATAAAGCCATGAGCGTTGCACTTCTAGGGCTAGTTCTAGCGTGAGCGAATACTTTTTAATTTTATTTTCAAGTCGCAGGTTTCTAATATTGATACACCTTAGTGAATCCGTATACGGGCTGGTGTCGCTTCGCCATTTGTCAATCAATCGCCATTACCCTAAGCTTCTCTTGCTAGCTCCAATGTTTGAGGGGTTGTTTGGCTCGTGGCCAACGCTCCAAGCAAATATGAATGCGTATCTTTCAGATGTCGTCCCACAGGGATCCGCGTAAGTCCTGTCTTCATGAAACGGAACCATTTCTCACTCTATGCAGCGCGCGAATGTTCTCTCGATTCATGGGAATACTCTACACCGGCTTTGCGGTGGGACCTATGCTCGCATCCTTCGTCCTCGATCAAAGCGCGACAAAAAATCTTACCTCACTGTTCATTCTATCTGCTGCATCCTATGCTATCAGTTTGCTGTTTATTCTCCTGGTTGTCCCAGAGTCACTACACTCCCCGGACAAGCCCCCAAGTCTACCCCTGGATGATGGTACCCAAAACGCACATTCAGAAACAGGACCAAATTTTGTCTTTTTGGGTCTAATCGGAAGAATGGTTGCGCCGCTCGCAGCCTTCCGCCCGCGTCGCGCAGGAGCCTTGAGGAAGGATTACACGCTTACTATAATCGCTATCTCATACTTTATCTACCTAATGTCTTTGGCTCTTTATCAACTCAAGTATCTCTATGCGGAACATGGTGCGCCTCACCTCACTGGTATATTAGACACGAGCTTATGTTGTCGTTAGTGTTCTCCTGGGATGCCGAAAGGGTTGGTATTTTGAAGCCCAGGATCTATCGTGTACTTACAACGACAACAGCTGGGCTATTATATTGCATACATGGGCTCCGTCCGCGCAATTACGTTGCTAGTCTTGCTCCCAAGTATGTTGGCTCCCACCTACCACCGGCTCGTGTTGCTGACGTGTGGCGAAGTGTGTGTCTACCTGTTCAGGCCCGTCCCGGCCCACGGTCGAAGGTCTGTATCGCCTCGTCAAGAGCTCAACTTTGACCTCTCTCTCGTGCGAATGTCGATTCTTTTGGATGTCCTTTCGCACGCCTCGGTCCTATGGGCTCCAACCAATTCGCAAACATGGTTTGTGTTGGCTACGACGCTGACATCCCTAGGATCGGCCTCTGTCCCGTCTTATAGCTCCACTGTGATCGGCTACGTACGGTATCGCGCCGCCCAAGGGGAACAATTTGAACAAGAGGAGGACGTCGGCGTGCTTTTCGGTGGCCTCGCGGTTTTGCAGAGCCTGGGACAAACCATTATCGGCCCCATTCTGTTCGGTTTCGTGTACAGTTTCACGGTATCGAAGTTTCCTAAAGGAATATTCGTGTTGGCATGCTCGTTAGCAGGGACGGCGTTGTTTCTCATGCTCATCGCGAGACCGAGGAAGAGATTGATCTTAATAGGTACGCGAAGAGACGTCCATAGTCATACCGGACGAGGACGATCTGGGATGCCGAAGCGTATCGCCACCTGAGATGATGGATTGATAGAAAATAGAAAAGAATTGATGATTAATGTATGATAAAATTTGTATAAAATTGTCTAATTTACGCGTTGACCACGTTGACGAGAAGCCACAAGCTCGCTAAGCTTATGATGATGGGTAGACTTCTACATTGGCATTCACTCACAATGTAACCACCCTCACCAATCAGAATTTGGCTGTCTCAGACGGGAAACCGCACAGATTCTCTTCGCATTATT
>Ga0335075_10014604_pt1 | contig 11788 bp, 9 predicted proteins | sample Lox_Sample_24_FD_206723 | JGI IMG/M metagenome (GOLD analysis project Ga0335075, IMG submission 206723) | Soil microbial communities from Loxahatchee National Wildlife Refuge, Florida, United States - Lox_Sample_2.4 | ecosystem: Environmental > Terrestrial > Soil > Wetlands | place: USA: Florida... | reverse complement strand
GCAATTAGTCAACTTCTTGGATGCATGTTCAATGCTGCATTCGTTATGCGGTATGCGACAATTACAATTTTAACATTGCGCATGTTTACAAAAGACTCATTTACACTATTAGGATCCGTATTCCGTTGCCAAGCCCAAAGACTGTCTCATGCTGCACAGTACCGTGAACCTAAGTCAGCCTCGTCCTCTTTAGCTAGCAGTGGTGTTGTCTAGAAATCTGCCTAAGAGGCGTCACAGCAAGCCCCGCGAGGCTGAATTCGGGACGACACGTTTTGTAGTCTCAAATGTCGACGAACTTCTTCACCCCCGACTTCACTGTAACGACTCCAAAATAACTTCATCGCAATTACCTATGCCAGCCATCGTATCTTTATTTTCTTTTATGCTAATCGGTGTCCCTAGTAGAGTACACATGTTGCCCCAATCCGCAAGCTTCTTAGGTATTACACAACAGTGATTCAATTCTTCACAGCAACGGGACTAAGATGGACTAATCTGAGTCTCCAAATGCCAGAGTGCAAGCTCTCTGTCCTCGCTGTAAAGAGCTGGATATCATACCCACGTTCCTCACCGAAGAAAAAGCAGTTTCAGCCCCTAGAGAGCTTGTCCTCTCTCTAGGCAAACGATCCTGGAGAGCCAAGTGCGACATGTGCCGATTCTTTCTCGACCTTTCTCCAAACTACAAGAGAGATTACAAACAACATGTCAGACTATTTGATCACATCGAGCCCTCTAGTCTGGACCCAAACCTCCCTGCGCTCATGGACCTTCCACGAACTCGCTTCCTAAGCATCCTTCGTGAGAACTCGAGACTCCGATACGACTATGGAGTTAAAGATGAGATCACTCAATCTGGTGTCGTCGTCTACCTGCCGCAAGATCTTCCTAGTCCGTCTCTAGTTCACTCAATCAATACTGCAACTGCAGATTTTGGGCTCTTGAATTCCCTACTTAAACACTGTTAAAGGTTACATGCTCTGTGCACCTATGTGGAAGGTCAATGTGGTTTACCTTACATATACCTCATCAATTGCATTGAGGAAAGACTACCTAAGCTAAGATTATATGGCACTTAGTTATATTTGGGGTCAACCGAACTCTCAAGCAAGCTCCAATGTCGTTCCTGAAGAGACATGGCCTGAGGGTTCCTTCTTGTTTAGTAAGGCACCGTTGACTGTTTAAGACGCTATACGCGTTGTACGAAATCTAGGGAGGAAATATCTATGGGTCGATAAATACTGTATAAATCAAAACGAAAGCACTGAAACAAATGATGATTCGAAATATGGACCAGATATACAAGCATGCTAAAGCAACAATCGTCGCTATGTACAGCGAAAATGATAATGCTGGACTTCCAGGCGTTTCCGGAATTTCTCGAATACTGCAACTTTTGTTCCAAGCAGCACACGGATCATTTGTCTCTTCTTGCCCACCTGTCTCGACATTAATTCAGATGTCGAAATGGGCAACACGTGGCTGGACATATCAGGAAGCACGACTTTCTAGGCAGTGTTTGTTTTTCATAGAGCATCAAGTTTATATCGTTTGTCGAAAGACAACCGGGAGCGAGGCTATTCCTTCAGAATCACAAAGCTGTTGGATTTCTTCGCTGCTAAACTCGAGCTGTCTAGATGCGGGTCTGTTTAGACCAAAATGCCATATTACAAATTGGGTTTGGACAGAAAGGCTTGCATTCACTTAGAGAACACTAACTTACGAGTCTGATATCCTAGATACATTTCGAGGAATATTTAGCCATTCACTATTTGTTACCTTTTGGGGTGTTCCAATTACACCTCCGAAAGCCTCGATGGATCCACATATTGGATTGGCTTTAGTTCTCTTATGGACCAAAAGAACTGATTGGGACATCTCAAGACATTTAGCATCTACCAAGGAACGTCCACGGATACGCCAAGTCAATTTTCCAACTTGGAGTTGGACGAGTGTCACGGGTGAAATATTTAACGATGCATATATAGAGGTTAGTCCGAGCGTATCTCGAAGCTGATAACCGTGTCTCAAATCAAAGCGATGTTTATATCCGCTTTTAGATTTGTGGAGGAGGTAAACCAATACCTGTACATGAATTCATGCAACAACAAAGTTTGAATGTCCTACCTGAAGCCTCTTCCTTTCTCTTAGTCTAAGGTGACCTGGTTCGACTTACACTAATAAACGGCAAACAACCGTACCAGGTCTGGGGGTGCGAACACTTATCTCTTGAGTTTTGGGCTGCATTCGAGGACATAGCGGTAGATCAGATGGTGAACAGAGCTCAGCTGAAGATGCCCTCATATTGGTTAACTGGGTTAACAATCAAAAGAAAACAAAAAGAAGATTTGTATTGATGTTACTTATATGGATTGATGGCGGTCGGGCAGAGCGAAGAGGTCTTTTGTCTGACTACAAGGAGGAGTATGATGCTGAGGCACTAAGTCAAATCCCGAGAACTCGAAAGACGTTCGTCTTACAATAGATACAGTACGGTCAAAGTGAGCCTCTGTTATAGCTTTAAACCAAATAATGTCAAGGCGTAGAATTAGCGAGTTTATTTCAGCCTTGAGGTGTTGAATGTCTTCAGCTGAAATGACGTGTGAGACAGTTAATCTCCCGGCTATAAAGAGGCAATTAGAGCCGAGTACATTTCTAACGTTTGCGGACCATGAGATTATCTCCCATGAAAGTGCGTCACCATTTTCAACTACAACATTTGAAAACACTTATAAAGTATATCAACCATTTATCATTGACGCTGCTTGAGCTTTAAGCCACAAGAACATCGTTAAAGTAGAGAAAATGTAAAGTGTGAGTGAAGTCGAGTTAGCACAATACATTATGATCATACTTTAAGTCCTTATAGAAGTTCTCCAGAAAACGATTAAATACGAGATCAGATAGTTCGGAATAGGAGCAATATGATTTTATGTTGAGATTTTCGTGGTTTAGGTGGAGTGTCAGCAACTACTACGTGATTCTCGCCTCGCAGGGATGTCGGTTACTTTAAAGGCCTTATTTTTGCAAATGTTCTCGAGACGAGAAAATGGAAGATAAACTTGAAAGTAGCTGCCAAGATGCTCAAGCATACCGAAAAAGTCCGACTTGGTCTTAGTAATGCAAACGACAAGGATCAAGGACTCCTAGGCCCTAAAGGAGCACTTCGCCAGCAACGAATTCAACTCACAATTCCTAGCTACGGCCAAAGGCAGCCCAAAATACCTATCTGCCTTATGCCAGATCTAAAGCATACGAAGCCTTGTTTCCTCTTCCTGTTTGGGTCTTTCGGTTTGTGCTTTACTTCATATTTCAATGTCGTCTAAACATCATGAGCTCAGAAAGACAGATTGCCTTCCTTTCCCTCAGTCATGATTTCAGGAGATTCGCTACTGTAACACGCAACGGGCCATAAGCCTGTAGCGGTAGTCTGTAGTGGTCTGTAACGCGTACGGTAGCCTTTCTACAGTCGTCGGCTAAGTCACCTGGCTCGTGCCGCCTTTGGCAAGAAAATACACCAATTTGCCCGTTTGGTGGTTTAAACTAGCAAAATAAGCTGATTCGTTGAAGTTATATGTTGTTGAAAAGTGCTTGTTTTCGTTAATTTTGGTGGGGTGTTGGTGGTCGTTGAGGCGGGAAATCGGGTAAGGCGTTTAGATGCCTGGCGAACATCAACGTCAACTAATTCCTAATGTGAACTCAATCACAATGCCACCGGCTTCTAGAGGGCACTTTGCACTCCCACTGAGGCAAAAATGCAGACCTGCAGTGTCCCTAATACATCGGCTTGGCACGTTAGCACAGAACTTTCCGTATCCTCTCGAACTTGCGATAAATCCTCCTGCTGGCATTCGTCTGCGTCAATACCAGGAGGAGTGTATCCAGTCCGTTCTGACACACTTGGACAAGGGGCACAAACGTCTTGGAATATCCCTGGCTACAGGCAGTGGTAAAACGGTTAGTAAAATTGCTTTTATTCATATTCGAACTTGCTAACTCGTCATAAAGGTCATCTTCACCCAACTTATTGACCGGATTAGATCCAAGTCGAAAGAAGCAGATCAAACACTTATTCTTGCGCATCGGCAAGAACTGGTGGAGCAAGCTGCTAGGCATTGCAAAAATGCATATCCAACCAAGACGATTGAGGTGGAAATGGGTTCCTTGCATGCAAGTGGAGGTGCGGACATTACAATAGCAAGCATCCAGAGTTTATTATCGGGAGACCGGATGGCGAAGTTCAACCCAAAGCGTTTTAAGCTGGTTCTCGTAGACGAAGCGCATCACATTGTTGCGCCTGGTTACATGAGAACCCTCGATCATTTTGGTCTTTCGAAACCACAGCTAGATTCTCCTGCTCTGGTTGGAGTCTCCGCAACTCTTTCTCGCTTTGACGGACTACGACTAGGAGCAGCTATAGATCATATTGTCTATCATAAGGACTACATTGACATGATAGGCGAGAAATGGCTCTCGGATGTCTTATTCACAACTGTAGAATCAAAGGCGGACATATCTAAAGTCAAAAGAGGGGTAACGGGCGACTTCCAGACTGGTGAATTATCTCGTGCGGTCAACACAAGTCAAATAAATGAAATCACTGTCCGTAGCTGGCTTGCTAAAGCAAGAGACCGAAAATCCACTCTCGTTTTTTGCGTTGATCTCGCTCATGTTTCTGCTTTGACCAATAAATTTCGAGAACACGGTGTGGATGCTCGTTTTGTAACTGGGGACACTCAAAGGGCAGAGAGGGGCGCCATCCTTGACTCTTTCCGAGCTGGTGAATTCCCTGTCCTCGTTAACTGCGGCGTTTTTACCGAAGGGTAAGAGAGAGGTGCTTATATCGAAAATTGAAGGTCCATGCTTACTATGTATCAGAACAGATGTACCCAATATTGATTGCGTTTTATTGGCACGGCCAACAAGGTCTCGTAACCTTCTGGTACAAATGATTGGCCGAGGCATGAGACTGCATCCTGGTAAGGAAAATTGCCATGTTATTGATATGGTAGCGAGCCTTGCAACAGGCATCGTTACAACTCCGACTCTGTTTGGGCTCGATCCTTCAGAATTGATTGATAATGCGAATTTGGACGATCTCAAGGCGATTCAGCAGAGGAAAGAGGCTGAGCGACAACGACAACAGGCGATGCAGAACGTGGCAGATGCGAATTCAGCTGCTACAAATGAAGTCCCGCGTATAGTCACATTTACGGACTACGACTCTGTTTTTGATCTGATTGAGGATACGTCCGGTGAGCGGCATATCCGAGCTATAAGTCAATATGCCTGGGTTGAAGTCGATCAAGAACGCTATATCCTCTCAACCGCGAGTGGTGCTTTTCTGAACTTGGAAAGGATCTTTGACGAAACTAAGAATGAGATGACATATGTTATACGGGAAACTAGGCCGCTGCCCATAATGTCAGCCCAGGCTCCATACATGGCGCCGCGAGAGATTGCACGTGCTGAAAAGTTTGTACATGCTGTACGTGCTGCAGATACATACGCAAAGAAGAAATACCCTTTTCGTTTCATCTCAAGACATCAGTCGTGGCGCAGTGGACCCGCAACCGAAAGCCAATTAGCCTACATAAACAAGCTGCGTCCAAGGGATGATCCATTGACCGCAGAGAGTATTACGAAGGGAAAGGCTGGGGACATGATAACGAAGATCAAGCATGGCGCGCGTGGCAGGTTTGCAAATATTGAGGCCCAAAAGAGAAGGCAAGGCAGAGCTAAACTTAAGACCGAGCAGGAGCAGGCACTGAAAGAACGAGAACAGGTGAGAGTAGGACCTCTGTAAGATATTGTAGGTTGCGTCGAACTCTTAGTATCTATCGTTTTTAGATGACGCAAGATCAAACTCTTGTAGTTTATACGCTGTCCCTTTCAGGGGACAGGTAATTTTGTATTTTATATAGAAATGTACATTTATCATCTCGGCCAGGGATCTGACAGTTGCCGGTGAGAAGCCAATATATGTCTAGGAAGCTACTATTGTTCTCTAGAAGTTACTATTGGACCTATTTTCTTAATCTGCCCATCTGGGACTTTCTGCCTCCACCGCCTTGACACATTTTGGTGACTCTCGAGAACAATCTAATCTATCGAAATCTCACTTCCAAGTTTCTCACAGTTGTTTAGGAAGACTCGATTTGCGCACCGCATCTCCTCATTTTAGATTCACCACAACAACCGTACACATCACTTCTGACGCGCTTACAGTACCACACTTCGTCAGAGAATGTCTCTAATATCTCCAATGAGACTGCGAGATGCCTCGACAAAACAACAATTAATCGTTAATGTGGTCGAGGTTCATGACCCAGATCCCGAAGTGATGCAGAGTACCAGTAGGAGAGTTACCACAGTATCAATCCATGAAGCAACCATCACGGAATATGGTCTTGTTCCGGGTCCACCGCCATCGCCTAAGTCGTGAGTTGTTAGACCGAAGGGCTTAGAATTGACAGCCCGCCAAAAATGGGGTTATGCAGATCCTGAGATCATTCCTCCAAAGCTCATATTGTCAAGAATGTCAGAGCGTACCATCGTCCACAGAGGCTTCGGCAGATTCGCGCTGGAAAAGGAGCCAGTAGATTTCGAGGAAAGAATACCATTCTATCCACCGCTGCCCAACACCGCCTATAACTCCCTGAACAAGAATATTGAGCCGCGTGGAACTCCGGTGACAACATCATCATTCGACGGCGTAGCTTTCGTGAACGACTACATACTTGAAAAGAATGCGGATGACGAGAGACTGGCTAGAGAGGGGCTAGTTGAGGAGGAATTTCCCAGCCTTGGCGAGCAGACAGCTGAGAAAATCGACTGGACTCATAGGTTATACAACGGCGGAGGGATGAGCGTGCAAAGTATTCCGGGCTTTTGCGTCGCTTATTGGCGGATGGACTTGGTTACAGCGGTAGACAAAGCCAGAGGACTCGGCGAAGAACCATTTGAAATGTGCAACAAATGCCAGAAGAGGCATATTGTATGGGGTCCATCAATAGTAATGTTTGATAGAGACACATGCCACAGCAGACTGCCTGCCTGGTTTCCAGCTGAAGAATTTGGTGAGCCATGGAATGCCTTTAGGCAGATCATCAACAAGGTGGTGAGATTTGCGGAAATTGAGCAAGGACGCCTATTGGATCCAAACAGGACGGTCTGGGATAAATCATTTCATGAAGAATTGGATGAGTGGACGGCTCTTGGCAGGATTAAAGGAGGATGGTGGAAGTGTAGAACTGGCGATTGCGAGGGAGAGATAGACGTGCCGATGGCGGAGAGGCGCTGCAGACTTTCCCACAGAGCTAAGACTGAAGAGGAGTAGGCACTTGACGTGAGAATCAAGCGCGATGCTGAGGAGAACATCAGGATTCATAACTGGATTGAAAGATGCATGAAAATCCAGATGATAAAAGACAAGGCCATCGTGGAAGCTCGGATACGGCGTGGCCTGCAATTACTACTGCAGGGCGAATTATCATGAGAAGCGGGTTGTACTGATGGATAAAAGCTGCTTAATTGTTAGTACAGTGGGACGTTATGAAGTAAGGATATGGTACCCTTAAAGAAGCCTGCCATTGACATCCTCAGATGACCTATCTATCGACATAACAACGATACGTGACCTATGTCAAATGATCATCTGCTTATTTCTTTGGCCAAACCAGAACAATCTCTTTGTCGTGTCTGTCGCCTCCCACATAGTTCACAGTCACTCCTACGCCTAGTAAACCTTCATCATCCGCTCTTCTATTCCATAACATCTGCAGAATCTTTCCTTGGCCAGTACACATGACGTAGCCCATCGGCCATCGACTTCTCCCGATTGCCTCCCTGACGCCCTTTGTGGCTTCTTGCTGGGAAACGAAAATTCCGAGCACTCCTGTGCCTCGCCAGCCGCTTGGTGCTCCCACGAAAGCACCTTCAAGCTCTCTGATCTCGCTGGGCTTTGACTTGGTAACGCGTGCTTTGCATTGGACCAAGACCTTCAAGGGCGATGCTGCAGAGGGGGCATTCCATGTGCCAAGTAGATCAATTCCATAGTCTGATCTCCCTCCCATACGCTTTAAGGAAATTCCAAGGCGCGCCAGAGATGCCTGAACGATGTATTCATAGACCGTACCCACGTATACGGAGCTTTGAGGGTCGACCCCGACCCGTGATGCATAATCTAAAAAGCTTGGAAGATCGTGGTGATTACTCGTTGGCAAATTTATAGACGACTGAAATTCGGGCTCAACTATAGTTGAGTACCATGTCCTAGACGTGTGCCACGGTTTGAAGAGACGCCTACGTAAAGGGGTCTGTAGCAACATCCGTAAGAAGTTTGTAGATGCTGTTGGCTGATCTTATATGGCTTCGCACCTCCTCGACATCATTAAAGCCTGCTGACAAGTCCCTGAGACTTCTATGCGGAGCGCAAGACCGTATTCACTCAGAATTGGATGAATGTAGGAGAAGGTCGTCATTGTTGTTAGCCGCCATGCATTTGTCTTTGATTGGCTGCCTGAAACCCCGATAGTGGCCTTGCATGTTTCAAGGTTGCAACTCACAGCCTTACCCACACCTCATTTCTTACACAAGGAACGATAATGGCAGATCGGCTTACGCAGCTCCAGGATGCTGTTGATCAGGTAGGGCTCTTCTGATGCGTCGTCAGAGCTTTATTGACAACGATCAGCTGGCGCATCAATTTGTCGCATGCATCCACTATGTCCACACACACCATGACCTTCAACCGGTTAGCCTTACTGACAAAGTTCGAGACGTGAAAACTGAGGCTGATGGAGGTAACAATTCATGAATATTATTCTGCTTTCTTCTAAAGCTAATACCTGACAGTCGATCCCTATCCCCCGGATGTCTTCAAGGCTGGCCAACGAGAATTGGCTCAAGACCTCATCCTCACGGAACAGAAAATTGAATTCCTCATCTCTAAGCTACCGGGTCTCGACCATAGTGAACGAGACCAAGAACAACGTATAATAGAACTAGAGGAGGAGTTGAAAGCAACGGAGGAGCAAAGGAAAGTGGCTGTGAAGGAGAAGGACGTTATTCTTGCGAAGCTTGAGCAAGTTATTCGAAATATTAAACGGCCATGAGCGCAAATAATAATATTTCATCAAAGGATACTTCGGCATATAGTTTTGGATCATGGCGGCGCAACGGAATACATTGGGTTTCAATGCATTTATAAGGCCAACCGTGGACCTGAAGGGGTTTGAAGCTATATGACGTCTAGCTCTGAACTCTATTTAGCTGATCTACCGTGTCTACAATACCTTCAAAAATGGGAATCTTGATGTCCATGTAACCAAGTCTACCCTTTGACGCCGTTGACACTTGTATTCTGTTCTAATAAGTTGAAGAATTTATGAAAAAGTATTCTCAACTCCTCAAGGTTCCGAATCTGATATTTGCATGCTTTCTTCTTCGGCAAGGGTTCCTCTTCTTCCACTAGATGAACGGTAGTCCAGCCAAGCTCTTCGGCTTTACTACAGTTCAGGGCAGAGTCATCTATATTTAGTTAGATCTCAATTCATAGCCAATATGCTGAACAAAATCCTACCGACAAAGAAACAATCCTTGACGTCATCTACGCCTGCCTCTCTCATGGCTTTGGCAAACATCTCCGGGTGAGGTTTGCAGAGAAGTCTTTCTGCAGAATAATCACAGTACGTGATTCCCTCGAACAAGTCTTCAACACCTAAAAGGCGTACAACCCGCTTGCCATGAGTGATGTAGGCGTTAGTGAAAAGCCAAAGCTTGACCTTGCTCTTGTCCATATCTTGCAGCAGCTTCCGTAGTTGCGGGTCAGGAAGGATAATTGATTCCAAAGGAAGCGCATCATCCACCTGGTTGTTATATTCAAGGGGGTCAATCTTGTGGTGACGAACGAGTCCTTCGATGGCCAGCCCATATGTCCTGTAATACTCTTGGTGGAGCCTATAGGCCTCTGAACGGTCCAAAGACAGATGTTTTATAAAGTATTGATCGATCAGCTCGGACATGTGATCATGGACCTTCTTGCCTGAGATCTATTAGGGAGAAAGAAAATGTAATTGGATGTAAACATACTCTTGGGGTAAAGCTGGAAAATAATTTTCAGCGGACGAGAAACAATAATCTAAGCAAGGCAACTTACACAATTATCAATATCAAAGAAGAATACAGGTCTCGTATCAGCCATTTTGCTTGAATATTGTGTAGATTTCCTTCTAACTACACATTTAAGAGATTCTGGTCTTGAAATAAATGTATCTTATATCCAAATATTTCCATATCGAAGAGCGAAACTAGGATGTTCCACAACGAAAATGCTTGGCCGAGTGACTCCTCCATACTTTTCATTACCTCAGCGCAAAAGGGCGTTTACCAAAGTTATACTAGCGTAGAGTGCTTAGATCATGTCTTGCCGAGCAGTTCCTACTTTTAATCCTACTGCCGCACATCAAGTCTCACAACTCAAGAACAGCTCCGTCTTTCTCATCCAACACTTTGCAGATTGCTTAACGCCGTCTTCAGTTACTGCGTTCAACAGCTGTATATTTACCATGTGCTTCGCTTCCTGTAGCTGATTTGTCCAAATTACTGAGCGATGGCCCAAGGGGCTGTTGCTCTCGTGTCATCAAATGGCACAACGACACTAACAACTGAAGAAATTCATGAGATACTGGAATGCGAAAAGATCGTTCGTTTTCGCGATGCGGTCCTTTCTGGAACGCATCCGCGCATCAAAGTGCCTCTACACTTGAATAGCAAAAGCGCGACTCGCCATGCTTCTACTCCGACTTCTCTTACACCACGACCAAATCTGCCTTCTTCACAGGTTGAAACGAAAGCGATCACGCCAGGCACATATGTCGAAGACAACCATAGCCTGTCTAACAACAGGTCATCAATAACGCCGAGAGTGGTGCCAGGTAGATCTGGAGGCGCATTGCCAATGTTGGCGAAGGCTGAGATCAATCCCATTTTACTCGAGAAGTCAGATGATCTCATTAAAGCTGAGATACAGTTGCAGAGAGTGCGTCTCGAAAGAGCGCTGAGAGAGCAGGTTGAGCAGCGACGACTTTCTTTGAAAGCCTCTACACAGACTTCAGAATCTCTTCCTGACTTCGACATTTCAGAAGTTCTTTTCAAAGCTCTCACAATTGTGCATCCTTCTACGGCTACTGAAGCTGAACAACCTGTTGCTGATCATGCATCTGCAAGTGATTCCTTTGATGAGAACACGTTTTATTCTAGTCAGCATGACACTCCGGAGCAAAGCACCTCATCGCAGGAAATGCGTGAACGGGGTGAAGCGTCCGCAGGAGGTATTACCTTGACCTCTGCACATCCTGTCAATTCTGTACTAAAAAAGGATCACTTTGAACCCCGTGATGAGGTTATGACGGACGCCCTATTGTCCAAGAATGTTGCTTCTGCAGAGCAAGAACTTATGCATCAGCCATCCCCAATGTTGCAGCACCCTAAACTGGGAGCCCCATATCATACAAGTTCCTCTGGGTTAAAATTGCCCGCTACTGACACCGCACCCCAATGCCAGACTGATGGTGCTTACGATGAGGATATTGCCCGCGCTGCAAGTGGCAGCGTCCAGCAAGTCGAAGAAGCAACAGTCAGTACTTGTTCCGATATTCTGTGTAGAAAATCTAGTAAGACTCCAGAATACCTTACTGACTTGGGCGCTGCGCAGACCGGAGCATCTCTGAAACGCAAATTCGCTGAGACCGATTCGTCTACTTCTGAAATCCTCGAGCCGGCAATTATC
>Ga0335075_10014603_pt1 | contig 11788 bp, 8 predicted proteins | sample Lox_Sample_24_FD_206723 | JGI IMG/M metagenome (GOLD analysis project Ga0335075, IMG submission 206723) | Soil microbial communities from Loxahatchee National Wildlife Refuge, Florida, United States - Lox_Sample_2.4 | ecosystem: Environmental > Terrestrial > Soil > Wetlands | place: USA: Florida... | reverse complement strand
GGCTGATCCCAACCACCCACTAGCAATGCACTCTGTGCGCATCGGTCGCGTTCGCTATGGCTCGACAGATCGGCCACTTCAGGGCGTGGACGAGGTTCCGGTATCCTTTGTCCCACTCGACCTGCTCGCACAAAAAACTGCGGTCTTTGGCATGACCCGTATGGGAAAATCGAACTCGACGAAAATCGTTGCCCAATCAATGTTTCGGCTTCGATTTGAAAATCCGCCCGTTCGAGTCGGCCAACTCATCGTGGACTACAATGGTGAGTACGCGAACGAGAACCCGCAAGACTTGAACGCCCTGAAAGGTGTTTGGAGAGTAGATGTAAACGGCGATGCCGCCGACGTGGTAACCTACGGTACGATGCCACACCCTCAAGACCCTAATCGCGTCTTGATGAAGATCAATTTCTTTGATAACGGTATGCTTCAGATCGGCAAGGAGATTATCGACGAGGCGCTTGAGCCAGACAAGGGCACGAAGTACATCGGCAACTTTCGCGATGTAATTTTCGAGGAACCTGATCCTAACGACCATAGTGCAACGACGCGATACCGTCGCGCCGTCCTCGCTTACCGTGCGCTTCTCTCCGACGCTGGTCTTGCCGCGCCAGCAAATCTGCGAGCCGATACGACTAGCGCTGGTCCGCGTGGGCGCATTAGCTTGTTCAATCAACAATTGATTGCAGCGCTACAGAATAGCCAAGACGACCCCGACGGGAGCCACGCGCAGGCGGCTGCCATCTTCGGTCAGCAGCATCCAACGTGGCCACACCTTGCCGAAGCATTTAAAGCGCTTCGAGATTTTATCAAACGCGGGAGCGCTACGGGCTACACAGCATTCAACGCGACTTACATGGCAAGACCCGGTGGCTCTGGCGATCGGTGGGACGACCAAAATCTCATCAAGATCATTGGAATGTGGGAGTACGCTAACGGTCCGCGACTGCTCGGCCGTGTTGCCGGACAGCATTCCCCCAACCTAACGCGAGACTATGCCGACCAAATCTACGACGATCTCGCGGCCGGTAAGCTGGTGATTATCGACCAGTCGCAAGGTTCAGCGGAGATGAACAAGATGGTTGCCGACCGAACCATGGAGACGATCCTTCGCGGCAATCAGACGGCTTTTTCGACCGCCCAGGTGCCGCCGGACATTTTAGTGTACGTCGAAGAAGCGCACAATCTCTTGCCTCAGGGATCCGATGACGACTTGACCAACGTCTGGGTGCGTACGGCTAAAGAGGGAGCGAAGTTGCATATTGGGTTAGTTTATGCGACCCAAGAGGTCAGCAGCATCCAAAAGAACATCCTCAAGAACACCGCGAACTGGTTCATCGGTCACCTCAACAATACCGATGAAACCAAGGAAATCGCCAAATTCTATGACTTCGCAGACTTCGTTGATTCGATCAAACAGGCGGAAGACCGAGGCTTCTTGCGCGTCAAGACCATCAGCAACCGCTACATCGTGCCGGTTATGATCGACCGCTTCGAGATTCATCCGGTGAAGTGATGCCGTACGAAAATCAGCGATCACCGGGTCACATAATGCGGCTTATCGCTAGCGATCCCGATATCCGTGGGTACTTAGAGAACATCGAGACAATGGAAGAAAAAGACCTCATTGTCCCCGATGCAACCCCGGGCGTTCAGCCCTCGGAGTGGCTACCGCATAACGTCGTCGCGATTGACGGTAGCTGGGCCACCCATGAGGTAAGAAACGGCTTCCCTGGTGCCGAGATATCCGTAAACACCGTCGTAAGCGTGCTCCTACGCGTGAACGAGATGGTCACCCAAGACAGAATTAGGCGACCCATGGACCCAACGGTGTACCGTAAGCTGACTCCGAGCGATCCTATGGTCACAATGTTTCCTGGGCACAACGTCATGGTGAAGGGAACAGATAACGCCCGCCTCGCATTTCGGGAAAAAGTATTCTCAACGCTCGGCAGCAAAGGCATGTTGATTTCGTTCGAAACTTTGCTTCAAACTTACGAAGCCATTCTCCAAAAGCGAATTTCAGAGCAGGGTCCAACGGGAGCTAGAGATATAAAATGCCCCTGGGGTCCTGACTGCGCCGAAGCTGGTCAGGCGCAGCAGACGGCATTCGTGATGAGCGCGGGTGAGTACGAATGCGCATGCCCAGGAAAGAAACGGTTATACTCCACCGACGCGTTGCGTTTACAGGAGAGCTTCAACGATAACGGGCCGTCGGGAAGGATGTTCGGCGAGGCACAGCAGGTCCTGGAACACTTATGGCTTTTGAACGTCATTAAGACGTTCGTGGGACACCGAACCATGGATGCTCTCGCAGAAATGGCCTTCATCATGGATGGGACACTCAAGATTGACGGCACGCCTTCATGGCTCGCTGCGTGGATCGGTAAGGAGTTGAGGGAAATCAACGATTCACTGATAGCGCAGGGCGGGCCGGGCCTTTGCATCGTTGGTGTTGAAAAGACCGGGAACTTCGTCGAGCACTTCAAGCGGCTGGATACGACCGCACGTGGGCGCGGAGACGCGCTTCCAAACGGTTATCTTCTGCTCCTTACTAGTCAATATATCCGCGAGAATATTGCACCCGGCGACCGGCCTTACTACGATAATACGTATTATGGCCGAAAGTTCTTCTATAAGACGAAAACTGGTTCGCTCATCTGTGCGACAGTGCCATTCTTAAGCAACGATGCGCGAGATGTTACCCGAGAGCCCGCCGACCCGTCGCAGTTTCCTCGTTTGGCCGACGTGCTCAATTTGCTCGATAAACTTGTGTCGGATCGCTATGAAGACTCGCTGATCCCCATAATCGCGGCGCATTCGGAAGCCGCCATACCACTTCAGCAAGGGAAACGCGTTCTTGAAGCACTCTTGAAGGAGTACATGCAAAGTTCCACATAGGCGATTGACAGCACAGGAATACAAAAAGTCCCTGCTGAGACCTTCGAGTCTGTTGTCAACGGTAAGTCTGCTCTTGAGTGGGTGATGGAGCGGTATCAGGTCACGATCGACGGGGAAAGTCTTATCAGGAATGATCCAAACAATTGGTCAGATAACCCACGGTATGTAATAAATCTCGTAAAGCGCGTAGTACGCGTTAGCGTGGAAACGAGCCGAATCGTAAAGGGCTTGCCCCCGACTACTTTGGTCACGTAAAACGCGCGCCCGCTTATTTGCACTTCGCCAGGGCTTACGACGCCCTCGTTATACAAATCCGTTTGACTGTTACCGATCATTGGCCGCTTGTTCACACGGATGTGTTTTGAAGGGAACGCTTCCCGCAGAACATCGAGCGTAATCTGCTTGGTTAACTGGCGTGCGTCTGTACGGACGTAGATTACGGCTCCTCGCTTTGCAGTCTTTGCTAGGTTACCAAAGACAGTCAGAAGCATGTCTCGATACTCCTCGCGATTTCCGAACCAAGTCTGGTGCTTGCCCCCGTTTACAACGGGATACGGTGGGCCGCCGAGCAGCCACATCCGAATCCATTGATCGTAGTGGTAATTGGCCACCTTCATGTACGGCGGGGATGTTAGCAATAACGACCACTTTCCTAGATCGGAAGCGCGGCGCGGAAGTATCCTTGTTGAATCGCCAAGGACGACGCCGTGAGGAGCGAGCGACGGATAACCAAACTGATAGCGCCACTCCAGGCGGCTTTTTAAGAACTCAATCGGGTCGAGTTTCGGCGGCTTCATGTCGCGCGTTTCCCACCAATCGATAGCATAGGCTGGTGACATGGACTTGGTCTGCCGCATCTGATTGGAGAACGAATTCTTACGGCTACCGTGCGCATACAGCAGAAGCATTGCCATAGCGGTTCTATCGACGTTCCCGCTACGCCAATCGAGCATATCCCGGGCAGCGGCGAGAAACTTACGAACATTCGGTGCATATGCTCGGGTAAAGAATAGCGGTAAATCCGGCAGGTCCGAGCGAGAAGCTCGCAGGGCGACGCTTGTAAGCCGATCAAGAACTCGATTCAGACTCGCCGGCCGCAGCTTCGTGGCCGCGTACGTCCATCCCACGGCGTTTACCTCGACGCCAAAGCCACGACGGCCGAGCGCTTCGGCTATGTATGGAGTTGTCCCACGACCGCAGAATGGATCGACGACCAAGGCACCAGGACTTGAGTATCGGTGAACGACGGACAGCGCGAAATCCACCGGGAACATGGCAAACCATGGTCCGAACGTAGCCCACCGGCGAATCTCGTCTGGCAATTCCATGTAACGACCTGATGTCATAGGAGCAGTGATTCGAAATCTCCTCTAGTACAGGAGGGGAATTGTCATATTGTGGCCCTGGGGGGTTAACGCCGTACTCCCATCGCTGAGTCGTCGCCGTAACGACGTTGATCTATTCTAACCGCTACGCACGCGTGACCAATCAACTCACGGCACCGAGCGCACACATCGTCGGCGGCGTGCTCGTCGTCGGCGATCACGACGGAGTGTGTAGCTGGACGACCGCAGGAGCAATGACCAGGCTTGCCCTCGTGTGGAATCCGTAGGCCGCAGCGCAGGCAGCGACGACTATCGGCGACGAGCGCACCAAGCGTGACGGCGTGCGAACCTTCGCGGACGCAGATGGCACGCGGCGTGAGCGTCACATTCCCCCTCGGCACATCGTCGGCGTTGATTTCGGTCGAACCCCGTGCTGGCGCTCTGGAGACCGCGACTTGTACTTTGCGAGCGGAGTCACGCCCGCCTTCGGTTTGGGCCCCAATGAGGTTTGCGGCGGCTGGCGAGATGCCATACCCGTACTTCTTAGCGGTCAGTGTTGCGACGCGCGAGCGCTCCTCATAGGTCAGCGCGCGAAAGTGAATGATCGCGCAGCGCGAGACAAGCGCAGGCATTAGCTCCCGCGGAGAGCGCGTGGTTGCGCCGATAAGTACGAACTTGGCCGGAACTCCGTGCTGGAAAAAGTGTCTGTACCAAATTGGTAGTTGTGTATTGCTCGAATCGTAACGCGATGCGCGAATACGCTCGACGCCATCCTCGAGCACCTTCAGTAGCGCGTTTTGCGTTTGCGGCGGCAATTCACCGATCTCATCGAGGAATAGTACGCCTCCGTGAGCATGAGCTGTAGCCCCAAAGTTTAGCATCGGCGAATTCTTAGGCAGGCCCATATCTTTACAGTAAGTATCGACAGCACCGCCGTAGTAGCCGTCCACAACCGTGCTTGTAACTTGATTGAGATTGTAACGGTCATCATGCATGACCGTTGTACAATCGACCTCGACAAAGGGGGCATCGGGCGCGAAGCGACAGGTTGGTGAGGACTTGGCAAGCTCTAAGGCTAGCCGCGCAATCGTGGTTTTTCCAACGCCGGGCGGCCCGGTCAAAATCATCGAGGACGGAGAGGACGAACTGAGGATTACACGAGCCGCTTCTAGTGCGTCGCTCTGTCCGACAACCTCGCTGGCTTGAGTCGGGCGTGGATCGTCGTCACGAATCCGCAGATCACGCTGTTGGTATAGCAACTCCTCGAACGACAGGGGGTTTGCGCTGGGTCCCGGCGGCGGCATTGTGGGCGCATTCGCCGGAAACGGAGGTTGTGCGCCATTGGGTTCGCGATCGTCATCGTCAGGCTCGGCGTAATCAGCCGGAACCCAAAGCCCACGGTGTTCAGCAGTTCGCTTGAAACCGGGTTCGCGATTTGTGTCGCTCATCTCTCACCGCCGTCACTCTAGGACAACACGATACCCGGGATGAATCTGCCGTAGGATTATCGAGTCGTCGCTCAATTTGCGCGACCGAAAAGTTAAAGGGTGGACGCGTGCGCGCCCGACATCGTGTGAGCCCAGTGTTCGTTCCTGTGCTCTTGCCAATTTTAACAAACGAATTCGAATAGCACAAATCGCGCATTAAGGCCGAGGCCGGTGGAGCCGCCGCGCTAGGTGTGATCGCGTGGCGATTATGAGGGCCCGGATGTCTGAATAGTGGGACAGACCAGGCGGCGTTAGCCGCTAACCGGCCTGTCTGCGGATTGTTAACCTGCCGGCGCGGCCCGTGGACGCCGCGTCTGGCCTAGGGGCAACAGCCTCGCCCGCAGTCCGGGCGAGCCCTCAAATTTAGTTTCCCTGAGTCACTGCCAGAGAAAAAGAAAATCAGTAAATAGGCGGGAAGGCCGGAGGGCCCCACCATCGCCCCACCTTTTCCATCCGACAATGGTCCCTCGTAGAAAAATAAAGTTTCGCGAACTCCTCCAAAAAGTCTATATATTACAATAAAATTTTTGATCTTTCGAAATTCGGACGACCCGGGCGTTTTCCGCTGGGGCCGCCGACTCGCTGACTGTTAATCAGCGGGTCGCTGGTTCGAGTCCAGCATCCGGAGCCATTCGAAAGGCGAAATCCCTCGTGCGAGCGAGGGATTTTGCGCGCCAACCGTGAGAAGCGCAAAAGCCCTCGTTGGCACGGATCTCGCCGTTTCACAACGGTGCGACCGCCACCGGTCGCTGCTCGTAGCGTCGCCGCAACAACGCAATGACGACGCTGCCGATGGCCGCCGGCCAGATCCAACGGACGAAGGGGCTCAAAAATGTGAAATTGACCGCAGAAAAGGCCGTGACCGTTGCGATATACGCTCCGGCCATAGCTTGCAACTGGTCGAGCTTCCACGTTCCGCATACTGCTGGCGGCGCGAGGAAGCGCCGCACCGATCGCGCGCCCGAAACCAACCATCGGCGGCCTCAGGCATTACAGTCCTTACATAGTCCAAAGTGATCGGTCATTGTAGCTTATTCGACTGGGCTTTGCGTCCCTTTCGCTTCGGAGATCGCTCACGAAGCGAAGCTGGCCGAGTTCCGTCGCCGGTTGCCCGCCGTCGAGCCCGAGCATCCCTATCCGGCGCTCACGCTGCGCTTCGGCATCATGAACGAAGAGATGATTTTGAGGTGGATCGACTCGATCGAGTTGCCCTAGCCGTCGCCGCCGGACGAGCTGCTCGAGTACTCCGCGACTTTGATGCGGCATATCGCAACGCTGATGCGATCGGCTCGACGATCTTCTTGAGTTCTTCGCACGGGCTTCCTGAGGCACTGTTATGGTGCGCAATGAAAGCCCGCGGAGCGCGGATGCAGGAATTCCCTTGAAAGCAGTGGTCGCCGGCGCCATCGGCGCGTTCGGAACGTCCTTGGCCGGTTTCCGGCCTTTGGCTTATCGGATTTTCCGCCGGCGTGACGTTCAAATCAAATTCGTCGTTCGTAAAGAGATCGGAGACTGGTAAAAAATGCTCTCGAAGCCTTTCAACGGAGTTATTAAACTCGACGTACGCGACTCCGTACCGGACTGGAAGCCCTACACGCCGACGAGAGCACCCGAAGGGGCCCCAAACATCCTGTGCGTCCTTTACGACGACACCGGTCTGGCTGCATGGTCGCCGTTCGGCGGCCGGATCGACATGCCGACGTTGCAAAAAGTCGCAGACAATGGTCTCATGTATGCGCAATGGCACACGACCGCGCTGTGTTCGCCGACGCGTTCGGCATTTCTCACCGGGCGCAACCACCATCTGAACGGCATGGCCTCCATTACCGAGGGAGCCAACGGCTACCCTGGCCAACACGCGCGCATTCCCGATCAGTGTGCGACGATCGGCCATATTCTTCAGGACGGCGGCTGGAGCACGTTCTGGCTTGGCAAAAATCACAATGTCCCGGAGACGGATGTGGCGCCGGGTGCAAGCCGCAAACTGTGGCCGCTGCAAATGGGCTTCGACCGCTACTACGGCTTCATCGGCGGCGAGACCAACCAATGGTATCCCGATCTCACCGAAGATAACCACTTCGTCGAACAGCCGTACTCCCCTGAAGAAGGTTACCATCTCTCCAAAGATCTGGCCGACAAAGCCATCGGCATGATCCGCGACCAGAAGGCGAGTAACCCATCCAAGCCTTGGTACATGTGGTTCTGTCCGGGCGCAAACCACGCGCCGCATCACGCTCCGCAGCACTATATCGAAAAATACAAAGGCAAGTTCGACGACGGTTACGAGGCCTATCGGGCGTGGGTGTTGCCGCGCATGATCGAAAAAGGTCTGTTGCCTGAGGGGACTGAGTTGACACCACTGAATCCCCTCCCCGATTCCGCCGCCAACCCCGGCGATTTCGTGCCGCCTTGGGATTCGCTCAACGCCGATGAAAAGAAGCTGTTTTCGCGGTTGATGGAAGTGTACGCTGCGTATTCGGAGTACACCGACGCGCAGATCGGTCGCATCGTCGACTACCTAGAACAGAGCGGTCAACTCGAGAACACGATGATCATCTATGCCGCCGATAACGGAGCGTCCGGCGAGGGTAGCCCCCACGGATCGGTCAACGAGAACAAATTCTTCAATAACTATCCCGATTCGCTTTCGGAGAACCTGAAATATCTGGAGAAGCTAGGTGGTCCCGACACCTACGAACATTTTCCGACGGGTTGGGCCGCGGCTACATCGGCACCCTTCAAGATGTTCAAGCGCTATTCCGAGTACTCGGGCGGCACGTGCGATCCGCTGGCCATCTGTTGGCCCAAGGGCATCAAGGCCCGAGGCGAAGTGCGCAACCAATACCACCACTGCACGGACATCGTACCGACGATCCTCGACGTCTGCGGTCTCGAAATGCCCAAGGTCTACAGGGGCGTCGAGCAATATCCTTTGTCGGGCGTATCGATGCGCTATACGTTCGATGCCGAGCCGGACGCGCCGACGCACAAGCGGCGCCAGTATTATGCGATGCTCGGAACCCGCGGTATCTGGGAGGACGGCTGGAAAGCAGTGGCCTTGCACGCTCCCCTAACCGGCAAGGGACATTTCGATCGGGACGAGTGGGAACTCTACCACGTGGACGTCGATCGCGCCGAATCGAACAACCTTGCAAAACAGCACCCGGAGAAGCTGCGGTCGCTTGTCGAGGCTTGGTTCGAAGAGGCGGACAAAAATTTGGTGTTGCCGCTCGATGACCGCACTGCCTACGAGCAGCTAGGGGTCGAGAGGCCTACCGAAGAGCCGCCACGCGAGCGCTATATCTACTATCCGGACACCTGTCCCATCCCCGAAAGCGTCGCCGTCAACTGCCGAGGACGCTCGTACAAGATCCTTGCCAATGTCGAGATCGTCTCGGCGGATTGTTCGGGCGTGATCTTTGCGCACGGTTCGCGCTTCGGCGGCCACGCTCTGTTCATCAAGGACAGAAAGTTATACTACGTCTACAATTTCCTCGGGATTCGTCCGGAACAGACATTCGTTTCGGAGGAACTCAAGACCGGCAAGTATACGCTGGGAGTGGAGTTCGTTCGCGACGGCACGGGCGAACATAAAGAATCCCTTGGAAGGACCGCGCTCTACGTCAACGATAAGGTCGTCTCTCAAGGTCCGATGAAAACGCAGCCGGGCAAGTTTACGCTATCCGGCGACGGTCTGTGTATCGGCTACGATAGCGGAGATGCCGTCAGTCAGGAATACCAGACTCCGGGGCGATTCACGGGCGGGAAGATCCAGTTCGTCGGCGTGACCGTCGAAAAGGCACAGTACCTCGACCTCGAGTCTTTGGCCGCAGCAGCGTTGGCCGTCGATTGAGCGACGTGCGCTGGCGGCCGTCCGGCGCGGGTGGAAATGGCGACGAGTCTATTTGAGAATGTTTACGGCTCGAGCGGCGACGATCGATATCGTCATCAGTGAAATAGTCGCTTCGAGTATCGTGAGCATTCTCGCTCGTGTCGTCACCGGCGGCGAATCGGTTGCGCTGAACGCGGTCGACGTCGTGTACGATAGATAGATACAGTCCAGAAAACCAATTCGGGATCGAGAACCCTCGCGCGCCGGAAAAACAAAATCCCCTTCAATCAAGTGGTAGACGATTGCAAACACGATGATATTACTGACCCAGATGAACACGGCAGTCTCTATCAGCCGCGCGCCATCGATGGCCGCGTCGTGATGGATGATAAGCAGAACGACCTGGACCGTACTAGCTAGAATATTGAGCGCAAAAACCGCGCCTGCTGCCGCGCTGATCGTTCGGGTGAATGGCCGATCTCCGGTGATCGCCCACAAAATGGACAAGGCGCACATAATAGCCAGGACGGCCACGAGTATCTTGCTTACGAGCGGGCCACCCACAATGTATCGGTTCCGCAACCCGAGAGACATCGCCAGCCCTACGACGAGGGCTGCAGCCTGACCCCAATCACGTTGCGATCGTTTTTGCATGAATCATCAACGTCTGCCCATCACCGCGCGACGAGCGCTCAAACGCTCAAGCGACCCTAGCTCAAACTCGCCCACGCCGTTGCTTCCACCCATGGGAGTATAGCAGATACGAGGGTTCTCAGGTTCTTCTTAAGATATTCCGACACCCGCGCCTATAGTCCGTAGTGTGACTTCCCGAATTTCGGGCGTCCAAAGGAGCAAAGAATCATGAAGGCCACTGTAGCGGGCGTCGCGGTCGAAGCGATCGACGAGGCCCACAAGAACTGGGGTTGGTACCTCGCAATGGGCGTCGTCCTAATGCTCGCCGGTCTCTATTGTATTTGGGCCGAAGGCATGGCGACGATGGCCTCCGTCGTCGTCTTGGGCGCGATCCTCATGGTCGGCGGGATCGCTCAGATCGCGGCCGCGTTCGTAGCAAAAGGTTCCGGTGCCGTGATCGTGTTGTTGCTCGCGGGTTTCCTCGAAATCGTCGTTGGCCTGATGCTGATCGGGCACCCGGGGGTCGGCGCTATCACGATCACGCTTTTCATCGCGATGTTACTCGTCTTCGGCGGCGTGTATCGCCTCGTATCTGCACTCGTGATGCAAGCACCGCACCTCGGCTGGGCCGTGCTCGGCGGGATCGTTACCGCCCTGCTGGGCATCATGCTCTGGGCGCAATGGCCGTTCTCGGCTACCTGGTTCATCGGATTCGCGGTCGGCATCAGCTTCTTGTTCCAAGGCGCTGGCTGGTCGTCCTTAGCGTTCAAACTCAAGTCACTTCCGCAGCAGAGTTGAAAGAGCACGCCGCGACATCGCCGGACTCGGCGAGCCTGGCGGCGTGGCTTGGTCCTCCAACGAGGAGGCCGGCCACCCGCTAGGCTGCCGGCCTGCCGGCGGCCGGCAAAATGGCATACAGCGCGGGCGCGGAAGGCCATTCGGGAGGCACTCTTAAAACTTTAGTTGACAATACGGTTTGAGGCTGTTACCGTACTCTTAAATCTTTAGTATTAAAGAATTAGGAGACGGTTAGACAGTGCTGGCCATCGACGTCCCGGTTACGCAGTCGGCGCCCTCGCTCACCCCGAGCGCGGTCGCCTCGGCCTGGTCTCCGAGCTCCAGCTTGTCGCTGAAGTGGGACGTCGGCCACGGGCGGGAAGCGCGCGACCAGACGACGGTTCACGTCTCGACCGACGGGAAGTTCCTCTACGTCCGCTTCGATGCCGTACAGCACGAGCCGATCACCGCCGCGCAGCACAGCGACGACACCGTCACCGGCGGAAGCAACATCAACGGCGGCATCGCGTATACCGACGACGCCGTCTGGGTCGACCTCTGGCCGACCGGGCCCGCCGGCTTTTTCTATCAGTTCGAGTCGAATCCGGCCGGCGCGCATAACGAAGCCTCGAGCGAGAATACGTCGTTCGCTCCCGACTGGGCGTCGCGCGGTCAGCAGACTGCAGACGGCTATACCGTGACGATGGCGATTCCCTTCGCCGTCATTCACGGCGCCCACGCCGGCGATTGGCACGTGCAGTTCGTGCGATACGTTCGCGCCACCGGCGATCTCGACGTCTGGTCTTACGACTCGGCGCAAACCAATCCCGACG
>Ga0335075_10014602_pt1 | contig 11789 bp, 13 predicted proteins | sample Lox_Sample_24_FD_206723 | JGI IMG/M metagenome (GOLD analysis project Ga0335075, IMG submission 206723) | Soil microbial communities from Loxahatchee National Wildlife Refuge, Florida, United States - Lox_Sample_2.4 | ecosystem: Environmental > Terrestrial > Soil > Wetlands | place: USA... | reverse complement strand
GAGTCGGCTGTCCGGATACACTCATGCCTTATACTGTACATGGCTACTATGTACATGGCTACTATTATGATCCTCCTCGTCCCTGCCGCTACGGGAGGCACACAATGACGGCTCGGTTCCTCGCCCTCTACGAGACTCCGGCAGACCCCGGAGCCTTCGACCGGCACTACCGCCAGGTCCACATTCCGCTCCTGCGTCGGCTGCGGGGATTGCGCCGGTATTCGATCGGCCGGGACCTCACGGCCCTGCATGGCGCGCCGTATTACCTGGTCACTGAACTGGAATGGGACACGATGGACGAACTGCGCGCCGCGTTCGCCTCACCCGAGGGCCAGGCCACCGCTGCCGACGCGGCACACCTCCAGGAACTCGCCTCGGTGCGCAGGATGATCTTCACCGTAGATGACTACGTGATCTAGGCAGCCGCTCCGCCTCACCGCCAAGGCGCTGCCGCTCTCACTGACGTGCAGAACTTCCAAATCGGAGCTGCCCAGATCATGATCGGCGCCGGCAGGGGAGAAGGCGGCCGACCCGGGACCTGGGCGTTTTCCCCTGGAGGTCAGCCGCCGCTGCCGTAGGGGCGGGTGATGATCTCCAGGAAGTGACCGCTGGGATCTTCCCAGTACACTCCCCTGCCGCCATCGTTGGCGTTGACCTCGCCTGCCCGGCGTTTGCCCGGGTCGGCCCAGTACGGCAGCCGCCGGTCCCGGATCCGGCCGAAGATCTCGTCGAAGTCGGACTCGGAGACCAGGAACGCATAGTGCTGCGGGCTGACCGGACCGTGGTCGTCGGCGAAGTCCAGGGAGACGTTGTTGCCTGTCTCCACGGCCAGGAACGGCCCGAATGGCCGGGGATCGCCGAGGCCGAGGATCTCGGCCAGGAATTGCGCCGATTCGCGCTTGTCGCGAACGCGCACGATGGTGTGATTCAGTTCAACGCCCACCCGTACTCCCACGGCGCTGGATCTTGCAACTGGTCGTGCCGCCTGTCATTGCCGCGAGCCCGCCCGCCGCGACGGCGATCAGCGGAACATAGGCCGGTATGCCCTCCGCTGGTGTCTGCCAACCTCGCCGTCTCTTGGCGGTCAGCAGGTCGGCGGGCTCGGCAAAAGTTGATCACATAGCGTGGAATAGAGCATTCTGTCGGGTTCCGTATCGATGCCGATTGGTACTTTCGGAGGATGCTGCGCCTGGCAGGGGCAGGCTTTACTGAACATCTGTTATGCGCGTCTGTCTGAGTGTGTCAGGGCTTAGTGTGCGTGAGTGAAGTGATCTCAGCGAAAATTAACATGATGTAGCCGTATTCGAAATGGGTCAGGACGAGTGCGGCGGGGGTGATGTCTCCGATTTTGCTGGGGTTTGCGGTGATGTGCCGGAGAGTGCGCCAGCGGCCGGTGAGCAGGGCAAACCCGCGTTCGAGCCTTCCGCCGTTATCCGGGGTTCAGAATGCGAAAATCGGGTTTCATCAACTCGATCTGCGGCACGAAGCCGGCGATCTGCAGCGGGCATCTGCGGGAGCGGTGTGGCTGCCGTGGGCGAGAGGCGGCGGGCGGTCTCGCGTGCAGCAAGATGGCGGCTTGCGAGGGTGCCTGCGGCCAGCAGCGATGCGAGCGCGAGCCAGCCTAGCCTCCCCCAGCCGGTGAGGGCGGTGGTGACGAGTAGCGGCCCGGCCGCCTGCTGCGCAGCCATAGAGGTCTTGAAAACGCTGAGGTAGCGCTCGCGCCCTCGCGCTGGCGCGAGGTTGACGGACAGGAACCATTCGCCTGCCGAGGTGACCAACTCCGCGCTGGTCAGCGCGCCGAGCGCGAAGACGAGCAGCACGGTCGCGGCGACGGAGGATGCTCCGGCGGCCACGGCGAAAGCGCCGCACGCGAGCACGAAGGACACGACGGCGGTGCGGTAGCCGCGGGTGATCCCACCGCGCGCGGCGATGTTCCGGGTGGTCCGCACCTGCAAGAGCACGACGAGGACGGTGTTGAGCGCGAACAGCAGCCCGGTCAGCGGGAGTGGCGCTTTGGTGCGAGTGACAATCCACAACGGCATCGCGACGAGCAGGAGGCTGTCGTGCAGCGCCATGATCACGTTCAGCAGCGCCAGGCCCACATAGCCGCGATCATGAAGGACCTCCCGGTAACCAGCCGCGTCGCCGTCCCGGCGCTCGGGCGACCGGACCGCCGGCAACTGCGCAACGAGCAGGCCCGCCACGATGTAGGAGGCGGCGTTCGCCGCGAGCAGCACCACAAACGGGGTCTTGCCGTGGACCAGCAGCGCGAGCGCGGCGAGCAGGCCGCCCGCGCCGTAACCAACGTTGCGGAGCGACCGCTGCCACGCGAGCGCGTCTAGTTGCCCGGGACGCGGTGTCACGCCGAGCGTCAGCACGGCCGTAGCGGGCCGCTCCATGCGGCTGGCGAACTGGATGACGATCGCCACGCCGAGGAACGAGGCGAACGAGCCGACGGCGATGTACGCGAGGAACCCGGAGGCGCTCGCCGCGAAGCAGACGAGCACGACCTTCCGCGCGTCGAACCGGCTGAGCAATGCCCCGGACATTGGCGAGGCGGCGATCGCGAGGAAGCCGGCGATCGTCAGGCCGAGCCCGGCACGCGCCGGGGAAAGCCCGACGATCCGCGTGAGGTAGATCACCGACAGCGGCAGGAACAGGCCTGTCCCGAGCGCGTCGGCGAAGCTCGCCGCCAGCAGCCGGCGTTGCGCAGGGTCATGGGGAGCGTTCGCGACCCATGTCCTCAGTGCGCCCATGATCGGCAATGTACACCGGTTAAACTGGTGTCTGCAACACCACTTATACTGGTGCTGCGATGAGTAATTTTCGTTTCGGCCTCGGGCACGTGACGCTGGACTTCCTCGCGACCCTCGGCGGCCGGGCCGGCAGCCGGATCGAACGGCTGGCCGCCCCGCGCGACCTGGACCGGTGGATCGCCGAGGCAGGGATAGCGGCCGCCGCGCCATGCGCGGCCGGTCAGGTGCTCGACGACGCGCGCGAGTTGCGAGAGGCGATCCGCCGCGTTCTCGGCTGCGCCCGCGACGGCGGCCGCCCGGGTGCACCCGATCTCCGGCTCGTCAACGAGTGGGCGCGCAGGCCGGTCGCCGCGCCACAGATCGGACCCGGCCTCGCGCGCGTGTCAGCCGGGCCCGACCCGGTCACCGGGGCGCTTGCCCACATCGCGCGGGAGAGCGTCGAGCTCATCACGGGCCCCGAACTCGCACGCGTCCGCGCGTGCGCTGGCTGCACGCTGCTGTTCATCGACCGCTCACGACCTGGCACCCGCCGCTGGTGCTCGATGGAACGCTGCGGCAACCGCAACAAGACGGCGCACTATCGAAAGAAGGGGCGTACCTAGGCCACGCCCACGGCGACTCAACCTGGCCAGCCACCCGGCGCGCAACCCGGCGAACGCGCCCCCTGGCCGAGCGAGCTGACCGGTGAGCACGGCAATAAAGGCCAGCTGTCCCCGCCCTGGCGGGATAAAACCCGAATTTTCCGGCCCTATTTCGCTGAGATCACTTCAGTGAGCAGCGAAATGACGAATATCGAGCGGCTGGGGCCGATCTCCCGTCGATGGACCGCTTGCTGATAACGGGAATACGGATAGCCTCACTGGTCTTCCGATGTCATGTGCGTGGATTGATCACTGACTCGGCCGTGCCTGGCGGCCTGCGGGTTGCCGAAGATTTCGCTGAACCCGAGCCCGCGCCAGCTGAGTGCGTCGTCGAAGTGCTCGCGTTCAGCCTCAACTATGGCGAGACCATTCTGCTCAGGCAGCGCCCCGACGGCTGGCGCCCGGGTCAGGATGTGGCCGGGGTCGTGGTCCGGCGTGCCGCCGACGGCAGCGGCCCGGCCGAAGGCACCCGGGTGGTCGCCTACCTGGAGTGGGAGGGGTGGGCCGAGCGCGTCGCGGTGCCTACCCGCGCCGTCGCGGCGCTGGATGACCGGGTAGGTTTCGAACAGGCCGCTACATTGCCGGTGGCGGGCCTGACCGCGCTGCGCTCCCTCCGCGAGGGCGGTGCCGTGCTTGGCCGGAACGTCTTGGTGACCGGGGCGACGGGCGGTGTGGGCCAGTTCGCCGTTCAGCTCGCCCGCGCCGCGGGTGCCACGGTGACCGCCCAGGTCAGCGGCCCGTCCCGGATACCAGAAGCCCGCGAGCTGGGCGCTCATCACATCGTCACCACACTCGACGATCCCGCACTGGGCCCGTTCCACCTCGTCCTGGACGGCGTCGGTGGCCCGCAGCTGGCGGAGGCGGTGCACCGGATGGCACCCGGCGCGACCCTCGCGATGTACGGCCGGGTCGGCAACAGCACCAGCGAGATCAGCATCAGCGATTTCTATCGTCAGGCCTGGAACGCCAGGATCGTCGGCTTCATCAGCCCCGTTCCCGAGGAAACCAAGGGCGAGGACCTCGCCATCCTGGCCGGCCTCGTCGCCGACGGCCGCCTGCGCCCGCGCATCGGCCTGGTACTCGACTGGCGCAAGACTGCCCAGGCATTCGCTGCGCTCATCCGGCGCGAGGTACGCGGCAAGGCCGTGATGACGATTCCGTAACACCTGGCCGGGCTACACCGAGGTAAGCCGGCACCGGACCGGTAGCCACCCGCTTCTGCTTCCATAATGACTAGTTCGGGATGCAGCGGAAGCGGCTATCTGATGGCGCGGTGGCCAACCATATCAGGCGGATCGGTGTGCTGTTATCAACTGGGCTTCGCATAGTTGGCCGCCCTGGTTACGGCCCAACCTGTGAGTAGTCGGCCTGTACGTTTATGCAGCGGCGCCCCGAGGTGAACATCCGGATCTCAGACGAGGAACACGACGCCGTGGACCGGGGCGTGGACTGAGCGCCGAGGACTCCCTGCACGGCCAGTGCCGTCCGGGCGCTTACGGGCGGCATCAGTGCAGCTCAAGCATCCGTTGGCCCTGAACGTACTTATGGTGGGGAGAAGGTCTACGGTTCGATTCCGTAACGGGGCTCCGCAGGTCGAAGGCCCTTTCCCGCTTCGGGAAAGGGCCTTCGCGCATCCTGAGGGGGCAATCGGTATGAGGTAGCTGGCCGGTCTCCGGCCACGTCTGCGATAAGCCGCCCAGATCCAGATTGATGTCTCCGGTGCTGTCCTCGATATCATGGCCAGCCCGCGCCTTGAGGGATGGCATCAACGCCGGCGCTGCCACGGCTGGTACGGTGCCTCACCGGCCGGGAGCGGCAGCAGGTTGCCGGCCGAGTCGCACGCGTAGCGTCGACCCGAAGGCATGGTCCACACTTGAACGCCGGGACTGGGCCGGTCGAGCTTCCAGCGGGGCGGCAGCTGGATACGTCCTGCCTCGACGTCATCCGCGATGCAGGCGAGCTTGCCCAGGGGCGGCTCGTGGTCGCCGGATCGGGACCCCTCGCCATCGAGCCGGGGGAGATAAGGCTCGTAGCGTTTCTTGTGCTTGATGAGACGATCGAACATTTTCGTCCCCTAACTATGAAGATCGAACCTCTGTTCGCATCTAACGGTAACACACCGGGTTGGCGCGCAGTCGATGGCCCGAGCCCGGTCGATGAGGGAGCCGAGCGGTGCGGCGGCTCTGGCCAGTGACCGGGCGCGCACCGCCGCCCGGAGACCCTGGGCAGGGACCAGACAGGCGCGATCAGGGCGGCACGGTGTCGCGGTGCACGATTAAACGATGCACCACTTACGCGATTTAACGGCGCGCCATTAACAATGCGGCGAAATGAACCTCTTCAGGTGACTCTCCGGAGGAATTGAGGTCGGCAACTGGCCAGGAGATCCATCATCGTTCGCGGGCCGATATGAGAATAGCTGCGGCAGTGCTTCCCTCTCGCGGACCCACGCTGTCGACGGTGGTCACTGAATCCGTCATATGGCACTGTAAGAGCTATGGGCAGTTCATCCTCGGACGTAGTGGGCGGTGGCGGATGCTGGTCCCGGTCAGCGTCCAGCTAATGACACGCGGCAACCATGGCGCCGGAGTGACGCATGAATAGGAGAGTTCGGCTCGACGTGGCGGTGAAGGCCGCAAAAGGCGTCGCCGTGAGGGTGGGCACCGGGGCAGGTATCGCCGCACTGGGCGCTGGGGTCCTGGTGCTCGTCGGCGTGGTGACGGCCTTGGTAACAAGCAGGCCGAACCCCGGTCTAGTGGCACTGCTATTCATACTTGGTGTGCTGGCCGCCGTGTTGGCTGCGGTACAGCAGCGCGGCTCTCAACCACAACCGCTAGCGGCAACGCCCGGCGGCAGCATGGCCATCTACGATCCTCTTGCTGGCGGTCCCCTTGACTACGCCGGCCTTCTGGCAGAGATTGCGTACCGCACGAGCATGTGGCCATCCCCCGTTCCCAGCCAATCGCCGGTACCAGACGCAGAATCCGGGCCCTTGGTTAACCGGCTAAGGGAGCGCGAGCAACTCGGCCAGACTCTAATGGAGGACTCGCCTGCCATCATCGTGGTGGATGGCCCGCCCGGTGTCGGAAAATCGGCTCTCGTCTCATGCGTTCTGCTGGAGACGGGTCAACCGGAGACGGGCATGAGCGAGACAGCGGTCCGGCGATACGACCTTCCTGGCGATCAGTTCGACGCCAAGACTCTGTGCGAATACATCACCTCGACGGGGCAGTCAAACAGCGGTCTCGGCCCTGGCGAGGACGTACTGAACCGTCTTGAGGCAGCAGTGGAAGCGCCTGATGGTATCCCCGTCAATATCGTGGTGGACGGTGCTCAGACCCTGCTTGACCAAGATACCAGCGCCTTCATCAGCCTGGAATTGGCCGAGGCGATCGGGGTGATCGCCACCGGGCAACGAAGGGTCAAGCTCATTCTCGTCTTCCAAGACCGGCCCCTCCCGCAACCCGGCAGCGAATGGCTGGAGTCGGCGGTCTACGTGCGGGTCAGCGCGCTCGACCGCAAGGATTTTGAGATCTTCCTAGGGCAGCTTTACCCCGGTGGCGAGTTCGGCCTAGCCGATCTGACTACGAAAGTACGCGACGGGCTGTACGACGCGCTGCAGGGTATCCCGCGGCTCGCAGAGCTGTTCCGCACCGTGCTGGACCTGCCGGGGAGCCGCCGGAATGCCGCCGGGCTCTCGAGCTACCTGGCGGGGAATCCTGCCGGTGAAGCGGAGCGGTTGCTCGTCCAAGAGCTTGTCGGCTGCCTGAGCGATGAACAGCGGCGCGTCATCATGGGTCTCGCCGCGTATGGCACCCCAGTCACCGTCCGGCAGCTGCAAGACCTGCTCGGAAATGATCCACCCCAGCATCAGCTGCCGATCGTGCTGGAGGACCTGGCCAGCATCCACGTGATCAGCAAGACGTCCGACCGATACTACGTGCCGGCCTCGGGGATCCAGGATGCGCTCACGCGGTTGCCCGATCAAGAAGCCCCTGGGCGCCTGTTGCGCCGAGCCTCGAATCTGCTGTCCGATAGCCGCCAGGAACAGGTCCAGCAGCCAGCGGACTTGGAGCTGTACTTCGCCGAACTCGACATCCTGATCCGCAGGCAGCTATGGGGTGCGTCGTACGAACTGATAGATACGACGGAGAAGCAGTTGCATCGTTGGAACGCGGCCGCGCTCCTCCTCAAATACCGTGAAACTATTGCCGGCAAGCTCCGGGTGAGTTTCCGGGAGATGGTGAACTACAACGCTCTCGGCTGCATCTACCTGTCACGCGGAAGTCTCCCGAAGGCTGTGCAGGCCTTCGGCGCCGCGCTAAAAAACGCAAGCGCTGTAGCCGGCGCGTACCCGCCAGGCCGGCAGAAGATCTATATCAACCTCGGGGCCCTGTACCTGGAGTCTGGCGAGACCGCTCGGGCCGAACAGTATTATCGCGACGCCCTCGACATGGCCGGGGAGAACGACGTCCTCGATCGGATGGCGGCGATGGCAGGGCTCGCGGATTGCTTCCGGCGCCACGGTGATTACGACAAGGCCATCAACTACGGCAAGCTCTCGCTGTTGGCCGCTCAGGACGGAAATTCATCGTGGGCGACGGACATCGCCGTGAAGCTGGCGCGCTGGCACTCAGAGCTGAACCAGCGGGAAGAGGCGTTCCGGCTGATGGACGTGGCTGACCGGGAGGCCGCCGAACGCCCGGAGGACCCTACGCTGCATGTGCGCTGCCTTGACGGACGCGCCGATCTGCTGCTCGATGCCGGTGAGTTCGGAACGGCAAGGGACGTTGCCCAGGAGGCCCTCACCAGGGCGCTGGAAGTGAACAGCCCGCTGACGGTGCTGCAGGCCCGGACCACGATGGCGATGGCCTGCCTGCGGCTCGGTGACCTGCCCACGGCCATCCGCGAGATAAACCGCGCCGCCCCATACCGACGCGAGGGAAGGTCTCTGGTCGTGCTGGCCTTGCAGGCACTAATCACCTTCCAGGCTGATCCCGATGCGGAAGACTCCAGAAGACTGTTCGCCAGGCTGGAGCGCGAAGCGGCGCTGCGCCGGGAGAGTGACGTGCGAGATTTCGCGGCCTGGGATTTCGAAGGGCTGGCCATCTGCGGCACTCGCGTCGGCCGGGTCGGCTCGCTGTACTCGGCGGTAGTCGCGTTCCGGCGTGCCCGTGAGCAGGCGGTGCCGCCTGGCCTGAACGCCCGGATGGAGTTCTGGCTCGGGATCCTGCAGGCCAAAGCCTCGCCTCGCCAGATGGATCCGGTGCTGGCCGCCGCGGCCGGAACCGCAGCAGGACCTGACCCGCCCTGATACCTCTCCCGCCACCCGGCCATCTCACCGCCGCTGTCGGCTACAGCCAGCCCTCATCCCGCGCCCGCAACAAGGCCTCAACCCGCCCGCCGACGCCCATGTCGCGGTACAGCGAGCGCAGCAACCGGAACATCGCACGTTCCGAATAGCCCGCCTGATCGGCAAGTTGGGCGACGGTAGTCCCGGCCGCCAGCGCCCGCAACCAGGAGAGCCTTTCCGCCGACGGCCCACGCGCTGAACCAGCGTCCATTCCGGCGCCCGAGACCAGCGCGGCCACCACGAGGGCAGGCAACACCGTCTGCCCGTCTATTACCGCCGACACGGTTCGCCTTAGGACCTCCGCTGGGACCTGGCGGGCTAGCACACAACGGGCCCCGGCGCGCACAGCACGCACCCCGGCCGCAGTGGACTCCTCTTCCAGCAAGACCACCAGGGAGGCGGCTGTCGAGCCAATCTCAGCCGCCTCGGCGAGAATCGCCCAGTCAGCCTCGGCTCGCACGGTCAGGACGACGACCGCATCTCGAACCTGGCGTATCCATGCCATTAGATCGGTCGGCGTCTGGGCAGCGTGACCGGCCGCTGCCAGGGCCGCGACGGCTCCGTCCCGGAACAACGGCAGGGGATCGACCACCGCTACCTGGACGGCCACCGGGCAGGGCGCCTCCTTAATGCGTTGTTAATGACGCTCGTTAACTGACGGTTGTCCACGCGGGCGTACCCGCACGCGCGACGGCAAACGCACACCCGTGACGAAGAACGCCCATATCTATCTTGTCGGCTGACGGCGCGAGAGCGCGCGCATAGTCAGAATCCTGCCAGGTACGTGTCTGTTTCCGGTCACTTTCGGTCATGGAACCGCATCAGCTCGCGTGCTTACGTTCGGGCTGAACCATCCGTACCGGGGGAGGCTTTCATGGTCCATGACGACCACACTCCCAGCACCTCGAATGTCGATCCACGGCAGGAGCCTCTAGTGATGCGCGCTCCCCGGGACAAGCGCATCAGCGATCTGATCAAGGACACCGCGCGAAACCATCCGAACTGGGGTCGGCTCAGAATCTACGAAGAACTTCGCGACTGCGGTCATCACCTCGATGAGCCAGAAGTCAATTACGTACTGAATCAGTACAATCTACGCAATCTGTCCCTAGGTTGATCTACGTCTCTTCGTGATCGCGGAGCTGGGTGCCATGAGGAACTGACGGGAGCCTTTCCTCAACCTTCCCCGGCCGTCTGCAAACATGACCTGACTTACCCCGCTACTGCTGAGAGGTGCTGTTTCGGCCCCCAGCCGGGTACAAACGTGCTGAGAAAGCCGCCATCCTCGGGGTTCAGTGATTTGAGGCGTGTTCCGGCGTGACGATCTTTTATGCCCTGCTTGCCGCGCTCTGTAATGCCCTCAACGTCATCGCCCAGCACCTGGGCAGCATTAGCAGCGCGGAGAAGTCGAAGGGCTGGCGGTTTGTCGCCGTGCTGCTCCGGAACCCGATGTGGCTGGCCGGATGGGGCGCGCTGGCCGGCGGATTCGTGTTTCAGGCGCTCGCCCTGCACGTCGGCCAACTGTCCGTGGTTCAGCCGCTGCTCGTGACCGAGCTTGTCTTCGCCCTGCTGTTGCGGCGAGTCTGGCTGCGGCAGCACATCCGCGGCGTCACCTGGTGGGCCGCGGCGTTGACCTGCGCCTCCCTCAGCGTGTTCCTAGCCATGTCCGAGCCGGAGGGCGGCACCTACTATCCGGACAGCGGCGCGTGGGCGACGGGCGCATGGGGTGCTGTCGGTCTCGCCGCGGTCCTAGCGTTGCTGGGCACGCGGGGCACCGTGATCCAACGGACGGCGCTGCTGGCCTCGGCGGCTGCCGTGATGTGGGCGCTGGTCGCGACGCTGGTTAAGACAATGACTGACACTCTGACTGAATTCGGCGTATGGGGCATGTTCGCGCACTGGCCGGTCTACGCGCTCGCCGCCGCGGGGCTGGGCGCGGAGGTTGTCCACCAGACCGCGCTGCGGGTGGGACCGCTCAGCGTGTCCCAGCCGTTGCTCGTCATCGTCAACCCGATCGTGAGCATCGCGCTCAGCGTGTGGATTTTCCAGGAATACTTCACTTCGGACGGGGCGCGGCTAGCTGTCGGCGCGGTGGCCTTTGCCGCCATGTGCGCTTCCGTAGTCGCACTCGCCAGGACCGCTCCGCCGACGATGTCCTCCCACAGCGCTGCTTCAGACGTCGCTCACCCGTGACCTGGATGACGGCGGGCGTAGGCGATGTTGACGACCGCAATGACCGCCCAGATGAGTACAACAAGAACTATCTGGGCGGTACTGATCGATGTGGTGGTTGACATCACGGATGCATGGAATGGGCCCAGGACGACCGTTTCCTTGGGCGCGGTGCCGGTGCTGGACAAGGAATGCAGCGTCACCGCCGTGGCGCCAATACCGAGCCCGATCGAGCCAAGCCCCATGGCGACGTTGGCCCACACGGTGCGGCTGGGCTGGATACCACGCTGCGCCAGTCTGGCGTCTACCTGCTTGTCGATCTCCGAGCTGATCCTTTCGATCAGCCCCTCGGCCAGGGCGCCTTCGTACTCATGACCCAGTTCGCTATGCGCGGCCGCCGCCGCGGCGACGTCCTCATGTGCCCGTACGTCCATAATCCAAGGTATGCCGCGACCGGCGGTCGAAGTAAGTAGGAGGCAGCATCAAAGTGTAGCGACCGTGTGGCGACATAAGGGAGGCGTCTATGGACCCGGCCGTTTCGCATTAATGTCCGGTCAGCGCAGCGACGACCGGAGCGAGGGTATCGGCGACGTCGGCGCCGAAGATGAAGTAGGAGAAGCCGATCTCCTCCCGTCGCCGCTGGATTTCCTCGACGGCGGCGGCCGGGTCATCCGGGAGCGCGACCAGGGAGTCGGCCGCGCGGACCGCGGCAGGGTCGGTGTCGGGCGGCGCCATGAACGGCGCGACAGTGTCGCCGACAACCGGCACGTGGTTCGCGAGCTCGACGTCCCGGGTGGCGCGGAAGTCGCGTGCCAGCCGCGCGATTTCGGTCCGGGACTCACCTGGCAGCTGGACGAAGGTGACCGT
>Ga0335075_10014599_pt1 | contig 11789 bp, 8 predicted proteins | sample Lox_Sample_24_FD_206723 | JGI IMG/M metagenome (GOLD analysis project Ga0335075, IMG submission 206723) | Soil microbial communities from Loxahatchee National Wildlife Refuge, Florida, United States - Lox_Sample_2.4 | ecosystem: Environmental > Terrestrial > Soil > Wetlands | place: USA: Florida... | reverse complement strand
TTTTCTGCATAGCCCACCGCTTCTTCTGTGCCGCAACGATTCTCGCCCGAGCCTCCGCGCTCAAGGTTCGCTTCTTCGGCGCCTTTCCGCGTTCATTCGTTGTCCCGGAGACGGATACAGATGGCGTTCCAGCAAGAAGAGCTCGCGCCTGTCGCAGACGCGCAATTTCGTCATCAATGGCTACCACCAGCTTTATGCTATCCATGCCGCAAATTTTACAGGATCAGGGTGTCGGACTGGCGGCATTGCAGACTAGCGTGCTATCTCCTGACGAGGTGCATCACGAAGTTATGGAGGACAAGAGCCATCTTTGGAAAGATGACCAACGCGGCGGAGAAGAAAACAGCAGTGATCGCCGTGCGGCGCATGCTGATCCCGTACCGGTCAGCTAGTACCATTCCACTACATCAGGCTGTCCGTGCTGAGCGCCATGCTCAGTCGTAGTATTCACTCCTTAAGTTTTAGGTTTGCCCGATGCTCTTCAAGAAATGTCTCGATTTCAGCCGCAGAGGAGAGAAGCTTCTTCCATTGCTCGTAGTAAAGAGTGACTGGGAATCGTCCCAATCCATATACGCTCACAGCACCCTTTTCACTCACCTTTAATGAAAGAGGTAGTGGTCCTCGATTCCGTTTGACTTCCTTTTCCAACTCCGCGATGCGATGAAGCAAGTCCTCTCTGGATTCGGTCATAATCGTCAATTCTACCTTGCTGTTGTGGTGAGGAACATTATGTATCGTCCCAAGTCGCAGCCATCTCTCCCTTCCGCAGTCTGATCCGTGTGAGCATGTGCATCTTCCTTCGTATCATGCTGGTCCCGTCAGTCAACGCCTTCAAAAGTGATGATCCTAATCTTGGAAGGGCTGCGCGGTATAGACGCTGGTCGAAAGTGATCAGACGGAAGCGATACAGGAAGGTACGCGCGTGACGAAAAGCCCACAAAGTTTCGCCGCGGCTGTTTCATTCTGTTCGTTTGCGTTGCCCCATATAGCTCTGAAATGCCCTGCCGGGCGCCAGATTAGTTCGCTCACTTCCCACTCGATACGAATTGCGGTGACAGCGAAGGACCGCTCTCATTCACAGGCTCTTGCCCGTTCCTCGCTTTGAGCAGCCCACTCTTTGTCGACACTCCCATATCGGTGCGCAGACGATCTACTACTATCGAACCGCCTCAGAGAATCTGCCTGGATTCAATTGTGGGCAACTGAGCACCATCTCTCGCTCTGCTGGTCCAATCGCCTGATAATAAAAATCAGGTGCACCGTGGGAGTCGAGGAAGCCAGAAATTCATTCGGACCAGCAGAGGCAATCGTGCCCTCCGATTCAGAACTCATTCGCGTCCTGCGTTCTGTATTCGGGTTTTCGCGGTTCCGCACCAACCAGGAGGCAGTCTGCCGCGCAGCAGTCGACGGACATGACGTTTTGTTGGTCATGCCCACAGGCGCGGGAAAATCCCTCTGTTACCAGTTGCCGGGAGTCGCGCGTGGAGGGACGACGCTCGTTATCAGCCCACTCATTGCCCTGATGGACGATCAGTTTTCAAAACTTGATGCGCTTGGTCTTGCCGCTGCACGGATTCACTCTGGGCTTGACAGGGCGACGGCACGTCGAGCCGCCACTGATTATCTGCAGGGCCGCCTACGATTTCTTTTTGTGGCGCCGGAGAGATTACGAGTGCCAGGATTCGGGGAGATGCTGGCGAAACGAAAGCCCACCCTGATTGCCATCGACGAAGCACATTGCATCTCGCAGTGGGGGCACGATTTTCGACCCGATTATCGCATGCTGGGGCAGTATCTTCCCAATCTGCGGCCTGCTCCCGTCATTGCGCTGACTGCAACTGCGACCCCCATCGTTCAACAGGACATCATTTCGCAGCTGGGACTCGATCGACCTAAGCGATTCATCCATGGATTTCGCAGAGAGAATCTTGCTGTCGAAGTCGTCGAAGTGGCCGTGTCGGAGCGCCCAAGGATGGTGCGGGAGTTGCTTTCCGATTCCACGCGTCGGCCGGCGATTGTTTATGCACCAACGAGGAAACACGCTGAATCGCTTGCTCAGGAGCTTGCAGAGCACTACCCCGCTTCTGTCTATCACGCTGGACTCGAGCCTCAACTTCGGGAAGCCGTGCAAAGGGAGTTTCTGCTTGGCCAGCTGGAAGTGGTCGTGGCGACGATTGCATTTGGTATGGGAATCGACAAGCCAGACGTGCGCACCGTAATTCATATCGCATTGCCGTCCAGCCTTGAGAGTTATTACCAGGAAATTGGCCGGGCCGGACGAGATGGAGCACCGAGCCGGACGATTCTTATGCACTCGTTTGCCGACCGGCGTACTCACGATTTCTTTTTTCAAAGGGATTATCCGCCGGCTAAGGTTCTCACTGAAATTGCCCGCAACCTCGGTGCTTCGCCCCGGCCCAAGGAGGAAATTCGCACGAAACTGGGCATGGAATGCGAGGAATTCGATAAGGCGCTCGATAAGCTCGTGATTCATGGAGGAGCTGCAGTCGATCTCTCAGGCCTAATCACTCCGCTCAACCATCCCTGGCAGGGCTCTTATTCGACTCAGGTAGCGCAGAAACGCTCTCAGATGGAGATGATGCTTCGTTTTGCGGAGACGGATCAATGCCGCATGGCAGCCCTGGTTCGCCATTTTGGCGATCTCACAGATGGTCGCCAGAGGTGCGGGATCTGCGATTTCTGTGCACCACAGCGATGCGTTGCTCAGCGCTTCCGGACGGCAACCGATCCGGAGCGTCAGACCGTCTACACCGTACTTCGGAAGCTTCGTGAACTTCCCTCCATTGCGAGTGGTCGCCTATACCGCGAGATCTACCCACAGAGAGACGTTTCGCGAAGCCATTTCGAGAGTCTGCTCGGGAGTATGGCGCGGGCAGGTTTGGTCTATCTTGAAGACGCAACGTTTACCACAGACGAGCGAACGATTCCCTATCGGAAGATTTCCCTCAGCGAGTCTGGTCGAGAGTGGACGGAGGATACTCCGGTCGCGTTCGTGATGAAACGGGAGCAGGAGAACACTCCGAAGTCGAAGCGAGTCAAGGCCAGTCAGCGAGTCCACGCATCGAACTCCGGGCCCGTTCCCAGTCTGCCTCCTGAAGCGCTGTCGCTTGAAGAGAAGCTTCGATCCTGGCGAAATTCTGAGGCAAAGAGGCTTGGTATTCCCGCTTACCTGGTCCTCAATAATCAGACTTTGCGGGCCATCGCCCTCTCTCGCCCCACGACCGTCGGAGCATTGGCAGCGACTTCCGGGATTGGGTATGCCAAGCTGCGGAGATTCGGCGATGTGATCTGCAGGATCTGTGTCGAGTGACAGTCTTAATGGCTCATTCCGGTTAGTGCCATAGTTCATGTTTTGGACGATTCGAGGCCGCTGTGCGGGCGGATAAGCAATCATGATGGTTGACGCGAAAGCGCGTCTCGTACGGTGTGGTACTTATCCGGTTCTTTTTCGCCCGAACACTTTCCACACGATGACAGCCAAAGGCACGCTCAGGGCAACCCACGAGAGCGCATTCCAGATGCCATCGCCGAAGAGCGCGGAGAGGAGCCCTCCGATGATGATGATCGCGAGGACGACAGCCGGACCGTAGACCTTGCGAAATGGGAATGTCGGCTTTGTCATCGGGCCATAGCTCCTGTTTCGGGAACTGCTTCCGAAAGTTCTTCAAGGCTCACCAGGCGATCCAGTTCCTTTTCGACGGGAGCTTTCCGCCGCGAAAGCCACAGATAGAGCCCGCTGATCAGAACGACGATCAATACCAGATCGAAAAGCGCCCAGAGGATCTGCAGGGGCAGCCCTCCGTAGTCGCCGAAGTGCAAGGGGCGGCAGACTTCAAGCGCGCAGATACCAGGGCAGACCCCTGGCTGTGACGAGCCGGCCAGTTTCGGCATCGATCAGCGCGGGAGTAAACAGGCGCGAGGTAACGGGAGTTCGCCCTTTGGTCCAGACGACGTAATGCCGCGGGCTGCTCAGAACGGGATTGGGAAAGAGTATCCCGGTAACTTCCATGCCCGGCAGTGCGCGCTGCGCGGTAATGAATGCCGCGTTGACGGAGGTAAACTGCGCCGGTACCGGTTTGCCACGATAGGGTGCGAGGAGTTTTGGCACGGTCTGCGCGCGCCACAGCCCAAACAACGGAGTCGAGAGAGTATTCATCACCCCGGTGAGTCCAACAACCAGCGCCCAGCTCAGGGTTACGATGCCGAGAAGATTGTGCAGGTCGAACCATCGGACGCGCCGGGATTTGTCTTTGCGCGCTGTGCCAAAGCCCAGCCTACGCATAAAGGGGCCATACACGACGGCGCCCGATACCAGCGCCACCACGAAGAGCATGGCCATGCAGCCGAGGAAAAGCTCGCCATGGCCAACCGCCTTTCCGGTGAGCTTCTCCGGAACTTGCAATACGGCCGAGGACGAGATTGATCGTGTGCGCAACATCGGTGTTGGCAACATGGAACGCGCGAGTTGCTTTGATCGTGAGATGGCAGAGTTTGAAACGGTTTGGAACTTCCAGAAGGGTGGAATAAACCAGAGATGAGCGCGCCAGAGTTCGGTCTCCCCGCCCCAAATTCTAACGATTCCCGCAGCGCAGCGGGCTCACCGGGAACAAAATCCGTTGCGGTGGTGTCTGTATTAGAGTCTGCCTGATCTGCCGACACGGAAATGTGTCCCGGCGGGGCGGGGAACCTCACCACGGAGCTTCCGGCCTGCTCCGCGCCAAGCGGCGAAATAAGACTTGAGCAGAAACAGAGCAGAGAGGCTCTTCAGCGAAACCGATGTGGCCTATTGTGCTACAAGGTTCTGCACAAACTTCATCTGAGTATCCCGCGGCACTCCCGGCTCGCGACCTGGCTACCAACAATTTCCAGACGGCGTCGGCTCCATACCGGTTCGGTCCTCACCTTCTGAATCAACAGGATGGAAGGTTTTCCTCGCTGCTGACGGTCCTTTTTGTTGCACAAACTCCCATGGCGGGGAACAGAGCAGTTCCTATCCTGGTCGAGTCAGGAAGCGTCGGGTAGCCGAACCTAGCAATCGGCTGACACTTTCGGGATGCGGCCATAATCTGTGCGCCAGCGTGTCCGGGGTAGTCCCGCAGCCAGGAGCATGCGTAGATCTCAGGAATCCGACTTGGACCCAAGTACTGGCGTCCTTCTCCATTGGCCGCGAGAACTCTCAATCTCTCCTGCTGCCCACATCCCTCTGAGGATCGGAACGATGACCAGCAATGGCTCTCCCGTATGTTCCGACAGCACCAATGTGCTCTGCCACTTGTCGGACAGAAGTTCGCGGAGCTTTTGCTGAATATCCACAGCGATTTATTGTACAGTCTGAAAGAGATTTACACCGTTCCTTCAGCGCAGCCGCACTGCGGAAGACGGCATTAGAATCGTTGGCATGGCCCTCCAGGAAATCATTGCCGCCATAGACAGGCGGATCTCAATCCTCGAAGAGGCAAGAAACCTGCTTCTGGTTTCCTGCCCGACGGCTCGTCCAGCCAATACGAAGCCCGAGCGCGGTGTCGCTGGAAGAGGTCGAGAGCTGGTCGGCCGCCGAAGTTTAGGAACGTCTCGCTCGCAGCGTGATGCCTTTCAAAAAACACCCCGGCCCCGCAAAGCATCCTCCGCCCAATCTGAAACCGCACCGGTTTCCGAGGAGAACTTGCCGCCGATTCACCATAAAGTTGCTGAGGCTGCGATAGCTTCGCCGACTAACGACGTCGAAGCAAATCCAGAGGCCGCGCCAGCCGTCATAAGACAGAAGTTGATGCCGCGTTCGGTGCGAAATCTGAGACCTTCGCGGAAACCTGCAACTCTTCCTATCAGTCCGTTTAGCTTACCCACCGCCTTGAGCAGGCGAGCTCCGTCCGGGCCAGTTGTGGTCTCGGCTGCAACCGTGCGCGAAGAGCTTGAACGTAAAGCTCAGGTCAAGGCGCCCCCTGCCGTCGGCAGACCATGGTCCTCGACGGGCTTTCCCTTTGGCGCGCTGGAAGAACGAGCGCTGCCGGAACCTGACGCTCCCTTTCAGCAACGCGACTGAAAGCCGCGGCTAGGCCTTCTCGCTGCATTAGCTGTTGCCCTCAGTGGTGCCAGACCGGATTCATTACCAGCGTGCCTACAGCCCAAAGAGAGCTGGGGGCCTGCGAAGAAAGATCAACGCACCGAGCAGCAGAGAGATGATGCCGTCAACGAGAAACCATGCAAAACCGGGAAGCCTGCGCCACCGCGAGCAGACAATGAGTTCAAAGATACCTTCCAGCGCGAAATACAGAGCCAGCAACAGTGTAATTGCGACGATGCCATGCACCGGATAGACCAGCGGGTAGAAGGGAGCCAGAAGATATACAAGGTCGATCAGAATTTGCCAGATCACCGAACCCGCGCCCCGCTCCTTCCATGCATAAACGAGGTGTGCGACGCCAGCCACGAGGATCAGCCAGCCGAAGAAGATGCTGACCACAATTCCGGCAAGAAATGGCGCAGTGATCGCCAGCAATCCAGCCAGAATCAGCACAAGACCCAGAAAGGTCGACCAGCCTGTGGACCGTATGTGAATCGAAGAGGTATTCATGCGGTCCTCCGCGCGCGCCTTGATTATCTCTCAACTTCCCCGATTGCCCCGGTGAGCGACTCCAGCAACTCCAAATCAGCCATTTTATTTCGTTCCGGTTTTTGGTCATAATTGAAGGCGTATGTCAATGCAAGAGTTTCAGACAGAAGTCTCGCAGCTGCTCGAGCTGATCGTTCACTCCCTCTACTCGCACCCGGAGATCTTTCTCCGCGAGCTGATCTCGAACTCCTCCGACGCGCTCGACAAGCTGCGCCATCTCACCCTGATTGACGAGTCGCTCAAGGCGCTGGTCGGCAGCTCGGTTTTAGCTCCCCGTATTGACCTCGAGTTGGACGAGGCGGCGAAGACGCTCCGGCTCTCCGACACCGGCATCGGCATGAATGACGAGGACCTTGTCTCTCATCTCGGCACTATCGCCCGCTCAGGAACGAAGAGGTTCCTCGCGCAGCTTTCGGGCGATGCGCGCAAGGATTCCAACCTGATCGGCCAGTTTGGCGTGGGTTTCTATTCGGTCTTCATGGTGGCCGACAAGGTCGAAGTGATCTCGCGCAAAGCTGGGGAGGAAAAGAGCTGGAAATGGACCAGTGACGGCAAGACCGGCTTCGATCTCGAAGAGGCCGGAGGCGCGGACGCGCGTACCGCCGCCGGCACCACGATCCTCATCCACCTGAACGAAGAGGGCGCGCAGTACGCCAATGGCTGGCGGCTGCAGGAGATCGTGAAGAAGTACTCGAACCACATCTCCTTCCCCATCTTCCTAACTTATGACAAGAGCGAGTGGGACGCAGAGAAGAAGGAGTCGGTGAAGACGCGCACCACTGAGCAGGTCAACGCAGCCAGCGCCATGTGGCGGCGCTCGAAATCCGAGCTCTCGGACGACGATTATAAGGAGCTCTACAAGACGATCGCTGGTGACTGGGATAATCCGCTGTTCTGGTTCCACACCCGGGCTGAAGGAGCGCTCGAGTACACCACTCTTTTCTACATTCCGGCTAAAGCTCCGCTTGATCTCTATCAGGCGGACTACAAGGGCGGGGTCAAGCTCTACGTCAAGCGCGTCTTCATCATGGACGACTCCAGGGACCTGCTCCCGCAATACCTGCGCTTTGTCCGCGGCATTATCGACTCTGAAGACCTTCCGCTGAACGTCTCGCGCGAGATTCTGCAGCAGAACAAGGTGCTCAGCAGCATCAAGGCCGCAAGCGTCAAGAAGATCCTATCCGAGCTGAAGACGATCGCCACTAATGATCCCGGGAAATATTCGCAGTTTATCGCTGAATATAACCGTCCGCTCAAGGAAGGACTCTACGGCGACTACGCCAACCGCGAGACGCTGCTTGAGCTCATTCGCTTCAAGTCGACGAAGGTAGAAGGGCTCACGTCGCTTGCCGAGGCCAAGGGGCGGATGCAGCCGGTGCAGAAGGCGCTCTACTACATCGCGGGCGGCTCGGAGAGCATGTTGCGCAACTCTCCTCTACTCGAGATGCACAAGAAGAAGGGCCTCGAGGTGCTCATCCTTGACGACGAAGTCGATGAGATCGTGTTCTCGACTGTCACCAAGTACGGCGACATCGACCTCAAGTCTGTCAACAAATCCTCGACCTTCGAAGACATCAAGGAGGACTCCCCGCCGGAGAAGAGCGAGAAAGTGAAGCCCCTGCTCGAGAAGATCAAGGCTACGCTCGGCGATGCAGTCAAGGAGGTCCGCGCGTCATCGCGGCTGGCTGACAGCCCGTCTGTCATTGTCTCCGACGAGGACGAGCCCTCAGCGCGCATGCGCCAGATGATGCAGGCCATGGGCCAGAAGAATTTGCCTGAGCTGCGACCCATACTTGAAATCAACCCTGATCACGAGATCATTCGGAAACTGCTCGCCGACCCCAGCGGCAACAACGTGGAAGACTCCGCCTGGCTGCTGTTCGACGAGGCCCTGCTGCTCGAAGGTGTCCCGCTGGAAGACCCTGTCTCCTTCGTCCAGCGCCTGAATCGGATGCTGAACCAATCTATCTAAACCCGAAGAGCAAAACTAGAAGCGTCTCCCGTGTGGGAGGCGCTTCGTACGGCGCCTTGCAGCCGGAACATCGTCTGGACAGGCAGCGACAAATCATGGTGTCGAACCACTTGCGTAAGGACTCAAGTGCCTCTGAACTCATCGCAAGCAAAACACATGAGACGTCATGATTAAATACATCTCACGAGCCAGGAGGATCAGAGGGTGAGGCCGGAAATTGAACAGGATATCTGCGGCGACGGAGACGGCACATCAGGTATTAGACCGTTGTGCCCATCATTTCCGATGTTCATCGAGGAAGGCTTCGTACAGCGCACCTGACAAAAACTCGGCAAGTGTCAATATGTTCGGTTCATCGAACTGAGACTCATCGTCACCGGGTATTGTGCTCACGGTATATGAGGTTCCATATGCCGAACGGAAAACGCCCTCAGGATCTCTCATCGTTATGTAAGGATGTCTCTTGCTATCCTTGCTGAAGATCAGGGCCACGGGACCAGGGAAGCTCGAAAACCGAGTAGGTCCCAAAAGGCACAATAAAGAAACTGTTCTTCCCCTTCTGAGTAGTTCTTCGGCGGTTGCATGTGCGATGATTCCGCCTTGACAATTGCCCCCCAGTACAACCCCCCCTTCAGGCTGCAATTCAATTATTTCATCAGCATATTTCTTTGCTAAAATCCTGATGTTCTCATCCTTGTATCTAAAAACCAGATATCCCGAACGCATTCCATACACAGGCTGCGAACTACCTAAATGAAGCGCAAGAGCCTCATGTTCAGGACTCCCTTGGAAGCACCAATAGAGGGGAGGCCTCGTGCCACTGACATTATGCCCGCATATGAGCGACTGATCGCTGTTCCGTACACCAGTCCAGGCTGCAAGATGCGTGAGCTGTTTTCGCACGATGGTATCAGTTAACCCTTGATTCGGCGGGGCGGCTATCGGCTCTGAAGCTGCTTTATCAACATACTTAGCCAACAATTCAGCGGTGTTTGCGCGTGCATACGCTTCGGCTGATAACTGAATTCCAAACGATCGTTCAATAACCGCGAATATTCTTGCGGTCTGCAGAGAATCCATCCCGAGACTTGTAAACGTATCACAGATTCCGCAATTTGCAATCGAGGTGAACTCAGACTTAAGTATTTCAATGATTGCTGCTTCGGTCCCCGTTTCCGCTCTCTGCGAGCCTCTATCATTCGTTTGCAATTCCAGAAACGGATTGGGCAGGCTCCGGTAGTCAAGCTTCTGATTCCGATTGCGAGGAAGGAATTTCATAGGCATGATTGTGCTCGGGATCATATGGCCTGGGAGCCAGCTGCCTAAGAACGCAATCACATCTTCTAGCCTCAGCGCTGTAATTTCGCGAGTCACGAGATAAGCTACAAGTCTATCCACGCCCTCTTGATCTTTGTGGAGGCACACTGCAGCCTCTACGACGTTGGGGTACCGTCGCAAAGCCTCCTCTATCTCACCGGGCTCAACTCGGAATCCGCGAATCTTGATCTGATCGTCGACTCGCCCAAGGAACTGAATACGTTGATCGGCGCAGAGGACAGCTATGTCGCCCGTCCTATAAGCTCGAACAAGCTCGTTTTCAACGTTCACCATTCTAAACCGTTCGCGATTAAGTTCATCTCTGTTCAAATAACCTCGCGCAAGGCAAGAGCCAAATATCCAGATTTCCCCTTCAGTTCCAGCTGTCACGGGCCTTTCATGTTCGTCGAGGAGAGCAATGGAAATATTATCTAGGGGTTTACCAATAGTGACGGGGCTTCCAAGCTGACATTCGTCCACGCTACACCAGACGGTAGCTTCTGCCGGACCGTAGGCATTAAAGAAACGGTAGCCGACCATCCACCGTGCCGCCAAGTCAGATGGACACCTTTCACCGCATACTATTATGTGGGAGAGATCGCTGTAACGCTCAAAAGGCACTGTCGATAATGCGCTTGGAGTAAGTGACAAATGGGTAATTGCGGCTTTGCTGATATATCGCCCCAGAGGAGAACCGGGCTGTGCCGAGTTCTCCTCCGGAAAAATGAGACTCGCTCCTGAGTAAATCCCAAGAGCCATATCGCCAACCGCTATATCGAAGCCATAGGTACTTACTTGCGATACTCGACTCAAAGGGCCGATATTGAACTTCGTTGCAGAGGCCCTAATGACGTTATGGAGAGCGGCATGCTCGACAATTACTCCCTTCGGAGTTCCCGTCGTTCCTGATGTATAGATGATGTATGCAGCGTCAGCAGAAGAGGGAAGACCATTCGGCTCTGCTTCGGGAAGGAGATGGGTATAGGACCCCACGCGCGGCATATTTATAATATTCAAAGAACGCGTCGTTACCTGGTCCGTAATCATAAAGCGGACCTTGCCATCGGCGAGTATAAAATCAACGCGTTCGCTGGGAGCCCCCGGATCGAGTGGTAAATAGACTCCTCCCGCGAAGAGCACTCCAAGGAACGCGACCACGCGATTTGTAGACCGGTGCAATTGGACGGCAACTACCTCTCCGTGACAGGAACCCGCCTTCAAGAGCTGTGACGAGAGTGCTCTCGCCTTATGAGCAAGCTCCGCATAGGTAAGCATTTCACGTCCGCACTCTGCGGCAAGTGCATTAGGCCTAATTAGCGTGTGTTCAAGGAACCGATGCAGAAGTGTCCCTTGGGTACCTGCATCAACTTGGGGACCGCGAATAGTTGATGGCTTTGCGGCGATCGTGCCGGGTTGAATACCTCGTAGGCTCAATCCATCTCTGACAAGCGGACCCACAGATCTAGCAAGGGTGGGACCGATGGCAATCATCACATCTCCAGGTCGAAGACGCCCAAGAAGTTCAGTCGCGGCGTTGGCGGAGGTCGATGCATGTACAAAAGCAACACCAGATCGAATTAGCGAATCCGAAAGACGATCCTCACTCGATTCCAAGTTTGATTCCCCCGCCGCGTCGGTGGGAAGTACAGTCACGAAGTCGGCAGACGCGAGTGCAGAGGCAAATGACGAAGCTAATCGTAAGACTCTGCTATGCAATAAGCCCTCAAAAGCGACCATGACCCTGCCGCCGTCTCGAACTGCACTGCGAGCGACAGCCAAGGAAGCTCGCACTTCTGTAGGGTGGTGAGCATAATCGTCATAAATTTGAACATCGTGTACGCTACCAATTAACTGACAGCGTCGTTCGAC
>Ga0335075_10014598_pt1 | contig 11790 bp, 8 predicted proteins | sample Lox_Sample_24_FD_206723 | JGI IMG/M metagenome (GOLD analysis project Ga0335075, IMG submission 206723) | Soil microbial communities from Loxahatchee National Wildlife Refuge, Florida, United States - Lox_Sample_2.4 | ecosystem: Environmental > Terrestrial > Soil > Wetlands | place: USA: Florida... | reverse complement strand
ACTAGGCTATATAAGATTAGTGGGAGTACTCATCTAATAAATATGGAGCCATGGTACACACTAGGGACTGGAAATTATTTGAGCGGCCAATGGATGGCGTAACATCGCTCGCAGGAGGAGACTCTTGATCATTAACTTCCATCTTGCAGAACCGACGTTTGAAATGACGAGAGATTGTGTTTTCTACGTGTAGTGGAAGTTTATCTAGTTTTCATATGGATTAACTATTCTTGGGAGGGGAGGCAGTGTATTTTTACTGTGACTGATGGCACTGCACGTGACCTTCGCTAAATGGATATGCTAACTATTCTAGGGAGGCGGCCATTGTGCGCGAGGCTGGCTGCGCTCCTCAACATCACTGTGTCTTCAGCATTTCAAGGAGCCTGCATCTTCATCGAGTTAGACTCCTCGGCGGCCTATTTGTAATCTGTTTGTTACCCTCGGGATTGTTCTGTTCTGTTGCATCTTGGTGAGGCTCGCGGATCCCGACTAGTGCGTCCACAATAACGCGAATTTTCTCTAATCTACCGCTTGGTTGGATCTCCAACTACCTAAGGCTTCGACTAATTCCAGCCTTGCGGCGAAGTTTTTGATGTCGAAGTAAATGAGCTTCAGGCTTCTTGGAAGCAAACATGGTGAGCTATTTTACGAACAGCAGTGCCACCCAAGACACCCAACAATCTCCACGGAATAGTCTTCCCAAGCCGCGATAGCACCGAATGCAAACTGGCTTAAGCCGATTGTCTCTCCGTCGAATGCAACGCTTGAGTGAGTGCTCATGCTGTTCCTTCATTGCTCCCGTGCCTACCTCGATAAGCATTGTCGCCGTACATGTAATGAACTTGGAACACAATGACGACCGCGCGAACAATACTTGGGCTGATAAGAAGTCTGGAATGAACTAGTTGAGAGATCTTCTTCCCTCGCGAATCCCAAATGCAAGAACTTTGGCGTACCAATACAACGCCAATGTTGCGTTTGGGACATCATCTGCTGGCGTGGAAGGGCAAGCCAAGAACATGCTCAATTGTCTTTGGTCAGAGCGAAAGGTTTGCTGGACTTCGAGGCCAAATCTTGTTGGATGGAGATGCTAATGTGTGATCCGCGAACAGTCTAATAGTGCCCGGCCCATCATCTTCATCTCATCTGTCCGTTTTTCACGATCGAGTTTAAACGAGACGGCGAGTCTGAGGACGTTGCTGTGCAGCAGGTTTGTGCAGCGGGCCCCCTAGGCCTCTTCAACTGATACTATCTGCATGCCGAGGCATAGAAAGCAAAGTCCAACTTAACTGATGACGTAACGAATGTCCAGTATTACACTCTGACCTTCATCGAGCACAAGTTCGTCTTTTGGGTCCTTCAACCTACTCGTGATGAGGCTGGCCGGTGGACTGGGTGTGTGATAAAGAGGCTGTTCAGAGCAGACTACCGACGAGTATACAGTCGGAGAGCTGGTTGATTAGGTTAATGAGATTCATACATGGGGTTTATCGCAGTATGGCCCTAGTTGTGAACAAGACATTAAAGGGGTTCTGAACTTTGGCGTGCGAACCTCTGATGTTCATGAGCAATTGTTAGATCGCATAGTCAGCATCAATGGAACGAGTAGCAAGTTCTTGTAAGCAGACAGCCGCAGTGTGCCCCTAGATGACATTGGTATATGTGTACATATCTGCTGCCTCTTGTACTACATGACACAAGATCCATATTTTGAGTCTATGACCAACACGCACGGTGTCAGCGCCAAAAATGGTCCGTGCTCAGAAATGGGACGAAAGCGATTTTGCAGGCGTATGGTGTCAGCGCCAAAATTGGCTGACAGGGTCCGTGCTCAGAATTTTTTTAAAGGAGGAAACCGATTTTGCAAGCGACTGTACCAAGCGCCTGGGCGTGCTCGGCAAGCATTCGCGCAATTTCGCCATCGTTTGGGAGACCTCACGACCTCCCGCTACTTTCCTTTTTCCACCAAAAGGGTTGCTTTTGAGATTTATTCTTCGGAGACTTGTCTCTACGATATCGAAGCTAGAAATTCTGTTCAATCCCCTCCTCTCGGGCCATTCTTTGACATTTCGATTCAAACATGTAACACGTTTATCTTGTCATATCAGGGCTGTGGGGAGTAATACCCGAAACTCCATCGCCAAATCATAGGATTTTAGACCTTTTTCAAGGCGACTCTGCCAGATGATTCTTCGTCGGAATATCTCCATCTGCATTCGCTCTGAAATAGAGCTATAGTTTATTGGCCAGACGGTTATCGCGAGGAAAGAATCCCGCCGAACGAGTATTTAGACCGCGTAAGCGTAACTCTTCTTGTTATTGATTATATCGCTGTTGTAGAACGTTTCGTCTTCATCGGACTTCTTGTCATCATTAAGGTTCTCGTTGTCGACAATAAATCCACTGCATAAGCCACCAACGGCGATTTCGATAACTCAACAGTAGTTATGTTCCCGCAGGTGTTCCAGATACATGGTTCGAGTGTAGAAGTCAGCCTGGTGGCTATTTTGAGGTTTCTTGGGAGACTTCCGTGACTGGTGGAATTAGCTTGAAAGTGTGAATGCGATCACATGTCTCGGGGTAGAAGGTAATGAAAAGCAGCACGATCACATGAGGTTGTCTGCATCTTTACGGAAGCCTCTCGTCTATTTTTCAACCGCATCTCGTAGGATCAAGAGGCCCTCCGCGACCGAGAGTATATATACGCCCGTAGTATTGAGTCTATTGTGTAATGTTACATTGGAGTTGGTGCCGTTTATAAATAGCTGAGATAAGATATTCGTCGGTGCTCGTAGGTGGCCATAGCAAACCCTTTCCAGAACCTTATAGTACACGGACTGCGTTGCCAGCAGTTCTTAATATCTCTCCGTCTTGCATAATCCCACCGCGAAATAGATCCTCGATAATCTCTCCAGCCAAGATCGTCCGATTCACAATACCCTCCACATGCTTCGGCTCCACTCTTCCATACCAGATCCCACACCCAGCTAGCGGATGTGTTTCCCCTGCAGAAGTTTTCGCTTTCTTCGGTATATAGATTATGATATTCCCAGCAAACTGATGCCCTCCGATGTGGCTTATCAGTCCCGTTCTAGCCGTGGGTTTCTCTGAAGCTACTCCAGCCAGATATCCGGTATTCCCGCCGTTTTGGTGCCTGATGGGTACCGGTCCTTGCAACACCTCGATGCCTTCTCTTGGCAACGCCTTTTTGAACTCCTCTTGTATGACAGGTCCCAGCGTTCCGCATCTACCATCTCTCCCTCCATGGCCGCATATTAGCACCACGATATCCTCCACGTCTCGCACACCATAGAGCAGACTCTGATACTCTTTGCTCCGAAGAAGTCTGTCTCTATGGATCGGCGAGAGACTATCATGGGCTGGATTCAATTTCGTAGGTAGCAGGTAACCTTTTACGAGTGCCTGAACGCTATCGAATGAGACTCGGGGTAGGTAGGGAATGTATTTGAAGCTTGGAAACAGATACGCGGAGCTTGTTTGTACTTCTGCTCTTTGTGGAACAGATGGCGGGAAGGAGGCGTTGATGATTGAAACGTTATGATAAGGCTGTAAGATAACGTAAATCAGCGACCAATTCCGTCCAGAGTTCACAAAATGTAGAAGCTTTTAACATAGGATAGGGAGCAAAGACGAACATCTCTATACATGCCTCCTCGCCCAAGTAACTCTTTAAGATCCGCAGCCAAATTATCACCATCATTCTCGTCTTCAATCCTCGACTTCCAGTCCATTTGGCTGGTACAAATCACAACCTGCTCAGCGTATGGAGCCATCGTGCCATTGAGAGGCTGGCTGTAATTGATGTGGAGGCCTCCCGGCAAAACCGGCGTTTCTGCACAAGCACATTTTGGAGAAGGGCATGAAGGTGTTGTGGGGAAAGGTGGCTGAGAACTCTGCACTCTAGATATGTGACGGGAAAATATTCTTGTTGCAGGCCATGAAGAGGTAATGAGAGGGCGTGGGGACATGGCAGGACAACCTGAAAGTTGATGTGTATGTCCTGGTATGCACTGGGCTGTCTATCTTATCTCATCCTGTCGTCAGTGGCTCCTTGCGAACGCCGTACAGGGATTAAGACATGAACAAGTTGCAAAGTGTAAATACCCTTCCGAAATTGTAAATAGGGGAAATAAACGTCAGACCAGGGTATGGTGCCGTTGAGGGAAGATCCTTTGAAGTGTCTTTTGAAGTCTATGCCTCGCCTGCCTCATTCTTTACTGCTTCGAGCGCGCAACATCTCCCCTCTGCTTCAATTACTGCTCTACACATGCCGCACGTTACCTTCTGCCCATAATGAGCTTCGATGGCTTTGGGAACATGCATCAGCTATTGCTGGCACACAAAGGAATCATCCTAGAGAAGTAGGAGCCCTTCTTTTACAGCTCTGTCTGCAGCGTAGCAGAGGCATTCCCCTGCAGTATTTGCTGGGTTCCCAGCCGTTTGGGGAGCTGGATATCCTATGTCGGCCAGGCGTGTTAATACCAAGGTCAGTGACTTTTTGTATCTGTCATACTTGACCTGACATCGAACCAGACCTGAGACAGAGGCGTATACTTCCTACATTGCCGAATTTCTTCTCCATGACCCGGTGCTTGCTAGTCAGCGTGGATTGAAGATCCTGGATATCTGTTCCGGCAGTGGATGTATATCTCTGTTGCTCTATGCACTCCTCTCAGGGAAGCATCTTAATATGCAGGTCCTGGGAGTCGACATATCGGATACAGCATTAAAGCTAGCACGTGATAACCTCAAGCATAACATCCTGCAAGGCCATCTGGCTGAACCAGCCCTGCATCATATCTCCTTCATGAAAGCTGACGTTTTGTCTGCATCCTTCCATCCAAGAGACCTCTCATCAAATGACTCAGAGTGGGACATAGTCATCTCAAACCCACCGTACATATCTGAAACAGGATTCAACAAGAATACAAACCGATCCGTGCGAAATTGGGAGCCAAAACTTGCTCTAGTGCCACAAAAAGTCCAAGACAGGGAATTATCACATTCGCAAGCAGAAGACGTCTTCTATTATAAGATTCTTGACGCTGCCAGATTAGGAAATGCCCGGGTTGTGTTGATGGAAGTGGGAGACTTGCAACAGGCTTTGCGAGTTGCTCATATTGCTGTAAATATGGGACTGTGGAGTATGGTTGAGATTTGGAGGGATTGGCCTGATCAGCAGCCAGACCTACCCAATGAGCTCGAAGAAGCTGTGGTTAGCCAACATAGAATACGGGTTCGCGGTACGGGTCATGGCAGGTCGGTCCTATGCAGGAGGTGACGAGCCGATGAAACGATAGGAGTGGAAATATATAACATCCGATCTACTTCGTAAGTCATTTTGTTACCAAGTAGCTATTGGAATAGAATCAGGCACCTTTCTTGGGGTTAGCGATAGTAGGGTAGCTACTTATTGCAAATCATAACTGCTGTTACATGAAAAGCATAGCTCCTGTTACAGCTGCATGGTTATTAGCCGCTATCCCTATGTCGCAGTCTACCATAGTTTGTCAGCCATAGTTCAGCGCTAGTGATTTTCGCTTGCCATCCACTGGCTGCTTTTGAAAGGTTGAAGAAGCTGGTATCAAGGTCTTTGACAAAAGCCAAAGCTTTGGCTGAACAGAATCATGTGCTTTTGTTTTTTTGGGGTTGACTTACTCGTGTCGCTGAGACCAGTAGGTTTATCATTGATATCGCTGGGGAGCGAAGATCCTGGTCTAGTATGCTTAGTCCACAAAAAGCCTTGTTAGGTAGATTCTTTTAAGCTTAAAATAACATAACTTTTGTCGAATATCTCGTACATCTGTCTTGTTACCTTAACGCACGCAACCTCATTTAGCGCTCAGAACTTTAGGAATGGTGGGGCATTGTCGCCAAAAGCTTTTAGTTTACTACGCATGGTGTCAAATTACGTTATTTATTTACATAATCAAATAATGATCTTCGTGGTAAATAATTTGGGCTGATGGTTTAGTGGGTAAGCGTTGGTCCTTCGAAGTAGATAAACAAACTAAAATTAACATATTCCTAGTATAATACGTAAGCATCTTTGCTTCCAGATCACGTTCCACTTAAATCTGAAGAATTTATTGTAGCTCTTTAGCACGTGACATGACCTTCCTCGGCCTGTCTGTAATATAGAGGTGGTCGTGAGTGACCTTTACAAACTATTCAACACAAGCACTAACATTTCCTAGCGGGGTTCGATTCGTGAGTTCTACCGAAAAAGAATCCCCTAAATTACAATTCTGACCCTGAACAGCCCGTCAGTCCACTCTAATTTTTTTTTTAATTTAACCTTTTGGGTCAGGACTGATTTTTCGCGGGACTAGGCCACAAGCAGCACCAATGTGACGTGATTTCGCTACACGTTCAGAAGTACTTCTAATGTACCATCTAGACGCACCAACACTTGTATAGCGGATATTCAGAAGCATTTCTAGATACCTCTCTACTATGTACGTTCTTAGAAGTACTTGTCTTCTCAGCCTTTAGAAACATGGGTTTCCAGACTTCGTTCTACGCAAAGGAAATTACTTCACAGTTACAATGCGTTGAAGAACACAATCAAAAGTGTACATTTTGCTTAGTCTCGCACGATTTAAACAGAAAATACTTGTATTGGGGACTTATTACATATTTATCTAGCGCTTGTTCATTGATTGATCAGCTATATCATTTTGTATTCTCTTGCTAGTTATAGTGCCATATTGCTAAAGCGATGATGAAGATGCTTCCATGATCATGCTTGGTGTGACCGGTCCTCCAGGCGACAGACCAGGTGCCATGGCAAACGCATCGATTTCGTCTCCTTCGATATGTTCTCTTTTCACGTGTCTTGAAAGAGCCCCTCTCGTTGCAAATATGAATCCGCACCCTTGTCTGTCGCATAGAAATTTATTGGAATAACAGTTCTATTGGCTCAACCCGATTTTGGAAGGACTCCCAACCTCCTAAGAAAAGAGAGAATTGGGAATTATAAGATCAAAGGTATTCAATATTATGCATAAATGGGGAGCCTATGACCTATTCGGACTACTCTCTTTATTATTATCAACTAATTCTAATCAATGCTGCGCGCTAAATCACCACTCTATTCTCCATGAGTCCAACACCTTGGCGGTTACTCCAAGAGTTCTTCAGGGTTCCCTCCGCTCAATTACTTTACCATAAAATTTCAGCAACTAGCGTGAGTTGAACATTTGACTTCTCGAAATAAAGCCAGATTATGGGATTCTAAGGTTTTCCGCCCGAATCACCACATTTGGCTCAAACAGGTTAGACAGATCCCAATCAAGTCCAGCGATTCTGACCTATTTTCGCTTCCAGACTCCCTTATCAGATCGATAAACTGTCCGACCTGTGACGCTGCACCTCCACCATCCGCAATTATCCCTCACTGTCGTATGGCTGCGCCAATAATTTAGGCGGGCAACATTTCTCACGTCCACTTTGTGCAACGCTTTACATATTTTAAATTGTTGCTGAGTACAACTGTTACTGCTGAAGTACTCTGCTGGTCTTGTATTGTGTTTCTTACAGCTACTTCGCGGGCAACCATTACATTATGATCTCACCAATGGGTTCGGCTATTGGTGACGGCCAGTAAGGTTGTGCGACCTTCAAATCTGCGTTGTGGCGAGATTTCCAATGCGCTAATGCTGAGCGGCTAGCGACAGGGAGGTTGTGTGCTGGCTTCCCCGCTTCACGCGCACATATCTCTGAGTCCTTATTAACTGCTGCATTTCACAGAAGACTTATTACCTTAGAACTTCCTGAACTGACGACCTGACTAAACGTATGCGTCTCCTGTCATGCTTCATCCAGTAGCTGTCAACATCGTTTCCTACTTCTATCCCCTTGGCAACACGCCTGCCGTGTGCTTGACTCAAGACCTTCCACCAGAGGAAGTAGCAGATATTCTACTCCTCGGTTGCGGAGACGTACGCAACATCCTATTTACGGCTTACTCTAACAACGCCTTTAGTTAGTCAATCTCAGGCCTCTAAGAGACTTAAAAATTATCATTGATGCAAAGCAGGACCCCGTCGACTTGATATTACATGCTGTGATGTGGAAAGAGCTGTTTTAGGTATCCCTTGGCCTACATTTTGAGGGAACTTTCAGCTAACGATCTCCTTAGCGCGGAACATCTTATTATTCACCCTTCTGGTAGATGACGTCGATGGCTTGAACGACACGCCTATCTGGAATATCTACTACCACTTGTTCCTTGATGATCAATCCCTCAAACTCTTACAAGCTCAGTCGAAGAAGCTACACGACCTTGCTAGTTCGATAGACGGCTGGCATGGCAGCAAATACGGTAAATTACTTCGATTCTCAGACACTGTAACTCTCAAAAGGATTAGAGAGGTCTGGGGTTCATACCACACTTCGGCCCTGACCGAAGATGAAAAGGCGACTTATGACAAACGCTTCAAAGCTGGTATTCAAAAATCTGTTGAGGCAAGGAATAGACTCATGGGCACTGGCCTCGTTTTGACGGGCTACAGATCCGCGGCTCCAGTGAGCGCCCAGTCCATAATGGACCTTCCGCAGCAATTTCAGTACTTCTGGGATCATGGGGTGACGGATAAAGACCCTAGAACTCTGTCAAAAGCAAAACATTCGAATCCCATGTTCGCATCGCTTATTACAGATACCTTTACCCTTCATTATGGGACCGACCCGGTTCTAGGCTTCCATCTTGCGACAGCCTATGTGTCCCTAGCCACGGAATCGCCCTTGTTCCAGAAAGCGCCTTTAGATCAATTACATAAATTGGTGGCGGCCGCACGCGTTCAGTTTCAAGCATGGGCTGTGTCTTTTAGGAGAAGCGCTTCCCAGAACCTGGTTATACGCTTCTTCGTTGGTGACGCTCTTGCATTCTGTCATACACTGCAACACAAAAGAGCAACTGGAACCAATGAACCGGCCCATTGGTACCGTACGCCATATCATCTAGAGCCCTTGATACTTGACGGCTTAGACTCTGATTTAAGAGGAAAAGCACCTTTGTTATTCAATATCATTGATACATCAAATCTCACTGACCATCTTGGGGCGATAAATCTTCTCGTAGCTACCTCTCCGCTGCTTACAAATAGCACCTCGTCTACTCTCTATACCGAGTCCTTGGTAAAAGTTTCAGAAGACCACAAAGACTGGATAGACTCACTCCTTTGCAGTCACTTCCCTACAGTCTCAATCCTATTTGGTTTGTTTCCTGTAGAATACTGGACGAATGCTACTGCTGTCTCCACCGTCGACGATGGAATCCTCGACAGCATGCCGATCTTGACTGGCACCCAGGGAATCAGCAAAGGACAGATGCGTACCCGACTTGTCTGGAAATGGCCAATTTCATCCCTTGATGGGATACTCCAGCCCATTTTCAAAATTTCCATCGATGAACAAGACTTGGCAAGTATCCTTCATCGAGTTTACCGGGGGATGTTCCAAAATGAAGATTTTGGGAAGCTCTTCACCAAAATATCTCTCCTAACAGTCCAAAATAGCTCCAACCCACACTACCATCGAGGAAGTTTCGCGTCATTTCTGCGTCTTGTTAAAGGGAGGGTGAAGGCCGACTGGAATAAGGTGATGGATGGCCTCTTGCATCTTGTCGAAAACGATCCCAGTATCTTGATGGGAAGGAATTACATCCAGGAATTGTACCTCCAGCTCCACCTCCTTGAGATATATACAATGCCAACATTTCTGCCACCATTCAATCAGACAAGTTATGTCCCCAGCTCTTTGGGCCTGGGAGCTTGGAAGGATATTCCAGGGGTCATTTGCATTACACTGAAAGTTCCCAGGAAGAAGCTGAGGGTATTCACGAGCCTCGCGCCAGGGGAGCTTGGCACACCTAACGTCCATTGCATCTTACAGTCTGCCACCACCTCCAATAGTAGACCATGGCAAAACATTTTTGCTGCAGTACAATTGACATTTGGAACGGTCACCACCTCTAATCCGAGAAATAGGGATGATTTCCACTTGATAGTTTACGAAGACGAGAGTGGCTGGACTGGTCGCTCTCCACTGTTGGTCTCTTTCTATGCACCGACTTGGGTAGCCCTGCTCGAACCACGTACCACAACCATAGCTTTTGGGGTTCAAAGCACGCCATATAGTACGCGAACCTTTATGAAGATCCTTGGAGTAGAGATGAATGTCTACGAGACGACATTGATGGATGAGGACAATGTCTACATCACCAAATACCTCCCAAATCAGTCAGGATATACATCCATATGCAAACACAAGGATGCCGATCTATTAGTTGAGGAATCGCCAAACGCCAACGCTATTACTACAGTTATGGCAAACGTCGACCGAGAGACTGCGCGGATAACATCATTAACAGGCCGTGTCGATTTCCTTACAGAAGAAACCAAATCAAACCTACGAGACCAATTCCCGGTCGAAACCTTGCAGCTATCAGCATGCGCAATCGCCGTGGTTACAGGCAAGAATCGGACAAAATACCTTCTTCACTTCCCTGCTCCAGTACAGAACTCGCAAGCTAAAATTCGAATCGCGCGCAAATCTTCGTACGTAGAAATCATAGCTCCAATTGCTTTCCCCACGGACGACAACAACAGGTTTCTACACTTTATGTATCCTTCAATCCAAAAGGGAAAGCAGGGCACGGTGATTTGGAACATGCCTTATTTAAACCTCGACTGCCTACCTATACTCGACCTCGGACAAGTCAAAGCCCTGCAATGGCTTAATATGCATACCTCCCTCCAGTTCTCTGTGCGAGAACGAGAGTTGAGAGAAGCACCCGTGTCCTCTGTCAAGAACAAAGACGTCCGCGTCAACTTCAAGGATGGACTATTCTCGATTTTCATGCATTTTAGCGGTCTCCAGGGCGGAAAGGCGCACATTTTCGGAATCAATAATCCCACAGGAGGCGGTGTGCATATACTCATTTTTGTGTCTTGCCTGCGGCTGGACATAGTAAATCACACTGTCGTCCTCGACTCGGCCGTGCTGCCCCTGACAGATCGACTAGTGCCACGGATACAGCGGTTTTTAGAACCGCTTTCGGGTTTGGGACTTTGCAATATCAAGGTTGATGATGATGAGTTGAGGCTTTGGAAAGAAGTGCTTCCTTGTTACGTTGAGCGGTGTCGCAAGTGGGCTCATCGTCCGTCGTGTGAATATGTGGCTAAGGCCCAGATACCGTTGTCAGTTGAGAATGGCGAGTCACTGCTATGTTCCTGTGGGAATGGTGTGCTGCCGCCGGGTTTTATTCCCGGCATTCCTGAATGGGATATTGCTTCGAAATATGCAGTTAGGGCTGCAATCTCGCCGTCATTCTCAGTCCCGTTTGTGGAGCCGACTTTCGACTTCGCGAAGATTAAACGCGATGTGGAGTCAGATCTCAATCGATGTCAGAACTGCCAGAAGAGTCATTTGGATGTCAAGACGATGTTATTGACTTGTTCGAGGTGTCGTGTTGCGAAATACTGCTCGGTTGAATGTCAACGTGCTAACTGGAAAGTGCACAAGAAGGTTTGCGGCAAGTGAGTGGGAGTGGCTGTCTGGATGTTGATGATAGCAGGATTAACAAGTTGGCAATGTAGCAATGGTGACGGTAAACTTTAACAGCCCCAAAAAGGGGGGTAAAAACAAGCAGTTCAAGAAACCTTACGAAATGATCTACACGAAAGCGAAGCCCAAAATGATAGATTCATTGATCAATCGAGCCCGCAAGTGTGACTGCAATCTCCTATCGTAATCTAGGACAAT
>Ga0335075_10014597_pt1 | contig 11791 bp, 8 predicted proteins | sample Lox_Sample_24_FD_206723 | JGI IMG/M metagenome (GOLD analysis project Ga0335075, IMG submission 206723) | Soil microbial communities from Loxahatchee National Wildlife Refuge, Florida, United States - Lox_Sample_2.4 | ecosystem: Environmental > Terrestrial > Soil > Wetlands | place: USA: Florida... | reverse complement strand
AACACCCACGGGACCGGCAAAAGTCCCTCAACGCCCTTGGTTTCGTCGCGGTGAATGGAGCGTGAGCCGATCTGCATCCGCTCAATGACATCGATCGGGGTCACTGCCCGGAAGTATTCGAAGAACTCCCGGCTCCCATGCACCAGGCGGCGGTACGCGTCGCGGCTGGCGTAGCCCAGAGTCGTGGCGCACGCCACGAAGGCCGGCGAGTCCGGCGCCAGCTTGCCGCGCTTGGCCTCTGAAGTCGCCAGGCTAAGCGCGTTGAATGCGCGTTCCAGCGTGCGCATGGCGATGGGCCGCAGGCCATAGCCCTGTTTGATCGTTTCGCCCTGCTCGCGGATGCGGAGCACGCCATTCACGGCCCCGGCAGGCGCTGCCGTCACAATCGAATCGATGCGGCCACCGCCGCGCGCCGGGCTCGCTCCGCGAGCATGGAAAATAACCGTGCGGTCACCGTCAGCCGCCAGGACCTGCGCCAGCGAGCCCTGCGCCTGGTGAATGGCCAGCCGCGAGGCACAGGTTCCGACTTCCTTGTTACTGTCGGAGTAGCCGAGCAACACGCACTGCTGCCGTCCATGTGCCTGGAGATGGCGCCTGTAAAGCGGGTCGGCGAGCAACTCCTGGAGCGTCTGCCCGCAGCGCTCGAGGGAGCTGACCGATTCGAACTGCGGCGCGATGTCCAGTGCAACCTCGCCGGTACGCTTGTCGTAAACCGAGGCCCAGCGCGCGAGTAACAGAGCCGCCAACACATCATCGGAGCCACGCGTGCCGCTCACGATAAAGTAACCGACGGCTTCCGGTCCGTAGCGGTGACGCCCCTGCATCAGGGCTTCGAACACAGAAAGATTGCGCTTGCTCAGGGCATCGAGCTCAACTTTCGGGCCGCGGTCGTGCTCCAGCGCATCGGCCAACAGCTCGCGCCGCTCGGCGCTCGAGCGCTCCATCCATTGCGGATCGTCATAACCGCGTCCTATGACCTGGTGAAGCACGCTGGCGTGCTGGCGCACATCCAACGTCGCCAGGTGAAAGCCGAAAGTGTCGATCCGGCGCATCAGCCGGCGGACATAGTACAGCCCCGCGTTCGTCCCTTTGTTGGCCTGGAGACTGGCCGCGACGAGACGTATATCGTCGCGGAGCTGCTGGGCCTTCTCGTAGCCGGTGGCTCTGCCCTCATACGTCGCCCGCAGGCGCTCGCTGATCTGCGCCAGGAAGACCCGATACGGCATGCGATCGTGCCGCGCCGGAGTAATGGCTTTCGCGCCCGGGAGCAGAGTCATGTACTGCTCGATGCGTTGCGCGAGCTCGGGCGAGATACTGACCCGGCTCCCGCTCTGGGAGAGCCGGTGCGCCACCACCTGCACTTCCTCGAAGTACCTGTTGACGATGACGTGCTGTTGGCGAGCCAACGTCTCGCGGATGGTTTTGGCGTGCACGTCGGGGTTGCCGTCCATGTCGCCGCCGACCCAGGATCCGAAGTGCAATATCGAGGGTAGCTCGATGGAATCCGCCGGTACTCCGTAAAGCTTCTCCAGTGCCTGCGCCAGCTCTTCGTAGAAAGCCGGCACGACACGATAGAGAATCTCGATGAGGTAGAAGAGAACCTGCTCGCGCTCATCTCCAACGGTCAGGCGCTCGCGCGGATGCTCCTCCGTCTGCCACGCCGCGGTCAGCTCGATCCGGATGCTTCCCCAGATCGTGCGAGTTTCGTGAGGTGTCAGTGTAGGGTCGAGCCGGTCGAGCAGCAGCTGCGCAATGCGCTGCTGTTTGTGGAGCAGCGTCTTTCGCGTGGACTCCGTGGAGTGTGCGGCGAATACCGGCTCGATACGAAGGGTGCCCAGTAACTCCAGAACGTCCTTCAGCCCGAGGCCCGCGCCCTGAAGGGCGGCGATGGCATCTTCAACCCCGCCGGGCTGCGGGCGTTTGCTGTCCTTCAGAAAATAGTCGCGGCGCCGGCGGATCCGGTGAACCCGTTCCGCCAGATTGACCACCTGGAACCAGGTGGAGAACGCCCGGACGAGGTCACGGGCGAGCCCGGGAGGCCGGTCGTGGACGCTCGCCGCCAGCTCGCGGCGTGCTTCTTCGTTGCCTTCGCGGCGCCCGATGGCGGCTACCCGGTCGAGCTCCACCAGCTTGAAAAGGGATTCTCCGCCTTGCTCGGCCAATATCTCGCCCACGAGCGCACCGAGCGCATGCACGTCGTCGCGCAATGCCTCGTGCTTCGGTGGAAAATGGATATCGCTGCGGCTCACGTGAGCCGCACATTGTACCCGAGTGCCCGGCGGCCCTCACCCCGCCAGCAGGACCGACTCAGCCCGCTCGAGCTCCTCAGGGTGGCCGTAGATCACGACAATGTCGCCGTCACGCAGGACGGTATCACCGGCCGGCTCGCGGCCCAGAATCCCCAACCTGCGGATACCGGTAAATACCACCTCGACGCCGCGGCTGCGGACATCGCGCAAGGTTCGACCGACCGCCCAGGCGCCCGGCGGCACCACTACCGACTTGATCTCCTCGCGATGCTCATGAGTCTCATCGAGCGGACGCGCATCCCCGCGGCGAACGATATTGCGCAGGACGGCGTACCTGTTACTGCGAATGTCATTGACAGTGCGCACGACCCTGGTGACGGGCACGTGCAATAACATCAACACATGCGACACCAGCATCAGGCTGGCCTCGAAGGTCTCCGGTACGACGTCGGTGGCGCCGGCATCCTGCAGCTCCTTGATGCGCACATCATCCGCGGTCCTCACCAGCACCGGTACATCCGGTCGCAGTCGACGGATGCTATGGAGAATACCCACGGAGGTTGCAGGATCCGAGAAGCTGACGACCACGGCGCTGGCCGTTTCCAGCCCGACCTTCACCAGCAGGCTTTCGTCCGAGGAGTCGCCGAAAATAACGGGGTCGCCGGCCTGGCGCGCGGCGCGTATGCGCGCCGGGTCGAGATCGAGCGCGATGTATTCAAATCCCTGCGATTCCAGGACGCGCGCGACATTCTGACCAACACGCCCGAACCCGCACAGAATGACATGCTCGCGACGAGCGATCTCGATCGTCGTGACTTCCTCGCGCACCCCCGGGGCCGGCGGTCCTTTCTCCCGCAACAGGAAGCGAGCCACGGCCTTGTTGTTGTTCAGAATGAACGGGCTCAGAACCATGGACAACACGATGGCAACGAGCAACGGCTCGCCGATCCGCCCCGGAATCAGGTCCGCCTGAAGTCCGATGGTGCACAGCGCCACGCCAAACTCGCCACCGATCGAGATGACGATGCCCGTGCGCAGGGCCTTGAACCGGGTGGTGGTGAACGGTCGGGTAACGAGCGCTGCAAGCGTCGCTTTCAGCACTACGAGGGCGGCCAGCGTGGCCAACGCCACCCACAGCTCTCCCGCCAGGAGCCGCATGTCCAGCAACATCCCCACAGAGATGAAAAACACGCCGAGCAGGATGTCCCGGAACGGGCGGATCACGGAATCGATCTGGTGCCGGTACTCCGTTTCGGCGAGCATCATTCCGGACAGAAAGGCACCGAGGGCGAGGGACAGCCCGGCAACCGTCGTTGCCCACGCCGAGGCGAGCACTACCAGCAATACCGCAAGCGTGAACAACTCGCGCAGCCGGCTGTGGGCGATCTCGTGAAACAACGGCCGCAGGAGCCAACGGCCCGTCGCCAGAACGGCGACGATCGAAACGATGCCGCCGACGACGGCAAGCAGGCTTCCTCCAAGCTCGAAGCGCCCACCTCCCGCCGCGAGCGTCGAGGCGAGCGCCAGAAACGGCACGAAGGCAAGGTCCTGGAAGAGCAGCATGCTGAAGGCGAGCCGGCCGTGGGTTCGATTCAACTCGGAGCGCTCGGTCAACTGCGCCAACAGGATGGCCGTAGAGCTCATCGAGACCGCGCCGCCCACGACCACCGCGATCAACCATGGCAAGCCCATGGCACGGCCGATGAGCGCGAATACGGCCGCGGTGGCTCCGACCTGCGCCGCGCCGAGCCCAAAAACTTCCCGACGCATCGCGAGCATCCGGGGCAGGGAGAATTCCAGGCCCAGGGTGAACAGCAGGAAGGCAACGCCGAGGTCGGCGAGCTGGCGTGTCGTGCCCGAGTCCGACACGACATTCACGGCATGCGGCCCGAGGATGACTCCAACCACGAGATAGGCGAGGGTGGTGGGTGCACCAATGCGGCGCGCCAGCGTCACAAGGAGCACCGAGCTCGCGAGAAGAATCAGGACCTGGGTCAGTGGCGCGACCATCGGCGCGGGATGCCTTCCATCACGGCGTTGTCAGTTTATAGACTGCCGTACGGAAGCCGCGCAACGGGGTCGCGGGCGCGACCCCGGAATTCAGCGCAAGAGGGCCATCATGGCCCTGAAGATGATGCTCCGGAGGATTACGCCCCTAAAGAGGCGGGCACCCCTCTGGGTCGCAGATGTGTGTACTCGTGCGAAAGTCGTGTAATCGTCTGCTCGTCGTCGTCTTCCGCGTACTCCACACCGGTGGGCAGCGGCTGCCGGCCCTCCAGCATCTCGAGAAGGGTCTCGCGCGCACGGGCGACGCGGCTCTTGATAGTACCGACAGCGCAACCGCAGATCTCCGCCGCCTCCTCGTACGAGAAGCCGCTTACGCTGACCAGGATGAGCGCCGTGCGCTGGCCGGGGGAAAGCGACGAGAGAGCCTGGTTCAGATCGCGCAACTCCAGCTTGCCATCGTGATCGGGCGGGACGCTCGGCTCGGGCAGGAGATCCGTATCCACACCGTGCGCCTCGAACTTCCGCCGGCGCAGCTGTGAGTAGTGCTCGTTGCGCACAATGGTGAAGAGCCAGGCCTTGAGGTTCGTCCCCGGCTTGAAACGCTCGATATTGTTGATGGCGCGCATCAACGCCTCCTGCACCAGGTCATCGGCACGTACGCCGTCCCGGCACAGGGAGCGCGCGAATGTATGTAATTGGGGCACGAGGGCCACCATGTCGTCCGTCACCATTTGCTCCCCTTCGGGTAAGGCCCCGGCAGCCGGGGCTCAAAGTGGGTTAACTCAATTTCCGCAATTCGTGATGGGCAAGTTACTTGCTGCCTCGCCGCGCCAAAGTCGGCGAGAGGGGGCCAAACGGATTGGGAAGCTTCCCAAGGTCATGTCAGACAAGTCCTACACAGCGCTCCAAGCCCGAGCCACAGCCTGAATCGCTGCGGGCCACGCGGCGCGAGGGGCTGATCTTTTCGAGCGATCACACCCCCGGCATCCGCCGCCTGCGCTGCGGCAGCGGGTTCATCTATCAGCACCCTGGCGGTAGGCGGGTGCGCGAGCCGAGTCATCTCGCCCGGATCCGCAGCCTCGCCATACCGCCCGCCTATCGGGACGTGTGGATCTGCACGAGCCCGCGTGGTCACTTGCAAGCGACGGGCCACGATGCCCGCGGTCGCAAGCAATATCGATATCACGCACGCTGGCGCGCCCAGCGGGACGCGCAGAAGTTCGATCACATTCTGGCGTTCGGCCGTGCACTGCCGAAAATCCGGCGGCGCGTGGCGCAAGATCTGCGCAAGAGCGGTTTACCTCGTGACCGCGTCCTCGCGACGATCGTTCGACTTCTCGATAAGACACTCGTGAGAGTCGGCAATGAGGAGTACGCGCGCGAGAACCACTCGTTCGGTCTCACGACGCTGCGCAATCGTCACGTCAGCGTCACGGGTAACACCCTGCACCTGGAGTTCCGGGGCAAAAGCGGGATCCTCCATCGCATCACCGTCAGCGATCCCGCCCTGGCGCGCCTCGTGCGCCGCTGCGCCGACATACCCGGCCAGGAGCTTTTCCAATGGATCGATGCCGAAGGTAACCGCCATCGCATCGATTCCACCGCTGTGAACGAGTATCTGCAGGAGGCCGCCGGCGCGTCTTTCACGGCCAAGGATTTTCGCACCTGGCATGCCACCATTGCCGCGCTCGAGGCGCTGCGAAGGTTGCCGCCCGGCAACCAGCGCGAGGTCAAGCGCCAGCTCAAGAAAGTCATCACCGAGGTGGCGGGGCGCCTGGGCAACACGGCGACGATCTGCCGCAAGTGTTATATCCACCCGGAGGTTCTGCTCGGTTATGCGCAGGGGCGCCTCGCGGGACTCGGGGCTAACTCAACTATCAACGCGCTCAGGGCTCTGCTTCGCAAACGTAGCCGCGGCGCCGCGCGGTAAGAGTGTTCCTACGCCGCAATACGTCCGTCGGCGCTCGCGACCGCAATGACGCCGATACGGTTTTCGCGGCCAAGCAGCGAAGATGGCGCGGCACCTTCGTGTGAGGGCTCGTGATCCATCGCCTGAACTGGAACTCAAGGGGAGCATGTCATGTCATTGCGGACATTCATTTGTACAACAGGGGCCATCGTGTGCATGGCCGCTGCCGGCTGTGCTTCGGAGGGGCCGAAGCCGACCGCTGAGCTGACCAAGGCTCAGACGATCGTCGAGCAGGCGGACAAGGGCGGTACCGCGCAGCGTTATGCCGCGGCGGACCTGCAACGCGCGCACGACGAGTTGAGCGACGCCGATCGCATGAGCGCGCAGGGGAAATACGACGAGGCGCGCAGGTTTGCGCAGCGGGCGGAGGTTGATGCCGATGTCGCCGTTGCGCGTGGCAACAGCGCCGAGCAGAAGAAGGCAGCGGAAGACGTGATGAAGGCGAATGACGCACTGCGGCAGGAAACCAGCCGCGCCGCGGATGAGCCCGCGACCAACTCCTCACCCGCCGGTAGTCCAACCGCCACCAACCCAACAAGCCCGCCACAATTTTAAGGAGAGGCAACCGTGAAGAAGCTCATAACCGTAATTGGTGTGGCTGGCGTGCTGGGAGCGTGCGCCTCCGCGCCGCAACGCAACGACCAGCTGGAGCAGGCACGCGCCGAGGTCCAGACGCTGGCAGCGGACCCGATGGCTCAGCAGGCCGCCAGCAGCGATCTGGACCAGGCGCGCGCGAGTTTGAACCAGGCCGACAGCGCCTTCCAGCAAAAGCGACCCCCGGAGCAAGTGAATCAGCTCGCCTACCTGGCGCTGAGACATGCGGAGGCCGGTGAGGCGCGTATCTCCGAAGCGCGTTCCCGCCAGGAAATCGCCAAGGCGCAGGACGAGCGCACCCAGATCGAGCTTCAAGCGCGCGAGCGCGAGGCCGAGAACGCCAAGGCCGAAGCCGCGACTGCGCGCAACACCGCAGCCGCAGCACAGAGCGAGCTCGCCAGCGCACGCCAGGAGTTGAGTGACCTGCAGGCCAAGCAAACGGATCGCGGCATGGTCATGACACTCAGCGACGTGTTGTTCGACACCGGCAAGGCGACGTTGAAGCCCGGCGCGGACCGGGATCTGGACCGGCTCGCGCAGGCCCTGAAAGACAATCCCAACACGCGTGTGAAGATCGAAGGGTATACCGACAGCGTCGGCTCTGACGCATACAACCAGGCCCTGTCAGAGCGGCGTGCGCAAGCCGTGGCGGATGCGCTGCAGTCACGCGGGGTGCCTGCTGACCGTTACGAGGTCGAAGGGCTCGGCGAGGATTTTCCGGTTGCCACCAACGACACTCCGGCAGGGCGCCAACAGAATCGCCGCGTAGAGATCGTGTTCTCGGACGAGGCGGGCCGCTTCGCGCAGGGCGAGACGGCACATACGAACCGACGTTAACAGAGGTGGGCAATGAATCAACGTGACAGACACCCCGGGGAGCAGCGTTATTGGAGAGATCGACCGTCCTGGGAGGACCAGTATGGTTCCGGGCAGCGCCCCTCCCGGCGCGAGCCGTATGAGTATCGAGCCGACCCCAACCGCACTCGGTATCGCGAGCGCGGTGGCGAAGAAGGATTCCCGCGGGATCAGTACGGGCGCGAGCATTCGAGTGAGCAACTCTTCGGCCGCGAGCCGTTCAGTCCCCCGGAGGACCCGCACTACTACGGCACCGGCGCGGCGGGTTGGGGCGGTCCCGGCTTCACTGGCGGTGGCTACGGTTGGGGCGATGGCACACGCTCCCCGCATCTGCCGTTGGAAGGGGATTACTCCGATGAATCCTCGCTGAGCTACGAGAACCAGGTGCGCCGCGATTATCGGGCAGGCGGTGGCGGAATGCGCCGCCGTTATCCGCCGGGCCCCAAGGGATATCAACGCTCAGACGAACGAATGAAGGAAGATATCTCGGAGCGGCTCTACGCTGCCTACCACATCGACTCCAGCGAAGTGAGCGTCGAGGTCCGCGGCGGGAAGGTGGCGCTCGAAGGCACGGTTCCCAGCCGGCACATGAAACATGCCATCGAGGATCTGGTCGACGAGTGTCCGGGCGTGTTGGAAATCGACAACCGCGTCCGGGTAGCCGGTCCCAACTACCAGGGCGCGAGCCCGGCCGGCCCGACGACCCTGTCAAAGTCGAGCACGAAGCAGTAACACACGACAAGGGGGAGGTGGGGTGTTCCCACCTCCCTGGCTTCTTTGGCTAGGCCCGCCGGAAGTCGACAGCCGGAAGCTGCATCGAGCGGCGATACTTCGTCACGGTACGGCGCGCCACCTTGACGCCGCGTTCTGAAAGGAGCTCGGTGAGCTGCACATCGGAGAGCGGGTTGCGGCGATCTTCCGCAGCAATGAACTCACGCAGCAGGGCCCGTATCGCGGTTGCCGAGCAGGAGCCGCCGCTGGTGGTCGCGAGCTGGCGGGAGAAGAATCTCTTGAACGCCACGACACCGCGCGGCGTCGCCATGAACTTATGGCTCGTAGCACGCGATACCGTCGATTCGTGCAAATTCAACTCGTCAGCGATCTCGCGCAGGGTCAGCGGCCGCATGGCAAGGTCGCCGTACTCGAAGAAGTTCTTTTGACGCGCGACGACCGCCTCGGCGACTCGCTGGATAGTCAGGAAGCGCTGCTCGAGGTTGCGTACGAGCCAACGGGCCTCCTGCAGATGTTGCGCGAGCAATGTCGTCTCACCATCGCGTGCCTGGCGGAAGTAGTCGGCGTACTGTTGGTTGACGCGGATGCGGGGATAAATCGCGGCGTTCACCGTAACGGTCCAGCGCTTTTTCTCTTTCCGAACAATCACGTCCGGAACGATCGCCCGCGGCTCGAAGGAGCCCACTTTGGAGCCCGGGCGCGGATCGAGGCTGCGGATGAGATCCATCGCAACGCGCAAATTCTCTTCAGAGCAGCCGAGTGCCTCCAGCAACCGCGTGTTATCGCGCGCAGCAAGCAGCGCCAGCTTGTTCTGCACAATATCCAGCGCCAGCTCGCGACCCGGTACACCGCGATCGAGCGCCTGCAGCTGCAGCGACAAGCACTCGCCGAGGTCGCGCGCGGCGATCCCATTCGGTTCCAGCGTCTGCACGATGCGCAGCGCGGTTTCCAGCTCTCCGGGTTGAACGTCCGGCGCCTGGTTCGCGAATTCGACCAGCGGCTGGCGGAGGAAGCCATCCTCATCGAGCGCATCGATGATCAGGTTCGCCAGCATGTAGTCGCGCTCGGTCAGACCGAGGAGCAGCAATTGCTCACGCAGGGAATCGTGGAGCGTCGATGGCGAGGCGGTCCATTCGGTCCAGTCGGGGGTGTCATCGCCGCCGCTGGAGCCTGAGCCCGAGAAATCCAGGTCCGCGTGAGAGCTGTCGTCGGCTGCGCTCTCCTCCGCCTGCGCGGATTCGGGCTGCTCGGCACTCTCCTCCAGGAACGGATTCTGCGCGATGGCTTGGTGTAGTTCTTGCACACACTCTAGCGCCGACAGCTGCAGCAGCTTGACCGACTGTTGCAGCCTGGGTGTCAGGGTCAGCTGCTGCTTGAGGCGCAGTCCCAATACGGCATTGGACATTCGAGGAACCCTCAACTTGTAATCTATCGACCTCGAGCAACAGCTATGCCAACAGAGCAGGACGAGCGGCGACGGCCACTTAGCGTCCCCCTGAGGGAGACAACCCCAGGGCGAGCCTGGGGAGAAGTTGCAATGGCGTGTAAAGAACGCCACCGCTACAGAGCTGTCGCCGCCGAAGTCTCGTGCGAACGACATGACAACAATTCACGACGACGATCCCGGTTCCCGCATGCGCGAGCTAGAGGGCTCCCTGCTGCGGTCGCAGCTCGAGCGCGAGGCGCTCGCGTTGCGCAAGGACGAGCTGGAATCGGTGCTCGCGGTTGGGGGCTTGGGTTTTTGTCGCCTCGATGCGAGCACGCGTTCCCTCAGCGCCAACTCACAATTCAAAGCTGAGTTCGGCTGGCCTCCCGATGCTGAAATTACCTGGCGGGAGCTGGAAGAGCGCGTCCAGCGCGCCGATCGTCAAAAGCTGATGGATGCCGTTGAAGCCGCGTTCACCGAGGGCGCTGAAGTCGATGTAATCGTGCGTACGCGGTTGAAGGGCCGTGATCGCCAATGGATCACGATGCGCGGCCGCACGATCAGTTCCGGCAATGGCGCGGCGCACCTGATTCTTACGTCGCGAAACGTAAGCCTGGCACGGCGCGCGGCTGTTGGAAAGCAGCGCCGCCGGGCCTCCGTGCTGGAGCAGGAGCGCAAGTTGCGCGAGGCGGCCGAAGCTGCAAACCGTGCAAAAGATGAATTTCTCTCGGTTATCTCCCACGAGCTGCGTTCGCCGCTGAACGCCATTCTCGGGTGGAACCGTATTCTCACGCTCAAGCGTCGTGAGGACCCTGAAGTCGCCTCGATCACTCCACGCATCGAGCAGAGCGCCAAAGCGCAGCTCAAGATGGTGAACGACCTTCTCGACCTGGGCAGAGTCGGTACCGGCAAGCTAAAGGTGGAGTCGCGCCCGATGCAGCTCGCCCGGGTGGTGAGTCTCGCGATCGACGTGGCGCGACCGGCAGCGGTGGCGAGAGGCATCGCCGTGTCCGCCGATGTGACTCCCGGAGCTGGGCGACTACGGGGCGATCCCGATCGTCTGCAACAGGCCGTGGGCAATCTTCTGTCCAACGCAGTGAAGTTCACTGGCGCGGGCGGGAAGATCTCCGTCAGCCTGCACGACATGGATGGCTACAGTGAGCTCACTGTGAGAGATACCGGCCAGGGCATCGCGCCCGAGCTGCTCCCGCATATTTTTGACAGGTTCCGGCAAGGCGACAGCTCGAGCACACGGCACTCGGGCGGCCTGGGCCTTGGGTTGACACTCGTGCGTGAGATCGTCGCTCTCCACGGCGGATCGGTCTCGGCGAGCAGCGCGGGCACCGGCGCGGGCGCCAGTTTCGTCATCCGGCTTCCCGCAACAACAGCTTGGCCGGCACAGAGCGACAAGGATGGGAGGAGTGACCGCCAGGGGCCCTCTCACAGTCTGGATGGACTCTCGATTCTCGTGGTGGACGACGAGATGGACGCGCGAACCGTCGTCGCGGAGACGCTCCGGTTAGAGGGCGCACAGGTTACGGTGACCGACTCAGCCGGCTCAGCGTTCAAACACCTCCAGGCCGTCGGCGCGCACTTCGATATTCTGGTGACCGACATCGGTATGCCGGATGAGGATGGCTATTCACTGGTGCGCAAGCTCCGCGCGCTCGAGATGGGCCGTCACATGGTCGCCATCGCGGTAACTGGCTATGCTTCCAAGGGAGACGTGGCTGCGGCGATCGAAGCAGGCTTCGATCAGCATGTGCCGAAGCCTGTTGATTTCGACACGTTCGTGCCGATGGTTAGGCGTCTCGCCGCTTTGACTCGGCAATGAGTCAGCGGCCAAAAACCACGCCTTTTGCCCGCGTTCCACGAAGTGATGTCCCCCGAAAGCGCCGCCGGCGAATTTCGGCGAAGCAGCGGGCAAAAACCACGCTTTTTGCCCGCGTCCTACGAAGT
>Ga0335075_10014596_pt1 | contig 11791 bp, 11 predicted proteins | sample Lox_Sample_24_FD_206723 | JGI IMG/M metagenome (GOLD analysis project Ga0335075, IMG submission 206723) | Soil microbial communities from Loxahatchee National Wildlife Refuge, Florida, United States - Lox_Sample_2.4 | ecosystem: Environmental > Terrestrial > Soil > Wetlands | place: USA... | reverse complement strand
ATCGGGATTCACCCGAAGACTACATGCTTTCCGCTGGCGGAGGTAAACCGGGCGCTGGAGGCGGTGTATCGCGAGACGGTGGACGGGGCCGCGGTGGTTGTTTGCTGATGGTCTAACGATCCCCCGGCCATTCACGGATCCGGGACGCGCACATCTTGCTCGTATGAAAAACTCCTTCTCGGTATAAAAGCTCCTATAGTCGTGGAGTGTCGACAAACCAACTGAGGTGATTCAACCGTGAATCAGAAAGAGTGGATTGAAAATCACGAGTTTTCCAGAGCGGTCGGCAGTAACAATCCCGATCCCAATTTGCCGCTGGGCTGGTTTGCTATCTCGCATCGTTTCATGACAGACAGCGAGGGCCATTACGACAAGAAGAAATGCCGTCGTGCTCACGGAAAGTGGTTTCAAATCTCCTCGGAAAAGGGCCGCGTATTTCGTGTGCTGAGATTCAATCCGAGCCTGCAATCCGCACAGGAGCCCAGCAAAATTATTATTGACTACGAAGGGTGGTTGAAACTCATCGATTACGGAGACGATGCAGACAAGCCCATCAAGCTGACGATTCAACCTGCGCGATGGTTTCGTCAGTGTCTGTTGATTGCGGTGTCGAATCCTGACCCGCTGAGCAGACTTGCGAGTTGGGTGAGCGTGGTGTCGCTCGGACTGGGTATCCTCGCCCTGGTGTTGGCTCTGTGGCCCTTGTTCAAAACATAGCGGAAAGCATTTGCCTGGGCAAACCGTCCCTTATGCAGAACAACTTTCATCCGCAATCAGCCCGTTCCTCCTTCCCCGGATCAAGACGTGTGCATATGGATTATGCTCAGGCGAGCACCAGAGCCAGAGTGAATCCGTCATAGCCTTTGCTGCCTACAGTCTGGACGGTGGTGGCGCAGACGCGTTTTTCTTTCGATAAGAGATCGTTGAGGCGCTGCACCCCCTTCACCATGGGGTCTTTGGTGGTGAGGTCGGCGACGGCTCCGTCGCGGATAACGTTATCGACGAGGATGAGCGAGCCGGGATGCGAGAGCTTGAGGGCCCACTCGAAGTAGCCGGCGTTGTTCTGCTTGTCGGCGTCGATGAAGAGGAAGTCGAAGGGTTCGATGCCTTCGGCGGCGAGTTCGGGCAGGGTTTCGAGCGCAGGTCCTTCGCGCAGCTCGACTTTATCCGAGAGCCCGGCGTGGGCGATGTTGGCGCGGGCCACTTTGGCGTGTTTGGGGCTGAATTCGAGGGTGATGAGGTGGCCGTCGGCGGGTAGCGCACGAGCCATCCAGATGGTGCTGTAGGCTCCGAGCGTGCCGATTTCGAGGATGTTGCGCGCGTTTCGGCTGCGAGCAAGCAGATGCAGGAGCTTGCCCTGGCTGGCGGTGACGGCGATCTCCGGCAGCCCGGCAGCGGCGGCGGCTTTGCGGGCGTGGTCGAGGGCCGGGTCCGCCGGGATAAGCAGGCTGTCGATGTAGTCGTCGACAGTAGTAAAGGTTTTTTGGAGGGATTCAGGAATCATTGGTTTTTTGTCGTTCATTTTCCGCGCTCAGCGGTTTTTATTTTAGGCGGGGTTCTGAGGCTCGGCAAAGCCAGCACTCAGAATGTTAGAATGTGGCGGACTAAAACCGAGCGTTCCCGCCTCCTGCCGAGTTGTTGGCCCCAGGCATATTCCCCCCGCAACGCCAATTCAAATTCCGATCCTGTCGAGGAGGATACGATGCCAGCCGCCGCAGCAGTGCAAACCGATGTAGCTGTCCATCCGCCGGAGGTCCAGGTTGCTGAGATCCTCATATCGCAATTGGCCGGGCGCCTTGTCCATCTGGCCGCAGCGCTAAAGCTGCCCGATCACCTTGCCGACGGCCCGCGCAGCGCCGAAGAACTTGCATCGCATACAGCGACTTATGCCCCGGCGCTCTACCGCGTAATGCGGACCCTGGCCAGTCTGGGATTTTTTACGGAAGACGCGGAGCATCGATTCTCGCTGCTTCCGCTGGGCGCGGTTCTCAAGTCTGGAACTCCCAGCTACGCTGTCGCAGTCGCGTTCGGTGGGGAGATGACCATGCGCGGACTGGACGAGTTTCTGTATTCCGTCCAGACTGGCAAGGCCGGCTTTGAGCGGGCATACGGCGCGCCGCTTTTCGATTGGCTAGGTACGCACCCCGAGGAGGCAGCGCTGTACAGTCAGGCGATGGTGGGGTTTAACGGAATGGAGCCTCCCGCAATTGCCGCAGCCTATGATTTTTCGGTCTTTCGGACCATTGCAGATCTGGGAGGGTCCACGGGAAATATGCTGGCCACCATTCTTACCCGGCATCCAGGCCCCCAGGGAATCCTTTTCGACCTACCGCATGTCGTCGAGAAAGCGCCGGCGCTCCTTCAGCAGCGAGGGGTTGCAGACCGTATCCGGATTGAAGCAGGAAGCTTTTTTGAATGCGTACCTGTCGGGGCGGACGCCTATATTCTTTCCCATGTAATTCACGACTGGAATCACGAGCAGTGCCTGACCATACTCGGCAACTGCCGACGCGCAATGAACTCCAACAGCCGCCTGCTGCTCGCCGAGATGGTGCTTCCAGAAGGCGATACTCCGCATCCGGGCAAGATGCTGGACATGGTTATGCTGATCATGCCGGGAGGAGAAGAGCGAACGGCGTTGCAGTATGGCGCGCTGCTCGATGAAGCTGGCTTCCGAATGACACGGGTCGTACCGACGGCATCGCCTGTGTCCATTGTTGAGGCTGTGCCCCGATAACGGATCGATGTTTTTGCGAGAGGCATGCCAGGGCCTCCCAATCTGAACCTAAGACTGCTCTTGCCTGTAAACTAGCAATGAGGGTTCTATGCCAGAAATCAAGCGCAGGAAGACGGTTACGGTCAGGGTGGGTGGGGTTCGCGTGGGGTCTGACGCGCCTGTGGTTGTGCAGTCGATGACGAACACCGATACCGCCGATGCCGCGGGCACGATTGAGCAGGTTGCGGCGCTGGCGGCCGCGGGGTCGGAGCTGGTTCGCGTGACGGTGAACAACGATGATGCGGCGCAGGCGGTTCCCCTGATTGTGGAGGGGCTGGCGAAACGCGGCATCCACGTCCCGATTATTGGGGACTTCCATTACAACGGGCACCAACTGCTGAAGAAGTATCCGGAGTGCGCGCGGGCGCTGGCGAAGTACCGCATCAACCCGGGCAATGTTTCCGTAGGCCGCAAGAATGACGATAACTTTCGCGCGATGATTGAGGTCGCGGTCGAGAACCAGAAGCCGGTGCGAATTGGCGTGAACTGGGGATCGCTGGATCAGGCTCTGCTGACGCGGATGATGGATGAGAACTCGAAGCGGGCTGAGCCTTTGGACGCACGCGACGTGATGATGGAGGCGATGTGCCGGAGCGCGCTGGACTCGGCGGCGGCGGCGGAGCGCTATGGACTGCGCCACGACCAGATCATTATCAGCGGCAAGGTGAGCGGCGTGCGCGATTTGATTGACGTGTACGAGATGCTGGCGGCGCGCTGCGATTATCCGCTGCATTTGGGATTAACCGAGGCCGGGATGGGCATGAAGGGCATTGTGGCTTCGACGGCGGGGCTGGCTCCGCTGCTGTTGCAGGGCATTGGCGACACGATTCGCGTGTCGCTGACTCCGAAGCCGGGTGGCGACCGCACAGAAGAGGTGTTGACGGGGCAGCAGATTCTGCAGTCCCTGGGCATTCGCAGCTTTACTCCGCAGGTGACAGCGTGTCCGGGCTGCGGTCGGACAACGAGCACTTTCTTCCAGGAGCTGGCGCAGCAGATCCAGAATTATCTGCGCGACTCGATGCCGGCGTGGCGGGCGCAGTATCCGGGGGTGGAGGAGTTGAAGCTGGCGGTGATGGGTTGCGTGGTAAACGGACCGGGCGAATCGAAGCATGCGAACATCGGGATTTCGCTGCCGGGGACGTTTGAAGAGCCGAAGGCTCCGGTGTATGTGGACGGGCGGCTGATGACGACGCTTCGCGGCGACACGATTGTGCAGGACTTCAAGAAGATTCTGGATGAGTATGTGCGGACGCGGTATGGACCGGTAGAGAAGACAGAGCAGCTGACCGGAGTTCACTAGACTTTTCATTGCCAACCCTGATAGCTTTGCGGCGATCTGAGTTTCCTGCGCTCGGAGCCGATTCAACGCAGGCGAACCGGAACCGATGAAAGACCTGTATGACAAGAGATCTTCGCGTAGGCGTGATTGGATTTGGGCTGGCCGGGCGGATTTTTCATTCGGCAGTGATTGCCGCTACTCCGGGACTGGAGCTGGCCTGCATTGTGCAGCGACGCGGGGACGAGGCGGCGCAGGCGCATCCCGATGTGCAGATTTGCCGCTCCATTGAGGAGATGCTGCGCGATAACTCGATTCGCCTGGTGGTTGTGGCGACCCCCAGCTACTCGCACTTTGAGATCGCCATGCACTGCCTGTATGCGGGGCGGAATGTTCTGATCGACAAACCGTTCACGCTGACCTCAGATGAAGCGCGGCAGTTGATTGACGAAGCGCGCAAGCATGGCGTGCTGGTGACGGCCTACCAGAACCGGCGGTGGGACGGCGATTTTGTGACGCTGCAACAGGTACTGGCCTCGGGCGAGCTGGGACGCGTGGTTTCCTATGAGTCGCACTTTGACCGCTTTCGCGAGGCTCCGCGGCTGGATGTGTGGCGCGAGAGCGGCGGGCCGGGCGGCGGGATTTTGTTCGACCTGGGATCGCATTTGATCGATCAGGCCGCGGTACTGTTTGGGAATCCGGAGAGCGTGTGGGCGGATGTGCGCATTGACCGCGACGGCGGCGCGGTGGACGACGCCTTTGATGTGCTGCTGAAGTTCGACGGCGTAACGGCGCTGCTGCGCTCCACGCTGACGGCAGCTACGCCAGGACCCCGGTTTGTGGTGCATGGCACCAAGGGCAGCTTTGTGAAGTGGGGCCTCGATCCGCAGGAGGATGCGCTGAAGGCCGGAGCGAAGTTTGACGATCCGGGGTTTGGCGAGGAACCGGAATCGCATTGGGGCGAGTTGCATGTAGCAGGCGAGCCGGTGCGGAAGATCAAGACTGCAGCCGGAGATTATCGCGGAATCTACGCCAATGTACGCGACGCGGTGCTGGGCAAGGCGAAGCTGGAGGTGACTCCGGAACAGGCGTGGCGGACAACACGGCTGATTGAGCTGGCGCGGCTTTCGAGCGGCGAAGGACGGCGGCTGAGGTTCAAGCACTAGGACTGGGCGTCCAGGCGATGGCTTCCCGTGGCAGCTCCCGCTGATCGCGGGATCTGCAATGTGGCATTATCCTTTATGCTTCCCTTCCTTGATTTTGCGAATCTCTTCCATGCGCTGGGCGAGTAGCTTTTCGCGGCCTTCGTTGGTGGGGTAGTAGTAGCGGCGGCCTTCGAGGCTTTCCGGCAGGCATTGCATATCCGCCACTTTTCCTTCTTCATCGTGCGCGTACCGGTAGCCCTTGCCGTAGTCGAGCGACTTCATGAGCCCGGTGGGCGCGTTGCGCAGGTGCAGCGGGACGGGCTCGGCGCGGGTGTTTTCAATGTCTGCGAGGACGGCTGCGTATCCGGTGTAGATGGCATTGGATTTGGGCGCGAGGGCGAGCCAGGCTACGGCCTGCGCGAGCGCGAGATCGCCTTCGGGTGAGCCGAGGAAGTGCATGGCATCGCGCGCGGAAAGGCTGAGATTGAGGGCTTCAGGAGCGGCGAGGCCGATGTCTTCTACGGCCATGCGGACGACGCGACGGGCCACGTACATGGGGTCTTCGCCAGACTGCAGCATGCGGCCGAGCCAGTAGAGCGAGGCATCGACATCAGAGTTGCGGATGGATTTGTGGAGAGCGGAGATGAGGTTGTAGTGCTCTTCTCCTTGTTTGTCATAGAGAAGGGTGCGTTGCTGGAGAGCTTCGGTGGCAACTTCGGGCGTGATGGTTTTCTGGGAGCGCGCGTCAGCGAGCTTGGCGGAGATTTCGAGGGCGTTGAGGGCGTTGCGGGCATCGCCGGAGGAATAGGACGCGAGCAGGCGGAGGGCCGCGTCTTCGGCGGTAATGTGGATGTTGCCTAATCCGTGTTCGGTATTGTTCAGCGCGCGTGTGAGCAGGGTTACGATCTCGTCTTCAGAGAGAGCGCGGAGCGTATAGACGCGGCAGCGGGAGAGCAGCGCGGAGATGATTTCGAAGGAGGGATTTTCGGTGGTGGCACCGATGAGGCGGATGGTTCCGTGCTCGACGTAGGGCAGAAAAGCGTCCTGCTGCGCTTTGTTGAAGCGATGGATTTCATCGATGAAAAGGATGGTGCGCGAGCCGTATTGCGCGGCTTTTTCGGCTTCGGACATGACCTGCTTGATCTCTTTGATTCCGGCGAGGACGGCGGAGAACTGGATGAAGGTGGCGCGGGTGGTTTCCGCGATGATTTTGGCGAGCGTGGTTTTGCCGACGCCGGGAGGGCCCCAGAAGATCATGGATGCGGTGTCGTCGCGCTCGATCTGGACGCGGAGCGGCTTGCCGGGCGCAAGCAGGTGCTGCTGCCCCACATATTCGTCGAGACTGCGCGGGCGCATGCGCTCGGCGAGCGGCGCGTTGAGGGCGGCGGCGTTGCCTGGTTCGGGAACCTGATGGAAAAGACTCATAGCTGGTTGCGCTGGCGCGCGGCCTCGTATAGCAAGATGCTTCCGGCGATGGCGGCGTTGAGCGATTCGACGGGGCCGGGCATGGGGATCGTGAGGCGGGCGTCGGCGCGGCGCAGAATCTCGGGCGGGATGCCGCTGCCTTCGTTGCCGAGAATGAGCGCGCAGGGCTGGGTGAGATTGTGCTGTGCGGGAGACTCGCCCTGGGTTGCGACAGCGGCGAAGGTCTTGATGTTTCGCTGGGCAAGCTCGTGGAAGAGGTGGTCTTCGCAAATCGTGCTGCCGGGCAGGCGGAAGATGGATCCGGCCGAGGCGCGGAGGGTCTTCTGGTTGTCGGTGCTCACGGTTCCGGGCAGAGTGATGTAGCCGGTGGCTCCGAAGGCTTCTGCGGAGCGGAGGAGCGTGCCGAGGTTACCGGGGTCCTGCAGGCCGGCGGCAATGAGCAGGAGCTGCGGGGGGCGGTCGAGCACCTGCTTCAATGGGAAGGTGGGCGGCTCGACGAGCGCGGCGATTCCCTGCGGCGACTCGGTGTGGACGGCGCTTGCGAAGATATCCTGCGGCAGTGCCAGGATCTCTGTGTCTTCCGGAAGATTGAGGCGATCGAGCAGCGCTTCACTGCCGGTTTGAATAAAGACAGTGGCGAGTTTGACGCGGCTGGCAATGGCTTCCTGCAGCAGATGCTCGCCTTCGATGGCGAGGAGGCCAGCCTTAGTTCGCGCGGCGCGCGTGAAGGCGGCGCGTAATTCCTTCACACGCGCATTTTGCCGACTCTGTACAATGCGAGTGAGGCGCGCGCGGTTGAAAGCGATGGGCATGGGTGCGATTCTAAGGCATTTTCGCGATCCCTGTAGCCCATGCCGCCGACAGTTTGCAGGGTGGTCTTTTTGCAGGAAGAAGGCCGCTTGAAGATTGCGAAGCGGGGGATGCATGGGCCGGAACGATGCTCTGAACCGTCCGCCGCGCAACCGGGCTTGCATCGCTACTATATTCCTCAGGTGGAGATACTTTGTCAGCCGAGATTCTGCGGATTCATCCAGACGAACCAGAACCGGATCGTATCCAATATGTTGTGTCGTGTTTGAGAACGGGCAAGGTCGTTGGCATGCCGACCGACACCTTCTACGGCCTGGCTGTGGACCCTGTGAATCTGCGCGCGGTGGAGCGCATTTACCACATCAAGAGCCGGATGAAGCACAAGCCGCTGTCGCTTCTGGTGGCCGATGTTTCGCAGGCATATGAATTGTCGCGCGACCTGGGCACGAACCTCGACCGGCTGGCGGAGCGGTTCTGGCCGGGGCCGCTTACCGTGATTGTGAAGGCCAGTTCCCGGCTGCCGCTGCGCAGCACGGCAAACACAGGCAACGTGGCGCTACGTGTGCCGGATGCGGCGATTCCCCGCGCAGTCGTGGAGGCCTTTGGGCTGCCGATCACGGCGACCTCGGCGAATCTGGCAGGCACTCCGGAATGCACCAATGCAGGGTGCGTGCGCGACCAGCTTGCAGACCGCATCCCATTGATTGTGGACGGCGGCCCGACGGGGCGCAGTCTGCCTACCACGATTGTGGATTTGTCAGAGGGTGAAGGTGTATGGAGGGTTCTGCGCGAAGGCGCGATCCCGATGCACGAGATTGCTTTAACGCTGCAGCCTTGAACGTTAACTTGAAGCTTTGATGATTGTTTCCCGCTCCAACCTGCGCGCGGCAAGCCGTGCCGATTCCCTCCGGCTATCGCATCGGTTCGCCTGGATGGTGACGGCTGTGGCGGTGCTGGCCGTTGCGACGTGGGTGGCGTGGGTGAATGGACAGATTCGCTACTACGCTACGCATGACGATGCCCGTCCAGCCGACGCGATTGCGGTGTTTGGCGCGGCGGAATATGACGGGCGCCCCTCGCCGGTACTGCGGGCGCGGCTGGACCATGGATTGCAGCTCTACCAGGAGAAGCTGGCCCCGATGATTATTACTCTGGGAGGCGGAGGCTACACAGACGTGCATTCCGAAGGGGGCGTGGGGCGCGATTATTTGATGGCCCATGGGGTTCCCGACTCGGCGATTATTGCAGAGACTGAGAGCGACAACACGGAGCAGTCGGCCAAGCGGCTGGCGGCGATTGCCCGCGAGAATCACCTGACCAGCATTGTGGTGGTGAGCGACGGCACACATCTGTTCCGGGTGCAGGCGCTTTGCTCGAGCCTGGGACTGCATGTGTTCCCATCGCCGCGGCCGGAACTGCGGCCGCCTCCCTTCTCTCTACGACTGAACCGCACCTTGCACGAGATTCTGAGCTACTCGTATTGGCGTTTGAAGAGGCTGGCCCAGGTCCTGGCTTGAAGATGCGGCGTTGCCGGGCTCTCCGGTGCAGAGCCCAAAGCGCTATCTGACTGCGAAGGCGGCAGCAAGCAGAGCGGATGCCAGTGTGGAGAGAAAATTCACGGCATCGTTGTTGAGCCAACCTGTGCGCTCTAAGATCGCTCCGAGCAGGCTATCCACAAAAAGCCCGGCGATGGCTGCGAGCGCGACTGACGCGGCTTGTGACGGTGTGAGGCTGAGCGCGAATGCGGCGGTGGCTGCCACCGCCGCAGCTCCGGAGAGGCCGGCGAAGGTTCCAGCGGCGCTGATGGCTCCATCGGTTCCGGCGGGAACGGGGCGAAGCGTGGTGAGCAGGCGCGGCTCGCCACCGAGCACTTCGCCGAACTCGGAGGAGAGGGTGTCGGCTGCGGCTTCCGCCAATGCGGCTGCGAGCGCGAGGCGCATGGCGGTCGCGCCAAAGAAGGCGGGAAGAGGAAGAAGCCGGGCGAGTCCGAGAGGAAGGCTGGCGATGACGGCGATCCCCAGATTGGCGGAAACCTGTGAGGCGGTGCGGCCGTGGCGAGCTTCGGCGATGCCGAGCCTCTCCTTGCGCGCGCGACCGAAGCGCGTGGCGGCGAGGGTGAGCAGCAGCAGCGTGAGGAGCGGCCAGAGCGCAGTGTGCCATCCGGGCGCGGCAAGATAGAGGGTCGCGGCGAACAAGCCTCCGGTAAGCGCGGCGGCGAGGGTTGCGGCACGAAGCCTCCATGTGAGGAGAGTAAGAACGGCTCCCAGGACGACGGCCAGCAGGACCGGAACGGGATTCGACGGAAGAAAGGCAGCGGTATGAAGGCCGATGCCCCCGGCGCCGAGCGACAGGGCAAGCAGGAGTATGAGATGCGACTGCCAGCGGAGGCGGGCAGCTTGAGGCCTTTTTCCCATTCCTGAAGTCCTTGTTGAGTAATTTGCCGACGGTCGGTTTGAGCGAGAGGCCCGTTGAAGAATATGGCCTCAGAATGGAGCCATCGGAAAAATGCTATCGCGTTTGAGTCTTCTGCGGCGATTCACGGCTTTCCGAGCAAAGAGAACGCGGCGGTGATTTACAATCATCTTTCGATCGGAATTTCTGATTCCGCGTCTGTTCAGGTGCGTTCCGTGTGCCCATATTTGTGGGGAGCATTCACGCAGAGGCAATACCGCAGCGCGCAATCAGAGGAATTCCGGTAGAACAGGATTTACCGCGGAGTGAGGTATTTGCGAGTGCAGAGTATGAAATGGCCAGCGGCCGGAGCGTTGCTGGTTGTGGCTGGTTTAACCGGTTGCGGCAGCCAGTATCGTCCCGTTATTAATCCAATCTCCCGAACCGGCCCCGCTTCGCAGCCACAGGCTCTTGTTGCGGTGTTCTCGCAGCCGAACCTCGTTCAGGCTTCGTCGCTTCCTGCCACCGCTCCTCCGTGTCCGTCGACGGCGTATTCCAGTCCGGGAGTTGTGACGGTGCTGGATGCCACGGGAGACACGATTTCGGCGCAGGCGACGTTGGGCAACGGCCCGCTGACGTTCGGACTGGATCCCTCGGGATTCAATGCCTACAGCGAGAACTGCGACGGCACGATCAGTTCCATGTCGATCAACGGTACCTTAATGACGAAGGACGTGGCGACCAGCACCTTGTTGCCGGGCTCGGAACCGATCAATTCGCTGATCGTAACCAGCGGGGAATACATTGTGGAGCAGGGAGACAACCGAGTTGCCGCGATGAGCGGCACCCCTCCCTCGCTAAAAGTGGAGATCACCGGCTTCGCACCAAGCCTGATTAACCTTACCGGCGCTTCGACATCGCAGCGGGTTTACGCGATCAGCCAAGGCAATTCGCTGAGCGCTGCGGGCGATGTGGCGTGGGGCGCATGTGCAACCCCTTCGGCGGTGAGTGTCAACGGCGAGGCAGACGGCATCGAGATTGCATCGAACAGTATTTCCTCACGCATTCCTGTGGGAGTATGCCCGGTCTACGGCATTACTTCGGCGGACAGCAAGCGGACATTCATCCTGAACCGGGGCAGCGGGACCATTACTGTGATCAACAGCCAGTTGAACCAGTTGGACGAGGTGAATGCTTCGCCCTATCTGAACGGGACGGCCACCATCAACCTGTGCAATGGCGCAACGCCATGCGATGCCGGGCCGGTTTATGCAGACTTCTATTCGCCGGGCAACCTGCTGGTGGTATCGAACTACGATAACAACACGGTAAGCGTGATTGATACCAGTCTGGATATATACGGCAACGACAGCGCGACCTTCGGCAAGGTGCTGGCTACGATTCCGGTGGGGAGCAATCCGGCGTCGGTATCGGTGTTGCAGGACGGCAGCCGCGCCTATGTGGCGAACGAAGGCGACGGCACGGTCACGGTGGTCAGCCTGACCAGCTTTACCCCGCTCTCGACGATTCAGCTGGCTCCGGTGCAGAATCCGAACGACCCGACCAATCCCAGTGACACGGTATTACCGCAGCCGCGGTCCATCGCCTCAAACTTCAACTATCCGGCGGGGAACGTCTTTGTAGGCGCGCAGAACAGCCCCTATGTGACGGTGATCCGGACGGACACGGATACGGTTTCAGCGCGCATCCTGGTTCAGGGCGATGTGGTTGACTTGCACACGACTACGCAATATGCCGGGCAGACCACGACAAACAGCCAATTCCAGAGCCGCTCGGTAGGATCGGGCGCTCCGTAAGACGGCGTCCATTCGTGATAGAAAGGCATCCCCATGGGGATGCCTTTTTGTTGTGCCGAGGCGCGTGGTTTGAGTTATGGCTGGGATCCGGTTTCGTAGTTGAGCGCGGCCAGCGAGAGCCGGTACTCATACTGCGCGTTGGTGTTGCCGA
>Ga0335075_10014595_pt1 | contig 11792 bp, 9 predicted proteins | sample Lox_Sample_24_FD_206723 | JGI IMG/M metagenome (GOLD analysis project Ga0335075, IMG submission 206723) | Soil microbial communities from Loxahatchee National Wildlife Refuge, Florida, United States - Lox_Sample_2.4 | ecosystem: Environmental > Terrestrial > Soil > Wetlands | place: USA: Florida... | reverse complement strand
GGCACCTCCGCGGACACAGGCACCTTAGCGGGCACTGGCATCTCGGCGGTCACTGGCAGGCCTCGCAGGTCTCCGGGTTCTCCAGCGAGCACGCCACCGCTGCTTCAGGCGCCACGGGAATCTCGGGCGCGACGGTGGCTTGCGCGATCCGGGTCGCAGGTCGCGAGCGCAAGTAATAGGTCGACTTCAGCCCAGACTTCCACGCGTGCAGGTACATCGACGACAGCTTGCCGATCGACGGCGCCGCCAGGAACAGGTTCAGCGACTGGCTCTGATCGACGAACGGCGCCCGCGCCGCGGCCATGTCGATCAGCGCGCGCTGCGGCAGTTCCCAGGCAGTCCTGAAGAGCTCGCGGGACTCCGCCGGCAGCGCGGCGATGCCCTGCACAGATCCGTCGGCCCGCTTGATCGCGTCCCTGACGACGTCTGTCCACAGCCCGTGCGCCTTGAGCTCGGCCACCAGCGCGTTGTTGACCTGAATGAACTCGCCGGACAGCGTCTCACGCTTGAACAGGTTAGACACTTGCGGCTCGATGCACTCGTAGCAGCCGGCAATTGAGGCGATCGTGGCCGTCGGCGCGATCGCGATCAGCAGTGAGTTCCGGAGCCCGGTCGCAGCGATTCGTGTGCGCAACGCGGTCCACCGCTCCGGCTCCGTGCCGCTCACGTCCCACAGGTCGTGCTGCAGCTGGCCCGAAGCAGCCCGAGTCATTCCGAACGCCGGATGCGCGCCATACCGCTCAGCCAGGTCGGCGGATACTTCGAGGGCAGTCAGGTAGATCTCCTCGGCGATCCGCGCGGACAGTTCGCGAGCGGCCTGCGAGTCGAACGGCAGCCGCAGCGCAAACAGCACATCCTGAAGGCCCATCACGCCGAGCCCGACCGGCCGCCAGCGCGGGTTCGAGGCGGCCGCCTCCTCGCTGGCGTAGTAGCCGATGTCGATCACCCGGTCCAGGAACGGGAGTGCTGTGCGCACCGTCCGCCGCAGCTTCGCCCAGTCGACCGCCACCGCACCGTCCTGACCCACCGTCAGGTGCCGGGCCAAGTTAACCGAGCCCAGGGTGCATACCGCCGTCTCGCCATCACTCGTTACCTCAATAATCTCGGTGCACAGGTTCGACAGGTGGACTACGTTCTGGGGCTGGGCGGTCTGGTTGCACTTGGCATTGGAACTGTCCTTGAACGTCATCCAGCCATTACCGGTCTCGGCAAGCGTGCGCATCATCCGCGCGTACAGATCGCGCGCCAGTACCTGGCGGACGTAGCGGCCGTCCGCCTCGGCCTTGCGGTAAGCCTGATCGAACGCCTCGCCCCACAGGTCAGGGAGCTCAGGCACGGCATCGGGGTCGATCAGCGACCAGGTTTCGCCGGCCTCGACGCGGCGCATGAACTCGTCCGGAATCCAGTTGGCAAGGTTCAGGTTGTGCGTCCGGCGCGCGTCCTCGCCGGTGTTGTCACGGAGCTCGAGAAACTCCTCGATATCCGGATGCCATGGCTCAAGGTAGACGCACGCAGCGCCCTTGCGGCGGCCACCCTGATTGACCGCGGCGACCGAGGAGTCCAGGGTGCGCAGCCACGGGACGATGCCGTTGGACTTGCCGTTCGTGCCGCGGATCAGCGCGCCGCGGGAGCGGACTCGCGACCAGCCGATCCCGATGCCGCCGGAGAACTTGCTCAGCCGTGCGACCTGCGCGTATCTGGCGTAGATCGAGTCCAGCTCGTCGCGCGGCGAATCGACTAGGAAGCATGGTGACATCTGCGCGTGCTTCGTGCCGGAGTTGAACAGTGTCGGCGAGCTCGGCAGGTAGTCAAGTGCCGACATCAGCCGGTAGAAGCTGATGGCCTCGGCCGGGGTCTGCGACAGCCCGCACGCGACGCGGAGCAGGAAGTACTGCGGCGTTTCAAGCACGAGCCGGCTCGACGGGTGCCGCAGCAGGTAGCGGTCATACACGGTCTTGATGCCGAAGTACTCGAACCGCAGGTCGGCATCCTCGTCAACGGCGAAGTCCAGCTTGCGGGCGTTGTCCTTCACGAGCTTCGCGGTATCGTCGCCGATCACGCCTTCGGCGTGGCCGAGCGCGACCGACTGGCTGAACGACGCGATGCCCTGGCCGCGCACTTCCTTGCCGATGTAGCTGGAGAGCAGCCGCGCCGCCAGGCGGGAGTACTGCGGCTCGGTGGCGATCATGTCCGCGGCCGTCTGGATGGACAGCCGGTCCAGCTCGGCGGTTGTCGCACCGTTGTACAAGCCGCTGATCGTCTTCGTGGCGACCCGCATCGGGTCCACGTCATCGAGGTCCCCGGCCCACCGCTGCACCGCGCGCACGATCTTGTTGACGTCTACGGGCTCGCTATCGCCATTGCGCTTGCGCACCTGCATGGTCGCTCCCACCTGCCCTGCTCCTCCCGCTGGCCGCTCATAACTGCCGCTGCACGGACACCATATGTGGGAGGTACGACATTTTCGGGCACCACATGTTGGGTCGGCGTGTCGCAGCATTTCACTCGGCTGATAGGCCGCAGATGCCGCGAACTTAGTGCGCTGCGCAGGCGGGCCGCGGCCAAACCGCTTTGCAGTCGCCTGGTTCGCGCCATATCGTCGTGCTTGTTTCCGGCGGTAATCGGGGGTCCTGGTGACGGCCGCACGTGAAGATGCCATGCCCGACCGCGAGCGCGCGGAGACCTACCTGCGGCTGCAAGCGGAAGCCGAACTCCGGCGCGCGCTTGCTATGCCGCGGTACAAGCCGCCGCGCGACTTCCGGGCACAGCGCGCCGTCCAGATGCGGCGCATGCGGCGCCGCCGGGCCATATTGGATCGGCTCATGCGGCAGCACCCCGGCGGCGTGGGGGTCAGGATCCAGATCGGGCATCCGAGCCGACCCAGAGTGGTGCAAGCGATTTCCGCGCTGCCCGGAGTCCGCGGCACCGCGCAGGCGCTGGGCCGGGCTGCCGCGATCGCGGCACCACCTACGGCGACGGCGCTAAAAGCCGTGACCAAAACTAGGTACCAGCTCAGCGGCGGCGTGCGGACCGCCACCTGGCCGCTGCGCCGGCAACTCCGTCGGCAGTTCCCTCGGCAGTTTGCCCGTCATCGCGGATATGAGCCGCCGCCCGCCGAGGCCTGTCTGGATAGCGTGGAGGCACTGGCCGACGTGCTTGCGACCGTCGGCGCGATCACAGCTCAGACCGGTGAAGACGTTGTGGGCGGCCTGCGGGCAGCACTGGCCTCCCGCGGCCGCATCGAGCAAGAGGCGCTGCTCGGCTACCACGGGTTCGGTGGCCATGCACTGGTCCAAACCAGCAGGCCTGGCGGCTACCCGATGGGCCAGATGGCCCGCGGGACCGCGGCTCCAGCTGCGCCGCCGCGCGCGATCCCGGTCGGCGCAGCTGCCAGTGGCGAGATCAAGGGTGTCCCGGTCCGCTTCTACTTCGGTGTTCTCGTGATTGACCGCCGCGGCGTCACGCTTAGCGTGCGCGCCAGGTTCCCAGCCGAACTGGAAGAACCGGACGACGGCCACATGGACCCGGTATACGACGCACTGAATGAGATCAGTGCAGTCGACGACCGGGGCGGCACCTACCGTGCGGACTTCAGCGGTGGCGGCGGAGCCGGCGAGTGGGACGGCCGATTCCACTTGAGCCCCGCGCCGCCGCCGGCCGTGCGCTGGCTGGATTTGAAGCGGCCGGGCGCCCCAGCGGTCCGGGTGCAGTTGGACGCGGCGCCAACGGACCCCCAGATGACCACGGAACAGGTCACGACCAGCGCAGCAGACCGCTTCCTCGACGCCCAGACCATCCAGTTGCTCCGTAGCGCGCAGACCGACCTGGATTTCGAGTCCGACGATGATAATCGGGGCGAGCAGCTGCTGTTCCGGGCCGCCAGCCACCTCCTGGGCGCCGGTGTGCTGACGAATGACAGCCCGTCGTTGGGCAGGCTCGCCGCGGCCGGCGCGCGGTTGGGCACCAAGCTGTCTGAGCCACTCGCCGCCATCGAGCCCACTGAGCTGCCAGCCGACTGGCTCAGCCTGCTTTCGAGAGACGACCAGACGGACGGACCGACAGGGGCTATCCCGGTCGCAGCGGTGCTGCCGGAGGTAGATGGCATCCAGTGCATCATCGAGGAGCTCCTTTCCAATCCGGAATCGGCGACCATGCATGTCCATGCTCGCGGCTCGGCCGAGCCGTGGCAGCTAGGCGGCGCGCGCAGCGAGCAGATCTGGTGGAGTGCGCGAGACGACGTCGGCGGCCGGTATGTCGTCGGTGAGGGCGGGTGGAGCTCCGACGACGATGAGGCGGATCTGGACTTGGAGATCACCCCGGCGATCAATCCGGAGGCTCGCGTCCTGGACATCATCCTGACCGGCAGCGCTACTCAAGTGACAGTGTCGGTGCCCCTCAACTGGCAGGAGAGCCTGTGAACGCGGCGTGGTGGGCTGCGTTCGGGCCAGCCGAGGCGCAGTTGCGATGCGGCGATGCCCAGCACCGGCTGCGATGGGCAGACGGGATGCTACAGGCAGTGGATCACCCCGATGCCGAAGGGGAACTCGTCCTCGGCGCGCTCGGCGGCGATACAAGCCCGTGCCTCGATGTGGTCGCGGCCTGGGGCAAGCACTGTGACGATCTCGCCGTGCTGGCGATCGGGCCGCGCTCGCATAGTGACCTGCTGACCATCCCTGCCTCGGTCCTGGATGAGATCACCGCGGCCAGCGGCGGCGGACAGGCCTACCACGGCCTCGGCAACCCGGCATCCCAGACCGTATCGGTCGGGGGCGTGTTCGCTCGGCTTTCGCCGGTGGTGCAAACGAGCACCGTGATCGCCGCCAGTTCCGGCGGGGCGCCGCGGCGCATCCGGCGGCCTGTACCCGCCCGCGCGATGGTGTTGCGGCGAAGCCGGATGCTGCGCGGACATGCCTCATACGGGCTCGTGTCTGGCTGGCACGGACGGCGGCGGTTCCCCTGGCCTGGCAGCTTCGCTGTTGACGAGGGCCGGGCCGAGCTGATCAGGTTGCTTGCGCTCGGGGCGCCGTTCCAGTTTCGGCTGTCCGCAGCCGTCGCTCACGCCTGGTCCGCTGACGGCGCGAACGCCGGCCGCGCGGACCGCGCCAGGCCGGCGCTGACTGCCGCGCTGGCCGGCCGCCTGGCGCCTGCAGCGGCGGACTGGCTTGATATCCATCCGGATGAGGTCGAGGTGAACCTGCACGGCGGCCCCGACTGGGGTGAGTTTGCGCTGGTCAAGACTGCCGGTACCGGTCGGCTGCAGGCGCGACTGCCGGTCGGCTGGCTCGCCTCGGTGTGGGCACCGGGCTTCGCTGTCGTGAACAGGAACCTGATCGTCAGCGTGCTTGATGCGGCGTGGCCCGCTGCCCGGGTGCTTACAGTCCGCTCGCCTGGCGAGGACCCGGTGGAGCAGACCATCCGGAGCGACAACGGACACTGGAGCGTGACATCGCGGTAGCGCCCAGCGCGACCGCTGGATTAGCGGGGAGAACACGTGGCTGAAACCGGACGGGCCGCGCGGCAGCGGGCGGCGGCCGAGGCACTGGCCGTCGCCGTTGCCGCGCGGGTTCCAGTCCTTTTGTGGGGTGCGCCCGGCACCGGTAAGACGTCCGCTATCAGGGCGATGGCGCGCGCGATGGCCTGGCCGTGCGAGACCGTCATCGCCTCCATCAGGGAGCCGTCGGACTTCGCCGGGCTGCCGGTAGTGATCGGCCAGGACGTGCGGTTCGCTCCCCCGGCCTGGGCCAGGCGGCTGGCCGAAGCTGGCCATGGCCTGCTCTTCCTCGACGAACTGTCGACGGCGCCGCCCGCAGTGCAGGCGGCCTTGCTTCGGGTAGTGCTCGAGCGGGTGGTCGGCGACCTGGAACTGCCGCCGGATGTGGCTGTCGTTGCTGCTGCGAACCCGCCCGAGCAGGCGGCAGATGGCTGGGACTTGTCCGCACCGCTAGCCAACCGGCTGTGTCACTTGTCCTGGGACATAGATCCGCTCGCCGTCGCTGACGGTCTCGCGGCGGGATTTCCGGCTCCGCAGGTGCCTGGCCTGCCGGAGGGCTGGGAGGCCGAGCAGCACCTGGCGCTTGCGCTGGTCGCCGCGTTCTTGCATGCGCGGCCGGCCCTGGCTTCTGCCCCGCCCACCGACGCCGCCAGTGCCGGCCGTGGCTGGCCGAGCCCGAGGACCTGGGAGATGGCCGCCAGGCTCTGGGCCGCGAGCGGTGTCGCCGGCGTCTCCGGTGAGGCGCGCTCGGCCCTCGTTGTCGGAGCAGTCGGCGACGGCGCAGGCGCGGAGTACCTGGCCTGGATGCTCGAAATGGACTTGCCTGACCCCGAGGCGGTGCTGGCCGACCCGCGTTCCTTCCGGCTCCCCAAGCGCGCCGACCGGGCCTACGCGGCGGTGGCGGCGGTTGCCGCCGTGGTGGAAGCGGATCCCACGCCACAGCGCTGGCAAGCCGGCTGGCAGGTGCTCGGGCTGGCGGCGAACTCCGCACCAGACGTCGCCGCCGTAGCCGCCAGGGTTCTCGCCCGGTGCCGTCCCGACGGCGTGCCGTTGCCCGCTGAGGTACGGCTGTTCGCGCCGGTGCTGCGTGACGCCGGGCTACTCCGCAGCTGAGTTGAGCATTCGATCGCGCCCCCGATCGGGTGACGGCAGGGAGCCAGACGATGACAGCGCCGGCTGCGAGCAGCGCAATCCCCGGGCTTGCGGCTGCCCGGCTGTGGGCTGCTGCCCGCTTTCCGTATCTGGCCAGCGGCATCTTCGGCGCCAGGGTCGTCGCCGTACCAGGCATCCGGACAGTCGCGGTCGATCCGGGCTGGCGCCTTTGGGCCGACCCCGAGCTCACCGCGAACTGGACCGCAGCGGAACTCGGCAGCGTGCTCGTCCATCACGTGTGTCATCTGCTGCGCGAGCATGGGCCGCGAGCCGGGCTCGCGGGTGTGCGGCCCGACGAAGCCAGGACCTGGATCCGCAGCGCCGATGCGGAGATTAACGATGATCTCGTCCCGGCTGGCCTGACACTTCCCGGAGACGCGGTGCTGCCGCAGCATCTGGGCTGCCCGCCCGGTCAGCTGACCGAGCAGTACTTCACCGCGACCCGCGGCCACGCAGCCGGACCCGGCCAGCAGTTCGCGCGCAGTGGCGACGGGGAGCCAGGCGACCTGCCCAGCGGCAGCAGCGATGGCGAACTGGACTGCGGCAGCGGCGCGGACGGGTTCGGCCGCCCGTGGGACGCCGACCAGCCGGCAGTACTGCCGCCCTGGCAAGCGCGCTTGCTGCAGCGCCTCGTCGCGCAGCAGGTGCTCGCCGGCAAAGAGGCCGGGGACGTGCCAGCCGGCCTGCTGCGCTGGGCCGATGACCTACTCGCGCCCAAGGTTGACTGGCGCCGGGCACTAGCGGCTGAGCTTCGCAAGGCGGTCGCTGACACCGCGGGCGCAGTGGATTACAGCTATCGCAGGCCCTCGCGTCGCGCTGCAGCAGTCGGCAACGTCGTGCTCCCAGCTCTGCGACGGCCGGTACCCGAGGTCGCGGTCGTGTGCGATACCTCGGGCAGCATGTCCGACGACCTGCTGGCGGCAAGTCTCGCCGAGGTCGAAGGACTGCTTAACGCACTCGGCCTCGCCCGCAGTCTGCGCGTCCTGGCCTGTGACACCGCAGCTGGGCAGGCCCGGCGAGTCAGCTCGGCCCGGCAGGTCGAACTCGTCGGCGGCGGCGGCACGGACATGGGCGCCGGCATCGCCGCCGCCGCGGCGCTGCGGCCCCGGCCCGCCATCATCGTCGTGCTCACTGACGGCTACACGCCGTGGCCCGACAGCGCGCCGCGCGGGAGCAAAGTCGTTGTGGGTCTGCTCGGCGACGAGGCGCCGGACGCTCCGGACTGGGCCCGCGCGATCCGGGTACCCGGCATCGACTAGCGCGAGCGCGTTCTGTACTGCCGGAAGCCGGGGCGTTGTTTCACCGGCAAGGGCTGGGTTAGCTTAGCCCGAATGAGTGACGCGATCCCGCAGTGGGCTTATGAGAGGGCAGAAGTTCGCCCGCACGATCCAGGGCTTGTCGCCCGGGCAGCTCGCGAGCGCGCTTGGCTGGCCGGGTTGCTCGAGCCATGGCTTGTAGACGGGGTCGAGCACGTCGGGTCGACGGCGGTCCCAGGGCTTGCCGCCAAGCCAATCATCGATCTCATGGCGTCTGTGGACGACCCGGACGACGTGGTTGCGCACGCGGGCGAACAGCTGGCGGCGGATGGCTGGTGTTACGTCCCGCCGGAGCTTGACCAACGGCCGTGGCGGCGGTTCTTCGTGAAGCCGGATGCCTCCGGCCAGCGGCGGATCGCGCACCTGCACGTGATCCAGGCGGGTCATCCCCGGTGGTCGGAGCAGATCGCCTTCCGCGATGCGCTGCGGCGCGACGATCAGCTGGCAAGTCGGTACGGGGAGCTGAAACGCATGCTGGCGGCTCAGCATGCGGACGACCGCGAGGCCTACACCGGTGCCAAGACGCAGTTCATCGCAGACACGCTCGGGCATCGCGCGTGACCCGATGAGCACGATCGGCAGGCGTCAGATAGTCGCAACCAAGCTCTATGGCTACGACTGGTGGCCGACGCAGGGATCACCTCACCGCCGCCCGTACGAGGCCGTGGCGGACGCGCTTGCGGAGGCAGGCACCAGCCTTGTCCTAGTGCAGAATCAGCTTGATCCCATACCGGCCAGTGACGTGCAGCAGCTGCCGCCGGAGGGTGAATACGACGACCTGCGGCTCCGCGAAGTGCTGCGGGACCGGGGGATCCGCTGCTTCGAGGCAACGTCGATGTTCTTCCAGCCGGATGTCTACCGGGAGCGGCCCGACCTGCATCCGGTCGGTGCCGACGGTACCGAGCACGTACCGATCGGCTGGTATGTCGGCCTGTGCCCGAGCAGCGAGGAGTACCTCGAGCGGCGCGCCAGGCAACTGCAGCAGGTCGCGGCGGACATGCGGGCCGACGGGCTTTTCCTCGACTTCATCCGCTTTCCCGGCTTCTGGGAGGAGTGGACCCCAGGTACCGAACGGGCCGCGATTCGGGAGTACTGCTTCTGCCCGCGGTGCCGCCAGCGCTTCGCCGTCCAGACCGGGATAAAACTTCCTGCCGACCCTGGCCGGGCGGCCGCGATCCTGCAGGGACCGTTGCGCGACGAGTGGACTGCCTGGAAGTGCGAGCTGATCGCCACGACGGTCAGGCGGGTTCGGGAGGCAGTTACGCAGATCGCGCCCGGGACCGAGATCATGATCAACCTGGTGCCGCCGTTCACCGGCAGCGACCTGGACGGGATCGGCGAGGAAGTCCTCGGCCAGCGGGCTGAGTCGCTGGCGACGGTCGCTGAGCACTTCGCGGTGATGGTCTATCACCAGATTCTCAAGCGCCGGCCACGGGACTGGATACCGGCAGTCGTCACGACGCTGCGCAACAGGACAGCCCGGACGATCATCCCGTGTCTTCAAGTCCGGCCGACCTACCTCGACGGCATCTACGCCCACGCGCGCCGCAACCCGGACATCGGCCCGGAGGAGTTCGGAGAATGCGTCACCGCGGTCGCTGCGTCTCCCGCCGATGGGATCATGACCTACCACTGGTCTGACGTCCTGGCCGAGGACGCAACCAGCAACGGCCAGTACTCAGCAGCCCTGCGCGAGTTCGCAGGTCGGCCATGACCCGAACTACGGTTTCCCGGTTCAGCGCCAGATGACAGCCACGCCGGTGGCCGCCGTCAGACGAGCGGCGAACGCCGAGCCTGATGCCAGCCAAGGATGATCGCGATGAGCGCCTTCCTGGCCGGCGTGCGTCCAGCCCGACATTTCCACTAGCGCCCGCAGGCACAACACGGCTTGATGCCAGGCCAGCTCCGCCTGATCGATCACGATCCCGGAACTGCGCTCATAACCGCGCCGGAATCGGCCCGCCATCCGGCGGCCAATCCAGCGCACTCCAGGACGCAACCAGCCCGGCACCTCGAGCGCCGCTTCTGAAAGCGCCAGGGAAGTGCACGCAACGTCATAAGACCGCGAAGCAAGTAAGCCGGTACTCCAGTCCAGCAGCGTGACGCCGGAGCCGTCGAACAGCAAGTTGAAAGGGTGCAGGTCGCCATGACAGATCACATCCGGGGAAGGGTGCGCCGGGTGATCGATCAGCCATTGCGCCGCCTGCGCCAGATCCGGTCGCCCGAAGTCGGCGGCACGCTCGCGAATGACCGCCAGCATCGAGCTGATTGACACGATCGTGGCGCCGATGGCGACGAGCTGGCCCCTGACAAGCTCAGGATCCAGCGCGTGCAGATGTGCCATTGTCGATGCCAGCAGCCTCGGGATCTCGCCGAAGAGAGCACGGCCGCGACGAAGCGCGCCAGTGATGCTCAGCCCGGACAGCAGCGGCGTGCCCGGTGCTCGGTCCATGATCATGAAGGCATTACCAAGGCCATCGTCAGAACCACCTGCGGCTCTGACGACGGGAGTCGGAAAGCCAGCAGCGGCGACAGCTCTCTGAATCGCCGTCTCCCTGCGAGCCGTGTCGGCGTGGGGCATGACGCGCACGACCAGGTCACGGGGCCAGCCTTCAGGCGGTTGCACCAGCGAGAAGGCGAACAGCTCGGCCCAGAAGCCCCCGGTCAGCCGCACTGGCGCGCGAGAGTACGCCAGGGCAGGCGCTCCAGTCACGAAGCGCAGCACAGTCAGCAGGTGGTCTGGGAATACATCGCCGTTGACCGTCACGGTAGTTACCGTAACGGTTGATTGTGTTATTGTCCAGAGCATGGAACTGACGATCGACGAGCTCGCGAGCCAGGCCCGACTGCCAGTTCGGACCCTGCGCGAGTACCACACCATGCGGCTGCTGCCTCCGCCCGGGCGGCGCGGGCGCATCGGTGTTTACGGCACGCAGCACGTCGAGCGACTTGCCCTGATAGGCAGGCTGCAGCGCCGCGGATATTCGCTAGCCGGGATCAAGGACCTGCTCTCCGCGTGGGACGCCGGAGGCGACCTGACCACGCTGCTCGGCGTCGATTCCGGTCCCGCGGCACCGGACGAGACGCCGTTGCGAATCACCAGGGCCGAGCTGCGCGACCGGCTACCCGCACTGACCGCCGCCGTTACCGGGCAGGCAATCGCCGCAGGGCTTCTCATTCCGCACGGGGACGAGTACTTCCTGGTACGCAGTCCCGCGCTGCTTGCGCTTGTCGCCGACGGCGAGCGATCAGGCGTCCCACTCGCCCGGATGCTCGACGTGATCGCAACTCTGACCGCCGGGCTAGGCACACTCGCAGATGAGCTCGCCGGGCACATTCTGGACCAGGTAGCGCCACCGCTAGCCGCAGCCGGCGATGCCGCCCAGTTGCAGAGCCTCCTGCAGCGGTGGCGGGTGCTGCTGTTGCGGGGCGTCGCCAGCCTCCTGGCGGACCGGCTGGGCGCGGCCCTGCTGACTAAGGCAGACGGCGAACCGATCGGCGAGCAACTGCGCGCCGCCATCCAAGGCATCAGCATTGGCGCTACCGTCGACACCGCCGGGACCATTCGCCATCACCGCAGCTAGCGCGCATCCACCTGGCAAGTTAGCGCCCTTGTCGGAAGGAGCCCGCAACGCGCGCACCGCTGGGAAGGCCTTCCTGAGAGTGCCTACTTCCCGTCGGCGAATCCGGCCCACAATGGCCGGCTATCAGGCGGCGCGACGTTGGCGGCGAGCCGGGCGAGCAGGTCTTCAAGCGTGGCGATCTCCTCCTGCGTCACGTTCTGGCGAAGCCTCGCGTCAAAGGCGAAGGCCGCCTCGCGCAGTCGTCCGAAC
>Ga0335075_10014594_pt1 | contig 11793 bp, 15 predicted proteins | sample Lox_Sample_24_FD_206723 | JGI IMG/M metagenome (GOLD analysis project Ga0335075, IMG submission 206723) | Soil microbial communities from Loxahatchee National Wildlife Refuge, Florida, United States - Lox_Sample_2.4 | ecosystem: Environmental > Terrestrial > Soil > Wetlands | place: USA... | reverse complement strand
GCCGGCCTCGAGGTGGTACTTGTCGATTAGCTGGTCCGCGATCTCGTCGAGGTTCTTGCCGATGTAGTCCGGCTGCGGGCCGACGTCGAGCGGGGCGTTGCCCTGGCGAAGGATCAGGCCCGCCTGCCAGCCGGCCGAATGGGCGCCGATGGTGTCCCAGACGTGGCAGGCGATCAGGCAGATGTCGGCGGCGTCGACATTGAGAGCGGCGGCCACCGAGTGGTACGCCTCGGGCGCGGGCTTGTGCCGTCGCACGGTCTCGTCGACGCTAAACCGGTGCTCGAACACGTCGATCACGCCTGCATGTTCCAGCTGCCTGCCTGAGATCGCCAGTGTGTTGTCGGTGAGGGTGAACAGCCGGAACCCGTGGTCGCGCAGCCGCCGCAGCGCCGCGGGTACCTCTGAATGCGGCGGCATGGTAGCGAAGCGATCGGTCAGCTCGGCCGCGTCTGAGTCACTGATCGTGATGCCGTGGGTGTCAGCGAGCATGCGCAGCACCGCCGCGCCGATATCGGTAAACGGGACGTACACCCCGGCGAGCGTGAGCGCTTCGGAATAAGTGATCAGGTTGGCGAACCACAGCCGCAGCGCGGCCGGGTCACCGAAGATGCGGTCCAACGTGGGATGCAGCGTATCGAGGTCGAGCAGAGTCTCGTTCACGTCGAACACAATGATCGGTTGTTTAGGCATGTCACACATTCCCTGATTCGTCATCAGCTGGTGGCCGAGAGTCACGGATCCGCGGCGGCCCGCCGCAGGACGTCGCCATGCCGTGACCGCTGGCATGGCATGGTTCGAGGCTGCCGGAGGAAGAGCATGCTTCGAATCCCCCGGTGGCTAGCCAGGAACAGGTAGCGCACGCTGCCTAGGCTGCGCGCGGCGCAAACAGCCATGGATCGGGCGCCTCGGTGCGCCCGAGCGCCTAGCTCGGTGCGATTCGCTCGTAGCTGGAGGCGATTTGCACTGTTTGCCGGGCCGATGCCGAGCTCGCGGCCCACGTTTCACGGATTTGTGCAGCGCGAAACGTCACAAACCAGTTGATAATTTTGACGAAGTCCGTGAAATGCCGGCGACCGAAGTGATTCCAGGGCGAGGGGACCATCACTGGCTCGAGCACTGCCTAAATTGCGGCACTTTTCGAGTCCTCTGGGAGCCCGATTCCTTCGCGAGCTACAGCTTGGCCACTAAGGGGTCAGCTCGCGTGGCGGTCCTGGTCGCCGCCCTCAGCCAGGCGGCGATGGTTCCGTTTGCATTTAAGTGGCATAGTTGCTGTGCGCACATTTGCCCATTGTTGAGTTTTCCGGCTGAGCATTCACGTCATTGAGAACCAAGATGTCTAACGAAAGTATTTCTGACGACTTCGCCGTCATGGTATGCCAGCTACCTATGGGCCGGGTGCGCTCTCAGTTGACTATGGGAGTAGTGGTATCCGCGCGCCCCAGCCTGGCTGCCGAAATCGCAGATCACGCTGGCTGTATGAAAGCACCTTGACACGCCGCAGCATAGGTTGACACCTCTCAGCATGGCGCGGTGAGCTATACGCACCCGATCCAATCCTACAGATCGGTTTTTGCTATGACCGTTATCATCGCGATCGCTGTCGGGTTGTTAGTGTGGCATGCCACCCGCGCCAATCAGGCCCGGCTGGGCATCCGGACCCGCCGTGGACAGATCAAGAGCATGTGGCGCGAGATTCGGGCGTTCGTGCTGCGGGGCATCGTCCTGCTGATTGTGCTGATCATCCTCTTGTTCGTGGCGCTGAAGCATCTCTCCTTTACTTAACACGCCTTACGAAATAGGGCGGATGCCATTGCAAGGCGCTTTCCCCGCGTTTGGCTCAACGCTGGCGTATACGGCCAGTCCCCAGGTAACGAAGGACTTTAGACCGTCAGCCGACACGGAGCCCTCGGATCTCCCCTGCGAGCGCGGCACGCTCGTTCCCTGGCGTGCGGGTTATGTGGTTGGGGTGATCAGCGCGGACAAATAGAGCACGAACATCAGCAAGAAACCCAGGCCCCACAGGCTGTCGCGGAGGATGACTGGGAGCGCTGTGAGCACCAGACCCGTCACCAGCCTGCGCCGGGACCGTGTGACCCGGACAACGCCCATCAGGCTGATTACCGTGAGTATCCCGCCGGTACGCAGGAGTCTCCTCACTCGGCCTATGCGTCTGGTCCGGACGAGCGGCGGGGTGCCGTACCTGTCGGCTGAGCCGACAGATGAGCTCCACACCGCCAGATCCCGCCGATGCCTCCGCAGGCTCATCGCAAGCCTCCTACGCACTGGCTCCGCACTGCGTAACTCGACTGTACGCTTTTCCGCTCTTCATGAAAGTGGCGCGCACTGGGCGCGCCCGCCCGGATACCCGGCACCTGCGGCGATCCTTGCCCGTCCGCCCACCGGGCCCGATGAGGGATACCGCCCCCGGATGCCGCCGCGAAAGTTTCGGCGCTGACGGCTAGCTCTGGCCGAGCAGGCACCGCACGTTCTTCAGCCAGTTTCGCTGACGAGGTCACGTTCTGGAAAGCTCGCCGCTCTACTAAGCAACGCGACCGCGGGCGGCGCGTGTTGTTACGGGAGGAACCGTCGTCTATGCGGTCTGCGTGCCGAGGATCCGTGCCGTGTGCGGACGGGTGAGTTGCCAGGGCCGGCTGGCCGCGCGGCCGCTGGCCGGCCGGGAGGTCAGCTTGCGGCTCCCCGGCGCTGCAGGGCGGATGCGGAGGCACAGTGGTTACCGTGACGGCTGACGCTGAGGCGGGGGCATTGCGCGCGGGCTCTGGCGAGCCGGGGGACGTGGAGTTTGCCGATTTCTTCCGTGCCGAGCACACGAGGCTGATCAGGTTCGTGATGGCAATGGGGGCCGGAGGCGATGAGGCCGCGGAGATCGCGCAGGTCACGTTCGTCAAGGCATTCGAGGGCTGGGATGCAATACGGGCTCCGCGCGCGTGGATCCGGCGGGTCGCTGCGAACGAGTTGACCGCTGCCCGGCGGGTTGCCAAGCGGGAGACGCCACAGGCCACTCTGCCGGACTCGCCAGTTCCGGTGTCGACAGCGCTGGCAGTAGAGCTGACCGAGGAGGCCCGGCACGTGCTTGCGGCGCTGCTGGCACTCCCGCCCAGACAGCGCCAGGTCATGGCGTGGGTCATCGACGGCTTCGGCGCCGCCGAGATCGCCCGCGAGCTGGGGGTCAGTCCGGAATCAGTTCGGCAGAGCCACGCCAAGGCCCGGAAGAACCTCGGCCGGCTCTACGGACGGAGGAACAAGCGATGATCAGGCGGTGGCGGCTGCGCGGTGCTTTCGGCGTCGGGATTAGCAGTCAGGCAGCGGACTCCGCTGTCGGCCGCGGGATGGCCGACGTGCTGGCCGCGCTGAACAACGTGATCGATGATGACGCGACGCTGGAACGCGTCTTCGCCGGGCTCGGCACACGCATGCCCGGCGCAGCTTTGCCCCTAAGCGCCCGAACCGCGGCTGATGACAGGCCATTCGCACCGGCCGGCCTACCCGATCCGGCTCGCGCCACCGCTCGGGCAGGCGGACCTGCGCCATCCCGGCGACGACTGATACTGCGCGCGGCGGCCGCAGCGGCTGCGGCGATGACCGCAGGCGCGGTCGCCCTCGTCGCGGTCATCGTGCCTGGTGCGGACCACAACAGCCGCGGGGGGCTGGCCGACGACACCGCCTACGTGGTGAAGCGCGTGTACAGCGCACTGAGCGCGGCCGGACCCGGCACGGTCGCGCAGATGACGGTTACTACCCGCAGCGCCTCGGTATCCGGCGGTACGACAGCGACCACAGCCGAGGAGTGGTCCTACGATGACCGGTGGCGCGCGGTGACGTACTCATCTTCCCAGCAGCGCCTCTACGACGAGGGTTTCAGCACCGCGTCTGCGTATACCGTCGTCAGCTACCGGACACGGACCTGGGCGCGCCAGCACGGATCGCACGGCCCGGTTAAGCTGGCACCCGGTCCGCGCAGCTGCGGGGAGGCGGTCGCGCCGCTCCCGTTGCCGCAGCCTGGATTGGCAGGCGGCCTTTCGGCCGGCTGGCAGCCTGCGACTGTGGCCGAGGCCCTGCGCGCCGCCGTGTCTTGCGGAACGCTGGCCGTGGCCGGACGGCAGCGCATCGACGCGGTCGCCGCGATCAAGCTGACCAGCCGACCGGACAGTGTGATCTCCGAGACCGTGTGGGTCAGCCCGGGCACCTACCTGCCGCTGCGCGTGATCATCCGCCCGGCCGCCGGCCAGCAAGGACCTTGGCAGACTGCCAACATCACCTGGCTCCGGCCGACAGCGCAGAACCTGGCCAGGCTCACCGTGCCCATCCCGGCCGGATTCCGCCGGATCCCGCTTGCCCAGGCCACCGCGCCGGTTATGCAGCACACCCGAGTCTGGACCAAGGCATGAACCGGGTGTGCCATAGCCGTCTCGAGCGGCGCTGCGGCAAAGACCCGCGGCGCGCTGACGCCAGTCCGGCTCATACGCGCCGCCCGGCTCATACGCGCCGCCCGGCTCATACGCGCCGCCCGGCCCGCAGGGAGCGATCAGGATGCGCGCCACCCCGGAGATGCGGTCTCCTGCGGCCGGCGGCTAGGTACCGCCGAACGGTGCCCGCTCGCATGTCACGCGCCGGGCGAGGTTCTTGGGTGAATAACGCAGGACTGGAGGAGCACGGGATGAACGAGGGTACCGGCGGACGCCGCAGACTACGGCGGATGCAGTGGCGCGACACGGGATTGTTGGCCCTCGCGGCCCTTATCGCTCTGGCAGCGGCGGCATGCAGCGGAAGTTCATCGGAAAGCAGTCCTGGTGGAATACCGGCCGGTGCCTCCGCCAGCCCATCCGTGGATGGTTCCGGTGGCCCTTCCGCCACGGCGAGGCCGGTAAACCAGCGGAAGCAAGTCGCCTACTCGGATTGCATGCGCGAGCACGGCGTTCCCGGCGTACCGACTTCCTTGCCCGGTCCCGTGCTCGGCAAGCCCCCTACCAAACTCAATGCCAAGCCCGGCCCTGCTCATGGACCTAACCCAGGGTCGCCCCAGTGGCTGGCGGCGCAGCGAGCGTGCCGGTCACTGGCGCCGTCGCCAGCCCGGATGTCCAGACCATGAGCCGCGCTGCTCACGGGTAGCTGCAGTTCCTTCTGGCCCGTGTCCTGCGGAGCGGGCCTTCTGGCCCGTGTCCTGCGGAGCGGGCCTCCTGGCCCGTGTCCTGCGGAGCGGGCCTCCTGGCCCGTGTCTCGGGTTCTTCCCTCGCCGATAGGAGCACTCGATGTTCTTCGTGACATATTTGCGGCGCGAGCTGCACCGCCGGATGCGCCAGGCCATCTTCATCGCGCTGGGCCTTGCCCTAGGGGTTGGGCTGGTGGTCACCGTCGCCGCCGCCTCGGCCGGGGTGAAGAAGGCGGAGTCCGGCGTCCTTAGCGCGCTGTACGGGGTAGGCACCGATGTGACCGTGACCGGCGCGCCGCCCGGCCCGCCTAAGCCAGACAGCAAATCGCAGAACAACCAGAGCAGCTGGGGACTCCAGGAGGGGCCGAATGGCCAGGCAGAGATCTGCACCAGCAGCGGCAAGTGCACCAACGCGGCCGGAAAGACGATCGACCAGCTGACCGCGTCGTACTCGGGGATCAGCGCGTCGAAGGTGGCGCGGGCGGCACGGCTGCCCGGCGTGACGGCAGCAGCCGGCGGTATCACGCTCACTGACAACACCACCACGTTCAGCAGATCGGGCAGCAGTTCGCAGAGCAGCTTCACGCTGGACGGCGTTGACACCGGCGATCCCTCGCTCGGCCCGCTCAGCAGCGCCTCCCTGACCTCCGGCCACTCATTCACCGCAGCCGACACTGACGCCCGCGTCGCGGTCGTGGACGCGGGGTATGCGAAGTCCGAGAACCTGGAGACCGGGTCAGTCCTGACCATTGATGAGGTCAAGTTCGCGGTTGTCGGGATCGTCCGCCAAGCGGAGGCCACGAGCCCGCCCGACGTGTACATCCCGCTCGCGCGAGCCCAGACGATGCAGCTGTATGCAGGTGGCGCAGGCAGCCTGACCGGCGAGGTGACCACGATCTACGTGGCCGCAGCCAGCGCCGCCAGCATCCCAGCAGTCGGCAAGGAGATCTCCCGGCTGCTGCCCGGCACCACCGTGACCACCGAGGCGACGCTGGCCCGCGAGGTGGCCGGGTCGGTGTCCAGCGCAGCCAAGCTGGCCAGCGACCTGGGCAGGTGGCTGGCAGTGCTGGTGCTGATCGCCGCGTTCGCCGTGGCCTGCCTGCTGACGATGGCGGCGGTCGCCCGGCGGGTGGCCGAGTTCGGCACTCTGAAGGCGCTTGGCTGGCAGACCCGGCGGATCGTCGCCCAGGTGCTGGTCGAATCGGCGTCCTTGGGCGTCGCGGGCGCCGCAGCAGGGGCCGGCCTGGGATTCGCAGGGGCGGCGATCATCTCCGCGGTCGCGCCGGACCTGTCCGCCATGGTTCCGGGTCCTTCCGGGGGTTTCTCGCTGGCGGCGGGGCAGGCGCTCGGCCCGGGCCAGGGTGGCATCCCGCGCAGCGCCGGCCCTGCAGCGTCGCGCATGGTCACCGTTCCGCTGCACCCGTCGGTCACCGCGGGCGTGATCGTGCTGGCTGTGATCCTGGCCGTGGCCGGCGGGCTGCTGGCCGGGTCGCTCGGAAGCTGGCGGATCGCCCGGCTGCGGCCCGCCGACGCCCTGTCCCGGGTGGCCTGACCCGCCCACCGGGCAAGACCTTCCACAGGCAGGAGAGGACTCGTGTACAAGCTCACCGGGGTGACCAAGCTGTACCACAAGGGCCGCCGTGCCCTGCCGGCCGTCCGGGCCGTGGACCTGATGATCGAAGACGGCGAGTGGCTGGCCGTGCAGGGTCGCACGGGCCATGGAAAGTCCACGCTGCTGAACCTGCTCGGCGGCCTCGATCGCCCGACTCAGGGCAGCATCGAACTGGACGGCACTAACCTGAGCACGCTGCGCCAGACCGAGCTCACCCGGCTGCGCGCGCAAGCGATCGGGTTCATCTTCCAGACCTTCAACCTGATCCCCACCTTGTCAGCGGCCGAGAACGTCGAGACCGCCCTTATCCCGCTCGGCATCGGCCAGCCAGGCCGGCAGCGCCGAGTCGCCGCCGCTCTGGAATCCGTCGGGCTGGCCGACCGGGCCGGGCACCTGCCCGCCGAGTTGTCCGGCGGGCAGCAGCAGCGGGTCGCGATCGCCCGCGCCCTAGTCAAGGAGCCCAAGGTTGTGCTGGCCGACGAGCCGACTGGCAACCTTGACCAGGACACCCGGGATGACATCATCGCTCTGCTTGAGCGCCGCTGGCGCGAACGCGGCCTGACCCTGATCCTGGTTACCCACGACGCCCTTATCGCCCGCCGCGCGCAGCGCACCGGCGTCATGAATAAGGGACAGCTCACTATCCAGACTCCCGGCCCCGCCATCCCGCCCGGCAACGGGCTGTCCGTGCAGCCGCCATCCAGGTAACGCACGCCCGCGCTGCGGCAGTGCAAGCGCGGTAGAGAGGACTGCTCCCAGAGGGAGCATCCGGGCACGCGAGCAAGCCTCCGACGTTTACCGCCGGCTCGCGGCAGGCCGGACGGGCGCCAGCATCGACGGCATATTTCAGCCACGTCCTGGACCCGTGCGGCGCCCTGCCCCGCATGCTGCGCTGAGCCCGCCTGGCCGGCCTGGTCAATGCCATGGACCCCAAGCTGGTAGCCGCGGCGTTCGGCATGAACGCCGAAGGAGTCATGATCTACCCTGCCGACCATGTCGACAGCGCATGTCGTGCGAGCGTGCCGGGGTGAGCGTGAGAAGATTTCCGTCCATGGCCGTCTGGCTTGCTCAAGGCTCATACGGCGTGCGGTTCGATTGGGGCGCTGCGGGAGCGGCCGCGCATGCCTCTTCCAGTTCGTGCCTGGTCATCGTCGATGTCTTGTCGTTCACGACATCGGTCACGGTCGCGGCCGAGGCCGGGACCCAGGTCTTCCCCTATGCCTGGGCGGATCAGACAGCGGCCGACTTCGCCCGCCAGCATCAGGCCCAGCTCGCCGTTGGCCGCCGGGCCGTATCGGCGGACACGCCGTGGTCGCTGTCACCGGCGGCGCTGCGCCGCGCGCCCTTCACCCCGAGGTTGGTACTGCCATCGCCGAATGGATCTGCGATCTGCGCGGCGGCGTCGGCCGGCGAGGCAGTCGTGATCGCGGCCTGCCTGCGCAACGCTCACGCGGTGGGCCGCTTCCTGAGTAAGCGCGGTTACGGGACTCCGGGCCAGCCGCTCGCCGTGATCGCGGCCGGTGAGCGGTGGCCTGACGACAGCCTGCGCCCCGCGGTGGAAGACCTGCTCGGCGCCGGGGCGGTCATCGCCGCCATGAACCAGCATCGCGAGACGGTCCTCTCACCTGAAGCCGAAACCGCCCGCACCTGCTTCGGTGCCACCGCCGATATCGCAGCGGCCGTCGCCGACTCCGTCTCGGGCCGGGAACTCACCGCCAACGGGTTCCCTGACGATGTCGCCATAGCTGTCGAAGCCGACTCATGCCAGCATGTGCCCGTCCTCACCAGCCTCGCGTTCACCGCCGCTAGCTAACCAAACCGGTGAGGCAAAGCGGCACTCCGGGCCGTGCTCCTTGACCCTTCCCTTAGATGGGTGATGTCTTCCATCTATGCGCGCTGAGGCGCCAGCTCTGATGCCGATCCTGCAGTCCCAGCACCAGGCCGAACTGCTGACGCTGCTTCTGTTGCACCCAGGGACTGAGTACTGCATTACTGAGCTTTCGGAGAACCTGGGCGTTCCCCTCACTACCGTGCAGCGCGAGGTGAATGGGTTCCTGGCGGTCGGCCTGATCACGGAGCGACGGGCCGGCCGGACCAGGGAGGTCTCTGCCAACCCGAAGAGCCAGTACGCCCGGTCAATCACCGAGTTGCTCACCCTTGCATTCGGTCCGCACATGGTGATCGGGGAAGAGTTCGCTGACATTCCCGCTACTGGCGTTGCCATATACGGATCGCGGGCAGCGCGCTACAACGGCGTCCCTGGCCCGGCTCCGGCAGACGTCGATGTTCTCGTCATTGGCGAGCCATCCCGGCCGGACGTCTACGACGCCGCGGACCGGGCCGAGCAGCGGGTCGGCTTCCCGGTCAACGTGACGATCTCCAGCCCAGGCCGCTGGGCTGCCGCCTCGGACGCGCTCATCCAGCAGATCCGGTCCGCGCCCCTGGTCTGGATCATCGGACCGCCTGACGAAGGTGATTCGTGACCGGGTGGACGCCCGGCGCCGTCGGCATCAGGCCCGCGCGCGCAGGTCCCACCACCAGCAGCACTAGCGCTCACGTGCGCTTAAGCGCCGGCCTTCGCCATCGACCGCGGCGGTCGCTACCGAGTTTGGTAGCGGCGCAGGTCGGTGACGGCCTGGTATCCGAGCCGCTGGTAAACCGTGTTGGCGGCCACGTTGTTCACATTGGCGTTGAGCACGCAACGCAAGCCTTGCGCGAGCACGCTGGCGGACAGCGCCGCGACGCCCGCGCTGGCGTAGCCGCGCCGCCGCAGTTCCGGCGGCTTGTTGACGGCCTGGATCCGCGACACCCCGGCCACGGCCTCGGTGCGCGCGGCCATGGACACCGGGCCGTCGTCATCCCAGATCCACACGTCCCCGGCTGCCAGCCGGCGCGTGACGAACACCGCCGCCGGATTGGACCCGGCCCACCCGTCGCCGACCTCGAACCCCGGCAGACTCCGCCCCTAGCCGAACCCGGATCCCAGCGCGGCAGGACTCTACACATGTTGGACGCAAGCACAGGAACGCCGGACCATTGGTATGGTAGTTGGTATGGCAACCCGGAAGGTCACCATCACTCTCGACGAGGCCCAGCTCGACCAGATTCGGTCTCTGGTGCAGGCCCAGGCCGCGCCCAGCGTGTCCGGTTTCGTGCAGCACGCGGTCTCTGTGGCCCTAGACGACGTGGCTGGCTGGGGCGCGATGCTTGCTGAGGCACTGCGCGAGACCGGCGGCGCACTCTCCGACGATGAGCGAGCCTGGGCCGACGACGTGCTCGGCACCAACTCTCGTCCAGCAGCCTGATGCCCGGAGTGACTCTCGACGCCGGGGGCCTGATAGCCCTGGACCGCGACGACCGCCGCGTCGTCGTGCTCCTGGCTCGCGCCCGCGAAACAGGCGCCCGCGTCACCGTGCCAGCTTCGGCACTAGCCCAGGCTATCCGGCGGCCCGACCGTCAAGTCCGGCTATCTCGGCTGATTCGCCAGCCGACCACCGATGTCATCAGCCTGGACCGCGTCGACGCGACAAATGTCGGCAGATTGCTAGCCGCCAGCGGGACATCCGACATCGCCGATGCCCACGTGGTGCTCTGTGCCCGTCGCGCCAACCAACCCGTCGTTACCTCTGATCCCGGTGACCTGCGTCAGCTCGACAATGCTCTCAGGCTGATCACGCTCTGAGAGCTCGGCCGGCCACCGCCGATGGATCTAGCTACGGTCGTCGGGCTTAGCGACCACATCAATGCTTCCCCCGAGTGCGCAGACACAGGCGCGCACCATGTCGGCGAGAGATTTCGCCGTGCTCGATCATTGGAGATGTGGGCATGTGACACACCCAAGACCGCGGCGAGTTCTGCCTGGGTAACCCCGGCGGTGGCGCGCATTTCAGCCAACTGATGCCCACGCACGGATGCTTCCCGGCACTCGCGGGCCGCTGCCTGCCCCCCAATCCGCGAGTTAACTCTTTAGGTGCGACCTTGCGTCGCAACAGCAGGAGAGCGCAATTCCCGCTCTCGGCGGAGAATGTCTCCATATGGAGTCCGGCTTCAGAACGGCCATGTTCGCGATCGAAGGGCAGGCCAGATGATCACCACGAGGGACAGCGGCCCCATTGTGCTGGACGTCCGGCCGATCGAGCCTCACAGCGGCTACATCCGCACGCCCATCTCCAGAGTTTCCGGAACGGCAATAATCGCCACGCGGACTCACAACAACTACCTGCCCGATCACCAGGTCCGGCTGTTCACCGGAGACGTCACGCCTACGCCAGGCCCGGCGCCATGTTCGGCTCCTGGCAGACAAGGAAAGGACAGATGCAGCGCATGATCGCGCGGATATGGCGAGGATGGGCCTCAGCAGCGACAGCCGAGGACTACCAGCACCACTACGAATCCGAGGTCGCCGGGCATCTCCGCCAGGTCGCCGGCTTCTGCGGTGCCCGCCTGCTCCGCCGCCAGGACGGCGAAGAAGTGATGTTCACCTCGATCACGTTCTTCACCAGCATGGACGACGTGCGATCATTCGCCGGTGAGGATCCGGAGCAAGCCGTCGTCGAAGAAACAGCCCGCCGCGCGCTAACGCGGCGGGACGAACGCGTTGCTCAGCACGAGGTCCCGGTCGAACTCCCGGCAGTGACCAACTGATCCGGATCGGATCCACAGGTCTTGACAATTACTCACACGACGCCCGCGCAGGGGGAACGGTGGAGGTCCAGTGAGAAGTTCTGTCTGGCAGCCTGTCGGATCTGGAGTGACGCGTTCGTAGAACGGTTGAGCGGCGGCCGGAGGGGTCGCCGGGACACGTCGATCCATTGCACTCGAGGAGTACGCCATGAGCGCGACCTACACCTTCGACGCCTTCGCCAGCCTCGACGGCTACGGCTCCTACGACGCCCCCGGCGACTGGGGCGGCTATTGGGGCAAGCAAGGCCCCGAGCTGCTCGAGCGCCGCCTCTCCTTGTACGGCGTGGAGCAGCGGATGGTCTTCGGAGCCAACACTTACCGGGCGTTCGCG
>Ga0335075_10014593_pt1 | contig 11794 bp, 12 predicted proteins | sample Lox_Sample_24_FD_206723 | JGI IMG/M metagenome (GOLD analysis project Ga0335075, IMG submission 206723) | Soil microbial communities from Loxahatchee National Wildlife Refuge, Florida, United States - Lox_Sample_2.4 | ecosystem: Environmental > Terrestrial > Soil > Wetlands | place: USA... | reverse complement strand
TTTCGGATGTCTCTGCGTCGAGATGCTTTCCGCAACGTCTGCTTCATTCTCCTCATGATTTGAATCAGTGTCGGATAATGTCTGGCCACTCTCTCGTCGACGTTTGTGCCTTCCACATTGCTCTGGCCTGGTCTTTAATTTAGACGATTCTAGCTTAAGGGCCTCAAAACTCACAAGCCGCTTAATTTTGTTTCGTTATTACTGTAGTCGCTCCCTGGAGCACCCGACTGTCGCCGTTGTTTCCATCGGAATTTTCGCTTGTGAGAGGGTCGCTGATGTCGAATGCTTGGAGATGCGACATGCTTCAAGCTTTCTAATCATTTCGTGTAGCGGACACGGTCTTGATAAGAGATTGTTGTGCGAGGCTCTCTGAAGCTTGTACATATCTATGACTCTGCGAGAGCCTTGCGAAAGGTTAGCAGGGTTGCACTGCCACTGCCAATGCGACTATTGAACACCCGACCGTTCGGCAGCAAAGACCTCATGCACCCTACCCAGCTAGCATGGTATCTCAGACTGTTCCTTACCTTTTTCACAGCTAGGATGTCTTCTACTTCCTATTCCTAATTATCTGTGACTTATATTAGGAGAGGGGGGTCATTGTATTATCCAAGTAATAGGTCGTTAGCTGCTTTTCGTAGTCGGTCTAGTAAAAAAACATAATGAACCTTCATACTACTAGGCAGATCCACTTTAAAAGAGTTGCCTAAGGCACAAACAAGCAGCAAGGCGCTAGGGCGGCGCGAACGGGCAACTGCGGTTTCCGGATATAGAATCACCTATTATGTGCCGCGCAATATAGCTGCTAACCACTTCGCGACATTCTCCTACCACTATCTCCTTGTGTACGGGTATATAAAGCCCGCCTCCCGTTGACTTAGCCGCTAAAGTAGTTGTTAATTTGCAAGCCCGCCTCTGCAGGGTCTTCATCTGCCTACTATTACTCTTCCTCCCCTTCCATTCCGTGGACCCAAGAGATATTGTTGGATTGGGGGGGGGGCAGCCTCCTCCATCTGCGGACCTTAGAGACACAGTCAGATTCGAAGGAAAGCTGTTGCATATGTAATAACCCGTCAAACCACAAACCTCCTCTTCTTCCACTACTCTTCAACCTTCCCTTAACAAGTGCGCAACCACAATACGTAACGAATAACGGGTGGTGGTGCTTCGAGCAGTGCTTTAGTCGCAGAAGTCTTAGCGTGAAAATTTTTCACCCGCCCCAAAGGTGCCCTATCGGCTACTCTAAGTTGGAACGGCGTTGCGATTCTGTACCCTTTAAAGACTTAAGAGGCCTCGATTTCGACACAAGTAGTGCGATCGCTAGGTGGTTTTGATACCTAGTTTACTGGTAGTCCTCTATTCCATTGTGGTAGCGCTTTGCTATCGCGACCGATGGGAGCACAACATGTCTCGGAACTGTCCCTTCGGACTGTCCCGTCGCCACAACGGTAAGTAAGACAGTGGTTTTATAAGTTATATATAGTATATAGTGATTTAATTGAAGCTATTCCGGCGGTCTAAACCCATTTCTCTAATTGTTATATCTGTACATTCCTTTTTTTTTCTTTGCGTTAAAAGTTCTAGCCTTGCTCCTGACGCTAGGAGCAGGTATGAGCCCGTTCTCAATCTGTCACTGCTAAGACTTCATGGCCTTGCTGGGCTTGAGAACCCGACTAGATCGGGAAGGCCCATTGTCGTCGTCTGAGGTCCAAGAGACCTCACTGTCAGACAAGACCTCGAGAGGCTGAGCCTAAGATCCAGGCTCAGGCTTAGTCTCTTGAGCCGGATTGTCAGACAGTCCTAGGGACGGCGACAGAAACCGCTCTAACAGTGAATGAGACTGTTGATGACCAGCCTCACCGTCCTCGTACGAAAGCTGACTGAACTGGAGTTGTGTATCAGCCAGTCAATTTGCCGCCAAGATTTCTTCTTCTCCTGTGCCTCAGCCCTGCACTACAGTCACAGCTGCAGCTGCAGCACCTGCAGCAGCTAGCCGCTCATCACATCTCCGCCGCCTCGAGGCGTCTCGCTCTCTTTCTTCTGCAATCTTGAGTCCTGACAGGGCTCGTGGCTTGCCTCTACGACTAGCGGTTCTGGTAGCGTTAGTAGGAATGCTTCCCGGCTTGCTACCATGCTCTCTTGCTAGGCAAGAAGGCTCTCTGCGTCCTTTGCAAAGGTGTTTGAAAAGGACTCCTTCATTCCTGGAGGGAGGCGCTTGAGCTGGTCAAAGACAGCAAGTGCTAATTCTTCGACAATCTGCTGCCCTTGAGCAGCATGCCGATCGCTAGCATAACGATCAGCAAGACTAGGACCCAGAGCTAGCATCAGCTCTGGGTCCCAGCTTATAACTTAGCGTTCATGAAGGATTGCTGGTCCATTGAAGAGCTAGCGCGGAAAGAAGAGTGGCAGTGGGAGAAGGCACTCTTCTACTACGCTAGCATACATCTGCTGCCTGCAAGATAGGCCAGATCGAGCTAAGAGCTTGCACCTAAAGTGAGTCCTTTGTGTAGATCGAAGTCGAACTCCTCTGCGTCTCCAGCCTCGATCTCGTTTACCATTTTCTTAGTGGCAGATTACTCAAGCATCAAAAGCTTAAGAGCGTAGAGCGTAATCTTTCGTTTAACAGTAGCAAATGCTGTTCTGTCAGGAATTTAAGACGTAGTTCGCCTTTGCCGATTGATCTTAGCGCTATACTGACGCCTAAGTTTATAGGTTTGCTCGACAATAGTCTGAATAGCCTTGATACAGGCATATTCTTGTTCAGGCGAACCTTTACTACTACATAGTAAGACTCGCCGCGCCATATCGTATTAACGCCAAGGTTCAAGTAAGTCTAAGTATAAGCCCTACAGAATTAATACTCCTTTAGCTGATAATAGCTCTGTATATAGTAAGCTTTGTTGTGCAAAGCTGCTAGCAACTTTATACAACACTTCTTGAGGTCCTTAATCGAAGGCGCCTTTACTTAGTCCTAGATCGTTAATAAGTTCTTCCTGCCTCTCTTTCCTATACTTCCTAGCAGAGACTAATCTTCTTTTTATAGCTTAAACAGTGTACCATTTGCATAGCTATAAGAGAATGTGTTAAGGCTTCCTAGAAGCCTCATTCGCCAACTGCCCTTAGCAACTATTTGTCTCTCTCTAGGGGCAGACCAAAGTCTCTTCTATAACATTAGTAAGACCAAGATCTAGCATTTAGAGAAGTCTCTAACAATGACTATTACAATTATTGAAGGATATATCACTTAGCTGTTCAGCGACGAACTTGAAAGACGCAGTTGACTCTAATGTGATATAGCAATACGAGCAGGAACGTCTTCCTGCAGTTATCAATACCAACTATGACGATTAAAGGGAGCTTTAGCTAGTTGATATTGAAGGTAGCATTAGTTTCATACATAAAACCACTTGCAAATCTTTAAGCCATTCGGATTTGTTCTAGAGACATCCAGAATAGATCCTTAATAACTTGGCTATTCCGTTCTCCGTCGGCGTCAATTCTATACTCTGCTCGAAAGCGAACATAGACGTCTTCTTCGAGAAGTAGAGTATATACTCTAGTTCTTCCTACCTTATAAGTGTGCCCTTTCCTTTCTCTGCAGATTATAGAACGTCTTCTTGCCTGATTATCCTTCCTGAGAAGCGCTGCGTGGTCCTTATAACCTAAGACGCCACAGTGGACTTCTGCAGTTGCATACTGTAGCGTCTTCTTCCGGTGCTAGCGGTATTGGAACGGGTCAGGATTTGTGTTGAATATAACATTCCTTGATCTCTAATGTCCTGAATACCTCGTAGTTAAGGCGAACACTCAATCACTTTCTTATGTAATATACTCTGCTGAGAAACCCCTTCAAAAGCCCTTATTCTCATAGATAGATAGGAGCTATATACAATTCAGTTCATGAGTTTATTCCATTGAACCGCCCCAAAGTACAACAATTTGGAGCACGATTATGATCTAAATTCTTACCCCGAATTACTTAGCATTCTATCTCTTTTTTATAATATATACCAATCAAAAATTTGTAGCCGTTCGTCTGCGTCTGCGTCTGCGTCTGCGTCTTCGTATAAATCCGCCGGCGCTCGTCTTCGGCGAGCTTTGTAGGTGTTTCGAGTCTCTTTTTTGTGAACGAATTCGACGCACTGTCGAATGACCTAGCCGTTCTTCGTCTCTGCGAACTCGGTGATGACGGCGAAGCCTTTCGTAAAGGCCCAGGCTTAGAGGCGTGGATACGCTATCTCTCTCGGTTCGAAGGGCTCGTTCTCGATAGGATTAAGGCGATGGGCAGGTGGCGACAGCGGTTGCTGGCTGAGTTTTAAGCTCAGCTGTTACAGTTTAACTCGAGATCTGTATGTTCCGTGATAACGTGTGAGTTGAATTATGCTAACTAAGTCATGGGAGCAGCGACGACTTTAAGCACCGTTGAAAACGCAGTAAAGCAATTCTCATAACTAATTGTGAGGCTGCAGCTTACCGGAGCTTAACTCGAAGTGGAGGCGGTGTAAGCGGGAGAGTCCGAAAGGGTCTGTAACGGTGCCGAGACACGAGCAAGGCCTCTGCCAATAAAACACAGTACACAAGCATGACTCTCTTAGCTCTGAGAATACCAGTACGAGTGCCAGTATTCTCAGGTTCCCAGCCTGCACCGCGGGGAGGTGGAGTCGTCGCAGGCCCCTGTTTACATATTGTATAACTATCTGTGCACTCGCGTTGTAGTCAAATTACGCGTTTTTACGTGCAAAGGAGATAAATATGCCAGGATCTCCACCATTTCACGGATACCTATCCATCCACGTGACAGGTAGCATCCAGTCAAAGTTTTTATGCATGTGCATGTGTCCGCATCGACGTACTATGGGACGGCGATTCCCCCTCCTTGCCAAAATAACGTCCACAGAACTCAAAAAACCCCTTGTAGCAATGCTACTCAAGAGCAAATAGTATCGGTTCTCTGGCCAAAACCGGGCTCAGGTCGCACCTTCGAATGGCTTCCTAGGCTAGGTACTGACAAAACAAAACCCACCAGCATACAGTACCCCCCTTGAATCGGTGTAAAATGTCACTAAGAAAGCAGGAGTTTTAGAACTAATTAGAAAACTTGAAGCAAGATTCACGAATTCGCATTAGCTGTAAAAGTCCCCTGTACATTTGCCACTTTTTACAACGATTCAAGGGGACCCCTCACGTCGCCTTACAGGCGATGTGGTCAGATAACCGTACACCGCCTCCTCCGAATCAAGAAGCGAACCAGTTTCAGCTTGCAAGGTCGCTCCCTACAACGAAGGTTTCTAAACAGAAACCGTACTAGTACTACAGGCAGCAGGTAGATGAAAAGCTCAAAGGCGACACATAGCACTTAGGATTTTTAGTCCAGTGCAAGGTTTCCCTAAGTTTGTAGTATAGCAGTTGTGCATAGCTAGCCAGCTACTCAGCGTAAGAATAAATGTCCGCTTAAGGTCATCATACAGGTCCAACCTGTAACGCAACCAAAACTCAAGTGGGTCTCCAATCTTCTTGTTCCGTAAACCCGTTAGAAAAAGCATCCGTAAACTACTTCCAGAGGTAAAGACCCTTGCTTCCTCAAAGCAGTAATACCATTCTCGGTCATTCTCAGCTAGGCCACGCGCGACACATGCAGCAAAATAACGGATATTTTGTTAAACATAGAGATCCGCAAGTGATGTTGCTTCAGGGACTTTGTTAAAAGGAGCCGTAAATATAAGCGCTCGCCCGAAATGATGCATCCAGCCAATAGCCTTGTCCTTGCCAGCCTTGCCTGCTGCCAGGCATAGTCCTTTCGATTCCAGTTGAACTGGTACGGAGAGTCTGGATAGAGCACGTTCCGACCGCCCGTAAACTTCCGGTTGTATTCAAACCATGCCATTAACGTCGTTTTCGAACGCTCTGCTACAGCCTCAAGGTCGTCCGTATTAGCATCAAAGCGAACTATATGCTTTCCCTCTAAGTGGACAGCTAGTGGCTGGACAGGTGGGTATTCCTTATGCATTGGGAACTCAAAAAGATGCCAGCAAGCTTCTGTAGGACCAATGTATCGACTTGTGGTATAATGGACAGTCTCATCGCGGTTGTTCTCTATTACCATCGTAATTGTGTCAGAGCCTATAATAATCAGCCCTAAGAAAAGGCGGCCGAAATGTTCCCTCCATTAAGGGAAATCGCGTCATAACATGGATTCCTCGAATTTTTTAAGCGACTGAAAGACTTCATTGAGAGTCGGTCTCCTCAAATAGTGCAACAGATTTAGATCATCTTCGGTAGCCTCGCCTTTGTCGTACCTCTCCCTAGCTAAGATAAAGGCCTCTGCCTTTGACATCTCGTTTTGCCAGAACGTCTTGATTGTTTCTTTAGTCTCCTCCAAAGTTCCCTCTGGTTCTCCGTTAAGACCAGTCTTCCCAAGTGGGAAGATCTTTCCTTCTCGGCGGTAGATCTTGATTGGCCCGTCGATCCACTCTCTTGCACCAGCGGTGCAATTCCTGATGAGGTCTCGAAGGGGTTCTGGGGTGCGACGAAATTCGGGGAATCGCTGCTCAGCTTCGTAAACGTTAGACCTTCCCAGAATTATATCTGCATCTCCAACACCTTCGAAGAGACACCAAAGCACCTTTCCCAGTTCATAGACAGTACCAGATTCTCGTTCCTGAGGTGTACTTGCAAGCCAGGGGAAATACCATCCATGCGGCGGATTGTCATAGATGGCTCCTGCAGCTCGAAGAGGCAATGGATAATCTCTCGAAAAGAGATAGCGGGTCAAAATCCCAGAATACTTGTCCATTGTTTCTTTGCTCAGTTCGTCCGTCCTTGCGAACTCCGGGCTCCCAAGCTCAGCAACCCACTCCAAATAATAAATCTCTGGCGGTGCCCAATTGTACACGTTTCGATTTTGCTCGAAATCAATGAGGACTACAGTCTCTGGACCATCATTATTGTGTGAAAGAAGTATTTGGTCCATCCGCAGGTCCGAGTAGAACTGGCCAGGCGCGGAGTTCAGGTGAATGAGGGCAGAGGTCACTTCTTTGGCCCAGTTCACCTGCTGATGTAGTTTCAATGTTCCGTTCAGCCTCCATTTGGGGAGAATATCCTGAAGACTCCCAAGCTCGTAGTACTCTAAGAGGAAGCCACAGACGCGATTTTCGGATGGCGCAGGACAGGCCAAAGTGACGAGGTACTGGGGTGCTCGAATGATTGTACGGGCAGGAGAAAGTGAAAGAAGGTTTTTGAGCTCATGGTATAAAGTTGCCGGAGTCCTCTTCTGAGATTTGAAAACCATACGTTTCTCGCCAGAGTCCGGTGGAAGCGAAATCAAAATAACCTCACTGGATAAGTGCTTTTCGAAACGCAATTGGGTGTAATCAATCTCTGGTGGCATCTTCTCTCTCTCAAAGCCCCACATTTTCCGCAACGTCTCAGCAGAAAGCATGTATTCTGGCAGCCAATCATTTGGAATTGTAACAAATTCTATATCTTGTACATTAGCCTTGAGCCTAGACACCCGAATGGTGGATCCAAATGGAAGACTCCTGTAGTGCTTCTCGAAATTCTCAGCCCTACTGGACCAGTGCTCCAACGCCCTGCAAAGATGGCGAGCGATGCCTAGCTTTACTATTCGACTCGAATCTACGTGAACGCTGTCTCTTGCATCCAGCTTGCTCCACAGTTCTGCTGGCCAGTCAATCTGATCTGGAATGATAACTTCGATGCGTGAAGGTGGTAAGGGAAGGAGGAACAGTGGGATCGCAGCGTATCGAACACCAAAGCTCGCGTACTCGATGCTCCAACCGTTATCCCCGGAGAAGGATTTGCCACTGTTGTGGTCGAGCTTCTCGGGAAGAGGCGGAGTATTGTCCTGATATTCGGCATAGCCATGAGTATCTGGGAAAGGTATAAATCCGGCAGCTGGGAAGACGTAGTTCCTCCGAAGACGATTAGATATGTTGATACCGAAGACTTTTTGGCCAGGGGCCAGCGAGTGAGCGTGGGACATCTTAAAACTGGATTACTTGTCTGCGCCGAAATATGATACGTCTAGCAAACCAATGTAGAGCAATAGGCTATGTATGCCAACGTATATAATCAGCTCTGTCTGACCTGACCGTGAACATGGGTTTCAGAAATTCCCGCAAGCCTTTCCTATTTATAATGAACGTCCGACTTTTTAGCGCGTTGGGCTGTATCCAATGCGACTGGGGCCTCTAATCTCATCCCCACCTTTTGTCATGTGGACACGTCAGTTTGCTCCCGCACCAATCTTCCATTTGTGTGTATACATGTGTACAGTGTACAACAATTTGATGCCCGATGTATAAGACAAGTTCCACAACTTTTAGGTATAAAAGCTACGTTCCCGTCAATTCTAGCCCGCTCACCGCTCGTTATCGGAACGTCGCTTTCCGCTTCATCAATCACGGTCGAATGGAAACCAACTATGGATTCAGGCTACGGAAGTCGTGACACTCGCCCCTCGCAATCCACGCCGGATGAATGGTCTTCCGAGGACCTTGTGTGTCTTCAAAGGGCTGCAAGAGCCATCAGAATTCCGCTATCAGATCTTCTGCGATTCGCCGAGGCTAATGCCACAAAATCGTCTCACAGTCAACAACAGGCCGGTGATCTGTCACTTAGCACTCACGCAGTGCACAATATCCAATCCGTCAGCATCAATGACGAGATAGGAAACGCCTCCATGTCAGGACTTCTCCCCGATCATCCGACGCCGGCGCAGTTGACCCATCCATTTACTCCTAATGATGGATTGGGCAATTGGTCAACATCTACTCTTTTAGACCTTGCGCCTAGCGGTATGCTCACTCGTCTTGCTCCTGGATCATCCGTTCTTGACTATATTAGCAGCATTGCCTACGTATTTGGCTCAATCATTGAGTGCCAAACCCATGGGCGACCAAGCAATCGCCCTTTCGTTGGTAGATAACTACGTACTACCTCAGGGCTTCCTTGAGTCGCCATCCCCCTCAAGCCAAGTCTTTAGTTATGTTGAGGCACCGATTCATCAAGATGCAACTGTGGGAGACAACAATTCTGTTTTACAATCAGCCTCACTCCCTTCTTTGCCGCCAGTGCCATGTTTTTTATCGCAGTTCAACACTGCTTCGGTTATTGATGATGCATCTTTATTATTAGGTGGCGTTTGCAATACCAGTTGTACTGACTCTATAGGGTCATTCAACACTCCTGATTTGAGTGTTTGGGCATATGCGCAGGAAACGTTTGATGAGTCTGGAAACTTAGCCTGGATTGACTCCAATTCCAGTTTCCTACACGAGCAGGAAGATGTCCCCGAAGAGGCCGAATTAGAATACGGTCCGGACTCCAGCGCTGCATGGAGTAATACTTGTACGACTGAAGAAATAGTCGATTTCCGCGACTTCTTTCCGAAAAGTTCCTTTCGAGGCACCTCGAGGGCAACAGTTCGCCTTAATTCGCGAATAGGAAAAATCAAAAAAGCCACCCGCAACGCGTTCGAAGTTCGACGCAGTACGGAGCGCATGCAGCAATTTGGCACATGTGTCAGTTGCAGTATATCCCACAAAAGTGTATGTTCTGTACAATTGTTAATGGTAAGAAAACCTACTGATCTTAGCCCTAGTGCTATAAAAGTTCCGATCCTACTGTTTGTTTCAGATGCAAGAACCTGAAGTACAGCATGTCCAAGCTCCCATGTATCTATCTCCAAATCCCGGATATTGTCTTGTTTCGTACAACTACCGATCCGATATCTTTGAAGCCTTATACCACACTAGCAATAGATAACCACATTTTTAATCCTATTAGAGATTCTAACGAGTCAGAAATGAAGCTTTTCAAACTCACCCAAGGTTTTGGGACTACTTTACAACTCCTAGCACAGAAGTTCGATGCTTCCCTAATTGAAATGAGTAACACTTCAGAGGGTACAAAATCCATATACTCTCACCCGTACGCACTTGCCGATCTCGACGCAGCTACTAAGGACATCAAAAACTTCATTTCGCACAGCGTCATCCCTTACATCAGAAGTAAGGTGGACCCTTCGGACATCATAACTTGGAGCATCTTCAATGAAGCATGTTTCTCTGTGAGAAAATCCACTGTATGTTTAATTTGATCTAGCACTACTCAGGAACTATTAACGTGCTGATACTGCGCAGTCAAACTCGGCTTTCCTGGCAGACGTTCTATCGCTCTGGACCGCTGCTCGAACAATTGAGGGTGGTTGGCGATTCTGTGGAACAGAGACCTTAGAACTCACGCCAAATAGCGAGGGAATTGTGCCTCTCACAGATGCTCCATTGATTGACTATCAATTTTCCGGGATCATGGTGCAGCAAGTTCTTTTACCTCTGCGACAAAAGGTTCTGAAAAGGCTTTACGAACTAACTCACGCACGTACTGCGAGCAATTGGTTCGCACTTTTCTTAGCCAACTTTGTCCTCTTACATACTTATGGTCTCTTGATAAACCAACAAAAAGCATTTGCTCAACACCATGGCGCCAATGTATCATTATAGCTCCCCTTTCAAGATATTTTGAAACTTACTTATGCTAGGTGCGGTATCCGCTTATGCCACTGGTTCGTGGGATTCATGCTGGGTCGAAGACATTACTGTCGCATTTTCATTTCATCTGTAAAGGACAGAAACCTTTCGACATCGACTGGGGTTCGGGCCAGGTCCCTATATCGATATTTAGGATGGCCAAAGTCACAGAAGTACAGGCCAAGTTTCTCGGTTCCCTTGTTAGCCATATTCGCGAAAAACGTCAGTCTGATGCGTTCAGTACCAGTCAGGTCGTATCAAAACTAACGTTTTTATAATAGTCCCGTTATTTGCAGCCCTTGCAAAGACTCAAGACTACGAGACGAATTATTGGTTTACAGGTCAACTGTTTCTTCCGGACTGGAAACCACCAGATACAATTGAGCATTCGCCGCCAGCATGAGATAACTCTGACTTAATGGAATGATACGGAGAATTTCTGAATGGGTCAAATAAAGCCAATTTCAGCCGCTCTGGGTCAAAAAATAGTTTTGATATTGATAGAATTGATATTATTTACTCTTACACTGTTCTAGCTATAAGCCACGCAGCACTTCTATAATTAAATAATCAGAGAAACCCTCTAACTTGCGGGATAAAACCCCTCTCTGCCGATTTCTCTTGTTCTGTACTCCCTCGCAGCTTATAATACCAATAATAGCGCTTGCCACTGCTTAGCTAACGATGAGGTTAAAGGGTCGAATATCTGCTGTGTTTTTCGAGGCTTTAGTTGTTCCTGGGGGCCTCCCTCTTCTCCTTGGTCCTGCCGTCTGCCACGGCCTGTCTAGGGTCCCTGCTCTAGGCTGGGCCAGAGCCTGGGTTGGAACTTGGGCTTGGATAGGGTGTGCTGTTGTTCGGTGGTTAGAGCAGTCCTAAAAGTGTGTTGGGCGGGTGTTTTACACTAATTTTGCTGCTTCCTTTTGTGTCGCATGGGAGAATGACTAGGACTTAACGAATGGATTGAACTGCTAGTTCCTATGCTTAGGACCCTTCTATATATACTTAAGCTCATAGAAAACTCTGTACAAAATTTGCTATAAAGGACCAATTTCTGTGGCAAGGCCACGTAACCTTGTATCCACCTCTCTAGTAGTAGTTCTAGCCATAGTAGTTGTAATACGGACTGTAATAGGGGTCTAAGATAGGGGGTGGTGGCTACAGAGTGGAGACTGGAGTGATTACTGTTATTTTAGTGTTGTCGGCTCATGTGCCTAGTCATATGACATACCCCCCTAGGAAGAATA
>Ga0335075_10014592_pt1 | contig 11794 bp, 10 predicted proteins | sample Lox_Sample_24_FD_206723 | JGI IMG/M metagenome (GOLD analysis project Ga0335075, IMG submission 206723) | Soil microbial communities from Loxahatchee National Wildlife Refuge, Florida, United States - Lox_Sample_2.4 | ecosystem: Environmental > Terrestrial > Soil > Wetlands | place: USA... | reverse complement strand
ATGCACGCGCTGATGACGAACACGGCGATCTTGGCCCTGGTGACGTGCAGGCCGAGCGACCGGGCTCCCACCTGGTCACCGTGCATGGCCCGCAGAATCCGGCCCCGGTTGCTGCGCACGAGGTTGAAGCTCACCACGAGCGCGACCCCTACCAGCGCCCAAACCAGGTAGAACATCCGGGTATCTGTGTCAAAGGAGAAGCCCCCGACCGAGAACGGGGGGATGCCGGCGATCCCCGACGGGCCGCCGGTAATGTTCAGCCCGTTGGCCATCCCCTCGACGAGGATCCCGAAAGCCAGGGTGACGATGGCGAGGTACATGCCGCGCAGCCGTCCGCAGACCAGGCCGAGCACCACCGCGACAAGCGCGGAGCCGCACATGCCGGCGACCAGCCCGAGCAGCGTGGGGACGTTGTAGTGCACAGCCAGGATGGCGGAGGTGTACCCGCCGATGGCCATGAACCCGGCCTGGCCCAGGCTTACCTGCCCCGCGATGCCCGTCAGCAGGTCAAGGCCCACGATCGTCAGGCAGAACAGCCCGGTGATGTTCACCGCCCGCATGTCCCCCGCCGGGACTATCTGCGGCATGAACAACATCACCACGGCTAGCGCGGTCCCCGCGACAGGCAGCCAGCCGTGCGGCAGCTTCGGCGGGGCGTAGACGCGGCCGGACGTCCGCTCGGCGACGTCCATCCGGCCGCCTCGCGTCCGTCCAAGCAGGCCCTGGGGCCGCAGGAAGATGATGCCGATGAGGAGGATCAGGCTGATGGCCGTCTCGAACAGCGAGGACACGTATCCCGACACGAGCGCCTCTACCACGCCAAGGGCGAGGCCGCCGACCATCGCGCCGTACACAGAACCGAGGCCGCCCAGGCTCACCGCGATGAGTCCCTCGTTCGTGTAGCTGGCCATGCTCGTGTAGTCGAGGGACGTCAGCGGGGCGATGACCGCCCCCGCGATGACTCCAAGGACTGCCGCCACGACGAACGACAGCAGGATCATCCGGTCCACCGGGACGCCCATCAGCCGCGCGGCGGTCATGTTCTCAGACGTGGCCCGGAGCCCGCGCCCCCAGCGGCTCCGTGACAGCAGCCAGGCCAGCGCCCCCACCGATGCCAGCATCGCCCCGACCACCCAGAACCCCTGCGTGGGGATGGACAACTGCCCGGCTGTCACCGGCCGGGATCCGGAGAACTGGTTGAACGCGAACGGGTTAGAGCCCCAGATGAGGTACGCCGCCCCCTCGAAAGCGGTGAGCAGGCCGCCCATCATCATCAGCAGGCTCGCGTGCGAGATGCGAGTGACCGCCCGCCGGATCACGACCCACTCGATGATCCCGACGGCGGCTCCGACCACGCACAGCGACGCCAGGAACGCCGCCACCACGGGGAGGTGGGCGCTGTTCATGAAGCTGTACATCACGAGCGCGCCTAGGGCCACGAACGCGCCCTGGGCCAGGTTCAGCGCCCCGCTGACGCTGAAAACCAGCGAATAGCCCACCGCAAGCAGCGCGTAGATTGACCCGGTGATCAGGCCGCCGATGATGATGTTGCCAAACGTCCACATCTCTCAGGCGTCCTCCTGCCGATCGTCCTTATCCAGACCCCTGCCGGGCACCCGCGGCCTCGGCCGGGGGTCCCGCGGCCGAGGCCGCGGGACCCGCCAATCGCGCGAACCCTAGGGATTGCCCATACCGGCCGGGCCGGAAGACGCCGTCCAGTCGTCCTGCGACTTGTTCCACTCGGCGATGTACACGGAAGAGATCGTCAGCCCCCGGTTGTCCGGGATCGACTTGTTGGTGAAGTTGTAGGTGCCGTTGATGCCCGCGAAGCTAGTCAGCGAGTCGATGTAGGAGTGGATCTGGGCAGCCGTCGCGCCGATGCCGAGCTTCTTCAGCGCGCTGACCAGGATCAGGCCGGGGTCCCAGGCCAGCGCGTCCCCTTCGTCGGGGACCTTCTGCCCGGCAGCCGCCATCGCGGAGTCGAACGCCTGCACCTGGGTCTTGGTCTGCCCGGTCAGGTTCTGCACGCCCGCCATGAACGGGGCACCGGGGAAGTAGAGCTGAGCGGGCAGTTTGCTGCCCAGCTGCGTCAACTGGGACACGGACGCGTTGCCGTTCGTGGTCATGGTGGGCAGGCTGTCCATGCCCAGCTGCTGCATGCCGCTCAGCACCGTGCCGAGCGGCGTGCCGGTGGTCCAGATGAGTATGGCCTGCGGGTTGCTGGCCTTGATCTTGGCGAGCTGGGTGGTGACGGTGACCGCGGTTGGGTCGAAGGACTCATGGTCGGTGATGGTCACCGTGCCGTTAGCGCCGGCGATGGCCTTCTGGATGTTGGTCCAGCCGTCCTGGCCCGAGGAGTCGGTCGAGTTGATGACCGCCACCTTCGTCCACCCCTTGGACTTGGCGAAGTTGATGAACGCCTTCGTCTGGTTGGTGGTCGAGTTCGACGCGGAATACACGTAGCTGCCGGGCGCCGGGTGGTCGCCTGGGGACAGGTCGTAGATGACGGGCCCGCTGGAGGAGGTCGCCAGGTCATCGACGGGCTTGTCCGTGGCCGTGAGGCTGCCCACGAGCAACACGGGTGCCTGGCTGACCAGGGGCGAGGCGAGCGACACCGACGTCGAGGCCGTGCTCTGGTTGTCGGAGATCGCGAACGCCAGCTGGTGCCCGTCAATGCCGCCCGTGGAGTTGACGTACTTCGCGAGTGCCTTGAAGGCCGCTGCCTCCTCCGTCCCGAGGAAGGATGCGCTGCCCGTTTCCGACACGATGGCGTGAATGGTGTAGGTCGAGCCACCCGATGACGAACTGCCCCCTGACGAGTCCGACGTTCCGGCCGTCGAGGAGCTGCAGCCGGCTGCGGCTCCTACCGTCAGCGCCACGGCCGAGAGGGCGGTCAGCCGGGCCGGCCACCCACGCTTGCCCCGGCGGGCGGCCGTCGGCATCCGTTCATTGTCCGATGCCCATATCCGAGCTCTCATGGTGTGGCGATCTCCTTTGATGATGCCTGAACGAGCGGTGCGCTGCCGACGAGAGATAGGCGGGGAATTCCTGGTGGATGACGCCGGGGAAACCGACAGTTCCGGCTCGTGATGCTCCTAATAGGTGTTAGCGGGTCCTATCCGGGGACCAGGGTGGCCGGGTAGAACTCTTCGGTGCCTATGATTGAGCAAGAGTGGCATAAGGTCATACCATTTTTCAATCATTCAGATGTTACAGTCGCGTAACAAGATGCTATTTCTTAGCTCTTAACCGCGATGCCTCCATCCGAGTGCACTACGTCACCGGTTATCCCACGGGACCGTTCCGAAGCCAGGAACACGTAGCTCCACGCGTGATCCGCTCCGGACAGCCCCACCTTGAGCGGAACGCGCCCGGCCAGTTCCGCTTCCCGGCCAGGGATCGCGCCGAGGCTGCGATCGCCAAGGCCGAGGCTGGCCAGCCCGCGCAGGTCTGTGTTGAGCGTGCCGCCGGGCGCGACCCCGTTGACGCGGATCTCCGGCGCGAGTTCGTGGGCCAGTGCGGTGACCAGGCCGCGCACGGCGAACTTCGATGACACGTAAAGCACGCCCCCGCGGCCCGGGTAGTAGGCCGAGGTGGACTCCGTCAGGATGACCGCGCTATTGGCGCTGCGACGCAGCGCGGGCAGCGCCGCCTTCACCGCGTGCAGGTGGCTCTTGACGTTCACCCTGAACATCTCGTCGAACGCGTCGTCCACCAGGTCGGCGTCCAGGTCGGACAGGCCGCGGTAGAAGTCGAAGATCCCGACACAGTTCACCAGGACGTCCAGTCCGCGGAAGGCGTCGAGCGCCGCCTGGACCGCGGCCTCATTGTCCGCGCGGGTGGCCGCGTCCCCAGTCACCACGGGCATGCCCGGGATCTGCTCACGAAGGGCCGCGCACTTGGCCGCGTCCCTTTCCAGCACCGCGACTGCCGCGCCCTCGGCGCGGAACGCGTCGACGACGGCACGGCCGATGCCCGATCCCGCTCCGACCACGAGGGCGCGGCGGCCGTCCAGCCATCCGGTCAAGTTCCGTCCTCCGGTTCGATAAGGGGACCGAAAGGATGGCCGATCATCGCGGCGAACGTCTGCGGTCCCTGCCAGGTCAGCGCCTCCAGTTCCATGGGACACAGGGCCACCCAGTGCCCGGACTTCGGCGACTCGATGAGCAGCCGTGACCCGTTGCGGGTCTCCACGCGGCAGACCCGGACCTGAGCGAACTCGTTGCCCAGCTCGATCGCGTCACCGACCTCCCTCATAGGAAGATCGCCAGGTTCTGGGTGCGCAGCACGGAGTCGTCGACGAGGATGGTGCGCCTGGCGAGCCGCCAGCCGTCCGTGGTCCGGCGCAGCAGGTCCTCGCGTCCCGCCGAGAGCAGGGCCGGCTCCCTGACGTCGCCTCTGCTGCGGTAGAGCAGGACACCGGAGTCGACGATCAGGTGCCCCGGGTCCTCCGTGGCGAACGTCCGCACGTTCGTGACATGGTGGCGCATCCTGGACGGAGGGTCCTCCGTCCAGGCGTGCTCGGTCAGGAACCGGGCGACGCGCCGGTCCAGCGAGTACTTGTTCTCGTCGAAATGGGCCATGCCGGGCGCGGAGTCATACCCGGCGCCGAGAGCCGTGGTCACCCGGACCGGCATGATGTAGTGAATGTCGTCGGTGACCAGGGCGAGCCAGTCCTCGTAGCGCTTGGCATCCAGGAGGTAGGCCTCGTCAACCAGCCACTGGTGCGCCTGGAGGTGACGTTCGTCGCCGAACGGAAGGGTCCGGCCAACGCGCCGCAGCGCGGGCGCGGCGTCCGTGATCATGCCCGCACCGCCTTCCCGTGTGCCGCGGGCCGCTGGAGGTAGTTCGCCCACCTGCTGAGCAGGTGGCGCTGGTTGTGCTCGGCATAGCCGACGCGCGCCTCCCCCGGGCCCGCGAACTTCGCCCGGGGAAGCGCCGGGCTCACCGGCGTCCCGTCCGCGAGCAGCCCCATTCGGCTGTTAAGCAGCAGCCGGCGGGCCATCGCCCCGGCGGCGGTGCTGGTCAGCGAGACCCAATTCTCCACATCGTCCTGCTCGAACATCCCGGTGCTGCCGAAGCACATCAGGTAGGCCTTGTAGGAGAGGGCCTTGAACTCCGAAGGCGCCTCGGCGTCGACCGCGAACCAGGACAGCACCTCGGTCTCGTCCGGCGCGACCGGCTGCCATGTCCTGATGGAGATGAACGGCAGCACCCGGTCGGAGTCCTCGACCTTGGGCCAGTTGTGGACCAGGCTCATGTTGGGGAACACCGACGCCGCGGAGATCATGAAGCCGTCGCGGCCGACCATGTCCTGCTGCTCCGCCGACCAGCAGCGTTTCATGGATTCGATCATCGGATCCGGGTACCCGACGTAGCGGAGTCTTTCCTCCAGGGTTCCCGGCGGCAGCTTGTAGGTAGTCCCGCCGCCGTTGCCCGCCCAGTAGGTGGCTCCGTCCTTGCGCTTCGCCGCCTTCGGCTCACGAAAGAGCCCGATCTCCACCACGCTCGTGTGGGTCTGCGGAGTGTGGTACATGTCGCCGGCGAAGTTCTCGGCTCCGATCTTCCAGTTCGCCTTGATCCGCCAGCGCTGCGGGCCGCGCAACTCGATCCCTGTGGCCGACTGCCTGGTGTAGTAATCCAGGTAGAACCGGAAGTCGCCGAGGTAGTCGGCCAGCGGCTGGGCATCAGGGTCGATGCTGACGAAGATCAGGCCGTTGTAGGTGTCCTGCGCGGGCGCGGGCAGCAGGGCCTGTCCCGTGCGCGGAAAACCGGCCTCGCCGCCGTAGGCGTCCTGGTGGAACGGAAGACCGGCCAGCCGGCCGTCGTTGCGGTACGACCAGCCATGGTAGGGGCATCGGAAGTGCGACGCGTTGCCCATCTCGGCCCGGCAGACCTGCATGCCGCGGTGCAGGCACATATTGAACAGCGCGCGCACCCGGCCGTCCTCGCCCCTGGCGATGATGAACGAGTCGTTCAGCACCCGCCGCACCACGTAGTCGCCAGGCTCCGGCACCTCTGATTCATGCCCGACGAAGACCCAGGCGCGGCTGAAAAGCCGCTCGCGTTCCAGCCGGAAGATCTCCTCGTCGTTGTAGATATGTGCCGGGATCATGCCGCGGCGCACATCGCTCAGGACTGCGCCAAGGTCCGCCATCCGCCACTCCTCACGGAGAAGACTCCCTGCCTCGAAGATCAATTTCTGCTTAGAGGAAAAAGTCTCTGTTATTAGGCAAGCGCACGTCAAGAGCCCGGCCAGCGATCCGGGCTGAGCCGGGAGGCCTACCCGGCCGACCTGACGAGGTATTCCCAGCCCGCCTTGAGCTGGCTGTCGGACCAGACCACGGCGCGCTTGGCCACCGTGTCCTCCTCGCTTCCCCACCGGATGAGCGGGCCGGCCGCCATGGCGGTGAGCTGAGTCCGGCAGGCTCGGTCCAGCAGGAGCGCGGTCATCACGGCACCCGGGAGGTCCTTGCCCGTCGCGACCAGCCCGTGCTGCGGCATCAGGCACGCCGGCGCGGAGCCGAGCGCTTCCGCCAGCGCCTGGCCGAGTTCCTGCGTGCTGATCAGCCCTCCGGTCAGCGTGAACCGGGGGACGTCCGGATAGCTGAACAGGCTTCCGGCATGGCTCAGCGGCCGCAGCGGTACGTCCAGCGCGGAGAACGCGTTAGCGGCGTCCGAATGGGTGTGCACCACGGCGCCCACATCACCGCGGCGGGCCATGATCTCAGTGTGGATCGGGTATTCGATGTGCCGTCGTCCTGTGCCGTGCAGCACCTCACCCTTGGGGGACACGAGCACGATCTTGTCCTCGTCGACCTCCTCGAACCCCCAGCCAGAACACTTCATCCAGGCGCCGCGGCCCGCTGGGTCACGCACGCTGGCATGCCCCCAAACCATGTCCGACTGGCCCGCCGCCGCGAGCGCGCGGCTCCCCTGAACCGCCAGCGTGATGGCTTCCGACGAGGTCGATGGTGTCGTGATCACTTGTCTACCCTCCGCATAATGCCTCTGCTTAGCAGAACTTCTCCGCAAAATAACACGGATGGGACGCTGGAGGGCCGAACGGATGGCGCGAGCGCCACGGCACGTTTGTCAGTGCAGCAGGCCGGCCGATTCCGCGACGGCCGCCTTGAGCGCGGCGGCCAGCCGGCCGACCAGTTCCTTGTTCATCCGGTGGACGGGAACGGAGACGTTGAGGGCGAGCCGCACGGGCGACTGACCCGGCGGGTAGGCGACGGCGACCGAGCAGACCCCGTCCTCGCTTTCCTCGTTGCTCGTGGCGTAGCCACGGCGGCGGACCCTCTGCAGCTCCTTCTCCAGGGCGGACCGGGTGCGGATCGAGTTCGGGGTGAGGCCGCCGAGTTCTTCATCGGGATAGAGCCGCCTGAGCTCGTCATCGGTGCAGTAAGCCAGCATCGCCTTGCCGATCGATGTGCAGTTGGCGGGCATGGACCTGCCAAGCCGTGAGGAAACCCGCGTCGCCTGCGGGCTCTCAACGGCATCGATAAACCGGACGGTGGCGCCGTCCAGAACAGCGAGGTGCACCGTTTCGGCGAATTCCCGGTTAAGGGATTCGACGAACGGGCGCAGGACCTCACGGACGTCGAACCGCTGCAGGATGGCGAAGGCGACGGCGGTCAGGGCGGTGCCCGGCTGGTAGGCCCGCGTGCGCGCGTCCTGCCGCACGAAGCCGCGGTACGCCAACATGGCGAGCAGCCGGTGGGCCGTCGACGTCGCCACGTTGAGGTACCCGGCGACGTCCGTCAGCCGCAACTCGGGCCGTTCGCCGAGGAGCAGCAGGATCTTCAGGGCGTTGTCGACTGATTCGATCGGGTACTGCGGGGCGGGGACGCCGGAAACCGCAGGCGCCCCATGTTTCTCCATGTCAGAAACTTACTCCCGTAGCGGGAGATCTGGTTGCCGTACGACGCGGCCGGCCTTGGCCGGGGACGCCTAGATGATGGTCTCTTCGAGCACCTCGGGGACGAACAACTCGCGCGGCTCATACGGCCGCGGGATGAGGCCCTGTTCATGGGAGTAGCGGGTCAGTGCCGCCAGCGCCGCCTCGTTCCCCGCCAGCCCGTAGGTCCAGTAGTCCAGGCCGAGCACCCGCTGTACATAAGCCACGTCATCGGCCAGCCAGGGCAGCATGTAGCGCAACGACGCGGTCTCGGCCAACCCGGACAGCGCGATCTCACGTGCCTTCACGGACGCGTCAAGCAGCGACCTGGCAACCCACCGATCCCGCCGGTAGACGTCGGCCCTGATCACCAGCACGTGCATGATCGGGAAGATCCCGGTGTCCCGCCAGTACTGCGCCTCAGCTTCCCGGAAGTCAGGGAACAGCCGGGCCACCTTCGGATGCCCTTCCGCGAAAGAGCGCGGCGTGCGCGGTGTGTACAGCGCGTCGATCTCGCCCGCGGCCAGCATGTCCGACAGGGTCTGGCCAGGCCCGATCGGCGCTACCTCGACGTCCGGCGGCAGCGTGACCGCCAGTTTCTCCGGGCGGCCCGGCTGGTGCAGGCCGCCGGTTCTGTAGCGCACCGAACTGACCGGGACGTCGTGCCGGTCAGCGAGGATGCCGCGGATCCACACGTTCGCGGTCAACTGGTACTCCGCGACGCCTACCGTCCGTCCCACCAGGTCCTCTGGACGGCTGATGCCGCTCCCGGTGTGGACGTAGATTCCGCTGTGCCGGAAGGACCGGGACGGGAAGACCGGGATCGCGACGAAAGGCGCGCTCTCACCCGCCGACAGCGAGACAAGGTAACTGGATAGCGACATCTCCGCGGCGTCGAACTCACGGAACCGTGCCATCCGGAAGAAGATCTCCTCGATGGTCATCGGCAGGCAGGTGAGGTCGATCCCCAGCGGCCGGACGGTACCGTCGATGAGAGGCCGGGTGCGGTCGTAGTCTCCGCACGCCAGGGTCAGGCGCAGCATAAGTTAATCCCGTCAGCTCAGTTGCGATTGGTAGGACCCTTATACCACAGCGGCGACAAGCACTGCCAGTGGGCGCTCACTGGCCGAAGACAGGGAGCAGTGGGCGCTCACTGGCCGAAGACCAGGGATTTGATTGTCACCGGCACCGTGCCTGACGGCTGGCGGACTCTGCCGAGGTCGACGTAGTCGAAGTCGCGCAGCAGCACGCTGTCGATGACGACGAGGTCGTTGTCGATCCCGAGTTCCTCACGGAGCAGCAGGCCGAGGGTCCGCGCGACATCTCCGTCGAGCATCAGGTAGAGCGGCGCGCCCGCGGCGATCCGGTGGGACAGGCCCCGCGTCACGGCCTCGGCGAGGCCGCGCAGCCGGGCATACTCGGGTGACCCCTCCCAGCGGAGGGCCACCGCGAGGTCCCCGGTCGCGCTGGCGTCAAAGCGCGCGACGTGCCGCCGGATCTCTTCGCCGATGGCCGCCGCGTCGACGATGTCGGGCATGTCGTACTGCGGTCGCGCGACCGGAAGGTTCCGCCGCGGCAAGGTGCGCTCCGGCGACCCCAGGTAGCTGGTGATGCCACTCAGCTGGACGGTGTACTCGGACGCGCCGAGGACCGTGGCCCGGATCCGGGCGTCGGCCGGCCGCACCGGGGCGGGCAGCCGCCCGGCCCTGCCCGCCGCCGCGAGGGCCGCGCCTAGATCAGGGCCGAGATCCCCGAACGCGCGGGTCTCCGTCCCGTACACGTACTCCGCGACCCCTCCGGAGAAGACCAGCCCGTCGAGCGTGCCGAGGTCCGGCAGCGGGCCGGTGAGCCACAGGGAAGGATCGGCGGACGGCACCCCGCCGAGCACGCGGATGAGTTCGTCCGCCATCCGGTCTGCGACCGACCGCAGCGCGCCGGGCTTGGGCGGCGCGCCCAGATCGAGGCGGACGCCCGCGCGCTCCGCGTGGTACGCGCCGGACGGCTCGAGACGGGTCACCGTGCCGTCCTCGCCGAGGGCCACGAGGCGGCCGCCGACACTGAACGCCGCGGTGGCGGCGATCCTGCCGCCGTCCACGAGGGTGAGCTTGGTGGTGCCGCCGCCGATATCGACGTTGAGGAGCCTGGTGTGGTCGTGGTGCGACGCCCGCACGGCGCCCGAGCCGTACGCCGCGAGCATCGCCTCCATGTGATGGCCCGCCGACGCGCAGACGAGATCTCCGGCGTGCTCGCTGACCACCGCGGCGATGGCCGCGGCGTTGCGCCGCCGGAGCGCCTCGCCGGTCAAGATGACCACGCCCGTGTCAATATCCTCCGGCGTGACTCCCGCGTCGGCGTACGCCCGGTCGAGGATCCCGGCGAGCGCTCCGGTGTCGATGCGCATGCCGTCGGCGAACGGCGTGAAATGCACCTGCGACTGGAAATGCATCTCCCGCCGCACGACGACGTACCTGCTCGTCAGGTTCTCGCTCAGCCGGCGCATGTAGAGCCGTGAGAACGCCACCTGGGTGCCCGACGAGCCGATGTCCACGCCGACGCTGCGCAGCATGACGTTGTCTTGCTGCCAGACCGGGTTCTGCTCTAGCGGGACGTCGGGCTCGTCGTCGTGGTCATCGTGGCCGTGATGGCCGTGATGGCCGGCCGCACCGCCGGTCATGCGGTCGGCGTGAACTCGCTCGGCCGCGGGGGCAGATCCTCGAGCTCGGCGGCGTAAGCCGCGTCCATGTTCGGCACTAGCCCCTTCTTCGCGAGCGCCTCGGCGAAGGTCTCGCGCACGACCGGCGACTCGTCGGCGTAGTCGATCTGGTCACCGCCAACACGCCTGCTTATCCACGCCTTGGGTACGCCCTGGGCGTTGCGGATGGAGACCACCTCGTGCTTGAAGGCCAGGTAGCGCGCGGGGGTGTCTCCGGTATTGAAGTGCTGGTGGTACCACATGTTCGGCGGGACGATCAGCGTGCCGGGCTGCCACTCATACACCCGAGGCTCCTCGCCCTCCGGCCACATCAGGCTGAAGCCCTCGCCGGTCAGGATGATGACATGCGCGCCGGGCCCGTGCCTGTGTCCCTTCTTGTACGTCGCCACAGGGAACTGCGAGATGTGGCTGTTCATGGAGCCCTTGGCCATCATGAACCGGATATGGCCGCCGCCTGCGCCGCGCTCCTTCGCCTCGTTAAGCGGCAGGTTGATCGCGTCGGCGACGAAGTTGGTCTTGAGCAGCAGGCCCTCGCGCTCGTCCTTATCGGCGAAGTAGTCCGGCTCTCCGTTGAAGCGGCCGGTGAAGTCGTGCGGGGTGTTGAAGACGAACTCGGGCTCGTCGTACAGGTTGATGATCGGCGGCATGTTCGTCGAGGAGACGAAGCGGGCGCCGGTCGTGCCCGAGCCGTTGAAGTGCTGGTGCCAGGTGTTGAGCGGGATCGCGAACAGCGAGCCGGGGCCCCACTCGAAGGTCACCTTGGCCCCGGCATCGTTCCAGACCGAGGTCGAGCCGTGGCCGGACAGGACGAGGATCATTTCCTCAAAGAGCTGGCGCTGCGGTGCGAGCTTGCCGCCGGCCGGGATCTCGCACACGTAGCAGTCGTTGGACGTGCGCGAGGCCTCGTGGTTGATGAAGACTCCGCGCCCGCCGCGCCGCTCCCACGGCTTCAGCTCAACCGTGTTGAGGTCGGGCACGTAATGGGCGGCGATGATGTCGAGGCCCTCGGCCTCGACCCACCGTACGTACGGGGAGTCCTTCTCCCTGGCGAACTTCTTCGCCATCTTCTCCGGGACAAGAGCGTCACTTGCCATAAGCCCTCCCTGACCTGTTTTGATAAAATGGTAATACCAATGCGGATGGCTCGGCACCCCGGCCCGGCGCACGGCGGGTCGGTG